>JAEEGL015066024.1_pt1 | contig 10216 bp, 9 predicted proteins | sample 9134231 | NCBI WGS metagenome assembly JAEEGL01 (sample SAMN16246548, study PRJNA631951) | gut metagenome | biome: gut microbiome; feature: rumen; material: fiber-attached | host: Bos | place: Iran: Karaj | collected 2018-10 | reverse complement strand
TAAGATAAGCCGTCTTATTCTCGTTAATGGTTATCTTGTAGGTTATGGTCTTCTTATCGTCGGAAATGCTTTCCACGGTTTTCTTAAGATCGGTCTTGTACTCATAGACCTTATCTCTGGTCTCCTTGGAATCCTGCCACTGATCATCCTTATAAACAGTAGCTCCGTTACCGGCATAGAGGATCCTTGTGGGAGTGCCGGCATAGGTCGGATTGACAGAGCAGCTGTACTTAATGGTCACGATCTCACCGTCTGCAAGGTTAATATCATCCAGACGGAGCATATCCCCTTCCACGCCGTAGCTTACTTTGTTTTTAAGATCACCCTGCTTGTTGGATGTGATCTGCACGCTGCTCTTATCAAGGGTCAGCAGCCCGCTGCTCTTGTTTGCCGTATCATTTTCATTACGGGCATCATGCCTATACTGGTCGCTTATGCGGACTTTATCATTTTTACCCGTGGATGTGACCTTTATCTCATAATCGATTCTCCCCATATCGTCGGAGACCTTGCTCGTCTTTTCAAGCGAAAGCTTTGAATTGTCTACGACAGGCTCTTCCTTCTTAGTGATCTCGACGACACCTGAGAACTCGCCTGCTCCCGCAAACTTGATCTCTTTACTGCCTTCCGTTATCGTCACTTTAACTCCCAGTCCGAAAGCGCAGTTATCAACGATACGCATGATCTTATAGTTGGGATCATCAGGATTGATGGTCACTACAAGATAGCTCTTATTTCCGTCCTTTTGGATCTGATATTCAAAAGGAAGAGTACCGCTTACATTTTTCTTCTCACCATCCTCCATGATGCTTCCGGAGATGGATATCTCACCGGTCTTTGCAGAAGTCTGATCAGGCTGTACTCCCTCGGGAAGCTCATAGTACATGACAGATCCGAACTGGTTGCTGCCGTTCTCCTGGAACTGAAGTGAAATGCTGTAGGTATTGTCATCACTCTGAGGGATATTGACCGCGCTGCCGTCCGAAGGAGCCGGAATGATGACAGCGTTGTTAATGGTCATCTTTTTGACCATATCCGCAAGGTTGATGCCCTGCATAACCTCAGCTACCGTAATATAGGAAAATGAATCCGTATCAAACTGCAGCTCCTGTACACCGGAATCAGAATCCGATACATCAGCGCTGAGCTCGTCTGCTTCACCGTTATCATTGATATGTACGACAGAAATAGCCCTGTCCCCGTCATTAAATCCGTCACTGCTCTCTTCAGGCTTGATGATATTTCTCTTAAAGCTGATCTCGATCTTTACAGAGCCTTCCTCCGGCTCGATCTCGCCCAGCTCCTCATTTTCAAAATGAATATCATAGACCCGGGCCGTCTCAAGATTGAGATCATCCGTCGTTGCCTCATCGGCCTTCTGAAGGGCATCATCACCCTCGCTGCTGCCGGTGACATCACGGACTACAAACTCCGCATCATCAGGTATAGCATCTGCTCTCTCCAGAGTAGCCTTTGCATAGACATAGTTGTCCTCATATTCATAGACGCGCTTTTCAGGTTCTTTGGCTTCGTTTTCAGAAACAGCTTCGTTTTCGGAAACTGCATCATTTTCGGAAACAGTCTCTTCCTCTGTCTCCTTCTCCAGCGCTTTATAGCTCATAGTAAGGACGGTGTCCCTCTCAAGCTTTATCCAGTTGATCTCATCAACCTGCTTATCATTAATATCTCCGTCGGTGGTAACAGAATATACAGGGGTCTCATTCTTATCCTCCCTGTATACAGCAGTTATATCTCTTTCAACTTCTTCGTCATTTTCCAGTATATATGCAGTAGTTTTGGTATAGGTGTGATCATCTATCTCAGGAGCTTCAAGATCGAATATGAAAATGTGGCCGTCATCGATCCGGAAATCCTCTTCCTTATCTCTTATATCATCGCCGGTCTCTTCATCGACGTACAGGACACTGAGCCTTACCTCCGGTATGGCTTCCTCATCTTCCTCTGTGTCCTTTTTATCCTCATCGACGACCTCCTTGTCTTCATCGATGAGCTCTTCATCCAAGGCGGCTGCCCCATCCCCTTCCGAGCTCTCCGCTGCTTCGGTCGTCTCCTCACCTTCGGATACGCCTTCTGCTTCCTCCGTGGCATATTCCTCAGGTTCCCCGGATACCTGGCTTTCTCCGTCGGTCTGTGTGGACTCATCCACCTCCGCGCCGGGCTCTACTTCATCGGTCATTTCGTCATCTGCATATGCATAAGACTGCACACCGAGTCCGAAAATGCCCGCCGCTGCCGAGTACAATGTCTGAGACAGCATTGTCATCAGCAGTATTGCTACGATGATCTTTTTCCTTGTTTTCTTCATGCATTCCACCTTTCCAAAACTACATATTTTTATTTATATCGGATTATTACTCTATTATATAAATACGAATGAAACCGCAGACATGGCAAAAAGGCACAGAATAACCCTGTAACCCGCATAGTTCATTCAAAATCATGGTAGCATATGGGAAATAGCGCGTAAACTTGCGCCATGTTAGAACTTGCACTACTTTCTTTGTGCAACTTTACGAAAACGTTAATAGTTTTTTGTTCATTTTTGCGAAAATGTATTTAAATCCAAACAATATCCTCATTTCAGCACAGAAGACCGCCGGTTTTTCTTTGCCTCATAGAGCAAAGCATCAGCAGGCTCCATGACGGAGGAAAGATCCTTGTATTCCTCTGCCCTGAAGGAGTGAAATCCGACCGAGATCTCCACATAGAAGGGATTATCGCTTCTTTCATTGTATTTCGCACAGGCATCACGGATCTTTTTCCTGACTTTCTCAATATCCTTCTCGGAATTAACCGCAAATATGGACATGAATTCATCACCGCCGGTTCGTCCTAAAGGCGCATTCTTACCTACTGCCTTGCGAAGAATGGAAGCGGATTTGATAATAGCAGTATCTCCCGAGCTGTGTCCGAAGGAATCATTTATCTGCTTCAGATGATCCAGATCCGCCATCATGGCCACGAGAGTCCTTTTTTTATTTATCTTGACATAGCCCGCAGCAGTGCCTGCCATACCCAGACGGTTGTACAGCCCCGTCAGATTGTCATGCCTGGCCAGGGCCTGAAGTTCAGCCCTGTAGCGCTCTCGCTCTATCGTCATATGTAAATGTCTGAAGCTGGTACCAAGCTCGAGCGAGATCATATAAAAGAAATCGATCTTTGACGGATCTATCTCCACGCTGAGAGACCCGTACTGATACTTTTCATAATATAGAAGGAAGGTGATGTAAAACGCCGGCTCCACATAGTCATGAATGGTCTTATCCGCGCCATCTCCCAGTATCGGGGCATCATCCTGCCCATATGCATGGATGCCCGAACTGTCCTGTACAAGAAAAAGCCTCATATTGTCCGGACAATCAGGAAGACCGTTTTTCTCAATCTTTCTGGGATCTTCAAAAAGCGTGATATAGGATCTTCTGACGCCTACCGCCTCAAAGAATCTCCCGATACAGCTTACGAATTCCTTTTTATCGGCAGTCTCAGGGATCATCTCTCTCATCAGAAGTATTCCCTTCCATACATCATGCTGGAAATCAACCCTGGCCCTTTTGGCTCGGAGCATCTCGTCCCTGTCATACAGGTTTTGGGATTCGATCTTATTTATCTCTGATGCCGCGCATCCGCAGGAGCCCCTGAGGATAAGAGGCGCCTGAAGCCGCTCAGAGAAAGCTTCCTCTCCCCTTATCAGCGCCATCGTCTTCTCATATGCATGCCTTGAAAGCACCTCATAATCCTGCCTGCAGGTAGAAAGGGGCGGCACTATGAATTTAGACATCTCGGCGTCATCAAATCCCATGACCGCAATATCCCGTCCCACTTCAAGGCCGCGCTTCTCGCATACCCTGTATATCGAATAAGCCATCTCGTCATTTGCCGAAACTATGGCCTCCGCTCCTGGATTGGCATCAAGCAGCGCCTCGACTACATCATCCACATTTTCGGAATAATCGCCATGTCCGATCATCTTATCTTCTACCGCAAGTCCGTGTTTCTTCATCGAATCACGATATCCCTGCAGCCGCTGGATTCCGTCAAAGTTACAGTCAGGTCCGGCGAGGAAAAGGATATTCCTAAGTCCATGCTCATCGACCAGATGATCCACGCACTCGCTTATCCCGCGGTGGTTGTCAGCGATAAGCCATATCCCGTCAGACATATCATTTTCGATTTCAAGAATGATCTTGGGAACATCCGGGAGAGTCCCGAGGATCTCGTCCGTGGTGGCCCAATCCTGAAATATTCCGATGGTTCCTATGGAAACTATAAGAAGATCAAGATCGTCAAACCGGCTGAGACTGTAAAAAGAAGCATACTGATAATCGTAGCTGTTGCCCACTAAATCATAGTCTGTAAGAAAGCTGGAGCTTTCGGTACCCAGATAGAATCTGACCTCTACATCCTCAGAGGACAGCAGGCCATGGAAATAACGCAGAAGCTGTCTCGGATGATCCGAATGATAGTTTCCGAAATATATACCTATGCAGGGTTTGCTGTGATTTTCCTTCAGTCTGATCTTCATATGATCCTCTTTGTCACACCGGTTTATAATATCCTACATTGATAGCATGCACAAGGAATCGCTGCTTTGCTTCTCCCTTGCCGTTACAGGTCGAAAGAGTGACCGAGTTCTTTCTTTTATCAACGGCCACTCCCATATCAAGAGCCCTGTCCTTAAGCGCCATATCGACATAATCCCAGTATTTGCGCTGGGTCACGGCATACTCAAAATAATCTGACTTCGGAGGCACCTTATGGAAGGAATAGGTGCGGTAAGCATATACGCCGTCCTCGGTGTAAAAATAAATATAAGGATCCTCCACGATGGGATCCGAATTGGACAGCAGCTTTTTGAGCGAACCGAACATCGATCCGTTTTTCATATTGTGGCCGTAAAAGAAAGTATTGTAATCACCCATGTCCTTGGCACAGCCTGCATCTATGAAGATGCATCCCGTGACATTCTCAGTCCCCTCATAGGTATGATGCAGATAATAATCATTATCCTCGCCGCGGACCACGGGATAGCTGATCTCAAGGGCAGGGACATAGAGCCAGCCCTTATAGTCGGGATTCTGGGCTTTGAGCGCAGCATGATCGACCTCAAGATTGGGATAGGTGCCTATATCATAATGAGGCCCGTCATCCATTTTGGTAAAGTCATCCTCCGCGATCTCCTCTCCCTCATCGACAGGAACCGCCTCCACGGGATCTCCGGAGACATGCACATTGGATACGATATCTTCATACTCAAGATCTGCCGTGGCATACTGGGACTGGGACAGATAAATATTGATCCCCGCTATCACCATGCCGGCAACCGCTATGCCTATTCCTATCCTTTTCTTTGTGCGCTTTTTCATCTTCCTCCGCTGAGAAAACAGTACTCGTTTATGTATCGCTCATCATGTCGCAAAGTCTGCAGGCGCCTGCCGCCTTAAATAGCATATCACCCGACGGAATCCGCTGCCGCAGTTGCCAGAGCGTCACAGCGCTCATTCTCCGGATGGCCCGCATGTCCTTTGACCCATTCAAAGCTGTATTCATGTCCTTCCATCGCATCGGCAAGCCGCTGCCAGAGATCAATGTTTTTTACCGGTTTCTTATCGGAGCCCTTCCAGCCGTGAGTCATCCAGTTTTTAAGCCAGCCCTCATTAAAGGCCTTAACCACATACTGCGAATCAGTCACTACACGGACCCTGCAGGGTTTCTTTAATTCCTCAAAGCCCCTTATCACTCCCATAAGCTCCATACGGTTGTTGGTCGTATCGGCAAAGCCCTCGCTGTACTCTCTCTCATGCACTTCACCCCTGCTGTCGGTAAACTGCAGTACCGTCCCGTATCCTCCGGGACCGGGATTGCCTCTGGAGCTTCCGTCAGAATAAAGCCGGATCTCCTGCATCAGGATATCGCCTTTTCGGCCTTTGCTGCATCATCAGTCTTTATTATCATCAAGGCGGCGCTGTCCTCAGAAGGCGAGGCATACATATATTCTATATTTACGCCTTCGCCGGATATCTTCTCCACTATCCCTGCCAGATAGCCCACCTCATGCTTAAGCTTCACGGCAAGCACCTCATTCACTATTGATGTATAGCCCGCGCTCTTCATAGCCTGCTTTGCCTCATCAGGATTGTCCGCTATGATGCGCATCACTCCGAATTCCGATGTATCAGCAAGAGAAAGTGCTTTGATATTGACCCCTGCCTCCTTCAGTATCTTTAATGCTTCATCCAGCGTGCCCGGTCTGTTTTCAAGAAATATAGATAATTGTTTTATAAGCATGATATATCCTCCTGTGTATCCCCGTATCAGCTAAGTTTCCTTCTGTCCTCTACATGCTTTGTCTTGCCCTCGGAATGAGGAAGCGCATTGGGCTCCACAAGCTTCACCTTTGCCTTGATTCCCACGGTCTGATGTATGGCTTCCTCCACGTCCGAACGAAGCTTCTCCAGTTTCCTTATCTCATCCGAGAAGAATCTCTCCTCCACCTCGATAGCGACATCAAAGGTGTCATTATTATTTATCCTGTCAACTGTAATGAAATAATTCGGCGTGGTGCCGGCTACCGTAAGCAGGGCATGCTCCACCTGTGAAGGGAATACATTCACGCCGCGGATCACGAGCATATCGTCGGATCTGCCTCTGAAGCGCTGTATGCGGGCCATCGTGCGTCCGCATTCGCAGGTATCATATTCAAGAGATGTAAGATCTCTGGTCCTGTAGCGGAGCAGAGGCATACCCTCCTTGGTAAGGGTAGTGATGCAAAGCTCTCCCAGCTCGCCATGCGGCTTGGGCTCCAGTGTATCAGGATCAATGATCTCAGGAAGGAAATGATCCTCATATATATGAAGTCCCTTATGGAAACGGCAGTCACAGGCAACGCCGGGTCCCATGATCTCGGTCAGGCCGTAGATGTCATATGCCTTGATATGAAGCCGCTTTTCCATCTGGTCTCTCATGGCATCTGTCCAGGGCTCGGCGCCGCATATCGCATATTTAAGCTTGATCTTGTCGATGAGTCCCTGCTCCTCCAGCGCCTCAGCCACGTGAAGAAGATATGACGGTGTGCAGGCTATTGCCGTAACCTCACAGTCTATCATCATATCGATAAGCTTTTTTGTATTGCCCGTGGACATAGGTATGACAGTAGCTCCCAGATTCTCCGCGCCGTAATGCGCGCCCAGACCTCCGGTAAAGAGTCCGTATCCATAGCCCACCTGTATGACATCATCCCTGGTGACTCCGGCCATGGCCATAGCTCTCGACACGCACTCAGACCAAATCTCTATATCACGCCTCGTATAGCAGAGCACCTTGGGCTTGCCCGTAGTACCGGAGGATGCCTGCACTCTCACTATCTCGGATCTCGGCACTGCCAGCAGTCCGTAGGGGTAATTATTCTTCAGGTCCTCATAAGTGGTGAAGGGAAGCTTTGCTACATCCTCCACGGTCCTTATATCCCCGGGCTCCACTCCGGCTTCCTGCATCTTCTTTCTGTAGAACTCCACATTATGATAGATGCGGTCTACCTGCTTGTGGAGTCTTTTGCCCTGAAGCTCCTCGAGATCACCACGCTGCATGCATTCTTTTGTTTCATTCCAGATCATTTTGTACCTCTTACACTTTATTGCTTTAACATAGGATCCTACGCGCCCAAACACAATATATACCGTCATCACAGGACGCATATCACTTAGTATAGCATTTCCTGAATTATTATGCTATAATCTCCACTATGTTCAGAGAGGATACAAAATTCAGACACGAGTTCAAGTATGTCGAGCCGGAATTAAGACTTAAAGCTTCCGAGCTCAGGCTTTCTTCATTTATGAAAAAAGATTCTCATGCAGGCGATAAAGGCTTTTACAGTATTCGGAGCCTTTATTTTGATGATCATTTTGATTCATTTCTGGATGAAAATATCAGCGGTGTGGACGAGCGCGAAAAGTGGCGCATAAGGATCTATGACCGGAGCTCTTCTTTCATAAGTCTGGAGCGCAAGATGCGAAAGGCAGATATGATCACAAAGGACTCCTGTGCTATAAACGCCGATCTCTTCAATGATCTGATGAAGGGCAAGGCTTCCATATCGGATGCTAATGATCCTCTTCTCAATCTGTTTATCATCAATTCGAAGACAAAGGGACTTCATCCTGTGATCATTGTTGAATATGAAAGAACTCCCTTTGCCGCAAAAGAAGGAAATACCCGTATTACCTTTGACCGCCATATCCGCTCTTCTTTTGAGCTGGATGCTCTGCTGGCTGACAGAGAGCTCGCGAGCCGGCCGGTGCTTCAGACCGGACAGAATCTTTTGGAAGTAAAGTTTGACGCCTTCCTTCCCGATCACATAGGTCATGCCATAGAGACCGGGCATATGCGCAGGGAGACGTTTTCAAAATATTATCTTGCACGTAAGTTTTCATTTTCCGCAGTCCCGCGCTATACCGTATCCGGTGTATCCGGCAGCCGCGGTTATTATTTTTAAGACTAAGCAGACCTTCGGGGTCGGACAGTAAACTGTAATGATAAGAGGAGGCAATAAATCATGACAACATTTTCGAGCATCTTTAAAAGGTCTTTCCTGGAGGGCTATGCAAATATCGAGCTCTCGACATCACAGATCCTTATCGTGATGTTCTTCTCCCTTCTGGTGGGACTTTACATCTATCTGGTCTACAGATTCCTGACGAAGAAGACCTTTTATTCCAAGAGCTTCAATATCTCTCTGGTGCTGATGTCAGTCATAACGGCGGCGATCATCCTGACGGTACAGTCCAGCGTGGTCATCTCCCTCGGTATGGTCGGTGCGTTGTCCATCGTTCGTTTCAGGACAGCGGTAAAGGATCCAATGGATCTGGTCTTCCTTTTCTGGTCCATATCAGTGGGTATCATCTGCGGAGCAGGACTTGTAGAAGTAGCGATAATCCTTTCACTCGCTGCTACAGCTACAATAATGGTACTTGACAGGATCCCTGTGATACAGTCTCCTATGATACTTGTAGTAAATGGAAAAGAGGACGCTGACAGCGCAATAGCGGATGCCGTAAAGGGCAATACAAATGCTTATATCGAGAAGTCAAGAGTTCTGGCGAACGGCACTCTGGAGCTGGTATATGAGCTTCGCACGAAGGATGCCTCAGGTCTTTCAAAGAGCGTCTCTGCAATAGATGGTGTAAGCTCAGTTTCACTCCTATCGCATGACGGAGAGGTAAGCTTCTGATATATACCCTGCGGCTTATCTGAGTTTCCGAAGAAAAAAAGATAAAAGCGGATCGTGGTCTGATGACCGGATCCGCTTTTTATTTGAAAGTGTTGTCAATGGACGCTGATTGCCGTGCTTGCACGAGCAAACAGGCGGACATTAGACAACCTGATGTGTATGAGCAAGCAGGGCGAAGCCCGGATTGCGAATACATATCAATGATTGCGTGAGCGAAGCGGAGCAATCCGTACTTTCATTTATGGTGGTGCCAAGCAAGTGCGGCATGCAGGTTTACTGTCTTTCTTATCCTGCAAGACCTGTCTCAAAGGCTTTTAGATTTATGTCAACCGTCTTCGGAGGGACAGTCTTTTCTATCACTTTTTTCCACTGATCCTCGGTAAAGTCCATATGCTTTGCCGCCATTCCCAGTACTACAAGATTAAATACCCTGGGATTGCCCATCTTCTTTGCCTCTGCCATGGCATCTATGGAATATACCGTATGCTTTTTTGAAAGATCCTCGATTATATTCTCCGGATACTCCGCTGCTCCTGTCACCACGGGCATCGGATCTATGCGCTCATCATTTATTATGAGCACTCCGTCCTCCTTCAGGAAATGTGCATATCTCTTTGCCTCCAGTCTCTCAAAGGCGATGAGCACATCTGCCTGCCCTTCCTCCACTATGGGCTCTGCGACTTTATCTCCATATCTTACATAGGTCACTACTGAGCCGCCTCTCTGAGCCATACCGTGCACCTCGGAGATCTTCACGTCATATCCGTTATCAGCCATAAGACCTCCCAGGATACGGCTCGTGAGCAGCGTTCCCTGCCCTCCGACTCCCACGATCATAATATTTTTTGTCGTCATATCTGTCTTCCTCTGCTTATTAAATCATATTCGTCCGGCTTCTTTTATTCAAAAGAAAAGCCCGGATGCGGTTTTCATTTTACCACATTCCGGACAAAATGACACATCCGCGCC
>JAEEGL014294122.1_pt1 | contig 10216 bp, 6 predicted proteins | sample 9134231 | NCBI WGS metagenome assembly JAEEGL01 (sample SAMN16246548, study PRJNA631951) | gut metagenome | biome: gut microbiome; feature: rumen; material: fiber-attached | host: Bos | place: Iran: Karaj | collected 2018-10 | reverse complement strand
TGGATTCTACTGTGTGCAAATTTACGATTTTTTTTGTTATCTGTGACGCAAAGTATTTTGGAAAGTTGCATGATTTTAGTTTTTTTAGTAATTTTGCACTCATGGAGAAAAAGGAACTGCGCAAGCTGGTTCGAAGCATGCAGAACAGTCACAGAGAGGCCGCTATGCAGGGCAGTCACAACACGGCAGACATGGATACTGTGCTGGGCAAGAGAGACGCTGCAGCCAGGGACAGCCTGCCTGCTGAGCTGGAGGAACTGGCCGAATACCTGAAAGGCTGGCAGACGGTGCTGCTCTACTGGTCTATGGACGATGAGGTGTGCACCCACGCGCTTGTGGAGCGCCTCTATCGGGAGGGCCGCAGGGTGTTGTTGCCGCATGTGGTGAGCGATACGGAGATGACGTTGCACCCTTATGCCGGCCAAGAACAGATGCGCCCGGGAGCATGGGGCATCCTGGAACCGGTTACGCCGAGCATCGATATAGCAACGCTTGACGAAGGCCGCAAGGCCATAGCGGTAGTGCCCGGAATGGCTTTTGATGCTGACGGGGGACGTTTGGGACGCGGCAAAGGGTATTATGACCGACTGCTGAAACTGCTCCCATACATATATAAGGTGGGACTGTGCTACGACTGGCAGGTGGTGGACGGGGTGCCGATGGACGAGTATGACGTAAGGATGAACAGGATTATAACTGTCCGCTAAACGCTTATATAAATAAAACAATTATGTTCGCGCGTGAGGGGAATGGATATAATTCTTCATTATGCATTATGCATTCTGCATACTTCCCTCCCCACTCAAGGGATAGGACAAAACGCGCATTTATGCAGATTATACATAATTATTCGTGCTCTACAGGCGCATATTTTCCACGAAAAATCTGCCGCTCGCGTATAAACGTTAAAACGAATAATTCTTGTAACACACTGACAATATGATAGTTGGTATTCTGAGTGTTAAAATACAGCATTTTTGAGAGGAAGAATAGAACAATGGAGCCGCAGGATGGGTGAATTTTGGCCCTATCCGCGAGTAACTTTGAGGGTGTCCGCGAGTAACTTTGAGGGTGTTCCGGAGTAACTTTAAGGGTCTAAAAGTTACTCGGCGACCTGACGAAGGGTCTTTACCGCCTCTCAGAACGGATTTTCGCGATTTATTAGAGCTTTTTTGGTGGTATTTTTTTCGGAGTGCGTATGCATCGAAATGCATAATTATACATGGCTTTTTAGTATGCGAAAAAGCGCGAAAAGACAAAAGGGTGCGAAGATGCTAAAGTGTGCGAAGATTATATTTAGTTAAAGGTTCGCGCATGAGGAAGGAAGGTAAGAGATACGAGATGAAGGTGATACAAGTTAAATTGTGTTAATTATTCCTTTGTGGTTATGGTGTTTTATCTAACTTTTGCTATTTTTGCAACTTAATTCCACAAAAAAAGACAGAGAGGAGGCTGAAACGCTATGAACAACAACGAGATTACAGAAAAGGAGATACTCAACAGAGCCAACGAAGTATTCTCTGCCCTTGAGGGTCGCACAACACCAGAGGAGATGCAGCTGGTGAAGAGTGCCTTTGCTTACGCATGCGAAGCTCATAAGGACCAGCGTCGCAAGACAGGTGAGCCATATATCATTCATCCCATTGCCGTAGCGTTGATTGTGGCAAAGGAGTTGCAGTTAGGTGCTAACCCCGTGTGTGCGGCTTTCCTGCACGACGTGGTGGAGGATACACCCACGCCGATAGAGAAGATTAAAGAGTTGTTTGGCGAGGACGTAGCGTTTCTCGTCAGCGTGGTGACAAAGAAGAGCAAGGAGCAGTACAGCATGTCAAAGCAGCTGGACAACTTTAAGCAGATGCTTGACTCTCTGCACTATGACATTCGCGCCATCCTTGTGAAGTTGGCTGACCGCCTGCACAATATGCGCACGCTGGATTCTATGCGCCCAGACAAACAGATGAAGATAGCCGGTGAGACTGACTATTTCTATGCTCCGCTGGCAAACCGCCTGGGACTCTATACCATTAAGATAGAATTGGAGAACCTGTCGTTCCACTATCGCTGTCCACGGATATACAATAAGATACTGGAACTGATAGAGAATGACAAGAAGCAGGACGAGAAGCGCATGGAGTCGTTTAACAAGAAGATAGACGAGGTGCTGACAGCCAACGGCATCAAGTTCAAGCGCGATACACTCTATAAGCAGCCTTACAACATCTGGCGCAAGATGAACACGCTGAACCAGGACTATGAGCACCTGGAGTGCAGACACTTCACACGCCTTGTGTTTCCTACTGATGACAGCATGCCGCAAAAGGATGTGTGTCTGCGCATCTACTCCCTGCTGACGAACACGTTCAGGGAGCGCCCCAACTCCATCGTGAACTATATCGACCTGCCTAAGCAGAACGGCTATCAGGCCTTCCACACTCAGGTGATGGGCGACTACGGCACATGGGAGGAGATACACATTCAGTCAGAGAAGATGGCGACAAAGACACGCCTGGGATATCTCTTTGACAGCGGACAGCGCGAGATAGACATCAATATGTGGTTGGAGAACTTCCGCGCAGTATTGAGAGATGTAACGGCAAGTCTGGACAGACACGATGACAAGACATTCTTCTTTGAGAGTGTGAAGGCATCGTTCTACAATGACGACATACAGGTATATACCACCGACGGAAAGGCCATGCTGCTGCCCAAGGGCTCAACGGCCATCGATGTGGCGTTCAATATGCACACACACATCGGCATGCATGCCAAGTATGCCAAGATCAACGGACACCTGGCATCTGTCAAGACACGCCTGAAGCGCGGCGACTGTGTGGAGATAGGCACAGCGCCCGACATTTGGCCACAGACGGACTGGATACGTAATGCTAAGTCATACAAGGCATTACACAACATACGGGTGTACCTGGATCAGCTCCCCCAACCCGAATACTGCCGCTGCCAGCATTGTAAACCCATTCCCGGTGAGGAGGTGATAGGCTTTAGAGAGCCCAACGGCGTGGTCACAGTACACAGGAGAGACTGTAGCGTTGCTATCGGAGACGCATCACAGTGGGGAGATAGCATCGTGGCCGTGGATTTCAAGGGAGATCCTGATGTGCTCTATCCTGCAACGCTTACAGCCAAAGCCGTAGATAGACAACACCTGTTGAGCGACATCATCGAAACCATCTCCAACAGGTTGCACCTGTCCATCAACAGCCTGAACACCGTAACAAAGGATGAGATTGTAACGTGTACCATAAACTTCTACGTACACGACAATACGGAACTGCTCACTATCGTGAACGACATCCTGAGCATTCCCGATGTGGACGAGGTGAAATTTGAGAATGCATAAGTCCAAGAACGCAGTACGATTGGCGCAGGACTGTTAAAATGCGTTAATTATAAACTGCAAATTATGGTTTCTAAATAAAATTGCCTATCTTTGCACCGATAAAGACAAAAATCTTAACCCACCTAGCACAAACATTAACTCTAAAAACATTATTGCCTATAGGACAGACATTTACTTAAAACGAAACTGACAAAAACTTTTAAGAAAATGAATAGACTCTCACAGCTGACCGATGAAGAGTTGGCTTTGAAGTATGTGGAGGGCAATAACAGAGCGTTTGACGAACTGCTGGGCAGGATTCAGACGGGTCTCTTCTCGTACATTATCTTTATTGTTCACAATCAGGAAACGGCGAACGACATCTTTCAGGAGACATTTCTGAAGGCTATCACTAAGCTGAAGGCAGGTAAGTACCGTCCTACGGGCAAGTTTAACGCTTGGATTATCCGCATAGCGCACAATGCCATCATGGACTGGTATCGCCGCAAGCGTACCGCAAATATCGTTGATGCACCAGACGATGACCTGTTCATAGCAGCGATGAGCGATGACCAGCTGATGGAAAGCTCAAGAGAGGATATGCTCGCTAATGCACAGGTGCTGTGCGACGTAAGGAACCTGATAGACTATCTCCCTGCACCACAGAGGGATATCATCTATATGAGGTATTACCAAAACATGGCGTTTAAGGATATAGCCGAGCAGACAAAGACAAGTATCAACACATGTCTGGGACGCGCACGCTATGGGCTGATAAATATGAGACGGCTGGCTAAAGAAAAGCAGATGCAACTGCAGCTGGCATAATGCCCAACTAACTTGACAACATAAAAACCAAAACAACTAAATAACCCAAACAATTCGTTTATGAAAAGCATTTCATTGGACATCACAAAGGCGCAGCAGTTTCTTCCTGCAGGCGCTGTGACAGGTTACAAGAACGACGTGATGAAGGCACAGCAGGCACTGGAAGACGGTACTGTGCCTGGTAGCGATTTCCTCGGATGGCTGCACCTGCCATCAAGCATCACACCTGAATTTATAAAAGAGGTAAAGGCCGCTGCTGAGGTATTGCGCTCTAAGGCCGAAGTTATTGTCGTTGCCGGCATCGGCGGTTCATATCTCGGACCACGCGCCGTGATAGAAGGTATCTGCAACACGTTCACATGGCTGATACAGGACAAGAAGAACCCCATCGTTGTCTTCGCAGGCAACAATATCGGCGAAGACTATCTGGCAGAGCTGACCGAGTATCTCAAGACAAAGACATTCGCTATCATAAACATCTCTAAGTCAGGCACTACCACAGAGACAGCCCTCACATTCCGTCTGCTGAAGACACAGCTGGAGGCACAGGTGGGCAAAGCTGCGGCAAAGGATCTCATTGTGGCCGTAACAGACGCCAAGAGAGGTGCGGCTCGCACATGTGCCGACAAGGAGGGATACAAGACATTCGTTATACCTGATGACGTGGGTGGACGCTTCTCTGTGCTCACTCCGGTAGGACTGCTGCCAATAGCATGTGCTGGCATAGACATCGAGCAACTCGTTGCCGGAGCACAGGCTATGGAGAAGCAATGCGCTGTCAGCGTGCCATTTGAGGAGAATCCAGCAGCCGTATATGCAGCAGTACGTAACGCACTCTACAGCAACGGCAAGAAGATTGAGATACTCATCAACTATCAGCCCAAGCTGCACTACTATGCAGAGTGGTGGAAGCAGCTCTTCGGCGAGAGTGAGGGTAAGGACGGTAAGGGTATCTATCCCGCATCATGCGACTTCACCACAGACCTGCACTCTATGGGTCAGTGGATACAGGACGGTGAGCGTACCATCTTTGAGACCTGCATCAGCGTGGAGAACCCAGAGAAGAAACTGCTCTTCCCATCAGACGAAGAGAACCTGGACGGTCTGAACTTCCTCGCTGGCAAGCGCATCGATGAGGTAAACAAGAATGCTGAGCTCGGCACACGTCTGGCTCATGTAGATGGTGGAGTGCCAAACATCCTCATCTCTATTGAGAGACTGGACGCATACAACTACGGTCAGATGATATACTTCTTTGAGAAAGCCTGCGCTATCTCCGGTCAGTTGCTGGGCGTAAATGCCTTCAACCAGCCAGGTGTAGAGGCATATAAGAAGAATATGTTCGCTCTGCTTGAGAAGCCCGGATACGAAGAGGAGACAAAGGCTATCAAGGCAAGACTGAATGCGTAGTCATCTGTCCACGATGCAATTATTTTATGAATACAAAGCAAAAGTATATAGCAAACATAGAGCGCTACTCGCAAGAGGAAGCGCTCTATTCGCGTTGTGGCTGGTCGGGCGTGAAGCTGCCAAAGGTCAGCCTGGGCTTCTGGCACAACTTCGGATATGATAATCCCTATGAACGCCAGCGTGAATTGGCTCACTATGCCTTTGATCACGGCATCACGCACTTCGATTTGGCAAACAATTACGGCCCACCCTACGGTGCCGCAGAAGAGAACTTTGGCAAGATGATGGACGAGGATTTCCGTCCTTATCGCGACGAACTGTTTATCGCTACAAAGGCGGGCTACGATATGTGGGAGGGTCCTTATGGAAACTGGGGCTCAAGAAAGTATCTCATGTCGAGCCTGGATCAGAGTCTGAAACGCATGAGACTTGACTACGTGGATCTGTTCTACAGTCACCGCTATGACCCCGAGACACCTCTTGAGGAAACGCTTCAGGCATTGGTGGACGTAGTAAAGCAGGGAAAGGCACTCTATGTAGGTGTTTCGCGCTGGCCGCTACAGGCGCTGAAGAGAGCGAAAGAGTATCTTGCAGCGCGTGATGTGCCTCTGCTGATATATCAGGGACGACTGAATCTCATCGACCGTGAGCCGCAAGAGGAGGGCATCCTTGACTATTGCGCAGACAACGGCATCGGCTTCATATCCTTCTCACCTCTGGCACAGGGACTGCTGACAGACAAGTATCTGAACGGCATTCCTGCTGACTCGCGCATGACACACAGCGCATACCTCAAGCCCGATGCGCTGACACCCGAACTCCTCGCACAGCTCAGGGAGATGTCGGACAAGGCAAAGGCAGAAGGCTCTACGCTCGCCGACAAAGCATTGCGCTGGGTATCAGAGCAGAGAGGCGTAACATCTGTGCTCGTTGGCATCAGCAAGACAGAGCAGATGGAGCGTAACATCAGGGCAGTATTGAACTGATAAATTGAGAATTGAGAATTGAGAATTGAGAATTGGCTGGCGCGATATTAGCCCCTTGATTACTCCTACTAATGAGGTTCTCCAGTAATCATAATTCTCAATTCTCAATTCTCAGTTCTCAATTCTCAATTTGATTATAGTGCGGGATGTCTGCTAACACCTGCCAAAGGTTCTGAGCAGTGTCATATCGAAGGCATACATGCTGGGAGCCATTACTGATAATGAGGTAATGAACCCGCAAAAGCATATTATAAGTGGTGACCTGTGTCACCACTTTTTTTGTCAGTGCCACACTCTCCGCCTTGTACTCTATCACCATCAACGGACGGCGCTCACGATCATAGAGTATTGTGTCAACACGCAGATGCTTTCCTCCCACGCGCAGCTCAACCTCGTTAGCCATCAGCGCAGCAGGATAACCCTTGTGGCTTATAAGAAAATTCACGAAATGCTGGCGCACCCACTCCTCTGGCGTCAGCGACACAAAACGATGACGCAGGATGTCAAGCACTTCAAGTTTGCCATCCTGCGTCTCGCGTATCTTAATGTCATCATAAGGGGGTAAGTTCATATCTTGGTCATATAATGGTCAGACCTTTGTCATATCCTTATTGTATCTTAGGATACTTACGCAGCCAGCCATCCAGCCTCAACCGCATGACACCGAAGAAAGCCTCACCGAATATACCGCCAGACATCTTGCTGGTACCCTCACGGCGATTGATGAAGATAACAGGTACCTCCTTTATCTTGAAGCCAATCTTGTAGGCTGTGTATTTCATCTCAATCTGGAAGGCATAGCCCTTAAAGCGCACCTTATCCAACTCTATGGTCTCCAGAACCTTGCGGCGATAGCACTTGAATCCGGCAGTGGTATCATGTATCTCAAAACCAGTAACGATACGGACATACTTTGATGCGAAGTAAGACATCAGCACACGTCCTATAGGCCAGTTTACCACGTTGACACCAGAAACATACCTTGAACCGATGGCGAGGTCATAACCACCTTCGGGATTAGCTTCCGTCTTTGGAGCACAGGCAGCATAGAGGCGCGGCAAATCCAGCGGGTTGTGACTGAAGTCCGCATCCATCTCAAAGATGTACTGATAGTTGTTGGGATGAGCCAACGCCCACTTGAAGCCCTTGATATAGGCTGTGCCCAAACCAAGCTTACCGGGACGCTGCTCCAGGAACAACTGCCCCTGAAACTCACTGCTCATCAGGCGCTTAACAATATCGGCAGTGCCGTCAGGCGAGCCGTCATCTATTACAAGAATGTGGAAAGACTGCTCTAAAGAGAAAATAGCGCGTATGATTTTCTCTATGTTCTCTTTCTCGTTGTAGGTGGGAATAATTACTATGCTGTCGCTGCTTCTCATCAGAATGATACCATATTTTACCGGTGCAAAAGTACGAAAATATATTAAATTGGCAAAGGGATTTCAGGCTTTTTTTGTAGTTATATCAAGTGTAATTGATTTTTTTTTCGTAATTTTGCAGCCTGTAAATGTTATTAACCGATTTATTGACCATCTGTGGCAAGGGTGCTCCAACGAAGGCCTTGCTGCGACTGATGGACAAGAGGACAGCCCGCAGGTCATGTATTGAAGGACTTACGGCAAGTTCTCTTGCCCTCTATTATGCTGCTGCCACAATGCTGCGAGCCGCCAAGGGCAGCAAAAACAATCTCAACAATACTGACACCGCAACGGCCAAGGGCAGCAAAGACAATCTCAATAGCACAAACGCAGGAGCATATAAGGGCAACACTTCCACCGTTTTCATCATGCGCGATGCCGACGAAGCGGGTTATCTCTATCAGGACCTGTGCCGCATGTTGGGTGAAGAGGGCATCCTTTACTTCCCCTCGTCTTACAAGCGCGCCGTGAAATTCGGACAGCGGGACACATCGGGAGAGATGCTGCGCACAGAGACGCTGACAACAATCAGTAACCTCCGAGGAGCATCATGCACCATTGTCACCTATCCAGCTGCGCTGGCAGAGATGGTAATCTCACAGACCGAGCTGGATGACAGGCAGATAAGTCTGGCCAAAGGACAGACTATCCCCATCACCGACGTGGAGCATCAGCTGCGTGAATTAGGTTTCTCGGAGCGGGATTACGTTTACGAACCCGGGCAGTTTGCCGTTCGTGGCTCTATAATAGATGTCTATTCCTTCAGCAGCGAGGACCCATACCGCATAGATTTCTTTGACGATGACATTGACACCATACGCACCTTTGATGTTGAGTCACAGCTTTCCAAAGAGATGCTGGAAGCTGTCACCATAGTGCCCCACCTCGATACTACTGCTACCGAGAAGGTTCCTCTGCTCGAACTGCTCCCTTCCGACTCGCTCATCATCACTCCCGATATGGGCTTCGCAACGGATGCTATTAATTATATATATAAGGAGGGCTACTCACAGCAGGCTATGTCTGACCGTCTCTCAAACGCCACCGAAGTGGAGAAGGCCGACATCATGCGCGAACTCAACGCTGAGCGCAACCTATGTCCTGCCTCACGCTTCTCACAGCAGGCCTCACAGATGAGATGGATAGAGCTGAGAGCATCGGCATCGGCTGACTGTTCCATCACCTTTCACACGCTCCCACAACCTTTGTTCCACAAGAACTTCGACCTCCTGGCACAGACCCTCTTCGACTATCATGCACGGGGGTACAGGTGCTATATTGTCTCTGACAGCACTAAGCAGCATGAGCGTCTGGCAGAGATATTCAACGGAATACAGATTGGTGACGGATGCGTCAGCGATTTTCTCAACGACTGGCGCATCAGCGGTTCGCTCCACGAGGGATTCATAGATGATGACATGAAGATGCTCCTCTTCACCGACCACCAGATATTTGAGCGTTTCCATAAGTACCAGCTCAAGGCACAGTCAGCCAAGCGAGGCAAGATGGCGCTGACGCTGAAGGAACTGCAGGAGATGGAACCCGGTGACTTCATCGTACACGTGGATTTCGGCATCGGCAAGTTCGGCGGTCTGGTCAGGATACCGGGCACTAACGGCAGCAATGACTTTCAGGAGGTCATACGCATCATCTACGCCAAAGGCGACAAGGTGGATGTGAGCATCCATTCCCTCTACAAAATCAGCAAGTACCGCCGCTCCGATACCGGTGAGCCCCCACGCCTGAGCACTCTCGGCACCGGCGCATGGGACCGCATCAAGGAGCGGGCAAAGAAGCGCATCAAGGATATTGCCCGCGACCTTATCAAGCTATATGCCAAGCGCCGACACGAAAAGGGCTTCGCCTTCTCGCCCGACACATACCTGCAGCATGAGCTGGAGGGCTCGTTCCTCTATGAGGACACTCCCGACCAGATGAAGGCCACCCAGGAGGTGAAGCACGATATGGAGCAGGCACGCCCAATGGATCGCCTCGTATGTGGCGATGTGGGATTTGGCAAGACAGAGGTTGCCGTCCGAGCTGCCTTCAAAGCCGCCTGTGACAATAAGCAGGTAGCGGTGCTCGTACCTACCACGGTTCTCGCCTTCCAGCACTACAAGACATTCTCAAAGCGACTGGACGGTCTGCCCGTCACGGTGGATTACCTCACGAGAGCACGAACGCCGAAACAGACAAAGGAACTGCTTGAGAAACTCGAGAATGGACGTATAGAC
>JAEEGL013985063.1_pt1 | contig 10216 bp, 9 predicted proteins | sample 9134231 | NCBI WGS metagenome assembly JAEEGL01 (sample SAMN16246548, study PRJNA631951) | gut metagenome | biome: gut microbiome; feature: rumen; material: fiber-attached | host: Bos | place: Iran: Karaj | collected 2018-10 | reverse complement strand
GCTGAGCTTGAAGACGGACATTTGATTTGTCTGCTTGGTCCTTCTGGCTGTGGAAAGTCTACCTTGCTCAATATGTTGTGTGGCATTGTGCCTGTTACTGAAGGCAAGATTTATTTTGATGAAAAAGATGTAACAAGTCTTCCGCCGGATCAGAGAAATATCGGTATGGTTTTTCAGAACTATGCTCTTTATCCTCATATGACGGTTGCCGAAAATATTGCTTTTCCGCTCGAAGTGCAGAAGGTGAAAAAAGCCGAACGCATGGAGCGGGTAGAAGAAATTGCCAAGCTTGTTCATGTTGATAATCTTTTGAAGCGTTATCCTTCCGAACTGAGCGGTGGCCAGCAGCAGCGTGTGGCTATTGCGCGTGCAATGGTAAAAAAGCCACAGCTGCTTTTGATGGATGAACCGCTTTCTAATCTTGACGCTAGACTCCGATTGGAAATGCGCGAAGAGATTCGCCGCATTCAAAAAGAGAGTGGCGTTACTGCTGTTTTTGGAACTCACGATCAGTAAGAGGCGATGTCTATTGCTGACATTATTCTTTTGATGAAGGACGGACTTTTAATTTAGAGCGGTCTTTGTCAGGAATTGTATGTAAATCCTAACTGTCTTTTTGTTGCTGAGTTCCTTGGTAATCCTCCTGCAAATAAAATCAGTCAGGATGATAAAACTCTTGCAATCCGCCCGGAAGCTTTTACTCTTGATGAAAATGGAACTGAAGCTGAAATCCAGTTCATCAGCGAAATGGGTAAAGACCAGATTGTTACAATGTCATACAAGGATAATACCGTTCGTGCAATTTTGAATCTGGATGATAAGAATGTTTCAACCGGTTCAAAAATCAAAGTCGGCTTAAAGCAAAAAGGTGTCTTCACTTTTGATAAAGAAGGCAGGAGACTTTAGTGAGCTTTTCACCTAAACGCCGCGAAATATTTAATAAACTTGAACCCTGGCTTTATCTTGCTCCTTTTTTGATTTTTATAATCTTATTTACGCTCTATCCTGTAATCAACGTTTTTACAATTTCTTTTAAAGAAAATTACAGCTATCTTCGAGGTACCTTCAAAGCCTTTAATTTCGAAAATTATAAATATGTTTTAACAGATGATAAGTTTACTTCCGGCTTGCGCAACACAGCCCTTTACGTTTTGTTTGTTGTTCCGGTGAGTACAGCAATCGCACTTTTCTTTGCAAATCTTTTGAACAAAAAGGTTAGGGGCTCTGCCATTTTTCAGACAGCCTTCTTTTTACCAATGGTAACCTCTGTAACAGCTGTTGGACTTATCTGGCGTCTTATGTATAACCAGCAGTACGGAATCATCAACTGGCTGCTTTCAAAATTTGGAATCGAAAAAATCGGCTGGGTGACTGAATCCCGCTGGTCACTTTTAGCCCTTATCATATTCGGAACCTGGAATATTCTGCCTTTTACAATCATCATTTTGCTTTCGGGAATGCAGAATATTAATGAAACATATTACACAGTTGCCCGTGTTGACGGAGCAAAACCTGCGAGAATCTTTTTCCGCATTACAGTTCCACTTTTGTCGCCGACAATTTTCTTAGTATGTATTGTAAACACAATCAGTTGCTTTAAGGTATTCAGCGAGCTTTATCCGCTTTTCTACGGCAAGCCTGGACCTTATTTCAACTTATATACAGTTGTTTATTACATCAGATACGCAATGATGGAAAAGCGAAAATATGGATATGCTGCCGCGGCTGCCGTAATTCTTTTCCTTTGTATTTTTGTTGTCACTCTGCTTGAGCTTTATCTCAAAAAGCGAATGGGAAGGAAGGGGCTCAAATGAAAGTAAAATTGAACGGACAATCTATCTCTAAGTTCTTCATCTATCTCTTCCTGATTCTCGGTTCCCTTATGATGATTTTCCCTTTCATCTGGATGATACTCACATCATTTAAAACCCACGCCGAGGCAATAACATTCCCGCCAAAGTTCTGGCCGGCATCCTTTTCTTTTGTAAATTACCGCGAAGCTTTTTCAATGGCTCCCTTTGGAAAGTATTTTATCAACTCCGTAATCGTTATGTTGCTTTCTGTTCTCACGACAACCACCACAACAATACTCGGAGCCTTTGCTTTTTCAAAAATGAAATTTCCTGGCCGCAGCATTATCTTTTCAATCCTGCTCAGCCTCATGATGATTCCTTTCGAAATGTTAATCATCACTAACTATACAACAATCGTAAAGATAAAACTTTATAATACAATACCTGCACTCGTATTGCCATTTATATCAAGCATATTTTATACATATATTCTAAAGAATTTCTTTGATACAGTTTCCGACAGTCTTTATTATTCAGCCCGTATAGACGGTGCAAGTAACTGGACCTATCTGTGGCGCATTATGGTACCAATAGCCAAGCCTTCAATTTTTACAATCATCCTTTTGAATGCGCTTTCTTCCTGGAACAGCTTTATGTGGCCGCTTTACGTTACATCAGATGCAAAGAGCCGCACACTACCTTACGGACTTCAGGTTTTTACTACCGAAGCCGCAAGTTATTCGGAATATTTAATGGCCGCTTCAACAATTGTCGTTCTTCCAATGATTATTCTTTTCATCCTTACAAGAAAGTACATTGTAAATGGAGTAAGCTCCGGCGGTCTTAAAGGTTAATTTTATAATTTATAATTAATCAAAATTCGTCTTTAAAAAACCACTTTATTATTGTAAAATATATTTGGGTGGATTTTATGAGAGCAAAATATATTTGCGCAGCTATGGGCTTTTTATGTCTGCTGTTTGTTTCCTGTTCAAAACTTCCGGAAATGACACTGGAAGAAATTCAATTACATTCTCAAAACCTTAACGAATCACTTTTTCAAAAAACAATTTCAAAACCATGGACAGGTGGAGAATATAAAGCTGGAAATGTCGGCGGCATCTGGTATGATACAATTCTTTCAGATCCAAAAACCTTTAATCAGCTTATTGCAGACCGTGACGGAACAAGTGCATCCATTGTCAGCATGACACTTGAACATCTTATTGATTACGATAGATACAAACGCCAATGGAAACCTTCAGCTGCATCATATAAAATTGAAACTGATGTAGAAAAAAATACACTTACAGTTCATTACACAATCCGCGATGATCTTTACTGGACCTGGTATAATTCAGATAAAAAGGTTCCCGTTACTTCTGATGATTTTGTTTTCTGGTATAACGAGATTGACGGAGACCCTTCCGTTGGAACCGGCAATTACGGCTCACAATGGATTGTAATGGAAGACGGTTCAGAAGCTCATATAGATTGTATAAAAATCGATAACAAGAATTTTGATTTTGTTTTCCCTAGAATCGTTGCAGATCCTTTACTTACAACAAATATGGAACTTTGTCCGTCTTTCATATTTAAGCCTGCAAAAGAAAAAGATGGAGCAGAAGGAATAAAAGCCTTATTCAGCATAGATAAAGATCCTAAAGATCTTCCTTCCTGTGGAATGTGGTATATCACAGAATACATTCCGGCTCAGAGACTAGTCTTTACCCGAAATCCAAATTACTGGCAAAAGGATAGTAATGGAAATTCAATACCTTATCCTGAACAAAAAGTTTTTCAGATTGTAGGTGATACCAATACCGACTATCTGCTTTTCAAACAGGGCCAGACAGAAGTTTACAGTCCATCCCCTGAACAGGTAGAAGATCTTGTTGCAAATCAAAAAGAGGATTACACAGTCTTTAATGCAGAAGGTTCAATGGGAGCTTCTTTATGGAGTTTTAATCAGAATCCACAGAATAAAGATAAACCTTATTATAACTGGTTTACTAAAAAAGAATTCCGACAGGCAATGAGCTGCCTTTTCAACAGAGACAGAGTTGCACTGCAGACTTATCGTGGCCTTGCAGAACCAAAATATTCATTTTTCCCGGAAGCAAATCCTTTTTATAATCCTGATATCACTTTAAAATATAAATATGATCCGCAGAAGGCAGAAAAACTTTTGCAGTCAGCAGGCTTTATAAAAAAAGATGGCATTTATTATGACGAAAAGGGAAACAAGGTTGAGTTTGATCTTTTGATTAACAGCGGTGGTACAACTGCAAATGACATGGCTCAGATTCTTTCAGATGAATGTGAAAAAGTCGGTATTACATTAAATGTCCGTCAGATAGATTTCCAGAAGCTTGTAGAAATGATTACTTCAACTTACGACTGGCAGTCAATTCTGCTTGCTCTCGGAAGTAATCTTTTTCCTTCCCAGGGAGCAAATGTCTGGCCGAGCAACGGAGCACTTCACTTATGGTATCCGCTCCAGGAAAAGCCGGCAACAGAATGGGAAGCCCGCGTAGATTATCTTTATAACGAAGGCTCTTATACACTCGACCATGACAAAGCAAAAGAAATCTGGGATGAGTATCAGGAAATCCTTCTTGAACAGTGTCCTGTAATTTATCTTATGCGTTCAAAATCATTTTTTGCAATCCGTAATAAATGGGACTTGTCTAACGTTTATTATGACAATGTAAACGGCCTTCTTATGGAACATGTTTATATTAAAGAATTTCGATAATAAGATGATGAAGGAAAAAATATGAATAAAGTCAAAAACTTTTATTTGAAATTAGAAGCAACACTTACAGCACCTTCAAAAGCTTTCAGAGCAAAAGCACCGCTTACAGCCTTTATAACGGGAAGAATAATCACAATGCTTGTACTGCTTTTTTTGCTTGGCTTTGCTCTTTTTGGTCTGATGGAACTTGCTCCCGGTGACATAGTTGATCAGATGATGACACAGCAGCTTCTTACAAATACAGATAATCCAAATGCAAAAACCGGAACTTCCTCTAATATGGGAGCCGGCTCACAAGATAAAAACTTTTCCATCGAACAAATGGACGCTTTGCGCACAGAACTCGGCCTTGATAAACCATTTTACGTTCAGTACTTCAAATGGCTGAAACGCGTTATTGTAAATCACGATCTTGGAACAAGCCTGATCTCTAAAGCCCCGGTCGGCTTTTTAATAAAATCCCGGCTCTGGAATTCCGTACTGCTCAATCTTATTTCACTTGTTTTTATAACCACATTTTCCTTTCTGCTCGGAGTCTTTTTCTCAAGTAAGGCCGGAACAAGGCTGGACGTGGGCGCAACTTTTTTTGCACTTTTCTTTCATGCCTTTCCGGGAATCCTGCTTTTAATTTTGCTCCAGCTTTTTGCTTCCATAACAAATCTTTTCCCGGTTACTGCATATCCGGATTTTCCATTTAAAGACGCCCCGATGAAGTTTACTTTAAGTTATGCCCATCATGTATTTCTTCCTCTTCTGGCAGCCTTTCTTGGAGGCTTAGGCGGAACAATGAGAATGATCCGAGCCACTATGCTTGACCAGATGGGAATGCCTTATATATTCGCCCTCCGTTCAAGAGGCATCAGCGAGAAAAGAGTGTATCTCTGTCACGCCTTCCGCAACACTTTAAATCCTTACATAACCGGAAGCGCAAACCTTCTTGCAGGCCTTTTCTCCGGTTCTCTCGTACTCGAAATTATTTTTGCTTATCCGGGAATCGGCCGGCTTATGTACGACGCAGTTCTTCAGGAAGATATAAATCTGGTTCTTGCAAACAGCATGTTTATTTCTGCACTTGTTCTTGTTGGTATGGTAATCAGCGATATCCTGCTTGCCATTGTAGACCCAAGAATCAGATACGGAAACGAGTAGGGGGAAGAAATGAAAAAGTTAGCACAATACATAAAAACAAGACCTCTTGCTCTTACCTCATTTATTTTTTTAGTACTTGTATATCTTATAATGATTTTTGCCGAGTTCTTTGCGCCTTATCAGCCGACCCAAACTTTTGAGAATAATACCTATCATCCGGCAAATCTCCAGCTTACTTCTCATGGGCTCAAGGTTCGTGAATGCCGCACAATCAGCAGAATAAACTGGAAGTACGCAATCGTAAAAGATGAAGGCTATACTCACGATTTTACTTTCTTTGCAAAAGGTTATGAATATAAGCTTTTAGGTTTTATTCCGTGTAACCGCCATCTCTTTGGAACAAAGGACCAGGCTTACCCGGTTTATCTTTTAGGCGCCGACCATCTTGGCCGCGACCTTTTCAGCCGCATAATTTATGGTAGCCGCATTTCGCTCACAATCGGTTTTGTGGCAACCGCAATCTCCATGGTTCTTTCAATAATCTTTGGAGGCATCTCCGGCTACTTCGGCGGCAAAACAGACTGGTTTATAATGCGCTTTGCCGAGTTCTTCATGCTGGTTCCGAGCCTCTATTTTATACTTTTCCTTCGTTCTCTCTTAAACAGTCGCATGGATTCCGGAACCTCTTACATAATTATTACACTGATTCTTTCGCTGGTTGGCTGGCCGGGTAGTGCAAGAACAATTCGTGGAATCGTACACTCTGTAAAGCGCGAAGAGTTTATTTTGAACAGTAAACTTGAAGGTCTTCCATCTCTGGTTGTAATTTTCGGTCACATAATTCCTCAGATCTCAAGTCTTTTGATTGTCAGCATTACGCTCAGTGTTCCGGGCTTTATCATGAGTGAGACAACTCTTTCCTATCTTGGACTTGGTATCAGTGATCCGGCTGTTAGCTGGGGCTCACTTATCAACCGCGATATTTCAACCCTTTCGAATCTTAAAAACTTTCCATGGCTGCTATGGCCTGTTGTTATGCTTTTACTTGTAACGCTTGCCTTTAATTTTATAGGTGACGCCCTCCGAGATTTCTACGACCCATACAGTGCAGTCTTTAAGAGATTTAAGAAAGTGAAGGGGAAAGCCTTCCCCTCGCTCCAGCCTTCTGCGCAGTCTTCCGCTACCCCTTCTCCTAAGGGCTCCGCCCTTAAGAACCCGGAAAGTTCATCGCAAGAAAGCTTAATCTCCGTCCAGGACCTTCACGTTACCTTCCACGTACTCCGCGGTACAGAATGGACTCCGGTCTATGCCAGCCGCGGTGTAAGCTTCGAAGTGCATAAAGGAGAAATCCTTGGAATCGTAGGAGAATCAGGAAGTGGTAAATCTGTTTCAACAACAGCCATTCCGGGCCTTCTGCCGCAAAACGCAGAATGCACAGGTCACATTTATTATAAGGGAATAGATTTACTTTCCCTTTCCCAGAAGGAACTCCGCCAATACCGTGGCCAGAAAATCGCTTTAATTTTCCAGGAACCGGGCCGCTCTTATGATCCGCTTCAGAACGTAGAAAGCATTTTCTTTGAAACCTTCAGAATTCTTGAGCCAGAAATTACCCGCGAAGATGCAGACAAAAAAACAATCGATCTTCTTACCCAGGTTGGAATACCGGAACCAGAAAGTCGTCTTAAAGCTTATCCTCACCAGTTCTCCGGCGGTCAGCTGCAGCGAATCGGAATTGCGCTTGCTCTTGCTCAGAACTGTGAGCTTTTAATTGCAGACGAACCGACAACAGCCCTCGACGTAACAATTCAGGCACAGATTATTTCCCTGCTTTTGAAGCTGCAGAAAGAAAGAAATCTTTCAATCATCTTCATCAGTCACAATATAAATCTTGTTGCCCAGATTTCTGACCGTATTGCCGTCATGTACCAGGGGCAGATAATCGAAAGTGGTACTCCGGATGAAGTAATAAAGAATCCACAGCAGGATTATACTAAAAAGCTTGTTTCTTCACTTATAGAATTTGGAACTCACTACACAGATGATGAAGGAGGGCAGAACTAATGTCAAACGAAAATATTATAGAAATAAATAATCTTTCAAAATCCTTCAATCTGGAAGCAGGCTTTTTTGCAAAAAATAAAAAGAATGTTTACGCAGTAAATGACGTTTCTTTTTCAATTCGCCGCGGTACAACCTATGGGCTTGCAGGAGAATCAGGCTGTGGAAAAACTACAACCGCACGCCTTTTGATTCAGCTTTATAAACAGACCAGTGGTTCAATAAAATTTTACGATGCAGACCAAAGCCTGCCAGAGGATATTAATAACTATAAGAAAAATCAGCTACGCCTTTATCGCGAAAAAGTAAAATACATTTTCCAGGATCCGGCGCGTTCACTAAATCCAAGACTTACAGTATATAAGGTGCTCACAACAGGTCTTAAGTATTCTTCACACTGGCAGGGTAAAGCCGCCGCCCGAGAGCTTGCCGAAAAAATCATTACAGAAGTAGGCCTTTCGCCGGAAGATTTAGATCGTCGCCCAGCAGAATTCAGCGGCGGCCAGCGTCAGCGCATTTCCATTGCCCGCGGCCTTATTATGAATCCATCTCTTTTGATTTGTGACGAAGTTGTTTCTGCTCTCGACGTTTCAATTCAGGGGCAGGTTTTAAAGCTGCTTCAGGATTTAAGAAAATCCCGTAATCTCAGCTATATTTTTATTACTCACGACCTTAAGGTTGCCTGTTATTTCTGCGACACGATTGGTGTAATGTATCGTGGCTATCTTGTAGAAGAAGCTGCTGCCGCAGATCTTTATAAGACAGCCTTGCATCCTTATACAAAACTGCTTTTTGAGGGAGCTCAGGGAGTTCTTAATAATTCAAATCAGGAAGTAAAAACAACTCTTCAGCAAGAAAACTGCTGTCCTTTTGCCTACCGTTGTCCTAAGGCAAGTGAACGCTGTAAAAATGAATTGCCGGACTTTAAGCAGATTTCTGACAGTCACAGAGTAAGATGTTTTGAAATATAGTTTACTTTCTCTTTAATTCAAAATAAACATAAACTTCCTTTTTTGAGGGAAAGAGATAAACTCTTTCCCTTATTTTTTTCACATTAACTTTTCTTTCAGTTTTTTGATTTTAATAAAGCTTTTAATAAATACGTAAATGTAAAGCACAAACATCAAACCAAAGAAAGCTGTAATTATATTATCAGCCGGAGATGTTCCGAACTCTCCATAAAGTCCTTTTACAAAGTTGGGAAGAACAGCACAAAGAAAAATTGTAATGAGGGGTAGAAGTCTGCGCTGATGAATCTTCTGAAGCATCTGTAGTTTTGATTCATTATCAGAAAAGATTTCATTGTTTTGGAATGTATTATCTGCAAGAGTTTTTCTGAAGATTGAAAAGCCGTTTACTGACCAGAGAAACTCCCAGCCATTATCTGCAAACATCTGTCGATATTCAGGATTTTTAGCTCCGTTTTCATTTGTAAAATCAATTCTGTAAGCAACTTCCTCTGGCTGGCATTTTTCAAATTTGTAAAAACCGGGGAGTTTATAGCCTGTAACTTTCCAGCCATTTTTGTGCTGCTCTTCAAGAAAAGCTTCTTCTTCCTCATATTCAAAAAGTGTAAAAAACTTAAATATTTTCTTTGTGTTTTTCATAATTACTTTCCTCCTGAGTGGAGGCGCCCGGCAGGCGACTCCTTGATTAATCGAAAAGCGTTAAAAAAAATTGCAAGCGCAATTTTTTAGCTTATCCATTTACATTTCTGTAAAGTCTTTTGATTCTTGCAATTTCTAACTGCAAAACTTCTTTTCCAACTGCTGTGATTTTATAAAGTTTTCGTTTTTCTTCCTCACGAACAAACTCAATCAAACCGTCTTTTTCCATTTTGCCCAAAGAGCCATACATTGTGCCCGGTCCAATTTCCACTTGACCGTCGGTCATTTCTTTTACCTTTTGAGTTATATTATAGCCGTGCATTTCTTTCTGAAGGCAAAAGAGAATGTAAAAACCGGTTTCTGTCATTGGAACATAAACACGTTTAATTTTTGCATCCATATAAACTCCTGTACCTTGTATTCCGATATATCGCACCTCGCTATAGCGAAGTTAGATATAATATATCGCAGTGTGATATATATGTCAAGTTTTTTTTATTTTTTTGTGATATAATATATGAATAAATTACATATGATATAAAAAGGAGAGATAATTGAAATCACCTCTACAATTTAATTGCACAAAAAAAATCTTTACATTTTTATTAGTCATTTTCTTTTTTACAAATCTTTTTGCAAAAGAAAGTCAGCTTGCAGGCGACGCAAAAAAAGCTCTTAAAGAATACGCCGGCTATAATGAACTTATAAATCGCGGTTTTAATTTGAACATGTTGGACAGTATTCAGTCTGCAGAAGATTTATATAAGGTTCTTGAACCCTTTATGATTATTGACGGAAAACCTCTGGACAACACGCTTTCTTTTAATGGATATAACTTTGCCCGTCACAAAACAATTCATTTTGAAAATATATACGGAACTATTCAGGAGCTTCTTAACAAAGGTTAT
>JAEEGL013505480.1_pt1 | contig 10216 bp, 8 predicted proteins | sample 9134231 | NCBI WGS metagenome assembly JAEEGL01 (sample SAMN16246548, study PRJNA631951) | gut metagenome | biome: gut microbiome; feature: rumen; material: fiber-attached | host: Bos | place: Iran: Karaj | collected 2018-10 | reverse complement strand
CACCACGTTTCACGTTACGTGCCATTCCCATCTGCTCAGTCTGCTGACGGAATGCCTCCTTCTCCGTGTTATATTCCAACTGCAACAGGAGTCGTTGCTGTTGTAATGCCTGAATGGGTGATACATTGGTAGTCATCTGTAAACGATATACTAAATGATGGGCAGTGAGATACCATTGATCTTCTGGTAGACATCAAGGGCATAAACGTCTGTCATGCCGGCAATATAGTCGATGACAGCCATGATGCGTGTCTCTAAATTATCGGCATTGATGTCGTACTGGCTCGAAACGCGGTCAATCAGTTGCTGCGAATAATAACGGTCGGGATGCATCACAGCTTCTATCATCTGTTCCATCAGTGTTGCCATGATTTTATAACCCGACAGTTCGACGTCGAGTACGGGACGGCTGCGATAGATGCGCTGTACGCTCAGTTTGGCACAACGTTGGTAGGCATCATGCTGCCGTTTGCTGATATGGTCGATGAGTGAACCTTCAAAAGTGCCGTTCAGTATCTCGTCCTCATGGGCTACGAAGGCATTGACGCACTCGTTCTCCAACTTGCCGATGACGCACGCCCGCATATAAACCACTTTTTCGTTGGGGTCTTCCAGTTCTTCGTCGTGGATGCGCCGGAGAATCTTCTGTTTGAAGTCGTCCTCAAAGAATCCTAACAGCAGTTCCTCCGTTTCAGCATAGCTCAGGATTTTTAGCTTGTGGGCATCCTCCAAGTCCATAATCTCGTAGCAGATATCATCGGCAGCCTCCACTAAATACACTAATGGATGACGGGCGAAACGCAGGGAATCGCCAGGTTTTGACTTGCAAATAATGCCCATTTCATCGGCAATACGCTGGTAGTATTGCTGCTCGCTTTGGAAGAAGCCGAACTTCTTTTTCTTTCCTGATACCGACGAGGCGTAGGGATACTTCACGATGCTGGCCAGTGTCGAGTAGGTCATCACAAAGCCGCCGGCACGACGGCCCTTGAACTGGTGGGTCAGCAGACGGAAAGCATTGGCGTTGCCTTCAAAGTGGGTGATGTCGTCCCAGAATGCCGGTGAAACCGATGCTTTCAGCTCCTTCCCAGCCCCTTCGGTAAAGAATGTCTGGATGGCTTTCTCGCCAGAATGACCGAAAGGCGGATTGCCTAAGTCGTGAGCCAAGCAGGCTGTAGAGACGATCTGTCCGATCTGTTCGAACATCGTGCCGCGCAGTTCAGGACGTTTCTCGTTGATGATGCGTTGCGACACATCGTTGCCTAACGACATACCCACACTCGACACCTCCAACGAGTGTGTCAGTCGGTTATGTACAAACACAGACCCGGGCAGCGGGAATACCTGTGTCTTGTTCTGTAGTCGGCGAAAGGGTGCCGAGAATATCAAACGGTCGTAGTCGCGCTTGAATTCCGTACGGTCGTCGTGGCGCTCTGTGTGGCGGTGTTCCTGCCCCAGGCGCTTATTCGAAATCAATTGTTCCCAATTCATAGCGTATGCAAAGGTAGTAACATTTTCCTGAAAATGAAAATAATTCCTAATTTATTTTGCATTTCGCTCGATTTGCACTACCTTTGCACATTATTTAATAAAAGAGTTTAGCAAATGGTAAAGATACAAGTTGTCAATCGCGGCCATCAGCAGTTGCCGGCATACGCCACTCCGCAGAGTGCTGGCATGGATTTGAGGGCCAATCTGAGTGAACCGGTTACGTTGCGCCCATTTGAGCGTCGCCTGATACCGACAGGTTTGTATATCGCTCTGCCAGAGGGTTATGAGGCTCAGGTTCGTCCACGTAGCGGACTGGCTCTGAAGCATGGCCTGACGGTGCTGAACACCCCCGGTACTATTGATGCCGACTATCGCGGTGAGATTGGTGTGGTGCTTATCAACCTCTCTCAGGAAGACTTCACCGTCAATGATGGCGAACGCATTGCCCAGATGGTAATAGCCCGTTGTGAACAGGGAGAACTCATCAGTGTCGATGTGCTCGATGAGACCGAACGCGGTGCAGGCGGTTATGGACACACAGGCAGACGTTGAACATTGAACATTGAACATTGAACGACAAATGATGATGTATAGAAAGACGATAATGATGTTGGTAGTGTTAAGCGGTTTCTTGCAGGGCTTGGCACAGGACTCTTTGCATACGTCGTTCAACGTTCAACGTTCAACGTTCAACGAACGCCAGCGTTATGATGCCTTCTTCTTGGAGGCGATCTGCCAGCAGGAGAAGGGCAATCATGATGCAGCCTTCGACCTGCTGACGCATTGTGTGGAGATAGACTCTACGCGATCGGAGGCCTTCTTTTATCTGTCGCGCTATTATACCTACCTGAAGGATAAGGACAAGGCGTTGGCATACTCCGAGAAGGCTGCGCAATTGGAACCTGACAACGAAACCTATCAGGAAACATTGGCCAACAACTATATATCTCGCGGCAAGTATGAGCAGGCCATTGATGTGATGGAGCGTCTCTATGCCATGAATAGTGACCGCGAAGACGTGCTGTCATTGTTGGTACAGCTCTATGAGCAGCAGGCAGATTACGAAGGAGCTATCCGTACGCTGTCACGGTTGGAGATCTTGGAAGGAAAGAGCGAGCGCTTGTCGATGGCCAAAAGTGAGTTGTTTACCCGGAAAGGTGACAAGAAGGCTGCTATCAGTGAGATGAAGCAGTTGGCCGACCAGTACCCCAACGACCAGAACTACCGTTGCCTGTATGGTAGCACACTCTACATGAACAGCCAGCAGAAAAAGGCGCTGGCCATCTATGCCGACGTATTGAAGAAAGAACCTGACAACCGGGGTGCACAGATGGCAATGCTGTCGCACTTTAACGAGACTGGCGATTCCGTGCAGGCTCATGTCTGGTTGGAACGTATGCTGATGAACAAGAATGCCACGACACAGGACCGTGTCATGTTGTTGCGGCAGGTGATAGGCGAAAGCGAGCAGCACGGCGGCGACTCCACACAAGTGCTCCGCCTGTTCCATCAGGTGCTCAATACGCCACAGGCCGATGCCGACCTCGCCATCTTCTGTGCCACCTATATGAATCTGAAGAAGATGCCTAACGACAGCATCAGTCCCGTATTGGAGCATGCCCTGGCTTTGGAACCCACCAATGCCGCTGCCCGTCTGCAGTTGGTAAGCTATGCCTGGCAGGCAGAAGACCGCGACCGCGTGATAGCACTTTGTCAGGATGCCCGTCAGTATAACCCCGATGAGATGGCCTTTTATTACTATCAAGGCATCGCCTACTATCAGAAAGACCAGTTGGATCAGGCATTGAATGCCTTCCAGAACGGTATCGGTGTCATTACGGCACAGAGCGACCCAGCCATCGTCAGCGACTTCTATGCGGTGATGGGTGATATCCTGCATCAGAAGGGGCAGACACGCGAGGCTTTCATGGCTTACGACTCCTGTCTGGTATGGAAGGATGACAATATCGGCTGCCTGAACAATTATGCCTACTATCTCAGCGAGTTAGGCGAACAGTTGGAAAAGGCCGAACAGATGTCGTACCGCACTATCAAGGCCGAGCCGAAGAATGCCACCTATCTCGACACATACGCCTGGATACTCTTTATGCAGAAACGCTATAGCGAGGCCAAGATCTATATAGACCAGACCTTGCAGAACGATACCGACACGTCGGCTGTGCTGTTAGAGCATGCCGGTGACATCTACTATCATACGGGGGCTGTCGACGAGGCAGTCAACTATTGGCAACAGGCTCTGGAGCATGCTTCAGACAAGTCGGAACTGAAAGGGGAGCGGAAACAGGTGTTAATCCGAAAAATAAAACTTAAAAAATATCTGAAAGAATGAAATCATTACGTATCATGAAGTTAGCAGCAGTAACCATGGCTATTGTCGTGGTGGCAGGCTGCGGATCAAAGCGAAAGGTTGTCAAAGAGACGCCCGTCGCTCAGAATGTGGTGCAGCAGCAGGAGTTCCTCCAGAAAGTGAGTGACAATGCCCAGCATGCACGTTTTATCACTTCAAAGGTGAAGTTCTCTGTGGAGGTGGGTGCCCAGCAGCTCACACTGACGGGTAATCTGAAGATGAAGCGCGATGATGTCATCCGCCTGCAGCTGATGGCTTTCGGCTTTGTAGAGGCCGGACGCTTGGAATTTACGAAGGACTATGTGCTTGTGATGGACCGCATCAACAAGCAGTATCTGAAGGTTCCCTATCAGCAATTAGACTTCTTGCGCAATAGCGGTCTCGACTTCTATGCCCTGCAGGCCCTGTTCTGGAACGAGCTGTTCCAGCCGGGCAAGTCGCACATAACCGACGAGCTGTTGAAGAGCTATGATACCGATATGGGAGGCGAGAATGCCGTCATCTCCATGGAGAGTGGCAAACTGTCGTACCGCTGGTTAGCCGATAAGGACAATGCCCAGGTGAATATGGCCAATATCCTCTATAAGGATAAGTTCCGCGGCAACTATCAGCTGAACTGGGACTATCTCGACTTCAAGGCCAACGGTCGTAAGAAGTTCCCCATGGATCACAAGGTAAAATTCACGACACCCGATAAGGAGGTGAAATTTGAGATGGTGCTCAACTACATGGGTGCCGATGAAGACTGGGAGACGCGTACCGAGGTATCGGGCAAGTATCTCCAAGTTTCCGTTGACGAGATTCTGCGTCGTTTCATGTCACTCTAAACGAAGGAGATGAAGCGTTTCGTAACTGTGTTATTCCTTTTCGCCTTTGCTGTGGCGCCATACGCCCAGCAGAGGCGAACTACTAAGCAGCCTCAAAGGTCAAAGGTCGAAGGTCAAAGGTCTAAGGCCGCAGGTCAAAAGTCGAAGGTCAAAGGTCAAAAGTCAAAAGCCAAGAGCCAGCAGTCCCCCACTTCCATTCAGGCCTTGGAGAAGCAGCGCCAGCAGATTCAGCAGCAGATCAAGGAACAGGAACGCCGTTTGCACAGCAATGAGCAGGATGTGAAGAAGCGCCTGCGGAACCTCATGGCTTTGAATAGCGAGATTGAGGGCAAGCGTCGCACCATCGACACCATCAGACACGACATCACGTCGCTCGACGTAGAGATAGAGATGCTGCTCGGCCAGTTTGACCTGTTGCAGGAGAAGTTGGAGAAGAACAAGAAGAACTACGTCAAGTCGATGCGCTATTTGCACCGTAACCGTTCTGCCCAGAACATGTTGATGTTCATCTTCAGTGCCGATAACCTCACACAGATGGTACGGCGTATGCGCTTCATGCGCGAATATGCCGCTTACCAGCAGGTGCAGGGTGATCGTATCAAGGCAGAGGAAGAGGCGGTAAACCTTAAGTTCCAGCAGATTACCAGTGCCCAGCAGCGCAAGCAGGTTTTGCTGACCAAGGGTGAACAGGAACGGCGCTCGTTGGAAGGTAAGCAGACCGAGCAGCAACAGGTGGTAAACACGTTGCAGAAAGAGCAGAAGGCCATTCAGGGCATCATTGCCCAGCAGAAGAAGAAGGATGCTGCGCTGAATGCCCAGATCGACCGTTTGATAGCCGAGGAAGTGGCGCGTCAGAAAGCACGTGCCGCTGCTGAGGCCAAGCGTAGGGCTGAGGCTGAAGCTGCCAAGAAGCGTGCTGCTGAGTTAGCACGTAAAAAGGCTGCTGCCCAGGCTGCCGCCCGTGAGAATGCCCGTCGTATTGCTGAGGCTGCTGCCCGTGAGGAGCGTGCCAAGAAGGAAGCCCAGGCTGCCAAGAACAAACAGGCCCGTGAGGCTGCCGAGCGCAAGGCCCGTGAGGCCGAAGAGGCTCGCATTGCTGCGGAGAAGCGTGCCGAGACTGAGGCTCGCGAACATGCCAAGGAGGTGGCGACAGCGCGTAGGGAGGCTGAGGCTGTCCTGAACGCTCCCACTGAGGATATGCGCATCAGCGGCAGCTTCGAGAGTAATCGCGGTCGTCTGCCCATGCCCATTACCGGCGGCTATCGTATCGTCAGCCATTTTGGCCAGTATAACGTGGAAGGTCTTCGCAATGTGACACTCGACAACAAGGGTATCAATATCCAGGGCAGTCCCGGTGCCCAGGCGCGTAGCATCTTCAATGGTGAGGTAAGTGCTGTGTTCAGCTTTGGCGGTAGCATGGTGGTCATGGTACGTCACGGCAGCTATATCAGCGTCTACTGTAATCTGGCCAATGTCAGCGTACATCGCGGTCAGAAGGTCACCACCCGTCAGGCGTTAGGTCGTGTAGGACAGGACAATATCCTGCAGTTCCAGCTGCGCCGTGAAACTGCCAAGCTCAATCCTGAGCACTGGTTGGGAAGATAGACTTTAATTGCTAATTAAGGAAACATAAGTTTCTATGGCATGCTCTATTTCGCTGATCCGTATGAACTCGTCAGCGGAATGTGAGCGGCTTGACTCCCCTGGTCCTAACTTAAACGATAGGAACGGCATCAGTGCCTGATCGCTCAGTGTGGGTGATCCGTATGGCGACATACCCATCTTGATGCAGCGCTGCACTAACGGATGACCAACAGGGATGTGAGATGATGACAATCGGAACGAGCGGGCTGTCAACTCACACTTCTTCATGTGCTTCTGCAGGAAGTGGAACAGGTATTCGTTCTGATAGAACTCGTTGGTGCGCACGTCAATCACGAAACGGCACTCGTCGGGTACCACATTATGCTGCGTACCGCTGTTCAGCATGGTGACCGACATCTTCGTAGGACCTAACAGCAGACTCTTCTTGCGGAACCTGTAATCGCGCAGCCATATCAAGTCGTCCAAAGCCTCATAGATGGCATTGATACCCTCTTCACGGGCTGCATGGCCACTCTTGCCGTGTGCCACACCATCGATTACCATCAGGCCCTTCTCGGCGATGGCAGGTTGCATACCCGTCGGCTCACCCACGATGGCTACATCAATCTTGGGCAGTTCCGGTAATGCCAACGAAAAACCGTTCTGACCGCTCACCTCTTCCTCGCAACTGGCTAAATATACTATATTATAAGGTACGTCGCGCGTGCGCAGGATGCGATACACCTGTAGCAGACTCACCAGTCCACCGCCACAGTCGTTGGCGCCTAATCCATACAGGTAGTCATCCTCGATGGTGGGTGCAAACGGGTCGCGCGTCCAGGTGCTCACGGGTTTCACCGTATCGATATGGGCATTCAGCAGCAGCGTCGGCTTACGCTCGTCGATGGCTTCCTCCACTAAGATGTTGTTACCGATACGCTTCACGGGCAGACCGCATTTCCCGATGAAATCGGCCAGTATATCAGCTGCTGCCGTTTCGTCGCGGCTTACCGACGGCGTTGCAATCAATCGTTGCAACAGCTCTACAGCTTCATGGGTATATTGTTTGATGTCCGTCATATCTCATTCCTTATTTGACACATATCACCTTTCTGCCCTGAGTAATGTAGATGCCCTTCTGAGCCTTCTCCACACGCTGACCGTTCAGGTTGAAGATGGCTTTGTTGGTCTCCATATTGTTCATGACGTTGCTGATACCCGATGTCTGGTTTTTGGCAACAATCAGATACGTCGTCTTCTGACCCATATCACCGCTAAAGACTGTAATCAGGCACTCCTGGCAATCCTCCTTCGCTTCTATTTTCTTGTCTATTATGGCGGCCTTTCCGTCAGCCACCGCTTCAATATCTTCGAGCGTTACAGGCTTGTCCACCTCAATCTCATAGGTCTGCTGATGGCTGTCGAAACCAGGAACTTCCTGTCCCTGCACTTTCAGCGAAGCCAATCTGGCGTTATAGATAAGCTCCACATCATCAACCAGCAGTTCGTCACCCCCGCTTCCCATGCCCGGATTGGCATTGGTCGATGCTGTCAGGAGGATAGCCTGTTGACTGACGTTATCCTCCGTATATTCAAAAGGAGCCACCACGCGCACCCAGTTGCCGTCTGTCTGAGCAATCGTGTTGCATGTTGCCCTGGCCACAACGTTGGTGTATGCCTTATCCTCAGGATCCTGATAATAGGTTCCGTCGGTAATCACGGCACTGATGGTCGCATAAGGATTGTCGGCATTTGCTTTGCCCTGCTTGAACTTCACCCAGACGGCAACAGAGTCCGGACGCGAATACATGAGGGTGTAGAAATAATCTCCATTGCCGTCAACATCGGTCAGACTCATGTCTAAATAGGCATTATTGGTTGCATCGGCAGCAATCATACTTCCAGCATTCAACCGACCTGTAGTCATCGTGCCGTTAGCCACAATACCGAAGATGCTGGTAGAGTAAATGCAGGCACTGGCCGAGCCTGAGTGGGCATCTGCTGACTTCTTGATGTGATGGCCGGCCAATAAAGCCAAGGTGCCTGATGCACTCTCAAACGAGTGCCAGCCGTTGGGCTCAACATATTCATCCGTGGACGTATGCCAGTACTCAAATCCCTGATTCCGTAGCTGATAGCCTTTTCCTACCGTCACTTCAATAATCTGCTGCAACGATTCAGTCATATCAATATGGATGTAGCAGCGCAGGTGGTCGTTCTCCAGTTTGCCAACCAGATTCACCGGGACTGGAGGCAGCATAGAAGCCATCCATATAGGTACGCTTGGATCGTCTCCAGGTGTGAGCGTGATGGTTTGAGATGTCTGCAAAATGATGGCATCACCCACATTCTCAGGCTCAATACCTGTGATGGCTACATTACCGACGCCTATGGGACCGTCTTCACTCATCAACATGAAATTCTTTAACGTCAGGTCATAAGTGGTGCCTTGCTGCTCCACGGTGATGGTTGCTGACTGTTCTGAACTGACACCGTTGACTATCACCACGATGGGTTCATCGTAATCTGCTGCCGAGGCAACGACTGCAGCGAATGCAGCTAAAACTAAAGTACAAAATGTCTTCATATATACTCTGAATTGTTATTTGTTCTAACTTACTATTCACTTTTCACAATCTCAACCTGTAGAAGAAGCCGATCTGCCCGTAGATGGGGTAGAGCGTCTGTTCCACTGTCTTGAAATCACTCTTCATCATGCCAGTCAGTCCCCACGACAGATTCACAGACAAACCGAACTGGCGATAGAACTGCCAGTCGGCTCCTACGGCCACTCCAAACTGCACGCTTCGCATGTCGTCAGGGAAATCGTACGTAGCCCACTGGTTCTCCTCTGTTCCCATAACCACCTTCGGTCCTGTGGGATTATCCTTGCGCAGGTAACCGTCGGAAGCCGTGCCGTAAAAGTCCTTGTCGAACAGCAACGACACGTAGGGACCAGCCTTCAGCAGCAGTGCCGGGCTTATCTGATAGGTCAGCTGCACAGGCACCGTCACCATCCATTGTCTTACTTTTTGCCGCACATGTCCTGTGTATACACCCTCCAACTCGTCGTCGTCCATCTTCAGTTTCATCCGGTAGGCCTTGGTGGTCACCTCGGCATCCATTCCTTTGTTTTCTATATAGAGTCCTGCCAGCGCACCACATCTGCTGCTGATGGGTATCATGGCATCGGCACCCACCATGATATTCGGCGTGAGATGGAAAGCCTCTATGCTGCGGATGGTCGCAGGAATACCCAACGGGGCCGTTCCACCGATGTTATATCCTATACGGGCCTTCAACTGCCAGCCGTCGTGTTGACAGTCGTTCTGCCCGTCATGACCGTCAGCTGCCGAAATTGAAACCGATGACAGCAGGGCTGCAAATAGCCATCCAATCTTCATAACTCGTCTCATGGCGTCGCCTGGTTTTTCTTAAACGTTATCTCCACCTTGTCCACATGCAGCGTGCTGCCCACAGCACCCTCGAAAGTGTCGCCCGTCTTGCTCGATGAGAACACGAAGGCCAGATTATAGCCGCGATCGGTCAGGAGTTTCGCATCAATGGGAGCCTTGCTTACAAATTCCATCTCGAAAGGTTTCCATGTTTCTGTCTCAGGAAGCGTCTCCACCTGTGCCATACTGACTATCAGGTCACTCGTCATCACATCGTCACCATGCAGGACTACACTCTCACCTGCAGCATTCTGGTTGCGGTAGAACACGGCATAGATGCTGGGCTCGTCCTTTATGCCGGGCTTGACATTGCCGTCCTTGTCGGTAAACACTTCGCCAGCCTTGTATTTGTAATAGCCCGTCACCTTCAGCGGCTCCTCAGTAAAAGGAATGCCCATCTTGGTTGTCCAAAGGGTTTTCGTAATAACATATTGACTGTCGAACTCGCCAAAGAACAGGTTGCCGGCAGCGATGGGCTTCCCGAAACGTTT
>JAEEGL012758876.1_pt1 | contig 10216 bp, 8 predicted proteins | sample 9134231 | NCBI WGS metagenome assembly JAEEGL01 (sample SAMN16246548, study PRJNA631951) | gut metagenome | biome: gut microbiome; feature: rumen; material: fiber-attached | host: Bos | place: Iran: Karaj | collected 2018-10 | reverse complement strand
GCCCTACAGGATTCCTCTATGTCGTGATTGATGCCTGCCATGCCGGCACTTCATCACGGGCTAATGACGAGACTGTCAGAGGTACCAAGGTCGGCTTTACCTATCATAACAAGGTTTTCAAGCCTTCTGCAAACAAAAAGTCCCATTACAAGATTGCACCATCAGCCAAGCAGTCTCATGTCCTGTATCTTGAAGCCTGCCGCCCGGATCAGGTGAATATGGAAATCAGGGTGGCAGATAAACGCTTTGGCCCGCTGTCGTACAACATCGCTCAGGCATTACAGGCAAACCCCTTATCCACCAAAGCCGAAGAATTCTTGAATGGAGTCAAAGCTTCCATTATGAAGAGTGGTCACTGGCCCAATAATCAGAATATGGTAACAGAAACGAGTTTCTAATATGGCAAAGGAGATATCATTGCAGAACCAGGATTTGAACCGCTTCCTTTCTGATGAGAGAGGAAGGGTATTGTCATACCTACGGAAGCAGTTTTCTGTCTCAGACGATGACCTTGATGACATCTTCCAGGAGTCATCAATGGCGCTGTTCCTGAATGTCCGTGACGGGAAGTTATCTACTCTGACGAGCTCGCTGGGCACCTATTTCATGAAAGTCTGCATCAATCAGACATTGAAGTTCCTGGGCAAGAACAGCAAGACGATGCCACTCTTTGACGATCGTAGAATCACCAACTCCGAATTTGTCCGTGATGACAAGATAGCAGAACTCTATGGCGCTTGTATAGATGCGGAGGAAGAAGAGAAAAAGACTCGTATGGAACTGCTGGTGAACAATATCATCGCTTCGATGACAGAGACTTGCAAGAACATCCTTCATGGCTACTACTGGGATGATTTCTCGACATCGACCATTGCCGATATGTTCAACTTCTCTGATGCCAACTCCGTAAAGGCGCAGAAATACAAGTGCGTGAAAAAGTTCCGCGATAAGTATAACGAACTAAAGAATAAGATCTATGGATAAGTACAACGATATACAACAGCAGGCCATCGAGGAAAGAATCGATGCTTTCGTACGTGGTGCCATGACAGAGGCAGAAGAACAAGCCTTTAAACAAGAGATCAAGGCAGACCCTGAGTTGCGTGCCCAAGTGTTGGCTACCGTATCCATGATTAAAAGCATCCGTTCACAAGAGGCAGCCAAGGAAAAGACGCTTATCAGCAATAACACCAAAGAAAGACTGCGCACGCTTGTTGCATGGGCTTGCTCTATTGCAGCTGTCATTGCCATCTTCTTAGGCTATCAGAAAGACAAGCGGTTTAATGAACTCTCCGCACTTGTATCACCCTACTATTCTGAGTATAGCATGGATGAAAATGCGCGTGGTGATCTTGATTCTGCCTCCGTCGCTCACCTCTATACCTTATTTAATAATATAAAGGTGCAGCGCAATGTCAGTACCATCATAGCAGAGTTGGAACCAATCTATTCTAATCTAGAATCAGATTTTACCTATTCCGCTTATGCTAATGACATCGCGATGAATCTGGCTCTTGCCTATATCAAGAACGACCAGACGGATAAGGCTATTCTTGTCTTAAAGAAACTGGCAAAAGACAATCCTGAAACACCCATTGCTGTCAAGGCTCTGGAAATACTTAATAAGTTGAGGAAATGAACTCTATCTCACTTTTTACTCAAATTATTTGGAAGTCTCAGGATTTATCTGTATCTTTGCCGCCGTATTATTAACATCTTAACTTTTTATCGATATGGAAACATCAAAGAAAAGAACCCGTGAAGAGGTGAGAGCTGCATTCAGGGAGACGATGCGCAGGAAGAAAGAGCGCATGGAAGAAAATTTGAAGAGAATGGACGAGTTAGAACTTCAAGGCTTTTTTGCATAAATACAGAGAAGCCTTTTAAACCTTATTGACTATGAACACACTCAGATTGGATAACATCAATCTGCATGCTCCTTATAAGGTGATGCAGGATCCTGTGAGACACAACAATTTCTACTTTGTCAGTGATAGTGGTGTCAGGTTCGATATCGACTTCACGATAAATGAGGCCATTATCCCCAGTGGAGCCTACGAGTTTGGTATTACCAACAGACACCATGAGCGTTCTCCTCATGACAGCAAATTACGAGTTACCATTTTTGCCATCATTGAAGAGTTCTTTGATGTAAACGGTGATGACACCATGCTTTATTTGGCAGAGACAGGCGACCGTAAGCAAGCATTCCGCAACAGACTCTTCGTGCGTTGGTTTAACATCTACGAAAGGCGCGAATTCTTTATCATGAAGACTGCTGAGGGCAAGATGGACGGAATCATGAATTTCATCGCCATCATATCAAAAAGGGATAACCCAAACCTACCTCAGGTCATAGAGGAATTCAACGAGACCATTTCATTCCTGTTCGATCCACCAGAGGAACCTGCATAAATAAACTGGCTGGCAGAAGATAACCTAGATATTCTAATTGATATTATGGCAGAAATACTTAATAGGTAGAAATTGTGACCTCATATTCAAATTCTTCGATAATAATTTGGAAGTTTCGCCGAATCTTCGTACCTTTGCACCGACTTTAAGAGAGAGCATTAAGCCAGTTCTTAAAAATTATAATTATTTACCCTCTAAATTATTAAGAAATGGGAAAAATCAAACTTAAAGTCAGGTCATCACCTGTACTAATTAAAAGGCAAGAGACTGAGGGATATGCCTACCCTCTATTGTGTTTATTAACTGTTTCTGTATTTTCCACTAACAGAGCCATATTGAGCCTTGGAGGTCTGAAACCTAATTTCATTAAAAATGAAAAAAGGACATTCAAAGAACCGCCATTCCTCAAGGGGCGCAAGTAAGAGAAATTGTAATTCGTATCCTGTTATTCACGTAAATATTATTATTTCATATAAGGATAACATTAATGAGAAAGCAGAAGACTCAAAAGATAATTTGAAATGGACCAAGATATTTGGTATTTCCCAAATTATCGATTTTGTCATCAATTTCTTGTTCAGATTGATAGACATCTTATAGGTTTTAGGAGTAGGCATTAGTCTACTCCTAATTCATACCGTCCAATAGAATAAACGAGGCCCAATATTCGGGCTTGTCATACTTCCCTTTTTCTACCTTACGTAAGTGTTTTTGGGCATTCTTGAGGGACTGAAGCTTTGATTTCCCCTTCATCAAGTTTCTATAAAATTCCACCATGAGTATTCGAGTTGCCTCATCGTCAACTTTGTGTAAACTCATCAAAATGGACTGGACGCCAGCCTTTTTGAATGCACGTTGAAGTCCAAAAACTCCGTCGCCTGTTATATCACCAAGGCCAGATTCGCATGATGATAATGTTGCTAGTTCTACATTTTTAAGATTCATACCCGCGATTTCTTTGGCAAATAAAATACCATCGTCAACGTTTTCGGGTAATTTGTATCCGCGTAGAATATTATTACAGCCTGCCATTAGCAATCCGGAACGTGTCAAAGAATAGTCTTCCATATAAGAACGAGAACTCTTATCCATTTGATTGGCCAAATAATCGAGATGTGCCCTCTTCATTCTGGCACTATCGCTCTGTGTATAATAAAAACCGTGCGTTGCAATATGAATTATTTTGCATGACTGACCATCAATAGATTTAAAAGATGCTTCAGTGCCTAACGTATCCGTATAGATTTGCGTTGTGATCTTACTTTTTTCCATCGCCGATTCTATAGCATTCACTTCAATAAGGGTTTCTGGTAAATAATCCCATCCTGAGCGTAAATCCAAGTTTTCAAGATTTCCTCTGAAAGACGAGTCCTTATGTGTGTGCAATTTGCTATCGGCAATTAGTTCTGAAACTGAGGTGTCATATTTTAAACCACCATATATTATAGCAATTTCCGTATTCTGGAAATTTATGTCAGAATGAGCAAGCTGTCTTGTTGATGAGACACGATAATAATTCTTTTTGTTATTCTTGCCGACGATTTCTGGCAGGACTTCTAAATTGATATTATACAATTTACCATCAGGAGAAAAATACACGTTATCAATTCCTGAAAGATAATTATCCAAAGGCTCCCAAATTAGGTTATATAGTTTATCGTCAAACATATTATTACCTATTTTATCCAATTCAGCTTCATCGAATAGGACTAAAAAATGTGGGGAGCTGTCATTTTTCCTTAAAACTATAGCGGTATAAAGAGTCTTATCAAGAATACTATCAGTCTTATCTAGTAAAGGGAATGAAAGAAACTCAATTGCAATATCATTTGGTTTAAGCGCTGCTTGTACGTCCTGCCATGTGATTCTCATGGCCGCCGTGTAATCGCCAAAAGCTTTACATTCTTTTATAAGTTCTCTTTCTATTTTGTTTGTCTCATTTCTAAGAGAATCAACGGATATCTCTGTTTGAGATTTATCACCTGATGTAATCTTAGACAATAGTGATCTGTTTAAAAGGAGATTTTGATATTTATTTAACGCTTCTTCATCGCCACTTTCCATAATAAGCTTGGACATTTCCGTATCTGCATTAAGAAGAATACCCTTTGCAAACAAGGCACTTTTATTGTATAGCTCGCTAGCATCATCTATTTTAGCTTTATAAAAACAATGAGGATACCCAATGTTGAATAAGCCTGAATATTTATACCAATATGAAGTTCTGTCATCAGAGGAAAGGTTTACAAAATTGTTCGTAATATTATTGTATATCAAAGAAATGGAATATCTCTTCATCCTTTCGGCTTCTTCGTAATTATCCATATCTAAACTGGTCATAGCAAGTAAATCATAAATTTCAGCCAGTGTTAGATTATCATCTCCTCCAATTTCTTCTTGAAAACATTTGGCTTGGTTTGCATAATATAAAGCTTCTTCTATATTCCCATTAAATCTGTATGCTCTTGCTAACAAAATGTATATGTTTGTTATCCACATTTTATCTCCGAGATTCTCTCGAATTTTTTTTATCTTAAGACCCGTTTCAATTGCTAGAGTATAATCCCCGTTATTAAGATAACTATATGCGAGATTATACAAGAATGTACATTCTTCAAACTCTAGGACACTTGGTTCTATTTCTTCGGCCCTTTTTACTAGATATTGTAAAATTTCAAGTTCTTTATCATTCTGCCCAATGGCCCCATAATATGTGGCAAGATTATTAAGCGAAAGAAAATATCTAAAAGCATACTTTGTATATATATCAGGTTCTTTTGCCTCTACTGCCATCAATCCATATTTTATCGCATCATTATAGTTCCCTAACTTACTACAAAACAAAGATAAATCATTTAATATTCCATTATAATAAATATTATCGGAAGATAAATAATCATCTCGTAATTCAAAAGCTTTGAAAATATAGTCGTATGCTTTAGCAGGATTATACAATTCGTTATAAGCTTCTGCGACACAAACAAGAGTAATTACATACATATCTGTTTTAATGCAAGAATCATCAAAAATACGCAATGCTTCGATGCCATATTCAATAGCACCTTCCCAATCCTTTGTCATAACACATTTTAATGATTCAAATGATAAGAAGTATGCCTTTCCATAATTGTCAGGCTGTGTCGCCAAATATTGTTTTATCTCCTCTTGTATTAATTTCTTTTCTATTTCTTCACCATCATCTTTTTGTTTGTTCTTTTGCTCTTCAATAAACCTTACATTATTCTCTATAGCAAGACAGTCGAGAGAATCTTTTTCTGACGGATACTCATGACTCTTATATTTGGGTTCATGAAACTCTAATCCCTGAAGTTTAATAGCAAAAGCATTTTGTTTGCATAGTTTTTCTAACTCTGTATTATTTATCTTTCGACTACAGAAAATAAGTCTATCAAGTATCGGAAGAAGTATTTTCGGATCTTTCTCTTCTTTAACTTTTCCTCGCAGGTCAATTAAATCTATATAAGTGTTACATGCATTAGCATAATCCTCTGATTTTTCATAATAAAAAGCAAGATACCATAATTCATCCAAATACTTTGAACTAGTTTTTCCATATGCGTATGCATAGGCATCAACTGCTTTCTTTTGATATTCAATAGATAAATCAGCTCTTACGGGATTTGTTTTTTGATATATTTCTGCAGCTGTTATATAAATAATTGATAAGCCTACATCCTTTTCATTCTTTATGAGCGACAAAGCCTTATTGCTAATCTTTTCTGCAAGAACTATGTTATTATCTCCCAATAAGTATAACGAAAGATCATGAAGGTATAAAGCATACTCATATACATTATCAGGCAATGCAAGCGGAAATATTTCAACCAAAGCGGTTTCCGTTTTTACTGCATCACTACACATTCCTCTTTCATAATAAGCATGAGAAATATTATGTAACTCTGAAATTGTACTAATGTCATTCTCTGCGCCAAGTTCTTTGAAAGAAGCGAGTGCTTGATCACGTAATTCTACAGCTTTTTCATAATTGCCTGATGTAATATGTGATTCAGCTTGTTTCAGCAGTTCAAGCAATCTTGATTTATCTACAGACGTTGCAAAGACGAAAAAATTACACATTATTAGCAGAAAGACAGATAGTAGCCTTTTCTCACATTGAACTATGTCGTTGTTTTTCACCATAATCAACTAGTTTAATCCATCTAAAAGAATGAACGCAGCCCAATACTCAGGTTTATTATATTTACCCTTTTCTACTTTTCGAAGATACTTTTGGGCATTTTTGAGGGATTGATGCTTTGTTTTTCCATTCATAAGATTCCGATAGAACTCCACCATAAGTATTCTTGTTGCTTCATCATCTACTTTATGTAAACTCATCAGAATAGACTGGGCTCCTGCTTTCTTGAAAGCACGCTGCAATCCAAAGACACCATCACCAGTCACATCACCAAGTCCAGAATCACATGATGATATTGTTGCCAATTCTACATTCTTTAGATTCATGCCTGCAATTTCCTTTGCAAAAAGGATGCCGTCATCAACGTTATCCGGTAACTTGTATCCACGTAGGATGTTATTACAACCAGCCATTAGTAGACCAGAGCGCGTCAATGAATAATCTTCTATATAAGAGCGGGAATATCTATTAATTTGATTGGCCATATAATCGAGGTGCGCCTTCTTCATTTTCGCACTGTCACTCTCTGTATAGTAAAAACCATGCGTTGCAATATGGATGATTTTGCATGGCTGACCATCAAGAGATTTAAAAGAGGCCTCAGTGCCTAACGTATCCGTATAGATTTGTGTTGGGATCTTTCTTTTATTCAATGCAGACTCTATCTCGTTCACTTCTATAAGGGTTTCTGGAAGATAATCCCATCCTGATCGTAAGTCCAAGTTCTCCACATCACCTCTGAATGATGTGTCTTTACATATGTGTATTTTGCTGTCAGCAACTAATTCTGAAATAGAGGCATCATACTTTAATCCACCGTAGATAATTGCTTTTTCTTCTTTTATTTGGCTATTATTCTGATGTGCAAGCAATCTTGTTGACGAGACGCGATAATAGTTTTTTGCGTTATTCCTACCTACAATTTCCGGAAGATCTTCGATATTGATGTTATACAACTTTCCAGCAGGAGAAAAATAGATGTTATCTATTGCAGAAAGGTATTTCTCTATTTCCCCCCATATTAGATTATAGAGCATCTCACTATTATTCCTAATTGATTCCAATTCTTTTTCATCAAAAAGTTCTATAAAACGTGGGGCATTATCACTTTTCGTTAGGATTAAGGCAGCATATAAAGTTTTATTTAGAATACTATCTTTATTATCGAGTAAAGGGAATGATAGAAATTCAATAGCAATATCATTAGCTTTAAGAGCTGCTTGTACATCCTGCCATGTGGTTCTCATGGTTGCTGTGTAATCGCCAAAAGCTTTACAATCTTTTATAAGTTCTCTTTCTATTTTGTTTGTCTCATTTCTAAGAGAATCAACGGATATCTCTATTTGAGGATTATCACCTGATGTAATCTTAGACAATAGTGATCTGTTTATAAGGAGGTGTTGATATTTAGCCAAAGCTTCTTCATCGCCACTTTCCATAATAAGCTTGGACATTTCCGTATCTGCATTAAGAAGAATTCCCTTTGCAAACAAGGCACTTTTATTATATAGCTCGGTCGCATCTTCTATTTTGGACTGATAAAAATAATTAGGATACCATATATTAAAAAAGTCAGAGACCTTGTCCCAATATGAAGTTCTGTCGTCTGAGGAAAGGTTTGAAAAATTGTCTATTATATTAGAATGGGTCAAATTAATAGAGAATCGTTCCATTCTTTCCGCTTCCTCAAACTTGCCCATTGCCTTATAAATTTTAGCTTTTATATCATATGAATTGGACAACGACAAATTTTCGTCTCCTCTTATGTCTCTCTGAATAGAGATCGCTTCGTTTATAAAACGTAAAGCTTCTTTAGCATCTCTATTAAGTCTATATGCCTGTGCCAATAATATGCATATATTTGACTTCCTATAGGAGTTGTCTCCCAGTTTCTCACGTATTCTTTTTACTTTAAGGCCCGTTTCTATTGCTTGAGTATAATCTCTGTTTTGAATAAAGCTATATGCAAGATTCAGCAAGAATGGGCTTTCTGGATATTCTAAAGCCCAAGGATACAATTCTTCGGCTCTTTTAACCAAGAATTGTAGAATTTCAAGTTTTTTACTTTCTTGTCCTATAGCTCCATAATATGTAGCAAGATTATTGAGCGAAAGAAAGTACCCATATGGTTTGTCTGTATAAATGTAAGGTTCTTTATCTTTTACTGCCAATAATCCATACCTAATAGCATCTCTATAATTACCTAATTCTCCACAATATATAGCCAAATCACTTGGTATCCCATTATAGTAAATATTATCAGAAGACAGATAATCATCTCGTAATTCAAATGCTCTTAAAATATAATCATATGCTTTTGCAGGATTGCCTAATTGCCTATATGCTTCAGCAACACTGCAAAGAACGATAACATATCTTTCTGTTTTAATATTCAAATCATCATAAATACGCAAGGCTTCAGTACCATATTCAATAACATCTCTCGAACTCTCTATCCAACTATATCTTAATGCTTCAAGCGATAAGGAATATGCCTTTCCATAAGAGTCAGGTAGCGTTAATAAGTAATGCTTTATATCCTCATATAATTGTTCCCTCTTAATCTCATCGGCGGCATCATCTTTTAGCTGTTGTAATTGCTCCCTAAAAGATTCTGTTTTCTCGGATATTGTAAGATAATCAAGAGAATCTTTTATAGACGGGAAATGACTCGTATATTTCGCCTCATGGAATCCTAGTTCTTTGAGCTTTATAGCTAAGGCATATTTCTTGTATTGCTTTTCTTGCTCTGCATTATTTATCTTTCGGCTACAGTAAATAATCCTATCGAGTATCGGAAGGAGTCCTTGCATATCCTTTTCTTCCTCTTTCTGTGCTCGTAGTTGCGCTAATTCCATATAAGCATTACAAGCATTTTCATAGTCCCCTGCCGTTTCATAATATCCCGCTAAATATCCTAATTCAGATATATATTGTGAACTATTTGTTCCGTATGCGTTTGCATAGGCTTCGACAGCTTTCTTTTGATATTTAATAGACAGGTCTGCTCTTACTGGGGTTGTTTTTTGATATATCTCTGCAGCCCTAGCATATATTATTGTAAGATCAACATCGTCTTTATTCTTAATGATAGATAAAGCCTTATTAATATTCTTTTCTGCAAGAATCATGTTATTATTCTCAAAAAGATATAATGAAAGATCATTGAGAAATAAAGCATAATCAAACAAATTGTCAGGCATTGCTAGTGGAAACACTTCTACCAAAACTGTTTCCGTTTTTACTGCCTCACTATACATCTTTTTTTCTGAGTATGCATGAGAGATGTTATGTAAAGCAGATATTGTATTCACATCGTTCTTAGCCCCCTGTTCCTTAAATAAGACAAGTGCTTGGTCGCAAAGTTCTGCAGCTTTTTCGAAATTTTCAGAAGTAATATAGAAGTCTGTCTGTTTCAATAAATTCAGTAATCTCAATCTGTCATCAGATGATGCATAAGTCAATAGATTACTCAATAAGAGCAGAAGAACAAAAATATTACTTTTCATAACCTTGATCAACAATCCTTAGTTTAATCCATCCAACATTACGAATGAGGCCCAGTACTCAGGCTTGTCATATTTTCCATTCTCAACCTGACGAAGATACTTCTGGGCATCCTTTAATGATTGTTGTTTGGAT
>JAEEGL011842169.1_pt1 | contig 10216 bp, 4 predicted proteins | sample 9134231 | NCBI WGS metagenome assembly JAEEGL01 (sample SAMN16246548, study PRJNA631951) | gut metagenome | biome: gut microbiome; feature: rumen; material: fiber-attached | host: Bos | place: Iran: Karaj | collected 2018-10 | reverse complement strand
GGCACGGACAGCAGTGCCACGGTCTATATAAGCAATGTCACACTTATGTGGGGATAAAAAGATTATTTGGAGGTCTTTATGAAGAAACTTGAAGGTTACATGCATGGAATCAATCTCGGAGGATGGCTGTCACAGTGCAATCACACAAGAGAAAGATACGATAGTTTTATCGTCGAGAGTGATATCAAGACGATAGCTGACTGGGGACTCGATCACGTCCGTGTTCCCGTTGATTACAATCTCGTTGAAGACGATGACGGCATCTACAAGGATTCGGGTTTTGCCTACATCGATAAGGCTATCGAGTGGTGCGGAAAGTATGGTCTTAACATGGTTCTCGACCTTCACAAGACCTACGGATACAGCTTCGATAAGGGCGAAGGCGAAGACGGATTCTTCGATAACGGGAAGTATCAGGAACGCTTCTATTTGTTGTGGGAGGAGTTCACGAGAAGATACGGCAAATTCCATGACCGCGTCATCTTCGAGCTTCTGAATGAGGTTACATCTGAAGACTACTGTGAAAGATGGAATAATATCTCGACCGAGTGCATCAAGAGGATCCATGCTATCTGCCCCGAGGTAAAGATCCTTCTCGGAGGCTACTGGAATAACTCTATCGATTCATTGCCTGATCTTGCTATGCCTTACGACGCGAATGTAATTTACAACTTCCACTGTTATGAGCCTTTGATCTTTACACATCAGGGCGCTCCCTGGGTTGACGGAATGGATACTTCCTTCCGTATGCCTCTCGAGGCTTCCTATTCGGATTATTCGAAGTTCAGCACAGAGAACATCGAGCAGTATACGCCCGAGATGAGTGAGTTTGATCCGCAGGATATCATGGGCGCAGCGTTCTTCGAGAATCTCGTTGCCAAGGCTGTTGAGGTTGCAAACGAGCGCGATGTCGCTCTTTACTGCGGCGAGTACGGCGTTATTGATAAGGTCGGTCCCGAGGACACTTTGAAGTGGTATAAACTCATGTGCGGCACCTTCGACAAGTTCGGTATCGGAAGAAGTGCGTGGACTTATAAGCAGATGGATTTCGGTCTGTCAGACGCAAGGCTCGATGGCATCAGAGACGAGCTTTTGAAGACTATCTGATAAGAGCGTAAAACAGCAAAAGCAACGCCAGGAAAACAACATTAACTAACGTGAAAGCCGGAAGGTAACCTAACCCCTTCCGGTTTTCTTCGTTTGGCATTGAAGTGTAGAAGCGGTAAGTGATAAGGCTAGCCATGCTTGCGATAAGTGTTCCTAAGCCGCCTAAGTTGGTGCCGATAACAAGCGCTTCACCGCTGTCTGTAAACGCCGACAGGAGCATCGCCGCGGGAACATTGCTTATGATCTGCGAAGACAGGACAGCTGCAATAACAGGTGAACTTTCCACTATCTTCGAAAGCGCGTTATAGATCTGTTCAATGCGGCCAAGATTGCCTGTCAGCACGAAGAAAAACACGAATGTAACGAGCAGGTTATAGTCAACGTATTTGAATGCTTTTTTGTCCATCAGGATCACGATGCAGATGGTCACGAAGAACATCAGGATCCAGTTTATAACATCCGCTACGGCAAGGACGCAGAGCACAAAGAGCGCGATGCAGATTGCAAGTTTTGGTTTGCACGGAGCCTCTGCGGTTTTATTTTCGAGCGGTGCGGAATTTGTGTTTTTGCAAAGGATGAAGACCGAGATGATGATGAGCAAAAGTGACACCGCACTGTACGGAAGCATCAGCTTCAAAAACGAGGTAAGCGGGATGTGGTAGAAGCTGTACAGATAAAGGTTCTGCGGGTTCCCGACAGGTGTCAGCATGCTGCCTAAGTTCGCGGCGACCGTCATGAGGATAAGTGTGAACATGAGGCTTCGCCTGTCGTTGAAGTTTTTGAGCACTGCGATAGCAAACGGCACCAGCGTTACGAGTGTGACGTCGTTAGTAAGAAACATCGCAAGTGTGAACGAGAGCACTGTAAGAAGAAGGCTGATAGACCGTGACGTGTGAAGCCGCCCGAGAAGTTTGTTTGTCAGAAAGTCGAAGGTGCCGATGCGAAGCAGGACGGCGACGACGAGCATCAGGCTCATGAGTATCGCGAGGACCCTAAGGTTGATGTAGCCTAAGTACTGCATGTCCGGGCGGACAACAAAACACGATGCGAGTGCGAGTATTCCCGACAGTACGAGGACCGGATTTTTCTTTATGAGTTCGAGCATTTTTTGCGAAAAGCATCCTTATTTTGCTGAGATAGAGTGTACCACATGTGCCGAAGATTGGTCCTCAGTGTGTTTTGGCTCTACCGTGCGCGGTTCTTGTATCAAACCTGCGAAAAGAAAGAAATGATACAAGAAATACTGAGAATATCAGTATCAAAATGAGAATAGTGCATTTTTGATACAAGATTTTTTGCATAACCTTGTATCAAATTTCAAATAGTCTGTTGTTGATACTAAAAACAGTTGAAAATCTTGTATCAGAAAACGAAAAAAGGTTAATTGATACAAGATCTCATATGATTGAGAGCATAAAATCCTCTACGGCGGAGGCTATCTGATCGACGTGGTGGTCGAAGCAGTGGGTGTCCCCGGGAATAATCACGAATTTGCAGTCGGCGTACTTGGATGCGATTTGCTCCGCATCGCGGTAATCGACCGTTGCATCAGCTCCGCCGATTGCTATGAAGGTCTTGCCTTTGTATGCTGCTATTGCTTTATCCACATCGATTGTCTGGGCTACTCTGACGTAATTATTGTCAAGCTTCCTGTCGTCCCAGACGGGCAGATAATCGGGAAGATTATCGGGATCGAATTGTATGCCGAGAAGGTTTCCGGTACGTGCACCTTCGGGAATAACTGTTGCAGGTGACAGGGGGAGCAAAGCCTTGATCCTGTCTTTCTCCAAAGCAGCAAGAAGCATTGCCGTAAGGCCTCCCTGTGAGTGACCGCACAGGTAAATATCGGTTACGAAGTCCAGATTACGGGCATAATCGATGATGTCGAGGCCGTTATTCAGCCACTTATAGAGGTTATGCATGCGGAAGGTTCCGCCGCTTTTGCCGTGACCGTACATATCCACTCTTAAGGTTGCGATGCCGAGTTTGTTCATGACATCTGCGACAGCCTTAAGGTGATTCTCTTCACAGTTTCCGGTGAAGCCGTGGATGATGATGCAGATGGGGCACTTGTCCTTGTCCTCTGGTTTGTCGAGTATTGCGTTTAAATCTATTCCGTCGCTTTTGATGATCATAGAAGCCTCACACATTTTTTGTTAATGATACAAATGAGTGATGACGGATACAAGACGGGATTTGTTATAATAGAACGCAAACAGGAGGTATCAGATGAATCCCGACAGAATTAAATCAATCCGCAACAACATGATAGTTATGAGTATTTTGCTTCTTCTTGTCGGAGTGGCATTCATCGTATGGCCGGGTGAAGCAGCCAGGGTTCTCGCAAGAGTAGTTGCTATCGCCATCGCGGCATTCGGTGCTTTCGAACTGATACTGTTCTTTATCGGAAGCAGAAGGAGCTTCGTTGATGTATCCGCGGCTGTCACGGGCGTTCTTTTGACGGCGCTTGGTGTGTTCCTGCTGATCAAGCCGGATACGCTCCTTAACTTCTTTAACATCATCTTCGGCATCGCGATTTTGATAGTCGGATTAGACCATATATTTCAGTCAATCTTCATCATCAGACACGTCAGAGGCTTATGGTGGGTTTCTCTTCTTGTCGGCATCGCAGCTCTGCTTTTGGGCGTGATAATCATCATCAATCCGTTCTCTGCCGTTAATTCCGCGATGATCCTGATAGGTATCACGATGGTTATCGAGGCCATCGGAGGCTTCTGGAATCTGCCCGCCCTGAAGGCCAAAAGAGTGGTTGAAGTTATCGATGCAAAGCCCGTAGATTCAGGCGATGACGATATAAACGCGTAACACATTAGTAATCTTTTTAACAGGAAGTTTATTTGACACTTTATCTCCCCGCGTCTATATTTTAATTAATATAGGCTAGTATGGTTCATTGTGCAGGATTGTCTGCACGTTTAAATAGGGGGAGAAGGAAGATGCTAGTTAGGAACATTAAAAAAGTTCCATCGACCGGAACAAGGCGCGGACGCCGCGGCTTCACTTTGGTTGAGCTCATCGTAGTCCTCACTGTCCTTGCATTACTTGCTGCAATAGGTGTTGCCAGCCTTGTCGGCTATATTGACCGCTCGAGGTTTGATGAGAATTCCCAGAGTGCTATCACTGTTTATCAGACTGCTCAGACTTCACTTACTAACATGGAGTCGAACGGTGCCCTTAATAAGTGGGTTCTTGATACATTTGGAACAAGTCATTTTGTAAATTACGGTTCACTTGATGCACCGAATAAGTCAGATCACGCTACTGTTGCTTTGACATTTAACCCGAATACTCCGGGTAATGCCGAGGATAAGGCATTACACGATCTTTTGTGCGATGATTTCTATGACCAGAGCATATTCTCTGGCACTATGACGGTTGTCTTCGATATAAGTGCAACGAAGGATGCAACAGGAATTATCAATCATTCCGCATATGTAATCGGAGCTTTCTACAGCAAGCAGAATGATTCCGAGGGCGGATGGAGAGCGGATTACATCAACGGTAATACTGATGGAGATCCCTGGAATACTCTTCCTGACAGAACTATCGACTACAGAATGCACACAAGTTTTGTAGGATACTTCGACGGAAATGAAGGTTCATTGGCAGCTGTTCGTGGTTCAGGTGCGGTTTTCTTCCCTGAAGTTGTTGCGAGCGACCCGGTTATTGATCCCGTTGGCCCTATTGCCGGTTCAACCGTTGACCCGAATGAAGTATCTACAGGATTCCTGTTTAATCTCCGTAACGGTGAGACCCTTGATGTTATGTGGTCTGTATTCCCTGACGCAGAGTTCGGCGGCAGGGATCCTTATATGCCTTTAACCATCTCGTTGATTCCCGAGTCGGGCAGTGCAGTAAAGATCAATATCACATCGGATTTTTATAATACTCCTGTTACCTCGCCGGCTACTACGATCTACGAGAACATAAAGAAGGGTGATCTGTCTTTCAGTGTTACGAAGGTTTACAGGGAAGGTCTTGCTACTGTCAGTGTTACTTGTGCTGATGGTACAACCAGAGACCTTGTATTCCCGTTGACAGTCACTCAGGTAACGGGTGACAGAAGACTGGGTGCACCTTCGACAGGTGCTTATACAATGTACACCCTGTCGTTAGATTGTATGATGACGCGTTCACTTTATGATACTAACGGACTTACTCCTGTGGATAATTACTCATCCACAAGACTGTTTGGTGACCAGAATCCGAGAAATATCTGCGCTACAATTCAGTCGGCACAGACGACTATAATTCCTGCAACATATGCTTCAAGAGCTATAAATGACCCTATATTCTTCTACGACATTCAAATGAAGAAAGGTCATACAACACTTTGCTACAACACGCGTTTCGGATCTGCAAAGAATGATACTAATGATCCTTCAACGAATACTTATATTTGCCGTGTTAATACATTGTTCGGCGACCTTAAGTACAACGACACGATCGGAGGAAGCTTCGCAGGCACAAGCGGTAATGCAGTAATTACCTCCTACAGACACTTGTCTAACATCAGGATGATGGGAACTAACAGCGGCATTAACTTCAGAATTGCCCGCGATCTTGATTGGTATATCCATAAGCCGGGTGTTTCACGTTACAGTGAGGCTAGAGTCTATACAACAAGTGCTGCCGATAGGTTCCATACGCCTTATACCATCGGTGAGTCCGATATAAGAATAGTATCTTTCCCTGCGATAGGTAAACTTAGTGCGGGTCAGACTCTGTCTTCGCTGCCACGTCTTGACGGACAGGCCGGAAATTATTCGATCAATAATGTCCAGTTAAGAGTCGCCTCTTTTGATATTACCGGTGGTAATGCAGATGCAGGTTATGGTCTCATCTGTTCGAATGCAGGTGTAGTAAACAATATTTACACCAACAATCTTAACATGGTTCTTGTTGATGTTCCCGATGGTACAACAAGCGACTATCCGGATATAAGCTGCGGATCCACGCAGATAATTAATGACGATGGCACTGAAGCGGGTATCACTTTACTGGGCGACAAACCTATTGGAGGACTTATCGGTCTTAATACAGGTACCGTTGGAATTCCGAATTCCACAACTACAGACGGGAATACGATCAGAATGAGTAATACCATTATTCTGGCAGGTGACTATTGGAATATTGCCAAGTACAAGATAGCCACGGGCGGAGTAATCGGAGAGAATAATAGTGCTGTTAACGGCATGATCACTTTCGACGGCGGATTTGCAGTTGTTGGACGTGATAATGTCGGCGGAATCATCGGCCACACCAACCATGATGTAGGTGCGGTATTAGTAGTTAACGGCGGAGCGGGCCAGGGAATCCCCGCAAGTGAGTTTACCCTTCCGGGCGAGTCGGTTCGCGGCGGTGCTGCTAACATGAGCTGTGTTATTGCAGCAAGAAACTCTGTAGGCGGTGCGATAGGACTCATTGAGAGTTCAAAGTTAACTTATGCCGTATCTAATCCGTTCAGCAGTTCTGAGATCCAGCAGAACACAGATACAGGTGCGATTACATTTGCTGATCGTAATTCAGTAACCAATTACAACATCAGTGTTAATCTTCCTACCGGATCTCTTGTTTATCAGATCGGTGCTTTTGATGACCGTGCCTCCGGTGGTGCTATCGGAATTATGGATGGCTGTAGTGGAAATGCCAGCATTCGCGTCGTTAATGATGGACGTATAGTTATCAGTAATAATTACGTCAAAGCCGTACACAGCGGAGGTGTTATTGGCCTTGAGACTAATTGCTCAATGACCAATCTGTATATCGATGTCCATAACGGACCTAACTCGAGAATCGGTTATCATAATGATTCTTACGGACCCCGATGTGCAGGCGGAGCTATCGGATATATGAATTGCTCAGCAACGGGCAGAACTGTAGCAATTAATGTTGTTAATGAAGGTACAATCATTTCAAGGGGCGGCGATCTGCGCCGTGGTACAGGTGGTGCGATTGGTGCCACAAGTAAAAATACGAAAGTTACATTCTTTGTTAGTGTAGTTAACAGAGGCAGTTCGGATATTGCTGTTACAGATGATTCCGGCAGAGATAAGTTAGATGGTGTCGGCGGTGCTATCGGTGCCATGAGTTATGGTGATGGTTCTAAGACAACAGAGATTCTCACTAACTCGATACTGTATGTAGAAAATTACGGTACTATCGAAGGTTACTACCGCGTCGGCGGTGCTATTGGCCTTGCCGGAGTTAATTCTGGAAGTATATATGCTGTCAACCGCGGATCCACTATCACGGGACGTGATTTTGTAGGCGGTGCAATAGGTTCAGAGTATGAGCCTCAGCAGGGATTGGTTCAGTCAATTCTGTATGGCGGTACAAATATCACGGGCGAGAACTTCGTCGGTGGTGCAGCCGGTGCTATTCAGAGCTTCAGTGATAATGCAACGATAGCAACAATAGTCCGTGACGGTGCTTCTACAGTTCAGGGCAGCGGATCTCTTATCGGCGGTGTATGCGGTGATCTTAAACTCTACCCGATGAATCAGAGAGGTTCATTGACATTAAGAGGTGACGGTTCCGATACAACAACTCTCAATGTTATCGGCTCTACAGCAGATGCATCCGATTATATCGGCGGTGCTGTCGGATTGTTGCGCTCTAATAAGAACGATATTGTTTGGAATGTATCAATGCCGGATCAGTCGGCATCAAACAAACTGGTTCTTAACATCAATGGACATGCCTATGTTGGCGGTGCCATTGGAGAACTGTGTGCTCTTGATTATGATGTTTCTTATGATCCCGATAAGGTAAGGACTGCGCCGGCATATAATAAGGATTACCGCATTAATCTTAATGTTGTGCTCAGTCCTGATTCTCACATTGTCGGAACTGATGCTCATGTTGGTGGTGCGGTTGGCCGTGTCATCGGTGCCTCAGGTTCAAGATTCATGGGAAGCCTCAGTGTGAGCACAACCGCAGGAACTCAGCCTGTAGTTATAAGTGGTTTGAGCAGCGTCGGCGGTGCAGTTGGACGCTTCGAGACGACATATCCTGCCGTTTATAATAATTCTGAGATTAACATCGATTTCTCACAGTGTCCTTGTAACATAACGGCTACAGCTACCGAGGGTGATGCCAATGTTGGTGGTGCCATCGGTTATGTTGGCGGTTCAACCAACAAAGGCGATTCTGTTCCCAAGATTACGGTTTTACTCGGTGAATCCAATATTACTTCGGGTGCTTCCAATGTCGGCGGAGCTATAGGCAAGACCGAGATTAAAAATGGTAATAACACTCTGTATCAGAGAGATATATCGGTTACATATGCGGGTCCTGATTCAGGCTCTTGCAATATCACCGGTGTTGACAGTGTTGGTGGTGTAATCGGATACAATGGATCTAAGATATCTGGCTCTGTAACATTTACAGTTACAGGATACGCTCATGTTGTCGGTAACTATTATGTTGGCGGCGCCATAGGATATTCATTGAATAATGTATCTAATGTTACTTCTAATATTAGCACTGATAATGCAGTTCAGGGTGTTAAGTTCATTGGTGGTGTAATCGGAAGACTCGGTTCGGATACAGTAACTGCATCTGCAGGAACGGTGCGGGCTGTCGTTAATGTTGCGTATCCCATCTATCAGACATCAGTAGTCTCATCTTCAGATGATGCCTGCATCGGTGGTGTAATCGGACAGGTTGCAAGAGGCACGGTAACAGCAGTTGACCTGACAGGATCAGGTGCTGCGGCAGCAGTAGATAGCAGTCTGATACCGAACTTCCAGGCACGCAATTACAGCAATATAATCATTATTCCGGCTCGGGGCCGTTCAATCGGTGGCGTTATTGGTTTGATCGGTGATGGAACTAATAAGGATGCCAAGGTATTGTCTATAAGTGCAGGCAATGGTACGGCCATAACGCCCAATACACTCGGACTGGCTGTTATCTCTATGAACGGATCTCAAAGAATAGGTGGTTGTGTCGGAGCCAGCTTCGGTACGATCGGTAACGGTTGGTCCAATACGACGATAAGCATTCCGTGCGTTAAGGTTGTATACAGCAACAGCGAATGTGTTGGCGGATTCTGCGGATTGGTTAACCGTAATACAAGTGAAATAGCATATATCAATGCCCTTGTATATGTGGATCTTGATAATGCTGTGGTTACAGGCCGTGCAAGAGTCGGCGGCGCTATTGGTGATATGAACGGAGTTAAGCTTGAAGGCAATCTCAGAGTATCTCTCAGCAATGGAACGAGAATCGGCGACTTTAACGGAAGTGTTACAACTGCATCAGATGCGGTTGACACGACGAATTGCATCTGCGTTGAAGCAGGTGGTGCAGTCGGCAGAGTAAACGATTGTACTATAGCGTCAAATGCAAATGATAACAGAAATGCTCCAATGCAAGATAACAATGCATATAACACTTATCTGGAAGGTTCGTACGGAAGAATATCTGTCACTGTTAACGATGAAGCAAGTAAGATATTTGCAGGGTCGACGAATATTGAGGGGTTGGACGATGGTTTGACACTCGAGGTTGCAGGCGTCGGTGGAGCAATAGGAAGATGGAACTGCAATTCGGCATACGGTCAAAAGGATACGCGAGAAGCGTGCATCTATGTTTTATCAGCTTCGAGCTATATTACCGTTTATTCGGCCGGTTCTAATGTTGGCGGCGGAATAGGTCATGCAATAAAAGCTAACATCACTGGCGGTTGTTTTTCTACTGCTGTTGTAAGAGGAGATGGAACAAGTGACAGCGTTGCTGTAGGAGGTTTCATTGGTAGATTTGATAGTGGATATATCCAAAACAGTTACTGTGGAGGACATACTATTGAAGGTCAGTATATTCCGGGATTTGAGAATATTTCCGGTGTGAATAATGTTGGCGGATTTATAGGCTATGCAGGTACCGGTGTTAATAATATTAATCAGTGTTATTCATCAGCATCTGTTTATGGAAGCAATTATGTCGGAGGTTTTGTTGGCAGAATAGACAGCACTACCAAAGATCTCATAAAAGATTGCTATGCTACGGGATATGTTAGAGGATATGATGTAAGCCGCATCACCGAGCCCCAGAATTTCGGTGCTTTTGCAGGCTATGCTCC
>JAEEGL011633201.1_pt1 | contig 10216 bp, 9 predicted proteins | sample 9134231 | NCBI WGS metagenome assembly JAEEGL01 (sample SAMN16246548, study PRJNA631951) | gut metagenome | biome: gut microbiome; feature: rumen; material: fiber-attached | host: Bos | place: Iran: Karaj | collected 2018-10 | reverse complement strand
TGGTAAATCATTTACGGTGAAGCTCGAAGCGCTTAGGTCAATGATGATAGGGAGTGAGATAATTATTATCGACCCAGAGAATGAATATGCGAAATTATGTGATGCGGTGGGCGGATCGTATATTCGGTTGTCTTTAAATTCTGACGTAAGGATTAACCCGTTTGATTTGCCAAAAGTGGTGGATTCTGAAGATGCGAATGATGCGCTCAGAGCGAACTTGGTGACTTTGCATGGGCTATTTAGGTTGATGCTCGGTGGGACGCAGGTGGGAGCTGGCGGACAGCTCGGCCAGGTGTTGACGGCGAATGAAGAGGCGGATCTCGATCAGGCTTTGATTGATACGTATGCTAGGGCGGGAATCACAGCTGATCCTTTGACGCATCAGTCGACGCCGCCGACAATTATGAATCTGTATGATACATTGCTTCATATGGAAGGGACTGGACCGCAGTTGGCGCAGCGCTTGCGTAAATATACGACGGGGACGTTCGCGGGGATTTTCTCGCAGCAGTCTAACGTGGATATTAATAATCAGATGGTAGTGTTTAATATACGTGACCTTGAAGATGAACTTCGGCCAGTGGCGATGTACATTGTGCTCTCGCACATTTGGAATGTGGTGCGGGCGCAGCAAAAGAAGCGGCTTCTAATCGTGGATGAGGCATGGCAGTTGATGAAATATGATGATTCGGCGAACTTCCTATTTTCGCTAGCAAAGCGGGCGAGGAAATATTATCTAGGCCTTACGACGATTACGCAGGACGTGGAAGACTTTATGAGCTCAAAGATGGGTCGCGCGATTGTGGCAAACTCGTCGATGCAGCTACTTTTGAAACAATCAGCGTCGGCGGTGGATGTGCTGTCCGACGTGTTTAAATTGACTGAAGAGGAAAAGAGGCGCTTGGCGAATTTCCCGGTGGGACAAGGGTTGTTCTTTGCGGGGCAAAACCATGTACATATACAAGTGATTGCAAGTGAGACTGAAGAAGGGTTAATAACTACGAATCCGGTGGCAAATAATAAGAGATGATGTGGTATAATAGGGGTATGAATGTGTTAAGAAGACTAGCAGTTTTCTTGATGGCTGTGATAGTTGGCTTTGTGGCGCCGGTATCAACATATGCATTGACCGAGGCGCAGATGGATTTTTATGCGCAGAATAATATTTTGTTTTATGATCCGGATGGCAATGGCGGAAATACTTGCTACGGTACATTAATGGGTTCAACTATATTTGAAAAAATGTTGTCAGCGCTTCTTGGGATGGGGCTGAATGAGGTTGCCGCTGCTGGTGTGTATAGTAATATGATGGCGGAAGGGTTTGGCGATGGCCAGCTTATAGTGCATGAGTATGGAGTGGATTCTAGGGCTGATATTGGTACTTATTACAGTGCGGCGACCGCATATGGTCACGATGGTTTATACGTGACAGAGGCTGATGTGAGGCATCTATACGATGTTGATATTATGCATGGTATGGGTCCGAATGGTTGGTCATATGGTCTTAGAGTGCTTTTTCTTGAAGTGCTAAAGGAGCATGGAGTTGAAAAATACGCAACGGAATGGGATGACGTAAGAGGAGTATATGTCTATCAAGGTAGCAAATATAATTATGATGGCTTGGTGGAGAATCTTGGCGAAAAAGAAGCGGATAGAATTTTGGCGGCAGTATTGGATTATTTTGATAGACTTTATTTAAAAAATGAATTTCATGACAGGGCTTTCAATAGCAATGGCCAGTTAGGCTATTTTGTGGTGGGTCAGAATGATATTGATGCACAAGGGTTGGCTAAATATGGAATAACTAAAGGAATGACGATTCCGGAAGCGTTGAATTTGGTTGCTACGCCATATGAGGCGGCTGAGCTGTTCTTTACAACTGCAGAAATGCCAGGTTGGTCGACTTTTAATGGACATGAAAACCATGGGGCTAATGCTGATGCTGGGCTTGAGTTGATTCATTCAGCTGGACTTACGGCTAGTGGAGCAATAAATTGCGGTAATAATGGTGATATTGTAAATACAGCATTGGCATTAGCGTGGAATATAGAGACAGAGGGGCGGCACGCTAAAGACGATCCGAAGCCGGAATATGAAAGAGCAATGCATAGTGTAGGTACGTGGTATCCTGGTGGGCCTTGCGGCAGTAGTGGTACTTGCGCTCCGAACGGTGCGAGCTGTGATATTTTTGTGAGTACGGTAATGAAGTATTCCGGAGTGGATGTGAATTTCCCAAACTATGGCCCTACGCGTCAGGGGAATCATATGTTGGAGCATCCCGATGAATATGAGGAGATTCCTAATCTCGGCGACGCTTCCAATTTGCAACCGGGTGATATATTTGTGGCTTTTGATGAACACATTCTTATATATATGGGAATTGAGGATGGTAAATGGATGCAGGCATCAGCTTCGTTTAACGGTCGGACGGGTGAATATTTTTCGTATGAAGAATATGTTCACGGTAGCGGTGTCCCATACCGGATTTTTAGGAGGATTAAATAGTGGAAGATTTTATTTATAAACATAAGAAAAAGATAGCCATCGGTTTAGTTGTGGCTTTCTTGGTAGTTATTGTTGTTAGCATATATAATGTTATTGAGAATAATACGCGAACTGCTACGGTGGAGATAACGGTTTCGCCATTGATTGCTAAAATAAAGATTGATGGGAAAGAGTATGATGCTACGGAAACGGCAAAGATTAGGCCGGGTATTTATAACGTAGAAATATATGCGGATGGGTTCGTGACGAAGAATATTGAGATAGAGGCATTGAAGGACGAGGTGGTTGAGATTTCTTTATATCTTGATCCTACTGAAGAGAATAAAGATTGGTATAAGGAACACGTTTGGGATGGTACAGCAAGAGGTGATATCATGAGTGACAATGCTATACGCGATTTTTATACTTTGCAGAAAAAATATCCAATATTGAATTATGTCCCGTATAATACTTTTACATATGCAATTAAATATGAAAATGATTGTGCTGATAATAATGGTGGTATTTGTCTAGTTATTGATGCTGATTTTGGGTATAGGCGATATGCTGTGCAATACTTGCAAACAACTGGCCAGAATTTGGCGGATTATTATGTAAAAGTGAAAGGATATAGTTTGCCATTTCGGCAGATTAAAGTTGAAGCTCCTGATAATTTAGAATTTGATGGTGTGGCGAGCGGAGCTACAATGGAAGTGGCGAATGTAGATAGTATTATAGGCGTCGTGAATGATTATATTGAGGAGTCGTTTAATTTGGACGGATATGTGGCGAAGGTTGGGCAAATTAAGAATTATGATAATAGGTTTTTTGGCGTAACTTTGATGGTTTATGATGGGGGTGAGGGTACTGTATATGATAATTATAGAATGATAGTGGGTGCATTTGATGATGGATATCGTGTTTTAACAAATGCGGATATAATTTTGTCTAAGGCTAAGAACCCGTTGATACCGGTGGAATTACTGCGACTGGTGAATAATTTTTAGCACTCTTGCAATGTAAGTGCTAGTGGGGTATAATGTAGGGAATGGCAGAAAAAAGAGATTATTACGAAGTACTTGGGGTAAGTAAAAACGCGTCGGATGACGAGATTAAAAAAGCATACCGGAAATTGGCAGTAAAATATCATCCAGACCGAAATCCTGGCGATAAAGAGGCTGAAGCGAAATTTAAGGAAATCAACGAGGCGCATGAGGTGCTTTCTGATAAGCAAAAACGTGCACGATATGACCAATTTGGTCACGCGGGCGTCGGCGGAGCGTCGGGCGGAGCTTATGGTGGGTTTGGTGGCGGCAATCCGTTTTCTGGTGGAAATTTCAATTTCAATGGGCAGAGCTTTAACTTTGATTTTGGCGGGGGTGGAGCATTTGATGATATACTGGGTAGTCTATTTGGATTTGGCGCTGGGGGAGCGAGGCGACCACGACGAGGGGCGGATTATCAGACTAATGTATCTCTAACTTTTGAAGAGGCAATTTTTGGGACGACGAAGAAAGTTTCTGTAAATGGTGCTGACATCAATGTAAAAATCCCAGCCGGGATTGATGATGGTATGTCGATTAGACTACGTGGTAAGGGTGGTGAAGCGCCGGAAGGTGGCGAAGCCGGTGATTTGTACGTACGAGTAAGAGTAAAGCCACATAAATCTCTCACGCGTGAGGGTGCGATTATTCTGTCTGAGCAGACGATTGATATGGTGGATGCGGCACTTGGTTGTGAGATTGACGTGGAGACGGTAGATGGCGTGGTGACAATGAAGGTGCCAGCTGGGACACAGTCTGGGACGCCATTTAAATTATCTGGGCATGGTGTGCCGTTTCGCGCTGATGGTGATAGAGGTCCGCACATCGTAACAGTGATTGTAGAGACGCCAAAGAACTTGTCTAAGAAGCAAAAGGAACTTCTAGAGGAATTTAAAAAATCCAAAAAGCGTGGGTTTTGGGGCTAAAATTTAGTTTTGTTTAATACTCAAGCTTGCTTTTTTGTTGGAAGGGGGGTATATTGAAATTGAAATGGGATATTTGGAAGAGATGTTGGTAAGGAACGGCGTGATTTATCATGCGCCAGATGGCTCGTCGTCGTATATCGAGGGGAGCTTGGTTTCAAATTCGCTAGTAGTGCGAAATTCATCGGGCTGGGTAACACATCGGATTGAGCGAGCGTGCAATGGTGTGGATCTCGTGGTGAGGAATGTTTCTACGGGATGTGTAGAGATGAGACTTAGTGCTAGCATTTTGTAGTATTTGGCATATTTGGCGAGGTGGGAAAAACTTAGTAAATCATAGCAAACGTGTTATAATAATAAAGTAATATTTAAAATTTAAATTTGATGTTATTTGTTAACCCGCTGGTATAAGAAAAATATCGGCAAAAACAATTAGAAAGGGAATATGGAAATAGTAATTCCGATTATTGCCGCAGTGGTTGGGCTTGCGGCTGGCGCGGGAGGAATTTTTGCGTATAACAAGCACAATGAAAATGGTGGTAAAGATAAGGCTGATGATTTGGTGCGAAAGGCGAAGCGTGAAGCATCGGATATCGTGCTAGCTGCTAGGAAAGAGGCCGCAGAAGTGACAGAAAAAAGCCAGGCCGAAGAGAATGAACGTCGTAAAGAGTGGAAGAAAACTGAAAATCGTTTGAGCGAACGCGAGACGGCGCTTGATGCGAAGCTCGATACGCTTGAGAAAAAGACCGAGAAACTTGGGCGCGAGGAAAAAGAGATTGAAGCTCTGAAGGGAGAGATTCGGGAAATTCGGGAGAAACAGCATGAGAAATTAGAGAAGATTGCTGGGCTCTCGAAAGCTGAAGCGCGCGAGAAGTTGATGAAGATGACTGAGAATGACATCAAGCAGGATTTGGCTGGCCTCGTAGTGAAAGAGCAGAAGGAAATCAAGCATGATGTGGATGAGGCAGCGCAGGCTTTACTTCTCACGGCGATGGAGAGAATGTCGTCTGAGGTGACGGCAGATAGGACCGTGACAGCACTTAAGCTCCCAGATGATGATATGAAGGGTCGGATTATTGGTAAAGAGGGACGAAATATTCAGGCTTTGCAACGTGCAACTGGCGTGGATATTATGGTAGACGATACGCCGGGAATGGTGGTGTTATCTTCGTTTGATCCGATTCGTCGGCAGGTGGCAAGGTATGCCCTTGAGCGTTTGATGAAGGATGGACGAATCAACCCAGCTTCAATTGAGGAAGCGGTAGCGAAGGGCGAAAAGGAAATTGAAAAGGAAGTAGTGCGAGCGGGCGAAGATGCAGTGCGCGAAGTAGGATTAGTTGGTATTCCGCGAGAATTAGTGCACCTACTTGGTGAACTTAAGTTTAGGACATCGTATGGCCAGAATGTGCTATTACATTCGATCGAAATGGCACATGTGGCCGGTATGATTGCGGAAGAGATTGGTGCGGATAAGAGAGTTGCGAAGACGGCGGCGCTTCTTCATGATGTGGGTAAAGCTGTAACGCACAAGATTGAGGGCAAGCATGCAGAGATTGGTGCGGAACTTGCGAAGAAATATGGTATGCCAGAACCTGTGGTTCATGCAATGGCGGCGCATCATGATGATATTGAGCCGACGACTCCGGAAGCAATCATTGTGAAGATTTGCGACGCGATGAGCGCGGCACGTCCGGGTGCAAGGAATATTTCAGCGGAGAACTTTGCTGAGAGAATGCGTGATCTTGAAAATATTGCAACATCATTCCCAGGCATTGACAAAGCCTATGCGATTTCGGCTGGGCGTGAGGTTCGGGTGATTGTGGAGCCGAAGTCGATTGATGATCTTTCAGCTTTGAAGCTTGCACGCGATATTGCAAATAAGATCGAAGCGACGATGAGCTATCCTGGTGTAATTAAGGTGAACGTGATTCGTGAAACACGCGCAGTAGAATACGCGAAGTAGTAAATTTTGTTTGTGATATAATGGGGTTATGGTTAAGAAGAAATCTTTTCGCTACCCTGATTATATTGATGGAAAAATAAAACTAGAAAGATATCAAAAGATTGGTGTATTTTTGCTGATAGTAGTTTTGGCTGGTTTTGTGGGGTGGGTGTGGGAATTTATGTTGCAGGAAATTGGAGGGGGATTTAAGGCTCTGTATATTAAGGGTGGGAATTTCCTGCCCTGGATAAATTTGTATGCGTATGGTGCGGTGGCGATTTTGATAGCTACTTATAAACTTAGGAAATATCCGTGGGCGGTTTTTGTGGTATCTGCTTTGGTATGCGGAGCGTTGGAACTTTTTGCTGGATGGGCGGTGTATACATTGGGCGATGGGACGAGATATTGGGATTATACGCACGCGTGGTTTGGGTGGGGAAATATTAATGGTTTTGTGTGCCCGGCGAGCGCGGCTGTGTTTGGGATTGGAGCGCTGCTGCTCGTATATTCGCTGGTGCCGTTTTGTGTGAAAGTGGCGCAAAAAATGACGAAGCGAGCGTTTCTGACGCTTACGATTACTTTGTTTACGTTGGTAATTGTGGATGATGTGACAAATTTGACGTTGAAGAATTTGGGGTTGCCGACGGCGATGAATTTTTATGAATGGCTAGGGTTTAAATACAAGTAGGGTTGACTCCTAGTTTATATTATATATAATATAAGCATAAGGAGTAATTTATGGCATTAAAAAGTAAAATTGGTTTAATGGCGGCAAGTATAGCTTTGCTGTCTGTTGGGCTTGGCGCAAATGTATTTGCGATAGAGTTTGACGGGTCTGGGTTAAGCGAAGATGGGACGTTCCATGTAAATATGGCTCCACCAGAGAACGAAGTCGAGCAGTATGTACTTAATGAAGAGATTGCTAGTCTCACTCGTGGTGGATGGGGGATTACGTCTATGGGCGAATGGAACTGTAAGGACAATTTTACTAAATGCAAATTGGTACGTTATGGGACGGAGTGGACGGATGAATATTACGAGATTAAGTATATATACGATGCCAAGGCGGATGAGCTGATTGATAAATTGATGGATGATTTGGAATTTCCGGAGAAGGGCTTCTTTGTCTCTGATCTTGATTTCTTGAAATATCTCGTACAGGTTGGAATGGCCGAAAACACACCGTTGCTACCGACGTTTTCTTCCGAAATGAGGACTTTTATTGATAATAGAAACTTGGAATTTAGCATCGATGTGAGAATGGGTGGATATGACCCGTTGCTAGATTTTCAGGGTGGGATGGCGAAAGTATATTACAATGGTACACTCTATAATACTTATGATGGGAATGTGATGGTTTATGCGCCGCATATTTTCTATGTTGAGAGTGATGCTGAGGATTATGTTGATGCGTTGAAAAAGCGGATTACTGAAGCGTTTGGCGACGAAGTGGCGAGCATGATAGAAATAGATGATGAAGTAACGCAAACGGTGCGGGAATTTTATGTGGCGGAGTGCGGAAGTGATCCGTACTGCGAAAAACCGGAAGAGTATTTTGATTCATATGAATATGTTAAAGAATATTTAGATAACAGAGTCTATGGTATCTGCCCGCAGATTGAGGTGGATGGGACTAAGATGGGAGTTTGCTACAATATGATAATCGTGGCTGATTCATCTAAGGTTACGGATCCGTCATATGTAAATTCGACGGATGTCTTGACTGATATAAATATTACCACGAAAGCGACTGATTTGCCGGGGGATGCGTTGACTTATGCTGAGGATCTTGGGTCTGATGATAAGGGGATGATTGAAGATTTTGGCGATAAGTTTTATGCGTACGAGATCGGACTACGGTCAGCATCGTTTAATGGGGAAATATCGGAGAGCGAGGATGGTTTTACTGTATCGATACCAGTGCCAGAGATTTTGAAAGGGATGAAGGCGATTTCGGCGTATTGGAAGAATTTTGAGACTGGCGAACTTGAGGAACATCGTGGTAAGATAGTGGGTGACATGGTGGTATTTGAGACGACGCATTTTTCGACATATGTGCTGGCTGAGTCGACGGAATCTGAGGAGTCGGATGACGATGTGGTTGTGCCGGGGGCACCGGATACTGGTATGCAAGCGAATGGTCTCACTCATGCGGTGACGGGATTGCCGATATTTGGCGCGATTATGGTCGTAACTGGTGCGATGGCGTTTGTGGTGACGAAGAGGAAATAGCTACTGTTTTTATGGCTGGCTAGTGTTGGGCGCACTGCGATGAGTGGTGCGCCTTTTTGTGGTTGTTGGTGGTGTGGGTGTTTTGTGTTTATCGTGACGTGTTAGTGGTGATTTTGGTGATGTGTTTCGGTGGTGCATTTTGGACTAGACGAAAAATGATTTTTGTGATATAATTGATAGGTGGTGAGTTAAAGCCTCATTTGTTAGATGTCATTTGGGCCGGTAGCTCAGCTGGTTAGAGCACGAGCCTCTTAAGCTTGGTGTCGTGGGTTCAAGTCCCACCCGGCTCACCAAATTCGAATTGAAAGGCGCCATCTTAGCGTTCTTTATAGGGTGTTTAGCCAATTGTCTAGTTTCTCGATGCCATCGTTTGTTCGTGCGGTGGATCCAGGCATATTGAAGCCGTCGCCTTTTAATGTCGCGCCGGTCATTTTAGATTTTAAGATATCATAAGTACCGGCATTGCCGGAGCCCTCGTGCGTATTAAAGGGAATTACGGTTTTGCCGTTCCAATCATGTTTCTCGACGAAATTATAAACAATCATTGGCATATCGCCCCACCAAATTGGGTAGCCAAAGAAAATTGTATCGTAGCTCGAAATATCTACGTCGCCAATGTATTCTGGACGTGCGTTCGTCTTACGTTCTTCGGTTGCGCGCTCAATTGCTTCTTGGTAATTTGCCGGATACTTGTCTTCTGGTTCGATTTTGAATTCGTCAGCGCCAGTTTTCGTAATTATTTCTTTTGCCAGTAATTCCGTATTGCCAGCTTCTACGGTGCCGACATTGTAGTTCTCGTCTGCGCGCGAGAAGTAAACGACTAAAGTTTTCATGTTTCTCCTTCTTTGATTTTTATTCATTTAGGCCTCAAAACTTTCTTTTATGAAGTTTTCAATTTTATCAAATGGGATTTTATCGAGATTATCATACAAGTCTACATGTGAGGCGTTTTCTACGATGTAGAGTTCCTTATTACCAACTTTGGTGCTTCCGACTGGATAAACGCCAGTATATGGTTCTGGGGTGACCCCATTAGTTTTCGTTTCTCCAGTAATCTTGTCAAACGAAGCTTCACTGTTGTAGCGCGAATGCGCTTTTTCGCCGTGAATAATCAAAACTGGCATGTCTATTTCATTAGCATAAGTTAGAATGCGCGTATTTGCGAGGGAGCCGTTCGTCTGAATAGCCCAGCCGCCGTTAGAATTAAGGCTACGTTTATGATAGCCGCGCGGTGTTTTGTAATATGCGTGATAGTCTTGAAGGAACTCAGGCGCATCGTCTGGAACTGGATCTACCACGCCACCAGCGAGCTTATATTCGCCATTTTTATAATCTTCAGTACGCTGATTATTTATTGCCTTGCGAGCATTTTTGCGTGCCTCTCTATTATTATCTGCATCGAAATAGCCGTTTCCAGCTACACGCGTCATATCATACATCGTGCTAGAAATAACAGCCTTAATGCGAGTTTCAAGGCAGGCGGCCTGAAGCGCCATGCCGCCCCAACCGCAGATACCAATGATGGCGAGTTTGTCTGCGTCCGCCTCGTCTAAATTAGACAAATAATCTACGGCGGCCTGATAATCTTCTAC
>JAEEGL010440218.1_pt1 | contig 10216 bp, 10 predicted proteins | sample 9134231 | NCBI WGS metagenome assembly JAEEGL01 (sample SAMN16246548, study PRJNA631951) | gut metagenome | biome: gut microbiome; feature: rumen; material: fiber-attached | host: Bos | place: Iran: Karaj | collected 2018-10 | reverse complement strand
ATATCCATCATTATCAAATATTTTTAAAACATCAAGTGCCTTATTATACATACAACCACCCACTTAAATTATATCATATTAATATTTTTTTTAATATATTTATACCCTTTGTTTACACTATTTACACGTATTATTTCCATTTTTTAGTCAATAATACAAATGAAAGGATGATACTTATGTTACCCAAAAGAAATTATTATTTAAACGATTATTTTGATATCTTTAGTATTCCCTATAACAAAGAATATTTAAAAACCGATATCTACGAAAAAGATAATAAGTATATTTTAGAAATCGATATCCCTGGCATTAGAAAAGAAAATATTAAAATTAACTATGAAAATGGTTATCTAACAATTAGTGCTGAAAAACATACTCTCCCAGCCGATCCCAGTAAATATGTCAGACGCGAAAGATTCTATGGTGAAATAAAGCGTAGTTTCTATATTGGTTTAAAGAAAGATACCGATTTAAAAGCTAAATATATCGAAGGTATTTTAACCATTACCTTCCCTAAAGCTGATATTCCTAAAAAAGAAATAAAGAACATAACTATTATCTAGTTATGTTCTCTTATTTTATAAATAAACGTCTAAGATCACCAAATGTTACTAGTATTAGTAAACCAATTATTATAATGAAACCAATCGTATGAATAATATTTTCAGTTTTCTTAGATACCGGTTTATTAAATAGTTTTTCAATGATTAAGAATAGTATTCTGCCACCATCAAATGCAGGGAATGGCAATAGATTAATGATACCAACATTAATTGATAGATACGCTACCAAATATAAGATTGCTTCAAAGCCCTCTTTAGCTTGTGAATCGACAATCGAATAAATTCCAACTGGTCCTGATAATTGATTAAGCCCAACCTTTCCTGTAAATAAGTATTTAAGTGTATCAAACATACTGCTAAACAAAGAAATAGTTCGGTTGAAAGCATAACTAATTGATGCGCCAAAACCATATACACGCTCTGCGTTAGTAGTTATTCCAAACTTGTAACTATCATTGCCAGCATCATCGGTTACCTTAAGAGGTGTTACTTCATATTCGACAATTTCTCCCGTTGCTTTCTTTACCCTAAAAATAACACTTTCGCCATTACTAGTTTGTAAAATAATTAATCCTTTATCCCAACTCTTAATTTTCTTATCATTAATAGATAATACTAAATCTCCTTTTTCAAGACCAGATTCATAAGCTGGATAATCTTGAACGACATCACCAATAACTGGTTTTAATGATATTCCACCATAGATAAAGGCACTAATCAAAAGAATGACAAAAGCAAACCAAAAGTTATTGAATGGTCCAGCAAATAATACCATAAATCTTTGCCAGAAACTCTTATTACACATTTGTCTATCTTTAGGTATCTTCTTATCTTCGACATCTTCTCCGGCAATCATAACATATCCGCCTAGTGGAATTGCCCTAACACAAAACTCGGTTTCACCACCCTTTTTCTTTTTGCCAAAGATCTTTTTACCCATTCCAATCGAAAACTCATAAACATAAATATTGGCAAATTTTGCAAAAATAAAATGTCCAAATTCATGAATTGCTACGATTGATCCAAGAATTAAAATAAACCATAAAAGTGATAACATAATATCCTCCTTAAAACATACTTAATACTAATGATAATCCTAAAGATACATAGATGACACTATCAAATCTGTCGAGTATTCCACCATGTCCTGGAATTAAATTAGAATAATCTTTCTTATTGAAATAACGTTTAATACTACTAAACATTAAATCTCCTATTTCTGAAAGTAAAGTTAAAAATAAGCAAAGTATTACCGTTTGAAATATTGTCATTCCTCCAACCATATTATAGTAATAAACACTACCTACAACTACGCCCATAATAGTTCCAATTAAACTGCCCTCGATTGTTTTTTTTGGTGAAATACTGGTAAGTTTATGCCTACCTACTAAACTGCCCCCAATATAAGCATATGTATCGGTAATAAACGCTATTATGAAAATAAAGATACATTTAGCAATATCACTATTCATTAAATAACTGATATTACCAAAAGATAATCCTAAAAAGTAAACTATTCCCATTACATATAATGCATCATTAATACTATAAAATTTACTATCATTGATTATTACAATTGGCATACTAAGCATTAATAATGGTAATAAAATCGTAATATTCATATCGAGTTTATAAAAAGTATTATTCATAGCAATTAAAATTAAACTGATAATTCCTATTACCTTAATTAAACGATATCTTTTATTGTTTTCATATTTAATATCAAAAAACTCATTAAATCCTAATACTGCAGCTACCATCATTATAAGTCCAAATAACTTAGTACTAATAAGTAGACTACCAATTAAGATAATCAATAAAACAATTGCACTAATTGTTCTCTGTTTCATCTTATCACACTCTACTTTGATTATACTAAAAAAAAGTAATTTATACAACTAAATTACTTTTCTTTACATTTTTTTCTTCTCCACACCGGTTCCCCCAAGAATCAATTAAATTATCATTTTTATAAATTTTAATAACCTTACAATTATAAGAACATTCCAGACAACTTTCCATTTTAGTCTCTATTTTTGCTTGATCAATATCAAAATCAAATATTTTCTCTTTTTTACTTTCTCTAGCTATTACTGCCATCCCAAAAGCCCCCATCAAGTGAGAATTAGCATTAACAATTATCTTTTCATGTAGTAATTCACTAAGCGCTTTAGCAACAATTAAATTTTTACTAACTCCACCATTAAAAACAATTGGTGGTATTATTTTCTTGCCTTTTGTCACATCACATAAATAATTATTAGCCAAACTATAATATAGTCCCCTTAACACCTCTTCCTTTTTATAGCCATCACTAATTTTATGTAATAAATCTGCTTCCATGAATACTGGACATTTCGATACAATATCAACCATATTCTTACTTTGATATATATCATCATAATTAACATTAAATTTTTTCATCAACAATTCTGTGGATAATCCCATACCTGAATTACACGATGTACTAATACCATAATCAAAAACCATACCATTATTTATACAAATTATTTTGGAATCATGTCCTCCCATTTCAATAATTGTCTTAACCTCTGGATACATTTTAACAGTTCCTTCTGTTTGAGCCATTATTTCATTTTTAATAACGGTAGCTTCTAACAAAGTACCAATTAGCTTTCTAGCTATCCCGGTTACTCCAATGGCTACGACTCTATATTTATCTAAATCTATGTCTAAACGCATTTTATTAATCAGTTTTTTAACTGCCTTGATTGGTTCCCCTTCTGTATATACACTATTACTTGTTATAATATTATCGTTTTTATCAATAATTACTCCCTTTATCATAACTGAACCAGCATCGATTCCCATATATAATTTATTCATCATATCACCAAATAAAGTATAGCTTAAAAGAACTAAAAAATATGTCGAATAATCTTTAAAAATGTATGCTACTAGTCTACATATTTTTACTATTCATTGTGAGAAAATATAACTAGAGGTGAACAATATGGCATTCACTAATCAAAATATTTATGACACTGTCAGAATGAATATCAGGAAATATCGTAAATTAAAAGGTATGACGCAGCAAGATTTGGCAGATGCTTCTGGCTATAGCCATGGTTATATCAGAGAAATTGAATCGATTAAAATGGCATCGACATTCTCAATGGATGCCGTTGAAAGAATCGCTAATGGTCTAGAAATAAATTTTAAATTATTATTCGAAGAATACAAGCAATAGCTTGTTTTTTTTATTAAAAAAAGCATATTTCTATGCTTTTTCTTTTAGCCATTTCTTGCCATCGACAATTCTATTTGTAAGCATTGCCGAAGCACTATCACCAACAACATTTAATATTGTGGCTGGTGAATCGATGATCGTAGCAATTATTGTTAAGATTGGTAATGCTGCAACTGGATAACCTAGCATCGTAATGATTAACATTTCAGAGATTGTTCCACCACCAATTGGTACTGCTGTTACTAATAATGTTGCAATAATAGCAATTCCCATAATTTTTAAAATTGATATATCGCCCATACCATTAAATAGATAAATCAAAAACATTATCTTAAATACACTGCCGATAACTGACCCATCTTTATGGAAACTTGTTCCAAGCGATACCGTTGTTTCAGCAACATCATTAGATACCCCAATCTTTTTAGTGCATTCGATATTAACTGGCATTGATGCAGCTGATGAACAAGTAGCTAGAGCCGTCAATGTCGAAGGTAAAATATTACTCCAGAATCTTTTTACTCCTAATTTACCAGCACTGATATAAGCAAATAATGTATAAATTACAAAGTAGAAAAATACTGATGTTAATAAATATACGACAAATGTCTTAATATAACCAACAGCAATCGATCCACCAAATGTTCCGACCATCGCCGCGAAATAGCAGCCTAAACCAATCGGTGCATAATACATTATAATCTTAATAAAATTTAAGAGTACTTCGGTTGCCGATTCGATAAATTTAAAGAATGGTTCGGCTTTTTCTTTAGCCATGCTCATTGCTATTCCTACAAGGATAGATACGACAATTAACGCTATCATATTATCTCTTGACAATAGTTTAGCAAAATCGTTTACCGATACGGCACTAACTGTCCTATCTAAGAAATTTAATTCTGCCTTTTCAGTTTCTTCTTCATCTAATACTAAACTAGCTTTAATATCTTCACCATTCTTGCTATCGACTAGTTTAAATGCATAAGTACTAGCAATACCGATTAAAACGGCTACGACAGATGTAAACAAGAATATCAAGAAAGTTGTTCCTAATATTTTACCAATTCTTTTTGGCTGTTTCATCTTATAAATTGAAGACGTAATTGTCAAAAAGATTAATGGCACAACAATTATTAAAAGCATATTTAAAAATAGATCACCAAATGGACTTAAAGCACTTGCTCCCTCTCCCCAAATTAATCCAACTACTCCACCAAGAATAATTGCTCCAAGTAAAATAATCATCGATTTATAATTTTTTAGTTTTTTCATTGTTTTCTCCTCTCATAATATAAGTATATAAATTTACAATTATTTTTACCACTTATACAATTCCACAAGATATTATTTTTTCCACAAATATTCCACAAACAATCTTGTTTCAAATAAGATTAAATGTTAAAATATATCTAGGTGATAAAATGAATTATGTAAAATTAAACAATAATGAGAATCATTTATCGTTAGGTAATTTATTCAATGTTATTAAAAAAATAGCAGTCAATAAAACTAGCGCTATTCAAACAGAAATATTTTGTACTCTTTTTGATATCGATAATATATCCGATACGACCGTCGGGAATTATTGTACCGGTTACCGTGCTATTGGTAGTGTCTATAAACAAATATATCTAAATTATCATAAACATTATAAAGAAGATAATACCATTATGATAAATACAATCAATAATCTTTTATCAATTATCGATGGTTATATTTATAACTACCAAACAATTAAAGAAATAAACGATAATCTATCTTTAAAAAAATTATGTAATCTTCTAAATACTTATGCTAAAAATGATTTATATGTTCCCGTTAAATTAAAGAAAGAATTGCTTTCTTATTTAAAAAAAGAAGCCTATTATTCTTATATATGTAGTGTTTTATTCTTTATTGTTTTAGAAAAAGAACAACCTCTATATACCAAAGATTTAGTCAATGAAACAATCGAAGAGATTCTTACTAATACCAATATTTCAATCAATGATTTAAAAGATTATATTGCTATTCAATTTAAAGAAGGAATAAGTCTAATCCCATCACTAAAAAAATTAGCCAAGAATAATAATCCTTATGCCATACATGAACTTGGTAATCTTGAATATACGGGAAGAATTACTGGTTATCCGAGATATGAAGAAGCTTATAATTACCATAAATTAGCGGCTTCTTATAATCATCCAACCTCCTATTGGATGCTTGCCCATATGTTAATTAGAAAAAAGATTGGTTCGCTTACCATTGATGATATCAAGTTAGCTAACGATTATTTGGATAAAGCAATCTCCTTACATAGTATCTCTGCCCTAAACACTAAAGGATTATGTTATCTACATGGTTATACCATTAATCAAAAGCCAGATTTAGATAAAGCGATCGATTACTTTGAAAAAGCAGCTAGTAAAAACTATGTTTATGCTTATAATAATTTAGGAAAAATTTATGAAGATAAAAAAGACTATGAAAAAGCTTTCACATATTATCAAAAAAGTGCAATGGAAGAAGAAAGCTATGCTTGTAATAAATTAGGTTTATTTTATCTAAATGGCATCTATGTTACCAAAGATATTCAAAAAGCCTTTGATTATTTTACCCTTGGTGCAAACGCATCAATTGATACGCTTTGTGAATGGAATATTTACAATTTAGTTAAATATTTTTATCTATCTGGCAATGGCACTTTAGGTATCAAAAAAGATATTGATAAATCTTTAAATCTATTAAACATTATTAAAGATTTTGCTCCCGCTAATGAATTATTTTTATATTGTTATTATGAACTATATTTAAATAATAAAAATAAGCCTAATCTAGATAAAGTAAACTACTATCTTAATCTATTAGATAATCTAGATATAAATAAGAAAAAAGAGATCGAAAAATCTCTTCAAAATATCAAAACCGAAAGAATCAAAATAGATTTATGATGCTTTGCAATCTCCAACAAAACGGTATCCATCGATTGTCATTGAAACACGTGAATCATCTTTCAAACGTCTTGTCTTGCTTTTTTCATTAAAATACTCGCCACTCTTTAAAACACTGATATTGACATCGCAAGAATCGCCACTAGTACTAACAGTACAATCGTTTAGTGCAAAATATATCTTGGCCGCATTGATTGCTAATTCTTTTTGTTCTTCGCATTCTCTTTCATCTCTTCTTTCAAGTGAAGCACTAATGCCTGATACAGCAATCAAAGCAACACTCAGCAAGATGACAATTACCGCCAATAACTCAACTAAGGTAAACCCTTTATTATTCATGATACAATTCACCTCTATTTACTCAATATTACCATATTTTCAGTTATAAGTAAACAGATATACACATATATTTTATTGGTGGTAATATATGAAATTAATAAAAATAATTGGTCTATTGTGTCTTTTTTGTTTGACCTTTTTTTATACTGAAAAAGTTATCAATGTAACCATGAATCAAGATGAAATAATGATTAAAATTAAAGAACTATCTAATAGCACCAACTATCATCCTACCAATGCTAGCATCATTAATAATACCATTATTCCAGGTAACGTTGGAAAATATATCGATGAAGAAGCTAGTTATAAAGCAATGAAAAAAATTGGTTATTTTGAACCATCACTTGCCATATATAAAGATATCTATCCCGAAATATCAATTTATAATAATTATCATAAATATATTATCAAGGGTAACACCCAAAATAAGAATATCTCATTAATATACATCTTAAATAATAATACCATCGATAATATTCTAAAGATTGCTAATAAGTATCAAATTAAGATTAATATTTTTATCGATAGTACCTATCTTAATGATAATATAAGTATTATTGATAATATTAAAAATCATGAAATTTATAATTATGGTAATAATGGCTTTTATTCTAAAGACAATCTAATTATTAGCAATAATATTATCAATCATAAAGCTAATAATAAAGCTATCTTTTGCCTATTTCTGGAAGAAAACGCGCAATCAATAGAAAACTGTGCTAGCAATAAAATGTTTTCCGTGATTGTTAACAAGAATGATAGTTATAATAATTTAAAAAGCGCCCTTTATAATGGACGCATCTATTTAATAACTAATACCCAGGAATTAGATAATGTTATTAATTATATTTTAGACAAAGGTTATAATATTGTTCCCTTATCCGAGTTAATTACTGAATAGTTTTATTTATGATATCTTTGATTAAATCTATCAATAGCACTTTTTCTTTTAATTTTTTCATCATTATATTCTTTCATATAATTTAAATCAATATATGGATAATTATCATATCCATATGCTGGATACATTGTTATAAGGTCACTAGTATTATGAAAACTAGCTACTTTAAAATAATCTACTAATTTATTATTATCTCTACCACAACAATCATATTTAAATAAATATTCATTTTCTAAAAAACCAGTAAACAAACTATTCTCATTTGGAATATATTTCTTAACTTCATCAACTATTTTAGAAACAGGAAAATTAGTACTAAAGATACTGCCATTTGGTTTATACAAATCTATATTATATTCTGGCATATGTTTTTGAATGTGTGCCAAAAATAGTCCTTCACTATAATTAGCTATCTGCCTGTACATATAACCAGCATTATCACCCACGTTCACCGGTATATTTAGTTTCTTTTTGCAATAGAAATTTAAGTGTTTAAAATCAAAATTAGAGTCACTAATAAAATCATATTTTTCTATATATAACCTGTGTAGCTCTTCAAATTTTTCTAAATAAGCCAACAGTTTTATTCTGGCATAAAGCATTTTTTCTTTAAAGAATCTACTTTGCCCCATTTTATATTTTGTACTGTTAGCAAGCAGTTCTGCCTCATCAAGAAGCTTACTAGCTTCTTCAATTTTACCGCAAGTAATTAATGTCGATACATAATAAGGATAGCCATCGCAATCGTATGGATACTCGTCAAAATATGTTTGAAACATCTCTAACGCACCAAGCGGATCTTTTCTTTGCAAAGAAAGGGCCTTGGCAAATGCTATTCTATTGTAATATTCTTTCTTTGCATGTTTCATCATGATACTCCTCTCAAATCTCTATAAAGTCATTAATATTATACTTAAAAACTAATATATGTCAACATCTCCCTTGATTTTAATAAACTATTTTTGTTATAATAACTATTGAAAGCTGTGATATGTATGAAACTATGCGAAGTAGACAAATCTAAATTAGCCCCAATGATGGCTCACTATGTCGAACTAAAAGAAAAAAACATGGATACGATAATTCTTTATCGCCTAGGTGACTTCTATGAAATGTTTTTTGAGGATGCCGAACTGGTAAGTCATGAACTTGAATTAACCCTTACTGGTCGAAATGCTGGCTTAGATGAAAGAGTTCCTATGTGTGGCGTTCCTTATCATGCCGTTGATATATATATTGATAAACTAATTAAAAAAGGTTATAAAGTAGCTATCTGTGAACAACTTGAAGACCCTAAAACGGCTAAAGGAATGGTCAAAAGAGATATCACCGAAGTTATTTCTAGTGGTAGTGTCATCACAGCCAATTCTTTAAATGAAAAAGAGAATAATTACCTTGGCAGTATCTATTTTCTAGATTACTGTTATGTTCTAACTTATAGCGATATAACTACTGGTGAAATCTATGGTGAAATAATTGAAAATGATAATAATTTACTAATAAATAAAGTTATCTTTTTAAATATCAAAGAATTAATTGCCAATAGTAAAACTGATAAAGAAGTTATTTCTACTTTAAAAAATACTTATAAATTGCCTATTACGATTACTGATAATCTTACCAGTGATGATGAATATAAATATATTTATGAAGATATTAGTGACATTAGATATATTACTGGTATTAATCATTTGACATATTATCTTGTCAATGATTTAAAAAGAAATATTTCTCATCTAGAAAAACTAGTTATTAGAAAAAACAATGATTTCTTAAAAATGGATGTTCATACCAAAAGGAATCTTGAATTAACCGAAAGCATTCGTAATCAAGAACGGATCTATTCCCTCCTTTGGTTGCTTGATGAAACAAAGACTGCTATGGGTAGTCGTAAACTTAAATCTTGGATTGAAAATCCTTTGGTAGATATTAAAACAATCGAAAAAAGATATGATATTGTTGGCACACTACTCGAAGAATTTATTCTAAGTGAAGATTTACGTAAAGCGCTTTACAATGTCTATGATTTGGAAAGATTGTGTGGCCGTATTGCCCTTGGTTCAGCTAACGCGAGAGATTTACTTCAGTTAAAAGAATCATTAAAATATTTACCAGAAATTAATGATATCTTAAAGCAAATTAAATATCAAAAATTACCTGATGTTAGTGATTTATATAAACTACTCGAGTGTTCCTTATATGAAACTCCACCACCTACCCTAAAAGAAGGATATCTAATTAAAGAAGGATATAATCAAGAATTAGATGAATT
>JAEEGL010006875.1_pt1 | contig 10216 bp, 4 predicted proteins | sample 9134231 | NCBI WGS metagenome assembly JAEEGL01 (sample SAMN16246548, study PRJNA631951) | gut metagenome | biome: gut microbiome; feature: rumen; material: fiber-attached | host: Bos | place: Iran: Karaj | collected 2018-10 | reverse complement strand
GGCAAAGTCGGCAACATCGCCGTCTTCGAAGGCAACCCGCTCCGTGACATCCAGGCAAAGGCCAAATATGTCCTCGTTGATGGAAAAGTCGTTGTCAACCAGTAACCTACTATAAAAACACTCGCCATGAAGACCTTTTTTTCACTGTTGTTGATTTCCACATTGCTTTTTGGAGCCGAGACCCTGAACCTGAACTTTGCCAAGGACAGGGAGGTGACTGTTGACGGCAAGAGCTACGCCTTGGACGGCACCGTCACGCAGGACGGCTTCATGGCGTTTGGTGCCAAGGGCTTCTCCTTCCCCGTCAAGGGCTTCCTGGGGGACAACCAGGGCAGCCTATTCTTCGAGTGCCGCTTTGACGAACCGTTGCCGCCCCACAACACCATGCGGACGCTGGTCCAAATCCGCACACACAGCCGCCTGACCGTCGGCTTCCACTCCTTCGCAAGCAAGAAGTATGTCTTCGCCTTCACAGATAGAAGTTCGTCGTTCATCCACACCTTCGCCGCCCCCTACGAAACTGGTCGCACCTATATGCTGGGCTTCACCTGGGACGGCAACAAGGTGCGCATCTATCAGGACGGTCATGCCATTGATGAAAAGGAGCAGCCGCTGCCAATGGCGAAGGTCGGCGACCTCAACATCGGTCCCTACAAGGACAGATGGCTGGCACCTAAGCCCTGGGCGGACGATTCCGCCATCAAGTCCCTGCGAATCTACGACACCGCGCTCACACCGCAGGAGGTCGCCGCTCTCTGCAGTGTGGAACTGAAGCCGCTGCCCGAAACGCATCCCATGCACATCACCATTCCCCCGCTTCCCGCGAACGTCAAGGCCCCGAGTGGGGATGGCGTGCTGGACGAGGAGGCCTGGAAGTACGCGGCCTCCATGCCACGCGTCATCCGCGGCAATTTCCCGCGCCAGTCTGGCGCACTGCCTCCGCACGATTTCAAGCTGCTCTACGACAAGGACAACCTCTATGTCGGCTTCAGCACCCTCTTCCCGCCGCATGTCCCGCTCATCGAAGGGAACCTGCGCACGCCAGAGGCGGAGCCAGAGGTCTGGGGCACCGAATCCGTCGAGTTCTACATCGAGAACGCGGACGAACTCTACCGCTTCACATGCAACGTGGCAGGCGGCTATGGTGAGCGCAAGGGCAAACGCCAGGACTGGACTTGCGAGTGGACGTACAAGGGCACGAAGGCCATGAAAATCGACGATTCCATTCTCTGGTCTGGTGAAATGGTCATTCCGTGGAAGTCGATTGGCCTGGCGGAGCCCCCGAAGGAACCGCGCCGCATCAACTTTTGCCGCTCGTGGAAGCTGCCAGATGCAGGATGCCACTCCTCGCTGAACATCAAGGGCACGGGCTACCTGCGTGAAGAGATGATTCAGGCGGATTTCGCACCGCTGGCAACCCTCCAGTTCACAAAGCACAACAACCCCAACAACGGCGAATACGAGCAGGAGTTCCGCATCGCCTCGCAAAAGGGCGGCAACGTCATCTACGAGCTGGCTGTCGCGAAGATGGACGGCACGGCGGCCCCGCTGCCCATCTACACCAAGCGCTGTACCCTGAAGCCTGGCGAGGTCTTTCAGGACAACACCAAAACCGCTATCACTTACACCGACTATGACTGCCTGCTCTACACGCTGACAGACAACGGCAAGCTCTCCATGCGGGAGATGGTGCCCTACCAGTTGGACGAAAACTTCTTCGACCTCGTTCCGCTTTTCCTGAAGGGAATCATCCGTGTCACCTTGAAGCGTCCGATGATGCTGAGCAAGCTGGGCGCGGGCTTTGTCGGGACCATCAAGCTGCTGGATGAAAAGGGGCAGTCAATGGCTTCCATCAAAACCACCGACGAGAAGCTGGAACTTCCCTTTGACCGCAACCTCCCCAGCGGCACCTACATCGTCGTCCTAGAGGACAAGGAGGGCAAGGCGTGCGCCAAAAAGCAGCTCTTCTACCCTGGCCATGGCGAGTGGGAGAAGATGGAGTTCCCAGAGGAGCTCATCATCCCGCCCTTCACGCCAATGGAATCAACAGTCGCAGAAGGTGCGTTGACCTCTTCCCTTGCCATGCGCAAGTACGAATGGCGGAACAGCCTGCTGCCCGTGCAAATCACCAGTCTGGACGAAGGGCTGCTGGCCGCCCCTGCCGAGCTGCTTATCAACGGCAAGCCTGCCAAAACCACCTCCTTCGCCGTGGGAACCAACAAGCCGCACCACGTCGATTTCACCACGCAGGGTGGCACAGAGAGCGGCTCCTTCAGCGGGAAGTCATTGCTGGAGTATGATGGCATCCAGTGGAACGAGGTGGAAGTGACGCACAGCGCCCCCAACGGTAGCGTCACTCTGCGCTTCACGCTGGACGCGCGCTACGCCAAGTATCTCCACACTGCAAACGGCGGAGGCTGGGGAAGCAAAATCACGCGGGCGATACCCGAGGGCGAGCTCACCGTCCCCTATTTCCCCGTGATTTGGATTGGCAACGAGGAGAAGGGGCTCTGTTTCTTCGCGGAGTCACGCCAGAACTGGAAAGTTCCATCCAACCGCACCTATACCATCGCCAAACACGGAAACACCGCTACACTGACCGTCCATATCACAGAGAAGGAGCCTGCCAACAAGCCTGAAACCTACGGATTTGGCCTGCTTGCCACTCCTATCCGCCCCTTTGCGGAGAACTATCCCCTCGATACGCTCGGCTGGTCGTATGCCGCCCCCATGAACCGTCCTGGACGCAGGCCCACCAACTACACCGTCCTCATGGTTGCGCCTGCTGGCGTGAAGGGGGGCGACCTGGGCAGCTATTTCGCCGATACGAACGATAATGACGGTGCGCTGCGGGCCGCCGCATATGATATCATCCTGAAAGATCATTGTCGCGGGCACAACGTCAGACCCTTCCCCTATCTCTGCGGGCACTATCTCTCGCAAAAGTACCCTGAAATGATGGCCTACCGTCCTGAATGGTCCTTCAGACCCGAGGTGGCGATGGATTACAATGGCACCAACCACTTCGTTTACGACTGCTGCCCTGCCTCTTCTGGCAGCGCATTCTACGCATATAAGGCCAAGAAGCTGCTGGAACGCTACCCTGAAATGCAGGGACTCTACTTTGACTTCGGCAACATCGTTGCCTGCTCCAACTCGGAGCATGGCTGTCACGGGAGAATCCCGCTTCTCGCGCAACGCGAGTTCTACCGCCGCATGTGTATCATCCAACTACAGGTCGGCATCAAATCCCCCATCAACGTCATCCACAATACCGACTGCAACCTGCTGCCCACCTACACCTTTACCTCGCATCTGCTGAACGGCGAACAGGTACGCCAAGCCTCTAGCACGCTCCTCCACAACAAGAAGGACATCCTGGACACCTACGGCATCGAGATGTTCGCCAGCGAGCTGAGCAGCCTGCCTTTCGGCGTCACGAACAGCGTCTATATGCCGCTGGATACGCTCTCGAAGCAGAACGGCGGGGACGAGGCCACCGCGCCATACCAGTTCCGCCTTGGCAAGGCGGAGTATGCGGCGACCCTCATCCACAACACCATCATCTGCCTATGGCGCAACCACTTCGGCATCGCCGACAAGGTCATCCGCACATTCGACAGATTCGGCGTTGACAAGGCGCGCTTCGTCGGCTACTGGCGCGAACCCGCCAAGGTCACGGGGGCCAGCGACATCTACGTCAGCTGCCATGTTCGCGACAACAAGGTGCTGGCCGTCATCGGACACGTCGGCAAACCGCATGTCAACCAGACCTTCGAAGTCACCTTCGACTGGGCGAAGCTCAACGTCACCGTGCCACCAAAGAATGCGGTTGACACGATGACCGCCCCCGACCCCGAATATGACGAGCTCTTCGCCATCCAGAAGGCAAACAAGGTACCCCCCGTCCGCGCCCCTCTGGAGCTGGGCGACTTCGGCAGCAAGCTGCTAGGCTTCGATGGCAACACCCTAAAGTTCTCGCTTAACTACCACTGCTTCGCCATCGTGGAACTGAAGTAGGGTTTCTAGGGTCGCAGGGGTGCGCGCCCTGAAGGAACGCGCTGTCAGGACGGAGTTGGGATGCCGCTAGCAGGCGGGCTGGGAGCTTGGCGGGCTTGGGGGCTTGTGCGCCGCACCTGTTCTGTGCGCCGTACTTCAGTGCGGCGGAGACCCCAGCACTAAAGCCCTGGGCACAGGACAGGCAGAACTAAGGAACCAACGATGAAAAAACTGCTATTGTGTATAATCCTGTCATGGGTGTGTGTCTCCTTTGCAGCAGGCAATCTGCGCGAAGGGCGCGATCCTGGCTTTGAGGAAGGGACGCGCTACTGGCGACTGATGGCACCAGGGGATTCTTGTGCCATCTTCTCTACAGACGGAGGTATCGGTGGCAGCGGTGCGCTTGTGGTCTCCTCCCCTGATGGCGAAACATCTTCGGGCTTCTATGCCAAGGGGTTTGTGCCCATCATCGGCGGGCGGAAATACACAGTCGAGGCCCAATTCAAAGGCGAGGTCAAAAGCGGGAGTGCCTTCATCGCTGCACAGCTTTGGTCAGGTGCGAAAGGCACTGCCCAAGTTCCAGGAAGTCGTTCCGTCATTAGATTTGAAAGCCCTGCGATAACGGAGTGCGTCCCGAATCTCTGGAGCAGTGTCCACATCACCTTCACGGCCCCTGCGGAGTGCAATGCCATCCACCTACAACTGGCCACGCGGGATTTCTGCGGTGTCATCGCCTTTGACAACATAGCGGTTTATGAGATGGATGACACCATCTCCATTCCCCAGTTGAGCCGCGCTCCTGTACTGGATGGGAAATTGGACGAGGTGTTTCTGAAGGAGGCAACCCACTTCACGGACTTCATGAAGTTCCCCATCAACGTCAACAACGGCAAACTCGCCAAAGAACAGACCGAGGTCTATGTCGGCATGACTACAGAGCGCATCTATGTTGCAACTCTGCTCCACTATGCACCAAATCGTGAGTTTATAGGGTATGAGCTTCCACGAGATGAGCAGGCACTTTTTGCCGATGACAGCATCGAGTTCTTCATCACCCAGATGGGCGACTACAACTCATGCTGTCATATTGCGCTCAATGCATCTGGCAGCATCTATGACGCAAGGGACGGCAATACCAACTGGAACGCAAACCTAGAGGTCGCACACGGGCGCATTGACAAAGGTTGTTACTTGATAGAGTTCAGTATCCCTCTAAAGGAGCTGGGATACAACCATGCACTGGATGCGGGCATCGTGCAGCTTGATTTCAAGATGAGCTTCTGCCGCAACAGCGTTGGTGAACCAGACGGCAGGTATTCGACCTGGAGCCGCGTCGAAACCCGTTTCGAGGAGCCTGAACTCTTTAGAAAGTTCAAGGGGCTTGGAAAGGATTTTGCCCGCACCTGCAGCGACAGATATTGGAAGCGCGAAAACGAGCGCGGCATTTCAGAGAAGGAGGGGCGTGTATGCTGGCAGATAGAGAATCCCCTGTTCAAGGAGCTTCTCACAGGCGCCCCCCACCCCGAGCAAGGCGAAGGCGCCTATATCTGGCACCATCCCCTGCTCTCCATCAATGCGCAATTCGGGCTGCAATATGGTTTCACCTACAGCAGAAAGGAGATTCTGGAGGAATACACCAAGCATAGGCTTCATCCTTTTACGCAGGCAGGCCCCATCGCTCAAATGGAGGAATGGGAGCGCAGCACAGGCATCGGCCACTGCCTCTACTTCCCCTATCACATCGACGACTGGTCCGCACCCTACAACGAGAAAACCTACAAGAAGATGTTTGCAGAAGCCCGCAAGACGTTGGAGCAGTATCCCGACGTCATCTGGGGCATCTCCTTGGGTGACGAGGCCTTTGAGTGGTTCCTCTACCATTTCATCGACAATGCAAACAACCCGAAGAAGCTGGAGGCCTCACCTGAATTGCGCGAGGCGGTGAAGACCGTCAAGGAAAAGTTCGGTTTCGGCAAATACGGGGTACCCACCTCCTCCAAAGGCAGCAGCAAAGAGCGCTTTGAATGGCTTGCCACCAAAAACTACATGTTTGAGCGCACGCAGCAGATGCAGCGCGACCTCTATGCGCTCTGCCAGGAGTACAAATACCATGGCAAGCCCATCGTATGCATATCGGGCGACCCGATGGGAGGGCTGAACGTTGTACAGCAGCAGAGCCGCGATAAGGACTACTGCGACATCTTCACAGGACAGGTTGTCCCCGTCGCCTCGCGCTGGCGGCAGAACATCTGTTTCACGACAAAAGTCCTGAAGGATCTCACGGGCAAGTCCGTCTGGCCCTGCGCCCATGTCGAGCCCTATTCGCGTTCAAACGATGCCATGACAACCGCCGAATACCTCAGCGAAGTGGCGCGTGGCGGTGGCAGCGGTCTGCAAATATGGAATCGCGACTATGTTGACTCCACTCGTGGCATGGGCGATACTATCTTCGACTATTACGGCCACAGGCCCCGTTGGGAAACCATTATGGATGTCGTGGACAAATTCCGCACCATGGGCAAGCTCAAGTTCCCAAAGGACGACATGGCCATCTACCTCTCGACGGACACCTTTTCCTGCTATCGCACGCCTCCAGCAGACACCACCGAGGCCCTTTTCACCTTCGCAGGACCCGTTGCTGGCGCGTGGTTCAAGTTCATCAGCGGAACGCAACTGCGCGACAAGGAGCTCCGTCTGAACGACTGGAAGGTCATTCTTCTCGCAAATGCCGATGTCGAGTTTGTCGGCAACCAAATGGCGTTTCTGGAGTATGTCAAAAACGGCGGAACGCTTGTCTGCTTTGATGCCAACGCTTTTTCGTTCAACGAGGACAGTTCAGCCACTTTTGCCAACAGAGAAGAGCTTTTCGGCGCGAAAACCATTGAAAAGAACCTCTATTCTGGCTTCAAGTTTGTCAAGGATTCCCTCTCTGCTGGTATTTCCGAGGAGAGCTGTTACAACATCTCCTCAAGATACTGCCTTGAACCCTTGCCTGGAACACGGGTTCTTGCGAGATTTCCCACTGGCGAGATTGCTGCGACCATCAAGGAGTATCCTGGCGGCGGGCGCGCAGTGCTCTTTGCCGTATCGCCAGGAACGTCCCACGTATCTTCCTCGATGTGGCGCAAGATGATGAAGCAGTTTGTCGCAAACCTCGGCATCAAGACCGACCACGATATCTGGCGTTTCCAGTTCCCTGATGCCTCCGAGTGGGAGGTTGAATACAAGTACGCCTGCTTGACAAGCAACTTTTTCGTCTGGCACTTGAACAAACCGTTTAAGGACAGAGACGCAAACGCCGATTACAACGGCGGTTTCTACACCTACACGCTTCCGCCAGATGGCGATGAGGCAGGACGCAAATACCGCTTCCCCGACGGCAATCTCTGCAATCGCTTCAAGGCCTACGAAATCGGCGACTACTACAACAAGAAGAACGCTGCCCTCGTGAAAGCAGGCAAGATATCGACGACGATGTTCTTTGATACCTGGAGCAAGCCAGACTCATTTGATATCGTCATTGATTTGGGGCGCGAGGCAAAGGTGGGCCTCATTAAGCTGATTTACAACGGATCGCTGCCCTCAGTCACGGCACGCATCGACAACGGCGCCACCTTTACAGCCAAAGGCACTGATACTGATGAAATAACCGTTGCCGCCGTTGAAATAGAGTTTGGTCGCAATAATCTTGAGAACAAAAAAACCAGGCACGTCACCCTCTCCATTCCAGCACGGTCCGCCAACCAGAAACTCATCCTCAGCGAAATGGAAATCTGGGGCAATGACAACTACCTAGCCGAAACACAACCATGAAATACGCCATTGGATACCAGCAGCCCGAAAACGGGGAGCCGTTCAGCAATATCGTCGCCGACTACAGGGAGCATATCGCGGAGGTCTATTTCCCCTGGCCGAACCTGGCCTCGGGGCGCGCCGCATTGGGCAGTTCTCTTGGAGCTGTTGACTGGAGGGCACAACGGGAGCTGGAAGAGAACCTGCGCGCCATCCGCGACATGGGCATCCGCCTGGACATCCTGTTCAACGCCAACTGTTACGGGGCCTCTGGCATCAGTGTTGCCCTGAACAATCAGGTCTGCTCTATCATCGACTATCTGGGGAACTTAGGGCTTCTGCCCGACGTGGCCACCACCACGAGCCCCTTTGTGGCAACAGCCATCAAGAAGAACTTCCCCGAAGTGGAGACGCGCGCCTCTGTCAACATGCGCATCGATTCCACGCTTGCCATGGGCTACCTGGCTGACATTTTCGACTCCTACCACATCCGCCGCGACCTGCAGCGCGACTTGAAAACCGTTGCACTCTTCTCCGACTGGTGCAAAGCCAACGGCAAGACGCTCTGCATGCTGGCAAACAGCGGCTGCCTGCGCCACTGCCCTGCGCAGAGCTTCCACGACAACCTTGTTGCCCACGACGCGGAAATCGACCAGACAAAAAACGTAAAGGGCTATATGCCTCATCTCTGCTGGAAGCTCTACCAGAACAAAGAGAACTACGAGGAGATTCTGCGCTGCTCCTGGATCCGCCCCGAGGACATCTTCCGCTATGAGCCCTACTTCAAAATGGTGAAGCTGGCGACTCGCCAGCACTCGCATCCGCGAATGGTGCTTGGCGCCTACATCAGCGGACACTATGACGGTAACCTCCTCGACCTTTTGGAACCTGGCTTCTCCACCATCTTCCGCCCCTACGCCATAGACAACGCCCGCTTCCCCGACGACTGGCACACCATCGCCACCTCCTGTGCAGCCAACTGCACCCACTGCGGCAAATGCACGGAAGTCCTCAACCAGGTCCTTGTCAAAGCACGGGATGACGAATAGGCTTCAACCCTATCCAACGACGCAGATGCAACCTGCGCTGGTATTTGAAGTAAAGCGCAGACCAAAGATGTTGCGGGGATTGAAGGTGGTTGTGTAGGCCATTTCGTCCAAAACAACTTCATCTGCCACGGTACCGTCGTTGATGATTTGCAGGTTGGCCTTGCCGAAATGCAAGTCTGGATGGAAGCCGACTTTCAGGCGTGTGCCGTCGAAGCTGCCTGGGGCAATCCAGAAGAGCAGCTCACCCTCTGCATGGGTACCGAATGAAAGGCCCTGCTGGAACTCCTGCGGGCCGTCTGGCAGTAGCAACTTGATAGGAATCCGCTCGTCTTTCATGTTCACGGCAAAGTTACGTTCGAACGCCGTGTAGCGATAGGGACGGAAACCGCCAAAGGGGAAGACGTGCGGCTCCATGTCAGTGAGAGGGCAGGGCGGGGGTGTCGCATCTTTGCCTTCCGCAATGGCAAACACCGTCCAGATGGTGTCTGCGCAAATTTTCACGGCGTTGTCGAACATCCGCTGGTTCAAGTGCCTGCATGCATCTGCATCGCCATCGTTTGCTTTCAGGATGAAGGAGAAGAGGCTTTTTCGGGAGTCGGTCACGTAGGCGACATATTCAGCGTAAAGGCGCATAGAAGCCTCGTCTGCAGTGCGTCCCAACGAGTGCGGAACATAGTTTGGTGCTTGGCAGTCATTCGAGTTGATTCGGGCGGCAAGATAGGAGGGGCGAATGGGGAAGTCGCGGCTGTCGGCCATTCTGTCCAGTACAAAGGCATCGGCACCGCCTGGCCCTTCCAGGGCGTGCAGGCCAAACGTGGAATCCTCCAGCGTATGAACCAGGCAGCCCAGGAACTTGCGCGCTTCATCCCCTTCGTTGTTCTTCAGGCAGTTGATGATGCGGCTGAAGTGGAACTGGAAGCCCGCAAACATGAACTCAAAGTTGTGGTTGACAAACTTGTGCGAGTGGAAAAGCCTGCCGTTTTCATCGGCGTTCCAGTATCGGTATGCCTCCTCGTATGGCGTATGGGGTGGATAGTGGAACTGGATGCCCTCCTTCATATAGGTGTACGGCGCGATTTCATTGCGTCGCGGCCCATAGAACTCATCGGGAAAACGGCAGTAGTCCTGAACGAGGGTATTATTCTCCTCTGTCGCATGGAAACCGCAGCTTTCCAATGCGCATTGGGTGATTTTGCTGTGTGTGAGGGCGTCTGGCATAGTTGTTTTTGGATATAGTTACTACACTGGGTTAATAGTGCGTGCGATGACATTGTCCTGGATGGACTCCGTCAGCTTCACGAACGTGGCAGAGAAGCCTGACACGCGAACGCGGATGCTCTTGTATTTGTCGGGTTCTTTCTTCGCCGCAATCAAAT
>JAEEGL016873404.1_pt1 | contig 10217 bp, 7 predicted proteins | sample 9134231 | NCBI WGS metagenome assembly JAEEGL01 (sample SAMN16246548, study PRJNA631951) | gut metagenome | biome: gut microbiome; feature: rumen; material: fiber-attached | host: Bos | place: Iran: Karaj | collected 2018-10 | reverse complement strand
GAAGTCGCCCGCGCCGTCTATCTTGCCGGACTCGGTGAGCTCGTGCGGCACGGATTTTGCGAAGTTCTTCATAAGGATTATGAGCCAGGACGAGATCATAAGCGGCAAAAGCACCGCCAGGTAATTGTTGTTTAAGTGGTAGGTCTGGGTCATCAGCAGGTAGTACGGCGCCAGGCCCGCCTGGAACAGGCTCGTAAAGTAGATGAAGAAGGAGATGCCGTTTCTGAACGGAAAGTCGCGCCTTTGAAGCGCGTAGCCTGTCATCGAGCACACGAACAACCCGCACAGCGTGCCGATAAGCGTCATTACTATCGTAAGCCCGTAGGATGCCCAGATGGTGCCGCCCTTGATGACCAGCCCGTACGCGTCGGTCGTGAACGAGCGGGGCAGAAGCGTTACGCCGTACTGGATAATGTTGTCCTCGGTCTCAAACGAGGTGCCGAGTATTATGAGGAACGGGATTATCGAGCACAGCGCCATTACGGTTATCAAAACGTAGCCTATGCCCCTTATCACGTAATCCGAGGAAGTAAGCTTGACTTTCGCGCCCACGTCCATCAGGATGTCGTCTTTTTTGTCCTTTGCCATTTAAGCGTCTCCTCCTTTCTTTAAGTTATATCAGAACAGCGAATAATCCGGTTCGAGTTTTTTGACTATGGAGTTTACGGTGAGCACCAGCACGAAGCCTATCATGGACTGGTAGAAGCCCACGGCGGAGGCGGTGGAAAAGTTGAAGTCCGTCACCGTGGCGCGGTAGACGTACATCTCGATTATGTCCACCTTTTCGTACAGCGTGGGGTTTCTGCCCACCAGGTTCCAGAACAGGCCGAAATCGCCCTTGACTATGCCGCCCAGCGCGAACAGAAGCAGTATCACTATCGTGGGGCGCAGCGAGGGCAGGATTATGTAGCGTATCTTCTGCCAGCCGTTCGCGCCGTCTATCATGCTGGCCTCGATTATCGCGTTGTCTATGCCCATTATCGCGGCGAAGTACACCACCGAGTTGTAGCCGATCTTTTGCCACAGGTGCACCGCGACTATTATGAACGGCCAGGGCGAGCCGTCCTTGTAAAGCGTGAGCGTCTTTAACCCCAATTTCGAAAGCACCACGTTCAAAAAGCCCGTGTCGGAGTTGAGCAGCGAAAACACCAAAAGGCCCACGAGCACCTGGGATATGAAGTAGGGCAGAAACATCATCGTCTGGGTGACCTTGCGGAACATTTTGGACTGTATCTCTTTAAGCAGTATGGCCACCAGCACCGCCAGCAGGTTGTCGAGCAGTATGAACGCGGCGTTGAACAGTATCGTGTTGCTGGTAAGCATCCAGAGCTTGCCGCTGCTTACGAGGAAGCGGAAGTTTTTAAGCCCGGTAAACAGGCTGCCGTAGATGCCGTCGCGGTAGTTGTATTCAACGAACGCCACCCATATGCCCGGCAGCGGCATATAGCTGAACACGATGAAGAACACGATCGCGGGCACGCACATCAGTATCAGCGTTTTGGAATTCCAGAACTTTTTGCCGAAGGAGCGCATCGCGTGCCGCCGGTATTGCTTTTTAGCGTCGAGTACCATTTAAAGCCACCTGCCCGGAAAGTATTTGGAAAGCCGTTAAACCGATGAAAAAGACACACGAAGAATATTTTAAACCATCATTATACCGACATTATAAACAAAAAAACAGCGGGTGTCAATATTATTCGGCGTTAATTATTAATCAGAAGTTAAGCAGCACGGCGGTATGCGGCCGCGAGTCGGGACGCGGCGGCCCTTGCCGTAACGGATATGTTTTATCGTGAGCGCAATCGTAAAGTCTTAAAAAAGTATTGCGAAAGTGTTTCGTCGGTTGTATAATACAATATGAGATATTGCGCGAAGGAGGGTCAAGCGGTGTACAGAAAGTACGTAAAGCGCCTGCTGGACATATTGCTGTCCCTGGTGCTGATAACGCTTTTGTCCCCGCTTACGCTGTTTATCGCGCTGGTGATAAAGCTCGATTCCAAAGGTCCCGTGTTTTTCGTTCAGACGCGGCTGGGCAAGGACGAAAAGCCGTTCAAAATACTCAAATTCCGCACGATGCGCGTAAACGCTCCAAGGGAGCTCGCAACTAACCTCATGCCCAAAAGCGGCGCGTACATCACGCCCGCGGGGCGGCTGCTCAGGATGACGAGCCTCGACGAACTGCCGCAGCTGTTCAACATATTGAAGGGCGACATGTCCTTCGTGGGCTTTCGCCCCTGCCTCTGGAACGAATACGAGCTGGACGAGGAGAGGCGGCGCACGGGCGCGTACTCGGTGCGCCCCGGCATAACCGGCATAGCCCAGATACGCGGCAGGGACGAACTGAAACCCGCCGAAAAGGCCAGGCTCGACGGCGTGTACGCGCGCCACGTGGGCTTCGATTACGATTTCAGGATAATCACCAAGACGATCTTCGCGGTGTTCTATAAAGAGGGCTACAGGGAAGGAGGCTTCGACGATGAGTGAAGATATGCCGAAATATTCGGTCCTTATGAGCGTTTACAGCAAAGAGGACGCCAAAAACCTTTCCGAAAGCCTCGAAAGCATGCTCGCGCAGACGCCGCCGCCGGACGAGTTCGTGCTGGTAAAGGACGGGCCGCTCACCCCGGAGCTCGAAGGCGCGATAGACGAGGCGCTTTCAAAATGGCCGGGCGTAATAAAGATCGTCCCGCTCGCGGTCAACCGGGGGCTGGGCGCGGCGCTCAACGAAGGGCTCGCCGCCTGCAAAAACGAGTATATCGCGCGCATGGACTCGGACGACATCGCGTTCCCCGACCGCATGAAAAAGCAGCTTGAATTTCTTGCGGCGCATCCGGAGGTGGATATACTTTCGGGCACGATAGAGGAATTCGACGTGACAGTGGACAATGTGACCTCGGCGCGCGTGCTGCCGCTTGAAAACGCCGACATCTGGCAGTTCGCCAAGACGCGCTGCCCCTTCAACCACAATACCGTGGTGTACAAAAGATCCGCGGTCATGGCGGTCAGCGGCTACAGGACGGACTTAAAGCGCGTGGAGGATCACGATCTGTGGATGCGCATGCATGCAAACGGCGCGGTGGGCGCGAACCTGTACGACAGCCTGCTCTACGCGCGCGCGGGCGACGCGCTGCACAAAAAGCGCCACGGGCTCGAAAACGCGAAGGCGCTGTACGTGTTTTACAGGGAGCTGTACCAGCTGGGCGAGATAAGCTTTGCGCGTTTTGTGTACGACATAGTGTGCGCGTGCGGGCTGCAGCTGATGCCGACCTGGCTGCACAAGCTCTGCTACAGGCTGATACGGCGCAAAAAAACGCCCTACAGGGCAAAGCGGCTGAGCATTTCGGACAAATACAACGCGCCTTCCGAATCCGCGCTTTCCGAACCCGCCCCTTCTGCGCCCGCCGCGAAAGAAAAGAGCGCGCTGCCGAAGGGCGAGGCGCTGCTGAGGGAGCTCAGCCCCGATGAGCGCGGGGAGCTTCAAAAACTCATACTCGGAATATACAAAGACGTAAAGCGCGTGTGCGACGAAAACGGGTTAAAGCTCATACTGGGCGGAGGCAGCTGCCTGGGCGCGGCGCGCCACCGGGGCTTTATCCCCTGGGACGACGACATGGACTGCGTCATGCCGAGGGCGGACTACGAAAAACTAAAGCTCGTCTTCGACAGCGCGCTCTCGGACAGATATGAGATATACGCGCCAAACCTGGGCGGGCATTTTCCGAGCAATCTGTTCATGAAGATAGTGCGCCGCGACGGGCCCGAGCTTCGCCAGATAGAGCAGGCGGCGGACGGGAGCCTCAAAAAGCCCTGGCTGGACATCGTGCCAATGGATTTCGCGCCCGAAAACGCGTTCAAACGGCTGACAAAGGGGCTGTACTGCGACTGCCTTGCCTACATTGCGGTGTCGCGCTACCTGTTCAAATTCAGAAACAAACTCTACGCCGCGTACATGAAGCGCTCCGTCTTCGGCGCCGTGAAATATTGCGCGAGGAGCGCGCTCGGCTTTCTGGCCGCGTTTAAACCCTACGAATGGTGGTACGACCTGTTCGACCGCGCGTGCAGGCTCGACAACGAGACGGATACGGTCACTTTCCCCGCAGGCATACGCCATTATCTGGGCGAATGCGTGCCGAAGGACGCGGTTTTGCCGCCCTCGGAGGGCGAGTTCGAGGGCGAGAGCGTGCTTTTGCCCGCGCACGCGCACAAATACCTGCGCCACATGTACGGCGCGGACTACATGAGCCTGCCGCCCGAAAACATGCGGAAGGCGCACAGGTTTCTAAAAAACGAATACGGGGATATGCTCCGATGACGAAATTAAAGCTCTGCGCGTCATATCTGGCTTCGCTCGCCCTGAGAACGGCGCTGTCGCCGCTTAAACTTTTGCCGGTAAAGCGCGGCAGGGCGCTGTTTGTGAGCTTTCGCGGCAAGCAGTATTCGTGCAATCCCCGCGCGATAAGCGAGGAGCTTGCCCGGATGACGGGCGGCAAGGTCGAGATCGTGTGGGCGTTTCACGAGCCGGAAAAGTTTGAGTATCTTACATCACAGGGCATAAGGGTAATCAGCGACAGGGGCTTTAAGTTCGTTTTTACGGCCCTCACATCGCGCGTCGTGTGCACAAACACCTATTACAAGCCCTACATTCCACGCCGAAAGGATCAGTTTTACCTGCGCACCTGGCACGGAGGCGGCGCGTATAAGCGCGTGGACTGTCCAAGCGGCTTAATGGGGCGCTACATTCGCATACAGCAACAGGGGGCGAGCCTGTACCTGTCCTCGTCCAGGGCGTTTACTGAGCTTACCCTGAGGGGCTCGTTCGGCTACGCGGGCGAGGTGATGGAATACGGCATGCCGAGGAACGACGCGCTCGTGAACGGCAAATGGAAGCAAGAAGGCGCGCGGGTCAGGCGCGAACTTGGGTTCGAAGGCAAAAAACTCGCGCTCTACGCCCCCACCTACCGCGACGCGGGCGAAGAGATAACGCCGCCCGACGCCGAAAAACTGAGGCGCGCGCTCAAAACGCGCTTCGGGGGCGAATGGGTGCTTTTGTTCCGCGGCCACCACGTGCCCGGCAAAACGGGCGCGTTCGCCTGCGACAGGGACGTGAGCGCGTACCCAGACATGCAGCCTTTGCTCGCCGCCGCGGACGCGCTGATAACCGACTATTCATCCTCCATGTGGGATATGTCGCTTGCGTTCAAGCCCGTGTTCCTGTTCTGCCCGGACGCGGATAAATACCTGGCGGAGCGCGGCTTCTACACGGACATAACGCGCCTGCCCTTCCCCTTCGCGCGTGACGACGGGCGGCTTTCGAAAAACATACTCGCGTTCGACGAAGCCGTCTACGCGAAAAACGCCGCCGCGCACCACAGCGAGCTTGGTTCCTTCGAAAGCGGCCGCGCCTCGGAATACGCCGCAAAGAGGATAATGAAGGAGTGCGGGCTTTAGACCATGATACCAAACAGTAAGCAAGCGCGAAGACCTACGCCTGCGTCGCGCTGACATACAAGATCTTAGGCGTGGACGTGTACCTCGAGGAGTATCTCTACTGCCCCAACGGCACGCTCATCTTCATCACATACGCAAGTCAGCTTGACAATCCCCGGTATCACGACGACCTGGAGCAAATGCTTGCCGACTTCGAGGCGAAATAAGATACAAAAAGCATAATAAAACGCCTTCGTTCCCGTTTGTGGAGCGAAGGCGCGGTTTTTTGTGCGGGCGTTTATTCTCCGCCCAGCGCGTTGAGTATTTCCAAAGTTACGTCCAGTATGTCGGAAGGGTCGTTTTTGTAGTAGCCGTCGTTGCAGAAATTGGCTATGATCAACTCGACCACCGAGGCGTCGGTTATGCTGTTGTCGAGTTTGACGTAGTTGGCGAGCGACAGGGCGGGCGTGTATATCACGGCCATGTTGTTTTCGCCGTCGCAGGCTATAAGATGGATCATCGCGCCGTCGCGGCCCACGTAGCTTACGCCCCGTAAGGAGATGTTGGCAAGCAGCGCGGTCATTTCGTCGCTCGAGATCACGTTGTTTTGGGAAAGGTCGAGCAGCAAAAGCACTGTCAGCGCGGCGCGGTTGTAGGACGTAAGCACCCAGTCGCTTGCGGAATAGTCCAGCAATTTGGTGATGGAGGGTTCGAAGTTCACGGATTCGTCCGCAAGCGCGCAAACGCAGCCGCACAAAAGCGCGAGCGCGAGCAGCACGCAAATCAATTTTTTCATGGCGCACACTCTTTTATTTTATTCGTAATCAAATTATAGCGCAATAAAATACGCGGCGCAAGTAAATGTGCGCGTAATATTAATTATTTAACACAAAAGCAATATAAACCTACACCGTCTTATCGTCCGCGTCCATGCCGGATCTGACGAGCGCGGCGTATCTGCCGTTTTCGAGCATGAGCGCCTCGTGCGTGCCGCTTTCGGCCACCGCGCCGTTTTCGAGGTAGTAGATCATGTCGCAGAAGCGTATCGTACCCAGGCGGTGGGCGATGAAAACGCAGGTCTTGCCTTTTGAGATCGACTCTATCGAGCGCTGTATAAGCTCCTCTGTGTCCGAGTCTATGTTCGCGGTCGCCTCGTCCAATACCAGGATTGCGGGCTTGTGGGCGATCGCGCGCGCGAAGGAGATAAGCTGCCTTTCGCCCGTTGAGAACGCCGCGCCGCGCTCGGACACCATGTGTTTGAGCCCGCCCGGCAGGCGCGAAACGAACCCGTCCGCGCGGCTTAAGCGCAGCGCGTCCTCAACTTCCGCGTCGCTTATGTCCGCGTGTATGCGCACGTTGTCCGCCACGCTCCCCACGAACAGGAACACGTCCTGCAGCACGACGCCTATGCCGCTTCTGAGCGAGGACAGCTTCCAGTCGTTTATATTCACGCCGTCCACGAGGATCTCGCCCTTCTGCACCGTGTAAAAGCGCGAAAGCAGCGAGATTATGGTGGTTTTGCCCGCGCCCGTCGCGCCCACGAACGCCGCCGTGCGCCCGGGCTCTATGGTGAAGGACAGCCCTTTTAACACCCAGTCCTCGCCGTTGTAGGCGAACCACACGTCCCTGAACTCCACTTTGCCCTTTATCGGCGCGCTGTAGGCGTTTTCGTCGTCGTATTCGAGGTCTTTGTCGTCCTCGAGCAGGGATCTTATCCTGTCCGCGGACACAAGCGAGGACTGTACGGTGTTGTATTTTTCGGCAAGGTCATTTATGGGCTCGAAGAACTGTTTTATGTAGGTGGTCATCGCTACCAGCACGCCCGCTTCGGCGATTTGCACGTCCACGTGCGCAAGCTTGAAACCCACCAGCAGCACGAGCACCGTAGCGGCGGAGTTGACCACCTCCATCACGGGGCGCAGTATGCCGTTTATGAACACCTGGAACATGGTGGTCTTGCGGTAGTCGCGGTCGAGTTTGTAAAGCTGCCTGCACTTTTCCGCCGCGCGCGAAAAGCCCTGTATCACGCGTATGCCCGCGAGGCTTTCGGCGATAAAGCCGTTTATTTTGCCGATTATCGCCTTCATTTTTACAAAATTGCGCTTGAGCGCGCCGCGGCAGAGCACGGTTATAAGTATTATGACGGGCACAGCCGCAAAGCCCGCAAGCGCCAGGCGCGCGTTCATGCCGAGCATCATTATAACTATGCCGGTAAGCAAAAACACGTCCCTGAAAAGTCCGCTCAGCACGTCGCCGTAAAACTCGTCCAGCGCCTCCACGTCGTTGGTCGCGCGGGTCAGCAGCCGTCCGCTGCCGTGCGCGTCGAGGTCCTTTAGCTTCATCCTGTGGATGTGGTCAAACAGCTTCATGCGCGTCTCGTGCAGGATTTTTTGGCAGATCGCGGTTATCATGTGGCTTTGCAAAAGCGAGGACACCGCGCTTATAAGTATAACCGCAAAATAGCTTATCCCAAGCCCGGTGATCGTGCCCGTAAGAAAGCCGCGCGCGGAGGGATCGCCCCTGTCCGCCGCGCCGCTTAATGTGTTGGGCAGAAAATCGTCTATGATGGTCGCGTATATCCGGGGCTTTACGAGGTCGGCGAGGTTGGCAAGCACTATGAGCAGGGAAATTATGAGTATCCTGCCGATAAACGGCCTCATGAGTTTTATGAGCCACAGCGCCGAGGAGCGGCGGCCGACGTTACCGGTGTTATCCATGCCGGCCCTCCTCCCTGTGCTGCAGGCGGTACATGTGCGCGTAGGCGCCGTCAAGCGCCAGCAGCTCCGCGTGCGTGCCCCTTTCGGTCACGCGCCCGCCGTCGATGTATATTATCTCGTCCGCGTGCTCGACCGCGCTCAGCCTGTGCGAGACGACGACGCAGCTGCGCTCGGAAAGCTCCTGTCTGAGCTTTGAAAGTATCTGCTTTTCGGTTACGTTGTCCACCGCCGAGAGCGTGTCGTCGAGCAGGAGTATTTTCGGCCGCCTTACCAGCGCGCGCGCCAGGGACACCCGCTGCCTCTGCCCGCCGGACAGGTGGTTTCCGCGTTCGCCGCAGAGCGTGTTTTCGCCCTCGGGCAGCTTTTGAAGGTCTCCCGACATGCCCGCGACGTCGAGGCATTTGAGTATCTCTTCGTCGGTCGCGCCCGTAAAGAAGTCCACGTTGTCCTTTATGCTCTCGTCGAACAGAAAGCCGTCCTGGGGCACGTAGCCCACGCATTTTCTCAGACTCAGTGCGGGGATGTCGTTTATGTCCCGGCCGCCCACGAACAGCTGTCCCCTTTCGGGCGTCCAGAGCTTGAGTATCAGCGAAAGCACGGTGGTCTTGCCCCCGCCCGTGGGGCCGACTATGCCGAGCATCTTTCCAGGAGACAGCGTAAAGCTCACGCCGTCCAGCGCGTTTTTGTTATCGCCGTAAGAAAAGCTTAGATTCCTGGCCTCGATGGGCGCGCTAACCTCCCGCCCGTCGTCGCTTTTGTCGAACGCGCTTATCTCTGGCTCGTCCATGAGCGCCTTTAACCGCCTGTAGCTTGCCAGCCCGCGCTGCAAATTGTTGTTCACGCGCCCGATCATTATTATCGGGTTTACTATCATCGTAAGATAAGAGTTGAACGCGATGTAATCCGGCAGGCTTATGTCGCCGTTTATCACCAGCTGCCCGCCGTATATCAGCCCCACCGCGTAGCTCACCCCGAACACGGACTTTATGAGCGGATCCATCCACGCGGCCGCGTAGTACCATTTTTTGTTGGCGCGGAGCTTTTGCTCGCTCTCTTTTTCGTATTCGAGATACTGCGGCTTTTCCTGCGCGAACGCCTTTATCACGCGCATTCCGTTTATGTTTTCCTGCACGTGACCCGAAATAGTAGAAAACATCTCCTGCGCGGTTTTCGCGCGCTTTCTTACGACGGAGCCCAGCAAAAGCACCGTGAGCAGCGCAAGCGGCACCGGCAGAAGCGAATAAAACGTGAGCATCGCGTGTATGCCCGCGCCCATTTCGCCCACGGAGAAGATAAGAGAGGAAACCGAATTTACAAGCTGCGCGAACACCATGCCGAACAGCATCCTGACCGCGCCCACGTCGTTTATCGCGTAGGCCATCAGATCGCCGCTGCGCGCTTTCGAATAAAAGCCCACGGGGAGATCGAGCAGATGGGTGTAGAGCCTGTCCCGCAGGTACACCTCCATTTCGCGCGAGGTCCTCACCACGAACCAGCGCCAGCCGAAACGCGTCACGAACACGCCCAGCGCGATGTAGATTATGCTCATCGCGGTGCGCGCGAACGTGGCTTTGTCGGCGTTTATCGCCGCGTCGACGCCTTTGCCCAGAGCCAGCGGCGCGCGCGTTTGGATATATGAGCACACCACCATCAAAACAAACCCGGGCAGATAGTTCCAGCCGTACTTTTTTAAAAAATCTTTTATCATTCGCCTTTTTATTCGCATTTCAGGGTGATAAGGTACGCGCGGGGCGCGCTGCCTATCCTGAAAGGCAGTTTTTCGCTGCCCACGCCGCTGCTGACGAGCATTTTTACGCCGCTTTCGTCGGAGTAAACGCCGTATTTGCCGGCGTTCAGCGTGTACTGCTCGTTTTCTTTCTCATATGACAAAAAGCGCTCGCCCAGGCGGACCTGCCCGCCCAGAATGTGCGCGCTCAGAAAAAGGAAGCCGCCCGGCTCGGCGTTTTGTTCGAGCGCCTTAAGCGCCACGGCCTTGTATATGGCGGGGTCGTGGAACACGACTATCGTCGCGCCGCCGCCCGCGCTTTTGAGATCCACGGCGTTTTTGCCGCT
>JAEEGL016529179.1_pt1 | contig 10217 bp, 8 predicted proteins | sample 9134231 | NCBI WGS metagenome assembly JAEEGL01 (sample SAMN16246548, study PRJNA631951) | gut metagenome | biome: gut microbiome; feature: rumen; material: fiber-attached | host: Bos | place: Iran: Karaj | collected 2018-10 | reverse complement strand
TCGCTCCTGAGGACGACGAACCCATCGAAATGGAGCTGGACGCCATCCCCGCCATTCCGGATGCTCCCGCCGAGCCTGAAAAAACGGACGTAAAACCCGCCCGAGCCCCTCGGAAAAAGAAGAAGGAAGAGCCGGATGAGCCGGATGAGCCAGCCTCCGACTTCACGGACTGGACGCTGTTCTAAGATGATTATCACCCTCTGCGGCTTCATGGGAAGCGGAAAGACAACGGTCGGGAGAGTCCTTGCGGACTTTCTCGGCTGTCCTTTCATCGACCTGGACGACGCCGTCGAGCAGAAAGCGGCCAAGCCCATCAAGGCCCTGTTCACCCTCTACGGCGAGGCGGCTTTCCGCCAGATGGAAGCGGCCATCCTTCGCCAGACGGTGGAGAAATACGGAGAAAACACCGTTGTCATCGCCTTGGGCGGGGGTTCCGTCACAACGCCCGCATCGGCCCTGCTGCTGCGGGAAAGGACCGTCTGCATCTACCTGAAAACATCCCTGGAAGCCGTCCGGCAGCGCCTGGAAGGAGAAACGGAAGGCCGTCCTCTGGCCGATGACAGGCTTTCCGAGCGTTTCGCCGAACGGGAACCCATTTATGAAAAAACCGCCCATGTCATCGTGGACACGGACGGTCTCTCACCGGAAGATGTGGCTGACGAAATCGTCATTTCATGTCTTTAAGCGCGGCCTCCACCGTCGAATCCACCGGTAAATAATACTTGTAGTACGCGTTCTCGCTCAGTTTTGAATAGCGGGCGACAAGGGCGTTGAGCTGGGGCTCCAGATAAGGAAGGGTCTCCCGGAACTCATCGTCCTTCACGGTGATGCCGTCCCGGTTCAGGGCAAAGCGGCGGAACTGTCCGGGGATGTCGATCCGTTTCAGGAAGGCATCCATCGCGGGATAGCTGTCGATGGCCCGGAGCTGGGTGGCATACTTGTCGAACATCGACGCAGCGAAACGCATCTGGGTGGCTTTCCGGTTGCAGGCGATGAAGAAAGCGGACGCTCGCGTGGTATCCATTGGCACAAACACATCGGGCATGATGCCGCCTCCGCCATAGACGATACGGCCGCTGCGCGTATGATGCACGTCTTCCTTGTTCAGTTTCACGCTGTCGGCGGAGAATACTTCCCCGTCCGTATACCGGTTGTAGATGTCGTATTCGTAATTCTCGTAGGGTTTCTGGATGCAGCGGCCGGAGGGGGTGTAGAACCGCGCCACGGTGAGCCGCAGGCCGGACCCGTCGGTAAAGTCGATAGGTTCCTGCACCAGCCCCTTGCCGAAGGAACGGCGACCGACGATGGTGCCGCGGTCGTTGTCCTGGATGGCACCCGCAAAAATCTCGCTGGAAGAAGCCGACCCCTCGCTGATGAGGACCGACAAGGTAATGTCCTTCAGGTTGCCCCGTCCATCGGCCCGGTATACCTCGCGCTGGCGATGCAGGCCTTCCATATAGACAATGGTATCCCCCCTGGAAAGGAACTCGTTGGAAAGGAGGAGCGCCTGGTCCAGATAACCGCCGGTATTATCCCGGAGATCCATCACCAGCCGCTTCATTCCCGCCTCCGACAAGGCCTTGTAAGCTTCCTTGAACTCCTTGAACGTATTCCGGGAGAACTTCTGGAGACGGATGTAGCCGGTGGCTTCATCCACCATGAACGAGGCGTCAACGCTGTGCACGGGAATCTTGCCGCGGGTGATTTCAAAAGGAATGACCTCGCTCCCGCGTCCGACGGTGACGACCACCTTCGTACCGGCGGGGCCCCGCATCAGACGGACCATGCTGTCCTGCGGGAACTTCACGCCCGCAATGTCCCGGCCGTCCACTTTCAGGAGCCGGTCGCCTGTCTCGAGGCCCGCCTTCTCGGACGGTCCTCCGGCGATGACTTCCAGGACGATGGCCGTATCGGCGGGAACATTGAACTGGATGCCGATTCCCTCGAAATTCCCGGCCAGTTCCTCTTCAGCCTGCTTCAGCGTCACAGGAGGCATGTAGACCGAATGCGGATCCAGTTTCGCCAGGGCGCCGGTAATGGCCGCGTCGGTCATCCCTTCCCGGTCGATGGTATCGACATAGTTCCGCTCGATCCTGTCCAGGATAAAGTTCAGTTTCTGCCAGTCGGCATACTTGGCCTTCAGCAGGTTACGGTTCTCGTTATAGCGGATGACGGTCAATGTGAGGATGACGCCCATCACGACGCCCAGGAGGATCTCGACGACCCTCAGGAGTTTCTGTTTCTTGTCGGACATAGGGGTCAATCCACTTTTTCAACCTCGATACCGGCCCGGCGCAGCAGGTCGATCCCGTCGGTCAGGCGGTATTCGTCCCGGTACACCACCCGCTTGATGCCGGACTGGATGATGAGCTTGGAGCACTCCAGGCAGGGAGAAGCTGTCACATACAGCGTAGCCCCTTCGCTGCTGTTACCGGATTTGGCCACCTTGGTGATGGCATTCGCCTCCGCGTGAAGCACATAGGGTTTCGTCACCCCGTCCTCCTCGCACACGTTCTCAAAACCGGAGGGTGTGCCGTTGTAACCATCCGAAATGATCATCCGGTCCTTCACGAGCAGGGCGCCGACCTTGCGGCGCTTGCAATAGGAGTTCTGCGCCCAGATTTCGGCCATCTCCAGATAACTGCGGTCGAACTTTTCCATTAGTTTCTCTGATAGAGGTAACGCTTGATACTCTTCTTGGGAGTGCGCTCGAAGTCTTCGGGCATGAATTCCACCTTGCGGATCTGCGCGTATTTCGGAAGCTCGGAGTTGATGTCGGGAAGCACGCCCAGGAGACGGTCGCGGAGGGCCTGGCGGTTCATTCCGTCCAGCTCGCCCTGGTGCCAGTCGGGATAGATAAGGGCGGTGAGGCCGCCGTCATCCTCCACGACGAGGGAATCCACGACGTAGTTGTAGTTGTTGATCACCGCTTCCAGCTCCTCCGGATAGATGTTCTGGCCGGAAGGGCCCAGGATCAGGCACTTGGAGCGGCCGCGCAGGAACAGATAGCCGTCCCCGTCGATGATGCCCATGTCACCCGTCCGGAACCAGCCGTCCTCGGTGAAAGCGTCGCGGGTGGCCTGTTCGTTCTTGAAATAGCCCAGGCACACGTTCGGGCCGGACACCTGCACCTCGCCCGGGATGTTCTTCGGGTCCGGAGAATCGATGCGGATCCGCATGTTCTTCGCAGCCCGGCCGGCGGAACCCACCTTTACCTTGTCCCAGTGCGCATAGCCGATGATGGGAGCGCATTCGGTCATGCCATAACCCACGGTATAGTGGAAACCGATCTTATAGAGGAACTTCTCCACCTCGGGGTTGAAGGCGGCGCCGCCCAGGATGACCTCCTCGAACTGGCCGCCGAAGGCCGTGGTGAGTTCGGCGTTGAAGCGCTTGGCAATAGCCCTGTCCAGCACCGGAATGTTCATCAGGTACTTGAGCTTGGTCTTGTCCAGCATCGGCTTGATCTTGGACTTGTATACCTTCTCGATGATCAGCGGGACGGCAATGATGATGTCCGGATGGATCTCGGAAAAGGCCTTCATGATGATCTTCGGGCTGGGAACGCGGCTCAGGAAATGCACGTGCATGCCGCAGGTCATCTCATAGAGGAACTCGAACATCATGCCGTACATATGGGCGGTCGGAAGCATCGACACGCACTGCATCCCGGGCTTCAGCATCGGGCAGGCGTCGTTCTTGGCGAAATCGATGTTGGAGTACAGGGCCCGGTATGGGATCATCACGCCCTTGGAGAAGCCGGAGGTGCCGGAGGTGTAGTTGATCACCGCCAGTTCCTCGGCGGAATCCTCGTAATAATCCAGGTCGTCGGGGCCGAAGAAGTTAGGATATTTCTTGCCGAAGAACTCGTTCAGGTGCTCCCGCACGTATGCGCGCTCCTCAGTATCGGTAAACAGGAACTTGAGAGTGTTGATCTGGACGATTACCGACAGGCCTGGCATTTCCTCCGGAGTAAGGCCTTCCCAGATGACCTCGTCCACGAACAGGACGCGGGCTTCGGAATGGTTTACCAGATAGTGGATGTTGCCGGCCTTGAACTCATGCAGGATGGGCACGGCCACGGCGCCGTAGGTGAGCGCTGCCAGGAAGCAGACGCCCCAGTTGGCCTGGTTGCGGGAACAGATGGCGACCTTGTCGCCCTTCTCGAGGCCGCACTGCTCGAACGCGATGTGAAGCTTCGCGATCCGGCGCGCGACATCCCGGTAATTGAGGGTCACGCCCTGGTAGTTGGACAGGGCGGGACGGTCCCAGTTGGTCCGGAAGCTGTTCTCGATGATCTTGTTGACGGATTTGAATTCCATTATTTGCAGGCAGGTTTCAGTTTACAGTTTGATGTCCCGGGTCCGGCCGTCGTAGCATTCGACGGTCACGCCGCGGGAGGAAGGGGTGAGCGGGGAATCGGGACGGATCATCTTGCCGCCCTCATCCTTCGTAAGCGGGTCGCCGCCTTCGAATGCGTACACGAGGGTACGGATGGAAGTGCGGACCGCCCAGTAACGTTTTCCTTTGATTTCCAGGAGTTCCGGAAGCGCTTTCACCGTTTCGGGCGCGGAGATGCCCTTCCAGGAGGCCGGCTTCTGGCCGTGGAGGTTGTACATTTCGAGCGTGTTGTCCCTGTGAAGGATCATCACGGTATATCCGTGCGCACCCGAGAAGTCATAGACAGCCGGACCCAGAAGGACCGGTTTCCCCAGATCCACCGGGAAACCGCTGACAAAGCGGCCCAACCGGTCGATCAGGTACAGGCCAGAGGCCGATGCGAAAAGGAACTGCGTCTTGCCGTTGGCATAATAGTCGATGCTCTCGACATAGCCGCAGATGGGTGTCTTGAACGGAACGCCCCATACGCCCTTGCCGTTCTCGTCGTTCAGGCACAGGTACATGTTGGCGTTCTGATAGAAAGAGTTGGTCTTCCCCGTCGCGCTGTTCAGCACCGGGAAAGGACCGGCAGGAATGATGACGGTGGTGTCGCGTTCCAGCACCTGGACCTTGTTACCCTTGAGGGCGCGCTTGTCCAGGGAGACCCGGATGTCCGGCTGCCCGGAAGAAAGGTCCACACCTGAGAGTGCGGGGGCATAGGCCGATCCGGTCACGTACGCTCCGAACGCCCCGGCCGGCGCCTTCGCCAGAAGGTCGGTGAAGACGGCGGGATAGTCGGAGGCGGACGCATAGGCCACCAGGCCGGAGGGCACGGAAAGGCCCGCATCGGAAAGGCGATCCTTAAGGGAATAGTCCAGGAACTTCTTGTCAGTGAACGGCTCCACGGCAGCGCCGGAACCCATCACGGTCCAATGCCCCGGAAGATTCACGCACACCGTGTCCACGATGTCGAAGCTGCGCCCGAACAGGCGTCCCAGGTAACCCCGGTAGACATTGCTGCCCGCAGCGACATCGCGTCCGGTCTTGACCAGGAGCACATCCTGGCGGACCCCATCCGTCTGATAGGCGGCACGGACCACCTCTTTGAGCTGATAGTGAAGGGCCCACTGCTCCGGCGACAGATCCCGCCCGGCACGGTCCTTCAAAGTCTTGTTATAAGGAGTAAGCTTTCCCTTGGCATCCTGGAAATTGCGATAGCATTCCAGGAACGCGGCGAAGTCGCCCACAGGGAAAGAAACGGCATAATCAGTGAAATACGGAAGAGCTTCGGGGAAGGTAGCGTCTCCGGTCTTGAAACCCCTGAAGGCGGTCAGGAAACTGGTATTCTTCTCGGGACAGGATGCAGAGCCCCGCAGGAGGATGTGCCTTTCATCCACTTCCGCCAGTTGCAACGCCGTCCAGTCGGTCAGCGAGCGGACGAAATCCGTATGCTGGCGCACCCGCGCCGTGGACCACATCTGGAGAAGTTTGGGCGTCTGTCGGGAAGAAAGGAACACAACCGCCGGCCCGCCCGACCGCGCCGTCAGTTCCGTCAGGCCGGGGGCCTCAAGGATGCACATCCCGTCATTCAGATGGCGGATGGAGGCGTTCAGGATGGTTTCGGAAGGGGATGCGACAAAGAGGCCGTCCTGGACCGCGGTCCGGAGTCCGGCCTTCCCGGCCAGAGCCTCCAACGGGGCCAGTCCGGCAGAATCCAATTGGGCCGGACGGACGGCGACCAGGGGAACCAGCGACCCGCTGTTGTGCAGGGAAACGACCATCGGGGACTCCCCCGCCCGCGCCAGATAATCCATCAATGCCGGACTCTCCGGAGCCAGGAAGGGGCGCAGGACCCCGGCTGAATCGGCCAGGACATGCTGCGCTTTCGAGGAACCGTCGAAACAGAAAACGGCCGCCGCATCGGCCGGAACGGCCTTCAGGAGCGGGAACTCCGCCGATGACACGGTCTGTTTCGGGGTATCGGTCCGGTACAGGCGGACGACTGCCCACGCGATGCCCGAAAGCATCAGGGCAAGGGCCACAATCGCTATGATCGTCAGTTTCTTATTCATCTTTTCCCTCCCGCGCACACTGCGCCAGATTATGCAAAGTTAATCATATTTTCCATATTACCATATGTTTCCCGGCGATGTTGAAAACCCGCCCAAGGTTGTTGATAACTTTTTGTGGAAAATTTTGGAAAATTTTGGATGAAAATGGAAAGGTTTTGTTATCTTTGCACTCAGCGTGAAAGAAAGATAAGTTCAACACTAAACAACCATGGTCAGATTCTTCGGAAAAGTGAGCGGAAAGGTGGATGACAAGGGACGCATCGTGTTCCCGGCCATCTATCGTGACGCCATGGCCCGTTCGGGCGAGGAAGACATGACTCTGGTGATCAAGAAAAGTGTCCACGGTGACTGCCTGAACCTGTTTACCCGTGCCGAATGGGAGCGCAGGTCGGACCAGGTGCTTGCCGGACTCGACCCCGAACTCAATCCCGACCACGCCGCGTTCTGGAGCAAGTACAACGACGGTGTCTGGTATGTCGTTCCCGATGGGAAACTGGGCCGTCTCAACATTCCTTCAGAACTGCTTGAAGAGACAGGTTTAACCAAGGAAGTTGTGTTTGCGGGCGTCGGATACAAGATTGAAATCTGGCCCAAGGACCGGCGTGAGTCCACCCTGATGACGGACGGCCAGTTCAAAGAAACCGCAGCGAGACTGTCCGATAAGAGATAGGAGGTCCCGCAACATGTCCCAATACCATATTCCTGTAATGCTCGACGAGAGCGTTTCAGCCCTCGTTACCCATCCCGACGGCATTTATGCCGATGCCACTTTCGGAGGCGGTGGCCACACTGCCGAGATTCTTTCACGCTTACACGATGGCGCGCGCGTCATCGCCTTCGATCGTGACAGGGATGCCCTGGATAATGCTCCTGACGATCCCCGTATCACCCTCATCCACAACAATTTCCGCTTCATCGAGAACTACGCCCGTCAACTGGGCGTCCGGTTTGACGGCATCCTGGCGGACCTGGGCGTGTCGTCGCACCAGTTCGACACGGCGGAACGGGGATTTTCGTTCCGGTACGAGGAGGCACCGCTGGACATGCGGATGAACGCCGCGGGGAGAATCACCGCAGCCGACATCGTCAACGGTTATTCCGCCGAGGATCTGGAGCGCATCCTCCGCCTGTACGGCGAGGTGGACCAGCCCCGCAAGGCGGCCGGCCTCATCGTCGCCGCACGGGAACAGGAGGAAATCCGAACCACCGGGGACCTGGACCGCGCTGTCGCCCGGCTCCTGCCGAAGGGCGTCGAGCACAAGGTGCTGGCCAAGATCTATCAGGCCCTTCGCATCGAGGTGAACCAGGAGATGCGTTCCCTGGAAAAGTTCCTCGAAGGCGCCGCGTCGTCCCTGAAGGAGGGCGGCCGGCTCGTGGTCATCACCTACCACAGCCTGGAGGACCGGATGGTCAAGAACTTCATCCGGACGGGCAATGTGGAAGGACGGGAAGAGAAGGATGCCTTCGGCAACACGTTCACACCGCTCACGGCCGTGAACCGCAAGCCCATCCTCCCCCAGGAAAATGAAATTGCCGGGAACACGCGCGCCCGCAGCGCCAAGCTCCGGATAGCCGAAAGGAGGGCCGGGCAATGAGCATGGACTGGTTGAAACGGGTTTGGAAGAGCATCGGCAATGCTTTCCGCGCGCTGAGCCGGGGAGAGTTCCTCCTGTCCATCGGCGCCCACAAATACTATATGCACATCCTCTACCTGTTCGTGCTTGCCTGGATTTCCATCCTGCTGAGCCTCAAGGTGGACAAGACCCTGGTCCGGGTGGAGGAGAACAAGACGGCTATCCGCGACCTGGAGATTTTCCATGCCGAAAAGGAAGCCGAACTGGTCCGGCTGCACAGCGCTTCCACGACCGTGAAACGGCTGAAGCAACTGGGATCCGACGTCACCCTGCCGGAGAAACCGGCCGTGAAGATGGAGAAGAAATGACGAAGAAGAAGCAACATAGCGAGATCAGGGACACCTTCGAGAACCGGGACCGCATCCACATCGTGATGCTGGGCCTGACGATGCTGTTCATCGGCCTCTCCATCGGCATCATCCTGTGCATCGTGCACATCCAGACCACCTATACCGTGGATGCGAAGGTGATCAACATTTTCCGCCCGCGCGAAGACAAGTACGTGGAAGTGCCCAAGCGGGGCCGTATCCTCGCCGAGGACGGACGGCCGCTGGCCATCACCACCCCGCTCTACAACATCTATATGGACTGCACGGTCCGGAAGTCCGAATTCGAAGAGATGGACCGCAAGGAGGACCGCCGCCGCCAGCGACTCGCCGAGGAAGGGAAGGAAGTCCCTGAGGTTCAGCACAAGGGCGCGAAGGGAGAAGCGGCCTGGCGGGAGAAGGCCCGCGCCCTGTCCGTCGAGCTCACCAAGCTCTTCCCGGCCAGGACCGCCGACCAATACTATCGGGACATCATCTCGGGCCGCGAGGAAGGCAGGAAGCACATGCTCATCCGCCGGAACGTGAACCACGCCACCCTGAACATCCTGAACACCCTGCCGCTGTTCGAAGAAGGGCCCTACAAAGGCGGTCTCATCGCCGAGGAGCACGACGAACGCATCTATCCGTACGACACCCTGGCCCGCCGCGTCATCGGCTATGTCCGGGAACAGGGCCGTATCGGCATCGAAGGCACCTACGATTACGAACTCCACGGCCGGGAAGGCCGCGAATGGCGCCGTGTCACCGACGACAAGAAATATATCCGCGACTTCGACAGCACCGTCGTGAAGGCCGTGGACGGCAACGACGTCCGCACCACCCTGAACATCGACTTCCAGGACATCGCCGACCGGGCCCTCCGCCGCCAGATTGCCGACGACCCGCAGATCCGGGCAGGCATCGCCGTCGTGATGGAAGCCTCCACGGGCGCCATCCGGGCGATGGTGAACCTCTCCCGCGACACCATCCCGGGCTCCAGGCTCTGGGAGCGGGACAACCTGGTTCTCAAGGAAGTGGGCGAACAGGGTTCCGTCATGAAGACCGTCACCCTCCTGTCCCTGGTGGAGGACGGGCACGTCCGTTCCCTCGAGGAAACCATCCCTACCCACCACGGGGTGGTACCGGGAAAACCCGGATATAACCAGGACGTCCACATCCTGGATTACGAACGAACCACCGGCCGAAACGAGATCACGGTGAAACACGGCTTCGAGATCTCCTCCAACTACGTGTTCACCTATCTTCCGGAAAAGTTCTACGGCGACAACCCGAAGGAGTTCTTCGACCACATCTACGCCTACAAGCTGGGCGAGAAGTTCGACTTCGACCTGGATGGCCTGGGGACCCCTGTCGTGAACCGTCCGGGCACGCCCGGCTGGAGCGCCACCACCCTCGGGACGACGGCCTACGGATACGGCATGTCCGTTACGCCCCTCCACGTCATTACGTTCTACAACGCCATCGCAAACAAGGGCAGGATGATGAAGCCCTACCTGGTGGAAAGCATTGAAAAGGACGGAAAGGTGGTCAAGCAGTACGGTCCCTCCGTGCTAAACAACATCTGCACCCGCGCCACGGCCGACACCGTGACCCGCGCCCTGATGGCCGTCGTGGACGAAGGTACGGCCACCCGCCTGAAAACCGCCCGGCTCACCGTGGCCGGCAAGACCGGTACCGCGCAGGTGGTCCTCACGCCCAAGGAGCGCAAGGGCAGTGCCGACCCGTACCATGACACGTACGGCCGAAAGAAGAACCAGGGCACCTTCGTGGGCTTCTTCCCTGCGGAGAATCCGAAATATACCATC
>JAEEGL016419193.1_pt1 | contig 10217 bp, 12 predicted proteins | sample 9134231 | NCBI WGS metagenome assembly JAEEGL01 (sample SAMN16246548, study PRJNA631951) | gut metagenome | biome: gut microbiome; feature: rumen; material: fiber-attached | host: Bos | place: Iran: Karaj | collected 2018-10 | reverse complement strand
GCCCTGTACCGGTATTTCAAGGCCGTCGAGTACCTATGAGAATCATCGGCGGCCGCCTCAAAGGCAAGACCATCCTGCCCCCCATGGGGTACGGCGCCCGGCCCACCACGGATTTCGCGCGGGAGGGCCTTTTCAATATCCTGAACAACGAATACGAATTCGAAGACCTGCAGGTGCTCGACCTTTTCGGCGGCACCGGCGCCGTCTCCTATGAATTCGCGTCGCGCGGGGCCGCCCGCGTGTATTGCGTGGAGATGAACCGCGACCATGCCGCCTTCATCCGGCGCGAGGCCGCCCGGCTCGGCCTGGACAATGTCACGGCCGTCCACGCCAACGTCTTCGATTTCCTGCCCATCTGCCGGGAGAAGTTCGACATCATCTTCGCCGATCCGCCCTATGCCCTGGAGGGGCTGGACACCCTCCCGGACAAGGTCCTGTCGCGGGACCTGCTCCACCCCGGCTGCTATTTCATCCTGGAGCACGGCGACGAATACAGCTTCGCGGAGCACCCCCTCTTCAAGAAGGAAAAGGTCTACGGCAGAGTGCATTTCAGTTTTTTTGAAAAATAATCACCCGGAAGTTGCAACAATCCGGGTGTTTCTGCGTTATATAGGCAGAGTGAGTAAGAAATGACACGACAGGAGATCACCGAATTCTACAGGACACACCACCGGCGGCTGTACAACATCAGCCTTCGCATCCTCCGGGATTCGGACGAGGCGGAAGAAGTGATGCAGGACACCATCATGAAGTATATCACCTCCCCCGGTTCCTTCTCCTCTTCCGCCCAGGTCTCCGCCTGGCTGGCCCGCACCTGCATCCGCGCCTCCATCGACCGGCTGCGCCGGCGCCACACCCGCGACGCCTTCCTGGAGGACTACGCCCGGGAGCAGGACGAGACCGACGCCCCGTCGTTCGCCGGCGAACTTCCCGGCATCGAGCAGATCCGCTCCGCGATGGACGCGCTGCAGGAGCCCTACCGGCTGGTGCTGAACCTCGTGCTCATCGAAGGCCTGGACTACGGCGAAATCGCCGCCATGACCGGCCGCAAGGAAACCACCCTCCGGTCCCTGTATGCCCGGGGCCGCCAAAAACTGATAGCGTTATTGAAGACGATATGAACGATCTGGAGACCTATATCCGCGAACACGCGGCCCAATTCGACACGGCGGAGCCCGCCGCCGGCCACGAGGAGCGCTTCCTCGCCCGGGTGGACGCCACGCCGGGGGCTTGCCATCCTGAGCAGCAGACCGCCTGTCATCCTGAGCGCAGCGAAGGATCTTCCTTCCGCCGCCCCCGGTATCTCATCCCCCTGTTCGCCCTGGCGGCCCTCGCCGCCGCCCTGCTCGTCTTCCGCCCGGGGGCGTCGCGCCATTTCCTCGGCGTGCCCGACAACCCCGAGCGGGTGTACCGCTCCTATCTCGCGCAGGTCGAAAAGGCCTACCTCCATTTCCCCTGGGAGGACGGCTACGACTGGGAGAGCGCCCTGGATGAGCTGACCGAAGAGTCCGTCAGCCTGTACGAGCAGCTTCCCGACGAGCTCTCCCCGCGCCGGCAGGCCCGCATCCTCAAGGCCTACTACGGCGATCTTCTCGACGGTGTGAAACAATTAAAAAACAGATAACGATGAAAAAGCTGATTACCCTCCTTGCCATGGCCGCCATGGCCCTTTTCCCCACCCCGGCGTCCCGCGCCGCCCAGCCTGAGAGCATGCCCACCCGGGAAGTCCGGGAATACAAAGTCCGCAATTTCGACGGACTCGACATCTCCTGGCTCTACAAAGTGGAGCTTGTCCGCGCCAGCCGCTATTCCGTGAGCGTCGACGCGCCGGATTTCATTCTCCCCTATCTGCGGATCGAAGTCAGGGGCGATGTCCTCTGCCTGGAGGTGCGCGAGCTGCCGCGCGATATCAAGCGCAAGATTGAGAACGGTCGCAACGAAGTCCGGGCCACCGTGTCGATGCCCGAGCTGGTCTCCCTCAGGATGTCCGGGGCGTCCAGCCTGTCCACCCAGGATGAATTCCAGCACAAGAACAACAAGTTCTCCCTTCAGCTCAGCGGCGCCTCCGCGGCCCGCGGGCTGTCGGTCCGGGCCACCGACGCCGACATCGATTGCAGCGGCGCCGCCAAGTTCGACCTCAAGGGCGACTTCGACCGCGTGGACTGCAAGCTCTCCGGCGCCGCCAACGGCAAACTGGAGGCTTCTCCGAAAGCCGCCGAGCTGGGGATGTCCGGCAGCGGCCGGCTCGACTGGAACGGCAAGGCCGGCAAGGTCAGCGTCACCGCCTCCGGCGCCGCCAACCTCGATTTCGAAGGATCTGCCACGGAAATCCGCATCGGCGGCTCCGGCGCCGCCAGGATCAACACCGCCCTGGCGCCGGCCCGCAGCGTCAGCGTCCAGCTCTCCGGCGCCGCCAAGTGTGACGTCGACGTCCGCGAGACGCTCGACGCCAACCTCTCCGGCGCAGCCACCTGCCGCTACCACGCCTCCGACGCCGTGCGCATCACCACGCAATCCGTCTCGCGTGGCGCCTCGCTGACCAGATATTAAGGGGGCTCCGCCCCCTGTGACCCCTGGCGGCCATAACCCCCTTTCCGTATTTGCCCTTCGGCCAAATACCCGGGGTCGGCCGGTCGGCTGATGCCGACTTCGCTTCGCTCGAAAGCCCCCGTTCGTCATTCAACGGCTCCGACCGGCCATCTCCGACAGGTCTCCAGCAAATCGCAATTCTACGCGTTCTGTGTGGAGACCTGTCGGCTTTTTCGGCCATTCTCGACCATTTGGAGGGGCAGGTCGCCAAACAGAATGCACCAGTGGCCGTTTTGCTGGAGACCTGTCTTCCCCGTCATTCCGGGCCGCATCTCCTAGTAGCGGATGGAGAAGCCGATGTTCACCGTGGTGTACTCATTGCTCCAGTTGGAAGGCGATACAGGACGGACGGACACGAAGGTTCCGAAGTTGCGGTACCACACATCGGCCTTGATGGCATAACGAAAACCGAGGAGACTTCTCGCAATGTCCGTGTGACCGGGGTATTCGTGGCCATATTGCAGGGTCAGATCTTCTCTCACCGGAAGGAACATATTGGAATAATTGTTCCGGTACTCGGAATAGCCAATCCCCGGCAGGAACCGGATGCCGAACGACCAGTTCCCCGTCTCCCGGACATAACCGATTTCCAAGGAAAGCATGCGCTCCGAATAGGTCCCCCACTTGGCGGAAAGTTCAGCGGCGGCTCCGGACCATACCGGAATGTTATCCTTGTTGAACAAGGCGCCCTGAGACGTGAAATGGCTCTCGGAACCCAGGTTCAATCCACAGAAGAACAGATTGCCGTTCCGCCACGGACGAAGACGCAGTTCCAACAAGGACAGGTCAGCGCAGATGCCGCCCGGATGCGGCCCGATGGATGGATTGGCCAAGACCTCTATCTTGTCGCCAGATGCAGTAATCCCTCCATAGGAACCGGCCGTTATCGGAACATGCAGAGCATAGCTGAATCCCAAATTCACTTCCCCGAAGGCTACAAGGGACCAGGTTGGTCTGGCATTCTTCGCCGTGACCCCGAACAGCGGGGCCTCAAAGTTCAGTTTCATCCCGGTCACGTTCGAGGCGTTGTCCGGGCTCTGCGCTGCCGCGGAAAGGATGCTCAGGGCCGCGGCAAATAGGGTTAATGTTTTTCTCATTATATGCTAACTTATTGTTTTTCAAACATGGAGCGAAGGTCCTCCAGGGTGGCTGGCCCTTCCAGATACAGAAGGGTTACCGCCCACCCGTCCTCGATGGGACGGGCCTGATAGCAGATATAGCGGTTCGTTCTCCGCGAGGGTTTGGGCTGAATCAAGGCATAGGTAAGGATATTTCCCGCACGCTCCGCCTCGGCAGACGCGGCCTCTGCCACATCCGCGTCCACCAGCCGGGACACCTTCCCGGCCAACTCGGCATTGGCCTGGAAACTCACGCCGCGGTAGTGATCCAACTGGTAGGGGACGAGATTCCGGCCGCGTACTTCGGTGACAACCATCTGTTTCCCCGGGACTACATTCCCTTCAAATACCGGGTTGACATGCAATCCCCGCTGGGCAAAAACCGCCACGGCGAAAAGAAACAGTGCTGTCAGGCTGGACAATAGCTTTTTCATCGCTGGAACATTTCTTTCAAGGAATTCTCTACGCTCTCCATGATCAGCTCCTTGTCTGTCGTCGGATCGCCATAGGTATACCGGATGCACAGATCCCCCTTCTCTCTGGGGAAGGATAGCCTGACGGCCAGCACGGCGACAGCACAGGCCGCCACGGCGGCAAGGGACCAGATGCGGATGGATCTGGCGCGGCGCGCCCTGTATGTCCGGCCCAGGGACAGGTAACCCAGCACGCCCCGAAGCTGCTCGAATTCCGGATCGTCCCTCCGCACGGCATACCGGGCGAGGTCCCGCTCCTCCGCCGGCGTAGTCTCCGCCTCCCAATACCGTTGCATCAGGGCTGTATATTTCTCTTTATCTGTCATCTTGCAGTGCATTTCTAAGTGCTTTCCTGGCCCGGGAGAGCTGCATCCTCACGGCGGCGGGCTCCATGCCCAGTTCTTTGGCGATTTCCTCCAGGGTCCTCCCGCCGTATTCCTTTTCTTCCAGGATATACCGTTGCGTTTGCGACAATTCTGATTCTATTTTTCGACGCATTTCAGCGTAGGCGTTTTCCTTGTCCACAGCGTCAGGCGGGTCATCCGCAATGTCCGTTTCTAACAGGACCATCCGCTTGCGGCGGCGCTCGTTGAGGCTTGCGTTCCGGACCGTTCTGGCAAGCAGCGCTTCCGCCTCCTGCTCCGAGCGCAGCGGGTACTGCATCCGCCAGAGCCGCACAAAGCTGTCCTGCAGGACATCCTCGGCACCATCCGCATCGGACAGCACGCGCATGGAAATCCCCTTCAGCTTTTGCCGAAGTCTCGTAAACGCCTCTACCAAATAGTCTTTAGCCATTGCTGCTGCAGCTCGGCATTTTTCGTGCCATCTACCTTAATAACACGCGCCGGCCGGAATTGTAACAGCCTTTTTACAGACTGGTTGTGAAATAGACGGGGATTTGCTATCTTGCAGCCAAGAAGAACTTGAACGGCTATGAAACAACTGTACCATTTCTGCATTACCTGCCACGACGAAGTCCTGTTCCGGGACGACGAAGACATCCGGCAAGTCACCAACATCCTGGCGCTCGAAGCATTCAACTGTGAGGTTGAGCTTTGGGTCGACGCCGTGATGTCCACCCATCTCCACGGGATCGGCCATGCGGAGGAGCCCTGCATCATCCGCTTCTGCCGCATGCTCAAGATGCGCATCACCAAGTACCACCGGGCCCGGCATATCGCGGACGGCCCCCTGTTCGACCCGGGCTACTTCCTGCTCCGGCTGGAAGGCAACAACCATATTCTGGCGGCGCTCAGCTACGTGCTCCGGAACGGACTCCACCACGGACAAAGCGCAACGCCTTTCGCCTATCCCCATTGTTCGGCCAACCATCTGTTCCGCAAGGACCTCGGAAAAGACCCGTGCATCCCGGTGATCACCTCGCGCACCGACGTTGCCCGGCACCTGCCCAGGCGATCTCCTTTCCCGGATCATTTTGCCATAGACCGGAACGGGTCGTTGCTTCGAGAGTGTTTCGAGAACCTTCCGATGGTGGAGCATTATTACCGCACACCCCGATGTTTTGACTATTACATGAGCCGCCTGTCCGGCGAAGAATGGCAGCGGGAGCAGCAGCAGGATCCGACTTCAGACAGGCCGATCACCCTGGATCGGCTGGAGCCGGCCAGCCAACATGATTCCCTGGCCAGAATGCTCGCCAGCGAGAAAGGGCATAACTATTCTCCTTCCCGTCTCTCCGACCAGGAGCTATGTCGAATCATCGACGGGGAATACGTCCCCGGCTATCACAGGCTATCCGTTTACCAATTATCCCAAGACCAACGCGTCCGGATAGGAGAAGATCTGGTCCGCCGCCTTCATCTGGCCCCATCCCAAGTCCGCCGTTGCCTGGCGCTATGACAAGTCTCCACAAAATCGGCCTCTGGTGCAATCTGAGTGGAGACCTCCCCCGTCAAATGGCCGAAAACGGCCCAAAAGGCCGACAGGTCTCCACACAGAACGCGTAGAATGGCGATTTGCTGGAGACCTGTCAGAGATGGGTGCTGCAATAGTCCTGCGCCGGCCGGCGCGGTGGGTGTGCGTGGGCCTGCGCACGTTGGCCCGTGCTGTCGGGGGCCGTGGGGAGGGCGTGCGGGGCGGCCGGCGCACTGGGAATGGTGCCGGAAAAGCAGATGTGTGTTGGTTCCAGCGAAGCGAACGGAACCTTCCGGAGGCGAGCTGCCGCTGCCGCGGAGTCCTGGCTACTGCGGCTTAATGCGGCGGGTGAGGCGGGCGCAGAGGCCCGGGAAGAAGCGCTTGATGGGAACCATCAGGAGCTCCTTGCCGCCGACGAACACCTCGCGCTTGCCGCGGGAGATGGCCCGGACGATCTGGCGGGCGGCGCGCTCGGGGGTGATGCCGCCGGCCTGGCCGGGATCCATCTGGCCGTGGGGCTTGCCGCCCTTGTCCAGGGCGCTCATCGAAATGGCGGTCTGCACCCGGCCCGGGCAGACGATCGTCACCCGGATGCCGCGGTGGTAGTACTCCGCCTGGAGCGTCTCGAAGAAGCCGTAGACCGCGAATTTGGCAGAGCAGTACGCGCAGCGGAGCGGGAAGCCGAACTTGCCGGAAATGGACGAAGTCACGGCGATGTGGCCGCCGCCCTGCTCCAGCATGCGGGGCAGGACATTGCGGGCGATGGTCTCCGGCGCGAAATAATCGATTTCCATGATCTTGCGGATCATCTCATCGGACGTGTCCTCAATGAGCGTCCGCTGGCTGATGCCGGCGTTGCAGTAGACGACGTCCAGCCCGCCGAAGGCACCCCAGGCGGCCTCGCAGAGCGCCGTCAGGCCGGAAGGGTCGCTGAAATCGTAAGGCAGCGCCGCGACACCGGCCGCGCCGGCTTCGCGGCAGCGCGCCGCGGCATCTTCCAGCTGCGTGCCGACGGGAAGCGCCGTCAGCACCAGCTGCGCGCCCTGGGAGGCATAGCGCAGGGCGCATGCCAGCCCGATGCCGGAAGAGGCGCCCGTGATCCAGACTTTCTGCATGTCAGGGTTTGATTTTTTCGCGGGACACCAGCCCCATCATACGGAAAAGGAAATGCGGCAGGGGCTTCTGCGGATCCCGCTTGCCCATGTCGATAAACCAGCCGAGCTTCTTCACGACCGGGATCTTGTAGGTCTCCACGAACTCCAGCAGCGTCCCGTCGGGGTCTTCGATGTAGGTGAAACGCCCGGAGGCGTCGCCCATGTCGAAGCGCTCGCCGTTGGGGCAGCTGTCCACCGTGAAGGGATGGCCCTTCGCGGCGCAGAAGGCCCCGAGGGCATCCATGCCCACGACGTCGAAACACACCTGGATGAAGCCGGGGTCGCCCCAGAAGCGACCCTCGTAAATCTTGCGCGGAGCGCCCTCCAGGGCCTGGACCAGCTCGAGGGTGGACGCGCCGAACATCTCGGAGAAAGCACCCGTGCGGGGCTCGTGGCCCAGGATCACGCGGCGGCAGCGGCGCTCGCCGCCGGGCAGGAAACCTTCCGGCGCATAGGGCGCCTCCGTGTCGCTCAGCACCCGGGTGTAGCCCAGGACCTCGCCGTAGAACCGCATCGAAGCCTGCATGTCGCTGACGCCGATCACGGCACCGATGAGACCGCCGACCAGGCGCTTCTCGTCCAGGAACACATCCTTGCGCTCCACGACCTGGAACCAGTTGCCATACAGGTCCTTGACCCAGAAACAGGGCGTGCCGTCCGGGAGCTGACCCAGCGGGCTGCAGTCCTTCCATTTCGCACTCAGCTCACGCTGGAACGCCGCCGCGTCGCGGCATTTGACCTTGGCGGCCAGGATGCCCAGGTCGCCCACGGCGACTTCGAAGGGGCAGGGCACGGGCTTGCGCTCCGAGAACTGCCAGATCTCATAGCCCGAACCGCCCTGCAGGTTCACGGCGATGCAGGCATGGCGCTTCTGCGGCACGCCGCCGGTGTAGGGCAGCATGCGCTCGGCCACGGTGTCGTCCTCGAGAATCCTGATATCGGCCCCGAAGTGCTCGATAAACCAGTTCCAGGACTTGCGGAAGTCCGCCGTCCCGACGCCCACCTGCTGGATGCCGGAAATCAGAAACTTGTCCATATTGTGCTGAGCGTGAATTATTTCGCGTCCATCGCCTGGCAGGCCGTGATGGCGATCATCTTGTAGACGTCGTCCACGGAGCAGCCGCGGCTGAGGTCGTTGACCGGCCGGGCGATACCCTGCAGGATGGGGCCGATGGCGTCGGCCTCGCCGAGGCGCTGGATGAGCTTGTAGGCGATGTTGCCGACCTCGAGGTTCGGGAACACCAGGACATTGGCATTGCCGGCAATCTCGGAGCCGGGGGCTTTCTTCTTGCCCACGGAAGGCACCAGGGCGGCATCCGCCTGGAGCTCGCCGTCGATCTTGAGGGCAGGATCCAGCTCCTTCGCGAGGGCCGTGGCCTCGACCACCTTGTCCACGACTTCGTGCTTCGCGGAACCCTTGGTGGAGAAGGACAGCATCGCCACGCGCGGATCCGTGAAACCGGCCACGCTGCGGGCGGTCTGCGCCGTACAGACGGCGATCTGGGCCAGCTGCTGGGCGTCGGGGGCCGGGGTCACGGCCACGTCGCCGATCACCAGCACGCCGTTCTCGCCGTACTGCGGGGTCTTGGTGATCATCAGCATGGCGCCGCTCACACAGGTGATGCCGGGGGCGCACTTGATGATCTGCAGGGCCGGACGGAGCGTCTCGCCGGTGGTGGAGAGGGCGCCGCTGATCTGGCCGTCGGCATCGCCGCTCTTGATGATGAGGCAGCCGAAATAGAGGGGATCGAGGACCGTCTTCTGGGCCAGCTCCAGGGTCATGCCCTTCTTCTGGCGCAGCTCGAACAGGAGCTGGGCGTACTGGGCGGTCTTCTCGCTGGTCTCGGGGTCGATGATGGTGGCTTTGTCGATGTGCTTCAGGCCCAGGGAGGCCGCATAGGCGAGCACCTTCTCACGGTTGCCGATCAGGATGATGTCGGCGAGGCCGTCGGCAAGGGCGCGGTCGGCCGCGGTGATGGTGCGCTCCTCGAAGGATTCCGGGAGCACGATGCGCTGCCGGTTGGACTTGGCACGCGCGATGATCTGGTCGATGAGGGACATATCGTGTGGAATTAATTGTCGAGTTCGGCGACGATGTGCATCGTGTCGCGGGCGATGACCAGCTCTTCGTTGGTCGGGATGAGGGCCACCTTGACGGTGGAATCCGGGGTCGAGAGGATGGTCTCGGCGCCGCGGGCGCGCTCGTTGACGTCCACGTCGATCTTGACGCCCATGTAGGCGAGGTTCTCGCAGACACGGCGGCGCAGGCGCGGGTTGTTCTCGCCGATGCCGGCCGTGAAGACGATGAGGTCCACGCCGTTCATCTCGGCGATGTAGGCGCCGACGTTCTTGATCGTGTCGTAGGTGAGCTTCTTGAGCGCTATCTTGGAACGCACGTCGCCCTCGCGGGCGGCCGCGTCCAGGTCGCGCATGTCGGAACTCCGGCCGGACATGCCGAGGAAGCCGCTCTTCTTGTTCATGATGGCGGTCATCTCGTCCGGCGTGAGGTTCTCCTTCTTCATGATGTAGGGAATGATGTTGGCGTCGATGTTGCCGCAGCGCGTGCCCATGATCATGCCCTCGAGCGGGGTGAAGCCCATCGAGGTGTCGACCACCTTGCCGTCCTTGATCGCGGTCACGGAACTGCCGTTGCCGAGGTGGCAGGTGATGATCTTGGAGTTGCCCAGGTCCAGTCCGGCGAGCTTCGCGCCGCGCTGGGACACGTATTGGTGCGAGGTGCCGTGGGCGCCGTAGCGGCGCACGCGGTACTTCTGGTAGTATTCGTACGGGAGGGCGTACATATAGGCGTACGGCTCCATCGTCTGGTGGAAGGCGGTGTCGAAGGTGACGACCTGCGGGACCTCCGGCAGCACGTGGGACATGGCCTCGATGCCGAGGAGGTGGGCCGGGTTGTGCAGCGGGGCGAAGTCGCAGCAGATGCGGATCTTCTCCAGCACGTCCTCGTCCACGAGGGTGCTCCCGGAGAAGAAGTCCGCGCCCTGCACGAT
>JAEEGL015496128.1_pt1 | contig 10217 bp, 7 predicted proteins | sample 9134231 | NCBI WGS metagenome assembly JAEEGL01 (sample SAMN16246548, study PRJNA631951) | gut metagenome | biome: gut microbiome; feature: rumen; material: fiber-attached | host: Bos | place: Iran: Karaj | collected 2018-10 | reverse complement strand
TGGGGGTTCTTGATCTCATTATGCCCATGACGGTGGCTTTGCCTTGACGTATGTAATCAAGGAGCGGACGGTTGCTTGGGCATGTGAAAGTGCAGCAGCCGCACTCTATGCAATCATATATATAGTGCTGCTCCAGCTCATCATTCATGTTCTTTGCGCTCATGGTGGCAAGCAGGTATGGCTCCAAGCCCATAGGGCAGGCGTCTATACATTTGCCGCATCTTATGCAGTTTCTTTCAACGCCTCGCTTTGCCTCATCGTCTGGCAGCATTACCACGCCTGATGTTCGTTTATTGGCAGGTGTGTCTGTGCTTATCATGGCGCGTCCCATCATAGGACCGCCGCATATAAGTTTGCCGGTACCCTCTGGTATGCCTCCTGCCATGTTCACCACATCGGTGAGCGGTGTGCCTATGCGTACTATAAAGTTTCCGGGCTCTTTTACATTCTTGCCGCTTACGGTCATTGCCATCTCCACTATAGGCTTGTTCTTCTGCACTGCCTCATATACGGCAAACACTGTGGCCACGTTCTGTACCACTGCGCCTGTGGATGCAGGGAGCGCTCCGCTACGTACTATGCGGCCAGTGAGCGCTTGAATGAGCTGCTTTTCTCCTCCTTGCGGATATTTCAGCTTCAACGGTGCTACGGTGATATCGTAGTCTTTACTGTATTTAGGAAGCAGACTTTTAAGGTGCTCTATGGCGTCTTTCTTATTGTTCTCTACGCCGATGATGGCCTTGCGTATGCCTAACGCCTTTAGCAGAATCTGCACGCCTATAAAAACCTCATCTGCTTTTTCAAGCATAAGACGGTGGTTGTGGGTCAGATATGGCTCGCACTCCACTGCGTTAACGATAAGGGTGTCTATCTTGCAATCTTTTGGAGGCATGAGCTTCACCTGGGTAGGGAAGCATGCGCCGCCAAGACCAACTATGCCTGATGCGGTTATCTTGTCAATTATCTGCTTAGGCTCCAGTTTACACTCTGTGATGAGCGCATCGGTGGTGTCAATATCTTCAAGCCACTCGTTGCCCTCTGTCTTTATGATGATGCAGTTATGGTATGTGCCCCAGGCGTCACGCACACGGTCTATCTTTTTCACGGTTCCACTCACTGAGCTGTGAACCGCCGCTGATACAAATCCTCCGGGCTGGCCTATGGTTTGACCCACCTTGACTTTATCTCCCACAGCCACGCAGGCGGTTGCAGGCGCACCTATGTGCTGGTCAAGCGGAATGGTGACCTCTGCCGGCACTGGAACTTTTTTGAATGGTACTGCCGCTGAGAGTTTGTTGTCATTTGGGTGAACGCCACCTAATCTAAATGTTTTCATGGTTTATGCTTTAGCGTCCTCCTTAACCGCTGGCTTTACTGGTTGTGGAAAATTCTCCGCCACTATGGCTCCTGTAGGGCATACAGCCACGCACTTGCGGCACAGACGGCACTTCATAGTGTCTATGTGCGCCAGATTGTTCTCTATGGTTATGGCTTCAAACGGACACTCTTTGGCGCACTTGGTGCAGCCTATGCAGGCGTTGTCACAGTCTTTGCGTGCCACGCCGCCCTTGTCCTTATTTACGCACTTAACATATACCTGACGGTTCTTAGGCCATTTTTTTCTTAACTCAATAATGCCTTTAGGGCAGGCTTTCACGCAGCTTGCGCAGCCTGTGCATTTGTCTGCGTCAACCACTACGCTGCCTGTTTCAGGGCTGATGCTTATGGCTCCGAACTGGCACGCCGCCACGCAGTCTCCGTAGCCAAGGCATGAGTAGGGGCATGTGCTCTCTCCGCTATAGAGGCTCTGGGATATGCGGCAGGTGCGCACTCCGTCATACGTGTTTGAGACCGGACGGTCATTGCATACTGTCTGGCACTTTACCACTGCCACCATTGGAACTGACTCCTCTGCCTTGAGACCGAGAATTTCACCCACCTTCTTCATGGTGTCACTGCCGCCCACGGGGCAGTTAAGCCCTTCAAGCGATGTGGCGTTTACGCATCGCTCGGCAAAATTACGGCAGCCTGCACTACCGCAGCCGCCACAGTTTGCGCCTGGCAGAACCTCCTGCACCTGGTCTATGCGTGGGTCTTCCTCCACTTTGAATTTCTGGAGAAGCACGTAAAGGATTACCGCTGAGAGCAATCCTATTACCGCAAGCACTATTATTGAAGTTAGAATCATTTGTTGTTTACTATATGAAACTTTATGTGTTCTTTAATCTTATTCTTTGACAAATAGAGTATTACAAAATATATTATCACTGCTCCCAGCGATGCCATGGCCGCTGCCTCCTGGCTCAGCCCTGCCATAATTGCAAGTGCGAGCGTTACTGTGAGCAGCAGCACTGGCAGCACGTATGCGTAAAGAACCGCACGCTTGCCAGCGTGTTTGCCAAGACTCACTGAAACAGTGTCTCCTACGTGGTACATGGCCGCATCGGGGGTGTCAATTGTAATCTCCTTGTTCTTGCTCCGCGCATTGCACATACTGCGTGCGTTGCAGGCGCTGCACGCCTCTGTCTGGCAAATCTCAATGGTGAGCGTGCCCTCTGAAACAGATTTTATAACCCCGTTGTGTGCCATAGATTTTAACGCACAAAGTTAGTAATTTTCAATTGCAAAACCAAAGATGTGGTATAAATGTTTTTTGTGATAATCATTATGTTAAAAAACGTTAAAACTTCAATGTTATAGGGTCACAAGTTGACATTTATTTTTATACTTTTGCCGGCGAATTGGAGGAGCCTCACAGAGAGGTGAATTTATGACATACAAGTGTTTTTATAAACCGCATTTACTTTTTTTACCTGTTTTATTATTGTTTATACCCTTTGTGTCAGTGGCGCAGGAGATGTTGCTGACTATAGATGATTTGTTCTCACTGGCGGAACGTAACAGTAAGAGCATAAGGGTTTCTGAACTCGCCCGTGAGGAGGCTGAAGAAGCGGTGAGAGTTTCAAAAAACGGATATACTCCTAAAATAGATTTCTCCGCATCGGCGTCATATTTAGGAAATGTCTGGACAATGAACAGAAATCTAAGTAATGCTGAAAAGTTTGAAATACCGCATTTAGGTACAAATTTTGCCGTGGAGGCGGTTCAGGTGATTTATGCTGGTGGTGCTATAAAAAGCGGGGTGGATATGGCGAAACTTCGCAAACAAAGCGCTGATGTCGCACTTGAACTAAACAGACAGGATGTGAGGTTTCTGCTTGTGGGTAACTATCTTGAACTCTTCAAACTATATAATCAGGCGCGCGTGTTTAAGGAAAATATCTCTCAAACACAGCGTCTTGTGGATGATATGAGGGCAAGGGAGAAAGCTGGCATTGTTCTTAAAAATGATATAACAAGATATGAACTTCAGCTTAAAAGCCTTGAGCTTGGGCTTACGCAGGTGGAAAACGGGATTGTGATTCTGAATCATCGTATAGTAACTACTGTGGGTTTGCCTGACGGTACAGTGATAAATGTTGATGAAAAGATTGCTGATGAACTTCTGCCTGAAATGACATCTGAAAGTGAGTGGCAGAAGGAGGCTGAAGGGTCAAGTCCTGTGATAAAGATGAGTGAGATAGGGGTGGAGCAGAGCAAAAAGGCTAAACGTCTTATTACTTCTGAATATATCCCTTCAATTGTTCTTTTTGCCGGCGACCAGTTGTCGGGCCCGCTTACATCCGGGGTGCCGGCTCTTGACCGCTATGCCGCCATGAATATGGGTGTCAACCTTGATCAGAATATGAATTTGTGGTACGTGGGTGTGGGACTGAAGTATAACTTTTCATCGGTGTACCAGACTACAAGAAAAAGGAAACAGGCCGATTTTGCTATTCAGAAAGCCCAACAACAGCAAGAACTTGCAAAGGAGAATATAAATATTGCTGTAAAGGCTGCATATACCAGGTATATGGAGTCTTTCACAATTTTTGATACTCAGAAAAAATCTCTTGAACTGGCTGAACAGAACTACAGTGTGGTAAATAACCGCTACCTGAATGATCTGGCGCTTATAACTGATATGCTTGACGCTTCAAATCAAAAGTTAAATGCTGAATTAGAGGTTGAGAACTCCCGCATAAATATTATTTTCCACTATTATAATCTACTAAAAGCAGTGGGAAAGTTGTAATTGAAAAATTTTACTGAATTATGAATAATAAACAACGTAAACTTATTTTTAATGTTGTGGTGTGCCTTTTGCTCATTTGCGGTATTGTATGGGTATGCGCACGTTTTGTACATCTTGGCAGAGTGGAATATACTGATAACGCCCAGGTTAAGCAGCAGATTGTACCTGTGAACTCAAGGGTTCAGGGTTTTATAAAAAAGATTTATTTTGAAGAGTATAAGGATGTGAAAAAGGGTGATACTTTGGTGGTTATAGATGATGCTGAATACCGTTACCGTGTGGCTCAGGCTCAGGCAGACTATAATAACGCCACTACTGGGAAAAACGCCATGGTGACGTCTATTAATACTACTCAAAATAATATGGCTGTATCGGACGCTGCTATAGAGGAGGCAAGAGTGAGGCTTGAAAATGCAGAAAGGGAATATACCCGATACAAAAAACTACTGGAGCAGGAGGCTGTTACAAAACAGCAGTATGATGCTGTGTCAACCACCTACGACGCGTCAAAGGCTCGTTATGACATGCTTGTGCGTCAGAAACAGTCAACTGCACTTGTTAAGGAGGAGCAGACCCAGCGTTTAGGGCAGAATGACGCCGGCATAGCTGTGGCTGAGGCTGCACTTGAGATAGCAAAACTGAATCTGTCATACACGGTGATTCTGGCTCCGTGTGATGGTACCATAGGACGTAAGAATATTCAGGAAGGGCAGCTTATCCAACCAGGACAAACTCTTGCTGATGTGGTTGACGCCACTGATATATGGATTATTGCAAACTATAAAGAGACACAGACTGCAAACATAGAGGAGGGTATGCCCGTTAAAATAAAAGTTGATGCCGTGCCTGGGGTTGAGTACAACGGTACAGTGGAGAAGATATCCAGGGCTACTGGGGCAAGCTACTCTCTTATTCCTCAGGATAATTCAGCTGGGAATTTTATAAAAGTGGAGCAGAGGATACCAGTACGTATTGTTTTTGATGCTGATAATGACTCTGATAATATGGCGCGCTTGCGTGCTGGTATGAATGTAGAAACAGAAGTGGTGTATTAATGGAACATCCTTTCGGGCCTTTTACTGTACCAGATATCAGAGATTTTGTGCCTGAGAAACTCAAGCCGTGGATTCTGGTGTTTTTTGTGCTGGTCTTTCAGCTCTCGGGCGGTGTGTATCTTGCCGCCGTGAGTGAAATGACGGGCTCCACTGCGCTTATGCAGGAGGATATAATGATGGCTGGATACGCATCGCTGATAGGACTGTCTCTTAACTTTGCTTTAATGTTCAGGCTCAAGTTCAGGTTTTCAATTAAGACTTCTCTTATTACATGCGCTGCGGTAATTATTTTATGCAATATAATATGTGTAACCACACACAGTGTACCTCTGCTTGTTACGGCGTGCCTTATAGCCGGATTCTTTAGAATGTGGGGCACATTTGCATGTAATACAACAATACAGCTTTGGGTTACTCCTACTCGTGATTTTGCAGTATGGTTTTGCTACATCTACCTTATAGTGGCAAACTGCATACAACTTGGCGGCCTCACCACTGGCTATATTTCATTTTTTACACGATGGGAGTATATGCAATACTTTATCATTGGAATGTTGCTGCTCGTAATACTTATAACTTACATTGTTTTCCGTCATTATCATGGAATGCCCAAACTTCCTCTTTTTGGAATTGACTGGCTGGGCTGCATAATGTGGGCTGTGATTGCGCTGTGTGTTACGTTTGTATGTGTGTATGGTGAACATTATGAGTGGTATGAAAGCTGGCAGATAAGATTTGCATCGGTGGTTGGCGTAATTACGTTGGTTCTTAATTTGTGGAGAGCTTCATTTATAAGGCATCCTTTTTTAAGCTACGATGTCATGACGCATCCGCAAATAATAAAGATAGTGCTGGTCTATTTTGCCATGTACCTTTTACTTGGAACGGAGCACTCCATTGAGCATATCTACACGGAGATGATCTTAGGGTATGACAGTATTCACGCCATTTCTCTAAACTGGTTTGTAGTGGCTGGGATTTTGGCAGGATGTGCATTTACATATATTACATTTGCTCTTAACCATTGGCGTTATAAAACTATGGTGATACTGGGTTTTGTATCAATATTTCTTTACCTGCTTACCATGTATCTGAACGCTGATTTCAATTTGCCGTATGAGGCTCTTGTGCTTCCTATGTTTCTTAGGGGTTTTGGCAGTGTCATTCTTGAAATAGTATTGCTTACAGGCATTGCTCAGGCAGGTCTGCCATTCCCTATCTTTCCGCAAGGACTGCTGATAAACGGATTATTCAGTGCTGTGATATGCGGTGTGTTTGGTGCCACAGTGGTGGAAAGAGTGTTCCGTGTAATGCTTAAATCAAATATTTTACATTTTGGCTCAACTCTTGACAATGTAAACCCCGACGCTGTCAATATGCCAATCAGTGAACTCTCATGGATGCTCCAGTCTCATGCAACCATGGTAACCATAAAAGAACTTTATGGATTGCTCTGCATTGTGGCAGCTCTATTTATAATTGCATTTCTTCTGATGCGTTCAACACTGCGCCCGTCTGTCTTCCATCCCAAATGGAGCACAGTGCGCAAACTCTTTAAACGGAGTATTTGATAGTTTCATAAAACAGATCCAAGACGGATGTAATTATAGGCATGTCTGTATCCTTCAAACATTGCAGCTATAGCCTTCCAATATTTTGGTCTGATGCTTACTGCAATGGAGAAAAGTGTATAATTCACTGTTCCATAAAAACCTCCCATAAGCACCATAACTTTTCTTGTAAAAGTTTTGGCTGGCTTCCAAAGGTATTTATACCAAAATATAGTTCTGTTTTTAGCCATCGTGTAATAGCGTATTCTTTTTTCTTCCAACTTACTTTTAGCAGGACGCCCTGCTCCTGCATCAAGGTGTCTGTATCTGGTCCTCAATGAATATGCCATACGGGCACCTTTTAAAAATAATCCGTAATAATATACAGGATCATCAAATGAAGAGTATGAGCTAATCGTTCCCTGCTCAAGCCATGTCTCCTGTTCTAAATGCAGGTTTTGCGCAAGCTTTGTCTTTATGAAATGGCATTGAAAATTACCAGTTTGGCACAGGTAGCACTTGTCTTTATACTTGTTTTTTGTGAACACTTTATGACCTGCTGTTACAGTGATTACATCCAAAAAATCACTTTCTCTATTTGATACAAACATTTGACCAGTAAAAGCAGATCTTAATATTTTTGAAAAAGGCCATTCAAAGGTTTCCTTTTCACTAGTTAAATCATCTTCTGTGGAAATCCCTTCCATGGGGAAGCACACGTCAAGATTGTTTTCATTCAAATAACAGTGCAATTCCTCGACCATAGTTTTAGAAAAATCAATATCGTCATCCACTACTAAAATATAATCTGATTTTGCTTTTTGGATGCCTATTGCTCGCTGCGTTATCATGCCCTTTTTACTATAGATGATTTTTTCATACCCTAATTGGAAATCCAAAGTATAGCCCTCTGGTATAACAACAATAATTTCTTCTGGCTGGATAGTTTGATTTTTAATGCTTTGTAGTAGGGCATTGTACTTTTGTCCCGTATTGCCTAATGTACGGATAACAACAGAATAGGAAAATGTTTTCATAAGATTAATAGCTTTTGCATTTTGCTATCGATCTTAGAAACAGTCAATAAAAAAGTGTGAGTTTTCTATTGCATTCACGAGGAGCGTCGGTGAACCCCGTACAAACCCATAGAACCACTCACACCGTATTGGTAGTGAGCACAACTATTGGGCTTGTATAAAAGAGAAACCAATCTCCTCGCTATCTGTTCTTATTCAAATCAACAGTTTCCGACGCTTTTGTTTTGAATGCGATAAATAGCTGATGCCTGTTATGTTAATTTTTATTCTTTTCTATGTTGCAAATTTACATTTTTTTTATGTACTACTGATATTTAGAATGGTTTATATTATCTGTTTAATTTTTCAAACATCCAATAGGCACCACATATACTCCGTCGTCGCGCTTGTATGCGTATCTACCAACGCCTGTTAACACCATGAGAAATGATGGGGTAGGCATCTTTGTTGTGTCAATCTTGTCTGCTAATTTGTTTAGTGAATTAGCGCCGCTGTCAATGAGATTGTCTCCCCCTAATTTGATCTCAACTAAGCCGTATTTTCCATTCTCCAAATGAATAACAGCATCACATTCAAGATTGTTTTTGTCACGATAATGATAAACATTTCCGTCTAACGCATCGGTGTAAATCCTAAGATCTCTTATTGCTAATGTTTCAAAAAGCAGTCCAAATGTTTCTAAGTCATTAAGCAAATCATTTGGTCCTATGCGCATTGCCGCCACAGCTATACTTGGGTCGACAAAATAGTGCGTGTCAGAAGTGCGAATTGCAGTCTTGCTTCTGAGTGCTGGGTTCCATGCACTCATATTTTCAACTGTGAAAATCTTTTTTAGCGCTGAGATGTATGATGAAATAGTGTCTGTGTTAAGAGATGAATCATCATTAGCTTTCATATCATCATATATGGTATCAAGTGAAGCCTGAGTCCCTTGGTGCCGGCTTAAGCTACGCATAAGCAACTTTACCCTTTCAGGACTCCTGCGTACACCATCCGCATGTGATATGTCTGAATCACTGCCGTCTCCTGAGCCAACAAGACCATTATAGTAGATAGTTGCTTGTTTAAGAGCTGCCTTACGTGTTGATGTTTGCATTGCCATTGGCCATCCTCCACGACAAACTAAATATGCCAACTCGTCAATGTCAATTTTTGATTCTCCCATAAGTTGCTCTGGCTTGTTGAACAATGATTCCAAGCTAACTTCGCCAGAACTATCTCCAGACTCCCAAAGTGACATTGGTCTCATAAGAAGTGGCGCAATCCGCCCAGTTCCTGTATGAATAATATCCTTTCTGTCAACAGGGACGGCAGAGCCCGTAATAATGAATTGGCCTAAAGCATGACGATGATCCACTTCTCCTCGTATTGCGTCCCATAGCGTGGGAACTACCTGCCATTCATCTATTAACCTTGGCGTATCACCTTTGAGAATAAAGCGAGGTGTTGTTTTTGCTAATTGAATATTGCGAGTACTATCCTCTGGATCTGCCATATAGACTACGCTTTTAGCCTGTTGCTCAGCAGTAGTTGTTTTCCCGCACCATTTGCTTCCTTCAATTAATACACATCCGCATGCATCTAATAAATCGGTCAATAATTTATCGGCAATTCGTGGTTTGTAATTATCGGTAGTCATTGTTGTTGATTATTTGATGCAAAGATGCAATAAATAAATGACTTATGCAAATAATTTTTAAAATTATTCCGTCATTTGGCTGTGTTTTGTTCCGCCATTTGGCTGTAATTTGTTCCGCTATTTGGCTATAATTTGTTCCGTCATTTGGCTGTGAGTTTCTCCAAGTATTTGTCTCGGACGGATTGGAATGCCGGCTTGCAACCATCTGGCAGTGGTTCCGCCTCGGGCGATTCAAGCGTGAGCGGATTCACAGGGGTGTCATTCTTCCAGACACGGAAGTCAAGGTGCGGGCCGGTGGATGCGCCAGTGCTGCCTACATAGCCAATAACTTGACCTTGCTTTACAGTGTCACCAACCTTAAGCCCTTTGGCGTAGCCGCTCAGGTGCAGATATGCAGTGCTATAGACGCTGTTATGCTTAATCTTTATAGTGTTTCCGCCACCGCCTTTGTACCCCTTGAAGATAACTTTGCCATCGCCGATGCTCCATACTGGTGTGCCAGCTGGTGCTGCATAGTCAACGCCAGTGTGCGGACGAACAGTCTTGTAGATAGGGTGGCGGCGTGTGTAGGTAAAGGTTGATGATATACGCTTAAAGTTAAGCGGGGCCTTTAGGAACGCCTTGCGCAGGCTGTTGCCGTTGCCATCCCAATAACCGTGATGGGGGAGGGTGTCATATTTAAAAGCGTAGTAGGTGGAGTCATTGTGCTGGAGTTCGGCAGCCAGAATGTTGCCTACACCGATGCACTCGCCATCTACGTATTGTTCTGTATAATAGACTGTGAACCCGTCTCCCTTCTGA
>JAEEGL014804843.1_pt1 | contig 10217 bp, 7 predicted proteins | sample 9134231 | NCBI WGS metagenome assembly JAEEGL01 (sample SAMN16246548, study PRJNA631951) | gut metagenome | biome: gut microbiome; feature: rumen; material: fiber-attached | host: Bos | place: Iran: Karaj | collected 2018-10 | reverse complement strand
CATTATACATGGATGCATGTGATGAATGTTTACACGAAGCATATCATAAAGTAATGGATGAAAATAAAGACTTAGAAATCGTTGCAGAACCACAAGTTGATGTTAAAGAAGTAGGAGAAAAAGGTGTTACATTTGTTTTTAAATTTACTTTAAGACCAGAAGTAAAACTTGGTAAATATACTGATTTAGGTGTTAAAAAAGAAGCAGTTAAAGTAACTAAAAAAGAAATCGATGAACAAATTGAACACATGCGTTCTCACTATGCCGAAAATGTTCTAAAAGAAGGACCTATTAAAAATGGCGATATTGCAATTATCGACTTCGAAGGATTTAAAGATGGAGTAGCATTTAAAGGTGGAAAAGGTGAAAACTATTCACTTGAAATCGGCTCTAAGACATTTATTCCAGGTTTTGAAGAACAATTAATCGGATTAAAAGCTGAAGATGAAAAAGAAATTGAAGTAACATTCCCAGAAGATTATCACAGTGAAGAACTAAAAGGAGCAAAAGTTACTTTTAAAGTAAAAGTTCACGAAGTAAAAGAAGTAAAAATTCCAGAATTAGATGAAGACTTCTTTGAAGATCTCGGACTTGAAAATGTTAATTCAAAAGAATCATTAGAAGAATATGTTAAAGAAAATATCAAGTCACAAAAAGATCATGAAGCAGAAGATAAATATATCGATGCATTACTTGAAGCTGCAAGTAAGAATGTTAAAATAGATATTCCAGAAGAAATGATTGAAGATGAAACTTCTCATATGTTAAAAGAATATGAGGAACATCTAAAAACTCAAGGAATTTCACTTGAACTCTTCTACAAATATACTAATTCAGATGAAGCTGCATTAAGAGCTCAAATGAAAGATGAAGCAGTTAAAAGAATTACATATCGTTTGATGTTGGAAGAAATAACTAAGAAAGAAAATATCAAAGTTACTGAAAAAGAAGCAGAAAAAGAAGCAGAAGAAATGGCTTCTAAATATGGAGTAAGTAAAGAAGACTTACTTAAGAGTTTCGGCGGCATTGAAATGCTTATGTATGATATAAAGATGCGTAAAACAATTGATATCTTGAAAAAATAAGTTCATTTTGAACTTTTTTTCTTTATTTTTAAATAAAAAAAAGATATAATTAGATTAGAATAAATAGGTGGATATATGGCAAGGAAGAAAAAGAAAAAATTTAAAATAAATAGAAACGTTGCAATAATTGTATCTATAGTTTTTGTAACCTTGTTAGTTGTTTTAATATTTTCTAGAAAAGAAGAAATCAGTCGAGATAATTACCGCGTTGAAATAGATAAAAGCATAACAAAAATTTATGTCGGCGATGAGATAAAATTAGGTTATACCGTTTTCCATGGAACGGGAACAAATCGTCTTATCTGGTCAACCTCTAATAGCAACATTGCAACAGTTGATGGCGATGGAGTTATAAGAGGAGTATCCTTTGGTGAAGTAAAGATTACTGTTGAACTTATGGGAATTAATCAAGACTCAGTCAATATAATAGTTATGAGTCATCCAGTTAACTTTAGAGTTGAAGCAGACGCTAGACCGATAAAAAATTGGTACAATCGAGAAATAAATCTCACATTTAATTATCAAAATATAAGTAATATTAAATACTGTGTTGTTACAAGAGAAGCTTGTAATCCGAATATCAACTATAACGGAAAGATCAGACTCAAAAATGGAGTATGGCATTTATATGTGAAAGGCTTGGATAGAAACAATAAAGAGTTTACACACGATGAAATATTCCAAATTGATCTAACAAGTCCGAAATGTACAATTGAAAGACTAGGTAAGTGGGGAAATGATAATACATCAATCACAGTTACCTGCGATCACGATTTAAGTGGAATCGATAGATATGAATGGTATAGAGATGACGAAAAAATAATTATCACAACATCTGATAGAATAAATGCAAGTGATATCTACCAAAATGGCAAACATAAATACTATGTCAAAATATACGACAATGTAGGGCATGTTTCGACTGTTAAGGTTAATTGACAAGCCAAATCTTGTTTGCTATAATAATCTAAATTGATGACGAAGGAATTTTATTTCGAATTTTATATTAGTGAGCTTGGTATAGTGAAAACAAGTTATAAAATGAAATAGATCCGGCCTTCTGAGAGAAGCTAATAACTTCCGGGTAAAACCGTTATATAAATTAAGTAAATAGTAGGATGGTACCGTGCGCAAGCACTCCTTGATGTATCATCCTTTTTTTATCGGAAAGTAGCTTAACTTGGTAGAGCACTTGGTTCGGGACTAAGAGGTTGTGGGTTCAAATCCCATCTTTCCGACCATTTTTAAAGGAGGTAACTTATGAAAGTATCAAAAATGGGTTTAAAAAATGTGAAATTAACGGAGTTAAATAAGATGTATCCAGGACAAGATATCTTGCTTAGAACTGGTCAATTAAAGCAATATGGAAGTGGTTTATACGCCTACGATAATGTTGTTTTAAGAGTGCAAGATAGAATTGAAGAAGTAATCAAAAAACACATGGATAAAATCGATGCAATTGAAGTAGAAATGCCAGTTTTACAACCAAGGGAACTATGGGAATCATCTGGTAGATATGATAAATATGTAAACGATGGTGTGATGTTAACAAGTAAAACTGATGATGCAGAGTATTCTCTTGCACCAACTGCAGAAGAAGCTGTCACAAAATTTGTTCAAGATAGAGTCACGTCTTATAAACAACTCCCAGTATCTTTTTATCAAATAGGTAAGAAGTTTAGAAACGAATTAAGAAATCGTGGATATCTATATCGCGGTAAAGAATTCTTGATGTTTGATCTATACTCATTTGATGAAAATGAAGAGAATTTAAATAAGACATATGATAGAGTTAAAAAAGCTTATTTTGATGCTTTCGAAGAGTTGAATTTAAAACTTGTAGCTGTTGCTGCAGATAATGGTTCAATTGGAGGAACTCGTTCAGAAGAAATGATGGTTATCTCAGAATCAGGAGAAGATACAATTCTATACGATGGACATGTCGGACTTAATACAGAAATTCTAGAAAAAGAAAACTATAAAGAATATTTACATGACTATTATGGAATCGATGATATAAGTAAACTAAACAAACTAAAAGCAATTGAACTTGGTCATATATTTGCACTTGGAACAAAATACTCAGAAAGTATGAATATTAAATATACTGATAGCAGCAACAACTTAAAACCATTTTATATGGGATGTTATGGAATCGGAGTAAGCCGTGTTTTAGGTGTTATTTATGAGAACAATATTATAAGAGAAAACGATGAAATAGTTGGCTTCTCATTACCTTTAAGTGTTACTCCTTATTATCTTTATATTATAGGAACCGAGGAGCGAAAAGAAGAAGCATTAGCTCTATATAACGAACTTGAAAAGAAGAATATTCATGTTATCTTAGATGATACAAATGATTCAATCGGTTATAAAATTAGAAATGCAAAAGTTCTTGGGATACCTTATATCGCAATTTTAGGAAGCAAAAATGCTGGTAAAATAGAACTTGAAAGAACTATCGATAAGAATAAAGAAATACTAAGTATGGAAGAAGTAATCAGGAAATTCGAAGATATGGTTAATAATGCTTAGGATATTAAACTATGAAATAAGGAGCGATTTAAATAAAAAAATTGCTCACTTTTCAGATATACACTTTGCTAAACAATTTAACAAGAAAAAGTTTGAAATAATAATTAAAGAATTAAAAAGAACAAAACCTGATTATATATGTATAACTGGTGATACAGTTGATAGTGCAAAAGTTACTAAAACGAAAAAAATGGAATATTTATTTTCATTTTTAGAAGAACTAACTAAAATATCTAAAGTTATAGTAGTACTTGGAAACCACGACACAAAAGATGAGGTTAAATGGTATCTAGATATAAGTGATAAAGTAATATTACTAGATAATAGTAGTTATAAAGATAAAGATATCACTTTTTATGGAATAACCTTAAATAACGATTACTATGATCATGAAGCTAATAATATAGATAACTTAGCAAATAGATTAAAGGAAATAAAACTAAGTAATAAATGCAATATATTACTTGTGCATTCACCGATTAATTTTGATAAGGAAGAAATTAAAAAAATAAACAAATTCGACCTCGTTTTAACCGGACACATGCACAATGGGATGATGCCAATGTTTATTCCGGGTAATAGGGGACTTATAGCTCCAAGTAAGAGATTGTTCCCTAAAAACGCGAGAAATAGTTTTAAAAGTGGAAGCTCTAAAGTAATTATCTGTGGAGGAATTACTAAACTATCAGTTAAAGCTGGAATATTTCATCTATTTAATCCTTTATTTGCGTCTGATTTAGACTACATTCATATAAAAAATGTCAAAAAAAGTTGATATAAACTATTGACATTTTTTTTAAGCCCAAATTTCAATAAAAATTATTATAAAATAACGAAAAACGCTTGATTTTATCTATAACTTTTGGTATATTTAAATTGTAAGCAAGATAGCTTAAAAAATAGGAGGTAAAGAAAAATGACAAAAGCAGATTTAGTAGAATACATTGCTAAAGAAGCAGGCTTAACAAAGGCTGATGCTACTCGTGCATTAGACGCAATGATGGGTGGCGTAATCAAAGGATTAAAGAAGGAAGGCAAAGTTACTTTAACAGGTTTCTGTACATTTACAGCTAAGAAAAAACCAGCTAAAGAAGCTCGTAACCCAAGAACAGGAGCAAAAGTACGTATTCCTGCAAGAGTTGCTGCAACTATTAAAGCCGGATCTAAATTAAAAGACGCTTTAAACTAAAAGGTTTTTATAACCTTTTTTTTCTGCCAAGGAGAAATTATGAAAAACGTTATTAGAGAATTGTTAAATGTAATTGAGTCGAAAGGATTCCGCGCCTATGTTGTCGGAGGATATCCAAGAGATTTATATATCGGGAAAAAAAGTGATGATGTCGACATCTGTACATCGGCAACTCCTAAAGATTTAAAAGATATTTTTTTTGATGCTATCTTACCTAAAGAAGAATATGGAAGTGTAACTTTATTCTATAAAAAAGTCCGCTTTGAAATAACGACTTTTAGAACAGAATTTAACTATATCAACAATCGAATTCCGGGTAAAATAAACTATATCGATGATCTAGAATCAGATCTAAAGAGAAGAGACTTTACAGTTAATACAATCTGCTTAGATAAACATCTAAACTATATCGATTTATTAGACGGAAGAGCTGATATAAAAAAAAGAATTATAAGAACTGTTATTGATGCAAATACAAGTATGCAGAAGGACGCTCTTAGAATACTTCGTGCTGTTCGATTTGCAACCGTCCTAGATTTTAATCTAGATGAAGAATTAAAAGAAGCGATTAAAAATAATAAAGATTTACTATTATCACTTTCTTATTTTAGAAAGAAAAGTGAACTTGATAAAATATTTAATAGTAAAAACTATTTAAAAGGTTTAAAACTAATTGATGAATTAGGGCTTACTAAACCTCTAGAACTCGGAAATCTAGATAAGGTGACCAATGCCTCTATTTTAGGTATCTGGGCCCTAATCGATGTAAATAACAAGTATCCTTTTAATAAAGTAGAAAGAGAGCAAATTTTACATATAAGAGAGCTTTTAGATAAAGATATATTAGATCGCTATAACTTGTACCACTACGGCTTATATGTATCTGAAATCGCTGGAGAGTTAAAAGGAATAACGAGAAAACAAGTTACAAAAGCTTATAATTCGTTACCGATAAAAGATAAAAAAGAAATCGATATTACTGCAGATGAAATTGTTGAAACACTAGGAATTAAAAAAGGACCTATTTTAAGAGAAATTTACTTTGATTTAGAAAGTAAAATCTTGTATAATAAATTAAACAACAAAAAAAAGATTTTAAAAGCTTATGTTGTTGATAAATATAAGTAGGTGATTTAATGCTAGAAAAAATAACATCTTTAATCGAAAATAGCACATTATCATTTCCAAGAGTACTATTATTAAGCTATAGTAAACTTGGTTTAGATGAAAAAGGATTGATTTTCTTAATTTATTTGATTAACGAAAAGTCACTAAATTTCAATCCAGAAAAGATAAGTAAAGATTTAAATATTAGAATAGATGAATGTTTAACTCTAGTAAGTGATTTGACCGCTAAAGATTTAATAGAGATTAAAATGATCAAAGAAAACAACATTCATAAGGAATATTTATCTCTAGATAAACTCTATAAAAAACTTGCACTATTTATAGCAAATGGAGAGACTCAAGAAGAGAAGAGTAATGATGTCTATACGAAATTCGAATCAGAATTCGGAAGAACATTATCGAGTAATGAAACCATGATTATAAGTAAGATGGCAGAAGAATATGGAGAGGAATTATTGCTCCTCGCCCTAAATGAAGCAATTTACAATGGGGTTCGCAATTTAAGGTATATCGATACAATCTTAGCAGAGTGGAATATGAAAGGCATCAAAACTGCATCTGATGTCGAAAAACAAAAAACAGAGTTTAAAAAGAGCAAGGAAACTAAAAAACTCTTCGACTACGATTATTTAAATGAAGATTGATCTTTTATTAAACTATATTAATGAATTATATCCTGATGCTAGATGTGAACTAAATTATGAAAAAGATTACGAGTTACTTATTGCTGTAATGTTAAGTGCACAGACAACGGATAAAAGAGTAAATGAAGTAACTAAAGCGTTATTTAAAAAATATGACAGCATTGAATCTTTAAAAAATGCTGATGTAAATGATATCGAAGAAATTATAAGACCGCTTGGAACTCAAAAGGTTAAAGCAAAAAACATAATTGAAATTGCAAAGAGATTAAGTGAAAAACCTCTTTGTAATGATAGATCTTACTTAGAAAGTTTAAGTGGAGTAGGTAGAAAGACAACAAACGTTGTTTTATCTGAATTATATGATGAACCTTACTTAGCAGTTGACACACATATTATGAGGGTTGCTAAGAGACTGGGACTTGCAAGTGAAAAAGATGACGCTCTAGCTGTTGAAAAGAAGTTAATTAAACATTTAAAAGACAATATCGCGCATATCCATCATCAATTAATATTCTTTGGTAGATATCATTGTAAAGCAAAGAATCCGAATTGTATAAATTGTAAATTAAAACAATATTGCAAAGAAAAAAGAAATATGAATTAATCATATTTCTTTTATTTTACAGTAACAATTCTCTGCAACTTATTGTCGTAACTCTTATATTTAACTGTGTATTCAATTACGTATTTTCCTTTTTTAGAAGTATCAATACTTGATACAACATTAGAAGAGTTATAAACTTTTATTTCCTTAATAACAGTTGCTGAACTTGTAACATTCTGCATGTTCTCACGAACGATAACAGGTGGTTCTGGTTCAATATATGTATCACCAATACTTAGTGTTACATCGTAATCACCATTCATATAAGCGGTAATTACATTGCTTGCATCGTTATTAGCGATATTTACTTCTGCACCATAACTAGCATTTGCATTAAAGATATCATATTCACTCTTTACTACAAATACGATATTGTTACTTGTAGTTGGATAGCTGAATGAATTTCCATAAGTATATCCAACACTTTCAAGTGAACCATCTGGATTTTTAATATAGATACGATAACCTAAGTTACCAAGTTTCTTCTTATCAGCAGCAATTCTTTCGTTAATCCATTTTGTGAAGAATGCTTCATTTGTGAATATTGGATCAAAACTCTTTCTTAAGAATGCTTCACTTAAAGGATCTGGTGTACCAATCGGTGTCCAGCTTAGATAAGCACGTCCATTTGAGTATGTACCACTTAAATTAGTAACACTCTTTAAACGGCTGAATCTTGTAGAAACTTCTGTTGGTTGTGTACCATTTATAAATAGTTCTGATAGTGTATATTCTTTTGGTGTAAATTCACTTGGCAATTTTGGTGGGTAAGATTCTTTTTCGATTCTAACACTTACAACTCCACCAGGATTAGACATCTGTTTGTTACCTTTGAATAGTTGCTTACCAACTAAAACAAATAATTCTCTGTGTGATTTGTTACCACGTTTTGAATAGTATTTCTTATCAATTTTGTGATATCCATACCAAACAGTTAATGTGTATTCTTTATTAAAACCTGTATACCATAAGTCTTTTACGGCATTGGTTGAAAGTCCATTTGCTTTTAATGTCGCTGGAGAATAAGTAGTTGTACCAGTCTTAGAAGCAACTGTTGCTCCGTTAATTCTTGAACCATATGCATTTTGAGCAGTAGTTATAAGAATACTTGTTAACATATAAGCTGTTGTAGATTTCATCGCTTTTTCTTTTGGTGTAACTACATTGAATTCTTCACCATCTTCAACGAAAACGATTTTTCTAACACTATGAGGTTCGATATAGTATCCACCATTTGCAATTGCTTGATATGCACCTGCAAGTGATAGTGGACTTTCTCCGTTGTAACCTCCTAGTGAGTGAGCTTCATGTAATTCTTTTTCTGGATGTAAATGAAGTCCAGTTACAAATTTTTTAATATCTTCGCGGTTTACTGATTGGAACGTCTTTAACGCAGGAACGTTTCTTGAATCGCGAACAGCGTTACGTGTTGTAATCAAACCAACGTTTTTATAGTCGTAATTGTATAATGTTGCGCCACTACTATATTTGTATGGCTCATCAGCGATAATGTTATAAGTAGAGATGTTGTTGAATTCAATTGCAGGACCGTAGTCAAAAAGTGGTTTAGATGTAGAACCAATCTGGTTACTAATATCTGTTGCTGTGTTATAACCTAAAGCAACTGTTTTTCTACCACCAGCGATTGCTGCAATTTCAGCAGTACCAGTTTGTAATATAACAATACCGGCATCAACTTCAGGGTTTTCCCATTTCCACAACTCGTTTGTATACATTATCTTATCTAAGTAAGCTTGTTTAGCAGAATCCATTGTTGAATAGATATGCATTGCTGTATAGTATGGATTCTTTCCAGTTCTTTTTTCAACTTCTTTAATAACTGTGTTTATAAATGCAAGATACTGTTTACTATCTTGGTTCTTGTTATTTTTAAGAAGAGTAGGAACTGTTAACTTCGATGCGATTTCTCTTTCTTCTTTAGTGATGTAATTGTGTAATTCCATTAAGTATAGTACATCTTGACGACGCACTTCTGCTTCTTCAGGATGAACTAGTGGATCATATGAATCTGGGGCTTGGTAGAGACCTGCAATTAAAGCAGCTTCTGCTAAGTTGATATCTTTAGCACTCTTACCAAAGTAAGTCTTACAAGCTTGTTCAACTCCATATGAACTACCACCTAAATAGAATGAATTGGTATATATTTCAATTATCTCTTTTTTAGTATAATCTCTTTCCAATTTAAATACTGATAAGTAGATATCTTGGAATTTTCTCAAAACTCCTTCTAAACCAGATGCTTCAGTTGAAGTAAATCTGTTTTTACTTATTTGCATCGTAAGAGTAGAAGCACCACCGGAATTACGTCCGAGTAACTGTCCAGCAGATGCCTTAGTAAATCTTAAAATATCAAATCCGTTATGTTGAAAGAATCTTGAATCTTCTGTTGCAATAATTGCATTGATTAATACTTCTGGTAACTCTTCATAGTTAATTATTTCACGCTTTTCAAATGCGAGTTCGGCAATTAGTTTACCATCTCTATCATAGATCATACTTGATTCTTGATTGTATAGTTTACTAACATCATATTTTGGGATAGCACTCTTAATTACAAGAGCGATGAATACTCCAATTAGAGCAAAACCGATAATTCCAAGAGTAAACACAACAAGTAAAATAACCTTTAGTGTTTTATGAGTATTACCACTTTCATTTTTAGACTCCTCATCACCGGTTTTTTTCTTAGACTTTTTAAGATACTTTTGACCGAATAATAAGATTACTCCAAGTAGTAAAACTACACCTAGAATTAAGATTGTTTTTTTAGTGCCGATTGCAAGAGAACCTACAACTAAAATTGCAACGATTAAAGCTAAAAATAGCGAAGCTTTAATTATATTCTTTTTATTTAATTTTAGTTTAGTATTCTTTTCCTTCTTTTCAACCTTCTTAGGTTCTACTTTCTTCTTTTCAACTTGTTTAGGTTCCACTTTCTTTGTTGTTGTTTTTTTCGTGGCTGTTGTTTTTTGAACTGTCCTTTTTTTTTTTTCTTTCTTTTTTATTTCTTT
>JAEEGL014440438.1_pt1 | contig 10217 bp, 5 predicted proteins | sample 9134231 | NCBI WGS metagenome assembly JAEEGL01 (sample SAMN16246548, study PRJNA631951) | gut metagenome | biome: gut microbiome; feature: rumen; material: fiber-attached | host: Bos | place: Iran: Karaj | collected 2018-10 | reverse complement strand
TTTTGCAAGCAGAATAAATTTAATTCGTCTATGATAACAGGAAAAATCAAATCTCAAATCGATGCCATCTGGATGACCTTCTGGACGGGCGGTATCTCCAACTCCATAGATGTGCTGGAGCAGATGACATATCTCTTCTTCATGAAGATGCTTGATGACGCACAATTGAATCAGGAGGCTACAGCTCTGGCGATGGGAATGAGAGATTTTGAAGACCCGAAGGCGGTGTTTAAAAAGGGTAATTGGCACAACCCGGATACTGACAAGGATGTTCCCTACAACAATTTGCGTTGGAATGTGTTCCGTCAGTTTACACCAGAAAGGATGTTCGACACGGTGCGTTTTGATGTGTTTACATTCATCAAGAACATCAGTGATGAGAAAACTTCAGCCTATAGCCGCTTCATGAATGATGCGGTGTTTCTTATCCAGCAGCCGCGCACGCTGGTGAAGGTGGTGGAGGGCATACAGGAACTGGATATGAACGACCGCGATACCATGGGCGATGTGTATGAGTATGTGCTGGGCAAGATGGCCGCGGCAGGCACCAACGGACAATTCCGCACCCCGCGCCATATTATCCGCATGATGGTGGAGCTGATGCAGCCCAAGCTGGACGACCGAATCTGCGATCCAGCCATGGGAACGGCGGGTTTCTTGGTGGAAAGCGCCAAATACATCAAGGCTCATCACTCCGAAGAGTTATTGAAAAAGCAGCATCAGACACATTTCCGCACGCAGATGTTCAGCGGGTTTGATACCGATCCCAAGATGCTGCGCATTGGCTCGATGAACCTGATGCTCAATGGGGTGGACAACCCGAGTGTGATTGCGCAGGACAGCCTCTCGAACCAGAACACTGCTGAAAGCACTTACACCCTTTGTTTGGCCAATCCGCCTTTCTCGGGTAGCCTTGATTATGATGTGGTGAACTCGTCGCTGCTGGCAATGGCTCGCACCAAGAAGACAGAGCTGCTGTTCGTCAGTCTTTTCATCCGCATGTTGGAGTTGGGCGGCCGTTGTGCCTCCATCGTGCCTGACGGCGTTTTGTTCGGCAACAGTACAGGACACAAGTCTGTTCGAAAGGAGTTGGTTGATAAGCAATGCCTGCAGGCGGTGATTTCGATGCCCAGCGGGGTGTTCAAGCCGTATGCAGGTGTCTCCACTGCCATTCTTATCTTCACCAAAACCAATGCCGGCGGCACCGACAAGGTGTGGTTTTACGATATGAAGGCCGACGGCTTTTCATTGGATGACAAGCGCAACCCTATTGCCGACAATGACATTCCCGATGTGATTGCCCGGTTCAAGAACCTTGAAGCAGAGGAAAGCCGCACCCGCAAGGACCAAAGTTTCCTCGTGCCAGTGGAGGAAATCAAAAAAAACGATTACGACCTATCCATCAACAAATACAAGGAAGTGGAGAAGGTGAAGGTGGAGTATGAGAAACCTGAAGTTGTGCTGGATAGGATAGAGACGTTGCAGGGAGAGATAACGGAGGCTATTAAAGAATTTAAGGAGATTTATTTATAAGAAAGACATAGAATTATGGTATTAGAAACATATTTTGATCTGAATCAAAAGGGAAAAATTTTCGGTAAAAATTATAAGAGGATTGATACCCAACCTGATTATGAGAATTTCAGAAAAGGACTCCAGAAAGAGTCTGAACAGATTATATTATTTCGTGGCATGAACGAAGCCAAAAATAAAATATTTACATCTGCACAGCGAACATTTATTACCAATGATTTAGGAGTGACTGGGAAAAGTGTAGAAGATTTAATATCTGAAGAATTAAAAACAATAAGACATATAAATAGTGACTTATTGGCAAAATTCTATAAAGCTATGGACGTTCAAAGGAACGATCTTTTGTATTTAAGTTTTCTTCAACATTATTCTGGAATATCACCCCTTATAGATTTTACATCCGAAATAGATTATGCTATTTATTTCATGCAAAACGAGTGTTCAACTACGAAATTAGGCAGTGGTGATATTGATAATTATGCAGCGTTGTATTATTACACCTATGATGTAAAATCACTCTATAATACAAACGACATTACTGTAGAACAATATCAAAAAAGGGTACAATTTTCAAACATGAAAAGACAAAAAGAGCCAATTTTGATTGATCATCAAAAATATAATTTTGGTGCAAATATCCATCTTAATTTGGCTAATTTGAATATGGTTGCACAAAAAGGTAGGTTTATTTTTTATTGCAATGGGACTAAACCCTTAGAAGATGAATCCATTTCATGTGTGGACATTCATAAATCCTTAATACCGTATTTGCGGGGAAAATTGACTAAAAAAGGAATTAACAAGGAAAAATTATTCCCACAAGAAGAACTTATTGCTAAAACAGCTTTGAATGAAGCACTTGCTAATATTGTTGTACCTAAGGTATCATCAAAGAAGATGACAACAAAATCCACAAAGAAGGTGAAATGAAACAGAACTGGACATATAAGAAACTGGGCGAGGTCGGCACTGTTATAGGCGGAAGTACACCTAAAACTGATGTCGCTGAATTTTGGAATGGGGATTTTGCATGGATTACTCCAGCGGAATTAGATGGTTCAAAATACATACATTCCACCGTAAGAACTATTACTAAGGAAGCGATTGAAAAAACGAATCTCACCCTTCTTCCTGTTGGGACTGTGCTTTTATCATCTCGTGCACCTATTGGGAAAGTTTGCATAACAACAATCCCAATGTATTGCAACCAAGGTTTCAAAAATATTGTGTGTTCTGATAAATTGAATAATGAGTTCTTGTATTGGTGGCTAAAAGGGAAAAACGACTATTTAAACTCGTTAGGAGTCGGTGCTACATTTAAAGAGATTTCAAAAAGAATCGTTGAACAAATAATTATCCCCGTCCCACCCATAGAAACCCAATCCCGCATCGTCTCCGAACTCAACCTACTCCAATCCATCATCGACAAGCAGCAAGCCCAACTGAAGGAATTGGACAAGCTCGCCCAAGCCGTTTTCTACGATATGTTCGGCGACCCAGTGGAGAATGAGAAAGGATGGGAAGTAATTGAAATGGGAGAATTGTTCGAGATAGGATCAAGTAAAAGAGTATTTGAAGCACAGTGGACAGAAAGTGGAGTGCCATTTTATCGAGCAAGAGAGATTGTTAAACTGTCAAAAAACGAACCCATTGACTCGCCTATTTTTATTTCCGAAGAATTGTACCAAGAGTATTCTAAAAAATACGGAGTTCCTTCTGCGGGTGATATGATGGTTACTGCTGTTGGTACCCTTGGCGTAACTTATATTGTAAAAGCTTCTGATAAATTTTATTTCAAAGACGGTAATACCTTATGGTTTAAGAGTAAAGGCTTATGTGAAACAAGGTTTATTAGGGATGAATATTCTACAGATTACGTCATTCGACAAATTCAAGGAAATGCAAATGCCGCAGTAGTTGGAACATATACTATTATGAATGCAAAAAAAACAAAGGTCGTTGTTCCTCCCATTTCATTACAAAAGAAGTATGTGGCAATAGTTGAATCCATAGAAAAGCAGAAAGCAGCCATCAGGCAATCCATAGCGGAGACACAGAAGTTGTTTGATTATACGATGGACAAGTATTTTGGGTAAACAAGATGTTTTTTTTATTATGAAGCTTACAGACGAACAAAAAAATAATCTTTATTCAATTGCAATTGAAGAAGTTAAAAAAATTAGGTTTGATCCAGATTTTATGAATATCTTATCTTCGATATGGAATGTTTATGAAAAACCTTCTACTGGAGACGATTCCCGATATTCAATATTAGGCGATGAAATCATGAAGCATTATGTAATGAATGATGATTGGCCAGATGACAGATTGTTTATTTCAATATTGAAAATCAAAGATGATGAGTCTTTATTTCTTCGTTTTATTCAGGAATTGGTTAATTATCAGGATAATATTGGATTTGATGGGGTTGTTGAGAAGATCAATCAAATACTACCGAAGGATATCGAGTTAAAAAAGAATACTGATGGATTGTATGTGTTCTCAAAAAGAGGGAAGGTCCTATTGCAACTTATTAACGATGAGATAAAATTTGTTAAATGTAAAGCAAAATATGTTAATAGAATGGTTCAAATTGATGAATCAACTATTCCGGATAATGTTACAAAAGGTTCTTTCTTGTTGGCATTTAATGATGGGTGGAACGATTACACTTCTTATACTTGGTTTGTTTTATATTTCAAGCAATATGATGAGTCTTTAAAAAAAATCGGCAATTTGAAAATAATGAAAAAGGACGAAAAAAATACAGATGATGCTATGGATGATTCGTTCTTTTTTCTTTCAAACGAGTTTTGCTCTTTAGGTCAAGATGTTTCTTATTATAAAAAAATGTATGAATTATTTAATCAAAACTCTTATGTCTATTTAAGAGCACTCCGCGATGCTGCTGTTTTTTCAGATATATATGAGGATTTTAAGAATAGTGCAATATTTAAAGACTCATTATTAAGAGCTAATGGGGCGGAAAAAGCACTTAGGGAAGGACGTTTCATTGTTAATGGCAGGAAGATGGATGATGCATATGCATTTGGTTTTTTTTATAAACCAGACTATTATGTCGATACTGATGATAGTCCTGTCAGTGTCTCTTTTCAATTCAAATACAAATGCATGCCATATGAAAGAGTGTATGGATTAATTGGAGAAAACGGTGTTGGTAAGACAACTTTGTTTAAAAAAATTATTGATTCATTAACAGATGAATCAAAAAACGATGGTTTTGATGGCTTAAGACCAATTTTTAGCAAAGTTATGACAATTTCATACTCTCCATTTGATTCATTCCCTACAAAAAAAGAGAATTCTTTTATAGATTATTTATATTGCGGTTTGTTTGAGAGTGATAACATTATTTTATCAAAAGAAAACCAAAATAAAAGGTTGAGAGATAATATTGAAAAAATTAATAAGAGATGCTCCATCTACGATCCTTTGGGGAAAATATGGGCAAATGTTATGCAAGAGGTTTTTCCAGATAGTGTCAATAAGACATTTTATTCGGATGATTTTTTTGATCCAAAGTTGAATGCTGATAGTATCTGTAACAAATGTATGGAAATGAGTTCTGGGGAAACAATTATCGTATTTGCCATTTCAGATATCATTGCTAATATTAGAAAGGATACATTATTGCTTTTTGACGAACCAGAACAACATCTGCATCCACATGGAATAATGCAGCTGATCAGAGCCATTTATACTATTCTTGAAATATTTGAATCATATGCTATCATTGCAACACATTCTCCTTTGGTTATAAGGGAGATGCTTTCCAAAAATGTATATGTATTTAACAGGGAAGAAAATAATTTACATGTTGCTAAAATTGGAATTGAGAGTTTTGGCGAAGATGTGGCCATATTGAATGACATAATTTTTAAGAACCGTTCGGAAGACAAACAATATGAAAAATATATAGATAAATTAGTAGAAAAATATGGAGATTATAACAATGTCGTTTTTGCACTTCAAAATGAGCATAATAAGTTGGGATTGAATACGCGATTGCTTATTCAGAGTGCTATTGAGAGAAAGAAAGGAGAGAATGCATGAGGAAATTAGAACCAATTGATGATGATGCAATAAACTTTGTTAGTGATATTATTTCTTCGTCTGGAAAAAGAGGGGAAAATAAAGAAGAGTCTAAAAAAGCAACTGATGAATTCCGGAAAAGATGTTCTGCTATAGTGTCTACAAACGAACAAACCATTAAGCAATATGATAATGATTTTTCGGCAAATACATTGGAGGATCTTGAAAATAAAGGTCAGTTAAACGACGTTGAAAAAAACGATTTTTTGACTCTGTATTCATATCAAAAGATTCAAATTAAGCATTTAAGAAATGAGGTCTTGACTCAGAATGGATATATCAATGAAGATTGTCCATTGTGTGAATGTGATTCTGTTTTTACAATGGATCATTATCTTCCAAAAGAAAAGTATCCATTATTTGTCGTTCATCCTCGGAATTTGATACCTTGTTGTAATAGTTGTAACCAACACAAAAGCGTGAATGTTTTTAAAGATGGGAAAAGATTGTTTTGGAATTGTTACTTGGATAATCCAATAAATACGCGATATTTGTATTGTACGATTAGTACAAAGGATGGACTTTTAACATGGGATTTTTCAATAGACGTTAGTGAATTGCCTGAACAAGAGGCATTCGTTGTTGAAAACACAATGGGTGAAAAAGGCCAAAGTGTGTTGACCCAATACAAAAAAAAAGTTGGAAATGAAATAAAGGAAATGGTTAAACGGATTTCGGGTTTGATGTTGAAGGGAAATGAATTTGATGATTGTGTTCGAAAGATTAAAGAGTCGGATTTGCCAAGCACTGTCATGAATAACTGGAAAGAAGTATTGAAAGAAGCACTTCTAAACTCTAATGACTTTTTAAAGTTTGCAAAAGAAGAGTCCGAAAAGATTGTTGATATGAGTCCAACTGACGAAAAGGAATGCTAAGAATAAAATTATAGTTTTTTTTGCATATTTGAAATTGCATCATGCGTAACTTCGATTACATAAAAGACCTTGGACTGAACGACCTCTATCGTTTTTGTTCGGCGGCGGAAGAAAACCAGAGGAGCAACCCCGACTTCAGCGCAGTGAATGCCCGCAAGGCATTGGAATACATAGTTTATGCCTTGTATTATATGAAAAAATTCGACAGACCTGAAAGGGCTACGCTGTTTGAATTGATAGAAAGTGAGCCATTCCGCCAATTCATCAATGACGAGCGTGTGATGATGGCTGTTCATTATGTGCGCAAGGTGGGTAACAGGGCTGCACATACGTTGAATGTAACGAGGAAAGAGTCGTTTTTCGCTTTGCTCAATATTTACAATGTAGTTGGTGCTATCCTGCTGAAGTTGAAAATAGTCAACGAAGTTAAACCTTTCGACCAAAACCTCATTCCAAAGATTGCTGAACGTCAGGTGCTCACATCAGCCAAAGTGGAAGTGAAAGCCAACGACGCCTTTGTAACTGCGGCGGATAAAGCGGCACTGGTGTCAAAAGAACCAGTGAAGCAGTTGCAAAGTAATCTTTCAGAGGCCGAAACTCGACGATTATACATTGACCTACTTCTAGAGGAAGCTGGTTGGGAAGTGCTCACACAAAAGAATGTGCCTGTTGCCAAAAAAGCCGGTATCGAGATTTATGTGGAGGGAATGCCTAATAACAGTGAGGAAGGTTATTGCGATTATGTGCTTTACGGTAAAGACGGCAAACCTTTGGCGGTGGTGGAAGCCAAACGCACCAGCGTGAACGAAGAAAATGGCAAGCATCAAGCGGAACTCTATGCCGAATGCCTTGAACGTCAGTATGGGGTTCGCCCGGTGATTTATTATACCAACGGATTTAATATCAAGATTATTGACGGTTTGGGATATCCGCCGCGGCCGGTGATGGGCTTTCACACCTTGGAGGATTTGGAACTGATCATTTCCCGAAGAGGCCGGCAAAAATTGACGGACCTTGCCATTAAAGACAGAATTACCAACCGAGACTATCAGAAGCGGGCTGTCCGTGCCGTTTGCGATCATCTGAACAAAATGCACCGGAGGGCGCTCATCGTAATGGCAACAGGAACAGGGAAGACCCGTGTGGCCATCTCGCTTTGCGATGTGCTGTTTCGTAACCAATGGATAAAAAACGTGCTTTTCCTGGCTGACCGCACTTCGTTGGTGAAACAGGCCCACGATAAATTCGCTGAATATCTGCCCCATTATTCCATATGTAATCTGACGGATGCAAAGGATAGTAGTGATAAAAAGAGTAAGCAAAAGGATTTGAAAGCCCGGTTGATGTTCAGCACCTATCAGACAATGATCAACTACATCGATGCGGAGGATAAAAAATTCTCTATAGGCAAGTTCGATCTTGTGATTCTTGATGAAGCTCACCGTTCCGTTTTCAGAAAATATGCAGCCATCTTTGAGTATTTCGATAGCTTTTTGGTCGGACTGACAGCAACTCCACGTGATGAAGTGGAGCGTAGCACCTTCGAACTTTTCCAACTAGAAAGCAACGAGCCTAATTTCATATATACGCAAGCGGAAGCCGAGAAAGATGGGTATCTGGTCGGCTACAATCCCATATCCAGAACCACTCGCCGATTAAGGGAAGGCATTGTGTATGAATCGTTGTCCGATGAAGAAAAAGAGCAGCTGGACCAGGCTTGGGAGTATGAAAAGGCAAAGGCGGAAATGCTGACGGGACACCCCCAACCCAAAACGCCTCGTGACATTGAAAAAAGGGAACTGTTTGACTATATCTATAATGTTGCCACGATTGATATTGTCATCCAAGATCTGATGAACAACGGACTGAAGGTGAACAATGGCGATAAGATTGGCAAAACCATTATCTTTGCTTATGAACATAAGCACGCCCAACTGATAGTGGATCGATTTTATGCGCTTTATCCTCAATTTGGCAGTGACTTTTGCCAGCTGGTGGATTATAGTGTGAATTATGCCCAGGATATTATCGACAAGTTCAAGGAGAGGAATCTGATGCCGCAAATTGCCGTTTCGGTAGATATGCTTGACACTGGCATTGATGTGCTTGACATCCTGAACCTTGTTTTCTTCAAGCCGGTTTATAGCAGGATCAAGTTCATCCAAATGATTGGCCGCGGCACCCGTCTCAGTGAAGGTATTTTTGCTGACGGTACCAATAAGCAGGAATTCTACATTTTCGACTGGTGTGAGAATTTTGAGTACTTCAATGAAAACACAAACGGTCGTGAACCACAGCCGGTCATGTCGCTTGCGGAACGTCTCTTTGGGCTGATGCTCGATATGGCGGTGATTCTGCAACATCAAAAGTACCAGCAGGACGAATTTGCCCAATCGTTTTGCAAACAATTGAAGGAAAGGTTATACGAACAGGTATGTGCATTGAATGAGCAACATGTATCCGTGAGGAGACACCTGAAAACTGTTGTTCGGTTTAAGCATGCTGAAAACTGGTTGTATATCTCTGAATTGGAAGCGTTTGAAATGAAACAGCAACTCGCTCCATTGATTATCAACGAGAAGGACGACAATGGCAGCCGGATGTTTGATGCAATGATGTTTAATATCGAGCTTTCCAAACTTTCAACAGAGGTGAATGCCCAAAAAAGCAAGAGAGCGGTGACAAATATTGCCCGGCGTTTGCTGGGAAAAGCCAGTATTCCCGCAGTAAGTGAACGCATGGATACGATTGTAGCAGTCAGCAATTCCGCTTTCTGGGAACCGGCCACTCTTGAAAGTCTGGAGGCCGTCCGGCATGAGTTGAGGGATATTGTGTATGTAACTTTGGGATCACAGCATGAGCGCTTCGTGATTAACATTTCCGATGTTTTGGAGGAGAAGGTTGTCCCTAAACCCCAATTTGAAACTGACTACCATACCCGGATTTTGGATTACCTGAAAGAACATCGCGACAATGCGGCTATCAACAAGATTTATAAACTTGAGCAATTGACTCCTGCTGATATTGTTGAGTTGGAACGCATCTGCTGGGAAGAACTTGGCACCAAGGAAGAGTATGAAAACTATATCCAAAGGGGTCATATGGTTTGTGGGGATAAGGTGGCTGCCTTTATCCGTTCCATTATTGGCATTGACCGGCGCATTGCAAAGGAAAAGTATTCGGCTTTTCTGAGTGACATTGTGTTAAACACTCTTCAAGAGGAATACATCAATCAAATTATTGGCTATGTATGTGAAAATGGCGACATCAGTCCCGAAACCCTCCTTACCGATGAGAATTTCTCTGACATGGATTGGAGTGGTGTTTTTGGCACCAATCTCTTTTTGATCAGGAAGTACATAGACGAACTGCATGGGTTGATCGCTTAATGGTTCAATTTTATATGGATTATTTGATTGTTTGATAATTTAAACATACTGAACACGATGGTTTTATATCTCATTTTGGCATTGGTGGCAATTGGCCTCGTCTGTATGGTCATCATAATGGTGAAGGTGTTTTCAAAAGAGGAAACGACCGCTGTTTCCGCAAAGGACTTTGACCGTTTGGAGGGCAGGGTGTCCGACGAGAACCGGAAAGCGCGGCAGGAGCTTTCGGACAATATAGGCAAGATCAGGAAAGAGATGTCGGACAATGTAGGACAGATGCGGACGGAATTTACCGGAACTGTTGACA
>JAEEGL013535149.1_pt1 | contig 10217 bp, 9 predicted proteins | sample 9134231 | NCBI WGS metagenome assembly JAEEGL01 (sample SAMN16246548, study PRJNA631951) | gut metagenome | biome: gut microbiome; feature: rumen; material: fiber-attached | host: Bos | place: Iran: Karaj | collected 2018-10 | reverse complement strand
TGTCCTCATAAAGGAGCATCAGCGTGTCTGCATTGTAATAAACCGGAATGATGATTGAAATCCTGCTCATAACCTATCCTCTCAAATAATTCTTTACCGATTCGTACTCTTCCTTCGGAAGGAACGGGAACAGATCGTCGTTTAAAGCCGAAGTGATCGTACCGTCCGGATTGACCTTCGAAGAAAGCTTTGGTTCAAAATTCTGTTTTTCGTCAACGACCGCTTCGATAAGTACCGGTCCGTCAGCATCGATCGCATCCGCTATCTTACGTTCCATACCGTCCTCGCTGTCGATGCGTATGTACGGAATATCAAACGCATATGCGACCTTGGAAAGATCAGGGAATGACAGACCGTTTCCGTCGCAAACACCGATAAGCGGGTGGGGCGCAAAAAGATTCTGCTGTGTCTGTCTTATCGAATGATATCCGTTGTTGTTAAGTATTATTATCTTAAGATTAATATCGTTATAACGTACCGTCTGAAGTTCCTGGATGTTCATCATAAAACTTCCGTCTCCGTCTATACAGATCACGCGGTCAGTCGCTGCCGGATCTTTGATCTTTGCACGCCTTCTTGCGATCGCTGCACCGATGGCTGCCGGAAACCCGTATCCCATAGCGGCACATCCGGAATTGGTAAACAGCCGCTGCTCTTTTTTTATTATCGATGCCTGGAAGCTCATAACGCACGCGGCTCCGTTTCCGGTAACGGTCACCTCTCCCTCTTTAAAACATTTAAAAAGTGATTCGATGAAAACATACGGATTGAGCCTGTCCGTACCGCGGTAGCTGTCAAGAACGGCCGGATACCTGTCGTTAACATCCTTTGCACGCGCAAGCCATGCATCATGCATATGACTGTCGTACTTTCCGCTCTTATTGATATATCCGGTGATCGATGCCATGACTTCTTTTACGTCGGCGTGCACGGGCATGTCTGTTATAACAGTCGGCTTTTTAAGCTCATTTTCATCTATGTCTACGATGATCTTATATGCATCTTTTGCAAATTCATGCCTGTTATAACTGATCATCCTTATGTTCATCCTGCACCCGAGCACAAGCAGAACATCAGCAGTCTGTGCAACAAAATTGCCGCCGCGAAGACCAATCGTTCCGGGCTTTCCGCAAAACAGTCTGTGGTCTGTCGGCATAACGTCATGCGCATTCCACGCCGTAAGTACCGGGATCCCGAGTGCCTCTGCACATTCGATGAATTCTTTTCTCGCCCCCGCGACATTGATGCCGGTTCCGGCAAGTATTACCGGACGTTTTGCGTCTGCTATTTTTCTAATTATCTTTTCCGTAATGCTATCGTGATATACGGGATTTTCCGCTCCGTCAGGTGTGTAGCCGCAAAGTGTATCGGGATCGATAAGTGCAGCCTGGACATCGAGCGGTATATCGAGCCATACCGGGCCGGGACGGCCGTTCTGACACAGATACCACGCTTTTTCAAGATGATACCTTATCTTATCCTTATCGGTTATCATGACAGCATATTTCGTCATGTTTTTTACCGAATCGGCTATCTGGAATTCCTGGTCACCGAGCTGCCGTAGCGGCACGGTAGTTGATGCTGTTGTAGTTTCGAACTTGACCTGCCCGGATATTACGAACATCGGTATTGAATCCTGCCATGCCCCTATAACGCCGGTTATCGCGTTTGTTCCTCCGGGGCCGCTCGTAACACAGACCGGGGCGATCTTTCCGGTAAGCCTTGCGTACCCCTCGGCCGCGATCGCGCATGCCTGCTCGTGATGGTTAAATGTACATGTAATTCCCTGCTTATGTCCTATCGCATCATCAAGATGCATTGCTCCGCCGCCTGTGAGCATAAACACATCCGTTACGCCGTTTTGAACAAAAAAATCAGCTATATATTCGGAAACCTTGATCGTCATACTGTGTTTTCCTCCGGGAAACTGCAGCCTACATGAGGCTTTGGTATATACTGTCCGTAACAAATACGGGTTCTGTCTTAAGACCGAGTTTTTTGATCCCCCTGACCGTATCCTCGTTAATATTGTTTGCCTCTTCGCTGCTGTACGAATACTCCATATTCGGATTGACATAGTTTGATACCGAAGTCTCCCGATATCCGTCAAAGCCCGCAAGGGCAATACTTGCAACATCCGCCTTCTTTAAGAACTTAAGGAGCATAATAAGCGGGTTATCCGGCATAAGAGCTTCCTCATCGAGAAGATCACTGTAGTTTAACGTGTGATCGAACTCACCGAGTGTTCTTGTTATATTGGATGTTGCAATAAGCTTTGATTTTTCCTTCTGTTCATTGAGTGCGGAACAAAGCGGTACATACCTTTTCGCGTTGCTCATGAATACATAATCGATCTCATAATCTTCGGGTATGAAGTTGATCGATATCGTAACGCACTTCTTCCCTCTTATATGGGCAAGCACCTTATCACGCTGCGCGTATATATTCTTGCCGGGGCCCATCAGCAGTATATTTGCACCTGCAAGCTCTTCGATAAGTCTCGCGACCGAATCCGAATCGGCGCAGCATCTTTTCTGATAGTCAAAGTACAGATCCCTTATATAATCGCCGTCATATAAAAGGCGCTTTTCGTCATCAAGGCTCTCAAGTATCTCACTTATCGACTTGACCGAAAGTTTGCCGATGTCCATAAGATAATTGACATAGTTAGGATGACAGTCATGTGATGCAGCAAGGAAGAACTTAAACGAGTATCCCCATTTGACCTTCCGGCTCATCTCGAGCATCGTCACTTCGATGGCCTCAAGTATCTGGCTGTTGTGATAATGCGTTGCATGCGTTGAGTTCATATGCATGACAAGAAGTTCTATCGGTGTGTTTCCGGCGCTCTTGCCCATTCCGTACAGCGTACCGTCAACGATCAGCATACGGTCCTTCGGCGGATCATCCAAAAGCTCGATGCAGTTTGCATATGCCAGCTGGAAATTATTGTGCGCATGATAACCGATCCCGATAGATCTTTTCAGATGTGCACAAGCAAAATCAAAATAGTGTCTGAGCTGTCCTTTATGGAGCAGTCCGTATGTATCCACAAGCGAAAATGCATAAGGTTCAAGGTCGTTAACAAGACCGATAAGTTCCGATAATTCCTCGTCATTATAACTTGTTATCGATACAGCCTGTACAAAAACACTGTATCCCTTTTCCTTGATCTGCCTGCAAAAATCGATGGCGGCATGCATCTTCTGTTTTTTGAATATGACCCTTATTCCGTCAAGATAGCATTCATCGGCCGGCATGACATTATCTATCGAGCATGTTCCGAAATCGATCATACCGACGATCATTGAGGAGCCTTTTGCAAGCTTTCCGTATATCCTGTTTGCACTCTCGGTATCGGGAAATATCGTTCTGTTTGCGTCAAACTGTCTTCTGTCATCGATAAATCCGGTCTCGATGATATCTATCCCCGCTCCGACAAGCCTCTCAAAAATGTTTATTATATTGCTCCTGCCAAACTCCCAGTCGTTAAGGTAACCGCCATCCCGTAAAGTACAATCAAGAAGCTTTATATCATTTGACATCAGCGTCATCCTCCCGATCTGCTTCGATCTCTTCCTTCGCATCCGCCGTCACAATGAACACGATCCCGCATATTATCACGGCAGCTCCTATGATCTTGCGAACCGTTATTTCCTCCGAAAAGACAACATACCCCCATATGAGTCCCCATATGACGGTAACTCCTTTATTGGCATATGCACTGATCAAAGGCATATGTTTGATCACCTGTTGCCATGCCAGTGCATATACAAACAGCCCGAACAACACTATCCCATAATAGAGAATAAACCGGAAAGAGAGAAATTCCTCTCCTCCGGCAAACTTTGATGCAATACCCGTCAGTGAGTAAACCGCAAGGATAATATGAAGGATTATCAAGTATTTAAGCTTCGATCCCATAATCTCCTCTCTTGCTCACCTTTCTTTTAAGTATAATACAGTCGACATTACAAGCCGCAGCTGCTTCGCCGTCCTTTTCCCGCCTGTCTCCGATCATCAGGACATCCTCGCAGGCAATATCCATATCTTTCATGATGATATTAAGCCCTTCGGGGGATGGCTTTAGGGCGCTTATCCTCGTATCCTCCGGCGAGTACTCGGCATCTGCGATAACACCGAGTGCCTTCAGTTTATCCGAAGTCGGATAATCGGACCATACAACGACTTTGCGTCCGGCCGCCCGAAGCTTTGCCATCCATCCGATAAGCTTTTCGTCCCTTGTTTTGGTAAGTGCCGAAAGTGGGGCATCATATATCCATTTTCTGACAATACGCAAAACCCTGTCAGATGTCGTGTTCATATCTTCCGCAGTCTTTTTGATGATATCTTCTTCCGATGAGCTGCCTTCCCAGTGATCCTTGACTTTCCTGAAATGCGAAAGCAGAATAAGGTCCCTCGCCGAAAACGGATGACATATGTAATATGCAAGCAGTCTTTTTGCCATGATCATCCGAAGCCGGGGCTGGTCGTAAAGTGTCCCGTCAAGATCAAAAACATACAGGCTGTAATCGTTTATATCTTTTCTCATTGTCATACGTTAAACAGCGTAGGAGTAACCCAATATGACGGCATGGGTATATCGATTATCGTAAGAAGGAGCAGTATCAGAACGAGCACGGCAATATATATAAGGAGCGGTCTTTCCTTGTACAGTTTCTCGGGCTTCTGAACAGCCGAATCGGGCTTGAACGCAATATAAAGATAGAAACAGAACAGGCCGAAAACAAACGGCATTGCGATGATATACTCCATCCTGTATTTGATCATGAACACACCGATGAAAAATGTTGCACACATAGCATAGAAAAACGAAGATACAAGAAGACTTGTTTCGGTATAATGTGCAAAGCTCTTGCGGTAAAGTCCCGCAACAGAAGGATCTCCTATCATCCTGTATTCCGCAAACCGCTTTGTAGCCATAAGAAAAGCGCCTGCGAACCAGTATCCGATAAGTATACTGATGGGCGGCTGGAATTCCTGCGTAATAATAAACCAGCCGAGAAGAAGTCTTATCATGTTGTTTATCGATTCGGAAAGAACATCAAGATACGGGATATCCTTCGTCCTTATAGGCTTAACGTTGTAAAGAACTCCCATTATAAGAAGCCACAGCTCCATGAGCATGAACATCTTTCCGACCGCAAGCGACAGACCGATCCCGAGCACGATAAGAAGCGCATATTCGATAAGGACAAATGAAAGCTTCATATTCTCAGATACGACAGGTCTGTATTTTTTTGTAGGATGATACTTGTCAAACTCGGCATCGAGCCACTCGTTTATAACGTAATTGGCTGAAGCTATGAAACATGTTGCCATAAATCCCAGGATGAATCTTATGATCACATCGGAAGAAAAAACAAAATCCGTAAGAAGTATCGCGATCGCAATACCCGGAATGATAAATGCGTTTTTGACCCAGTGATCGGGGCGTGCTATCTTAATATAGTTTTTCATCAGATATCTCCTTAACTTAATTTGTGATCATATTCCGCAAACAAACGTGAAAAGTATTTCGTATTGTCGGTTATATCTCCCTTAAATACCGAAGAGCCCATAACGATGACATTTGCACCGGCATCAAGAACGACCCTGACATTCTCGCGTGTGATACCGCCGTCAACCTGTATGTCGGTATCAAGCCCCTCCTCATCAAGTCGTGCCCGAAGCGATCTGATCTTGGCTGTACATTTTTCCATATACTTTTGTCCGCCGAATCCGGGTTCAACAGTCATAACGAGAAACATATCGGCGATCCCGAAATACGGTGTAAGGACATCTATATCGGTATCGGGTTTTATCGCAACGCCGGCCTTTATACCGCCGGCATGAATACTCTTTAGTGTTTCCTTAAGCGGTTTGCATGCCTCCTGATGGACGGTCAGTATATCAGCCCCGGCATCGATAAATTTGTCCGTATACCTCTCGGGATCCGCAACCATAAGATGTACATCGAGTACTTTTTTTGTAGCGAGTCTTACCGAGGTAAGTACCGGTATGCCGAATGATATGTTCGGAACGAACATCCCATCCATCACGTCAAAATGGAAGTAATCGTTTCCGCCCGATTCCGCCTTCTTCATCTGCTCGCCGAGTATAGTAAAATCAGCGGCAAGGATTGAAGGTGATAGAATAACCATTATCAGTATCTCCTTGATCTTTCCAGTTCTTCGTAAATATATGCGTAGTTCTCATATCTTCTCTTTGATATCCTGCCAAGATCCACAGCATCTTTTACGCCACAACCCGGCTCATGCGTATGTGAGCACGGCATAAAACGACACGCCGTATACTCTTTGAACTCTTCATAATATCCGGACAGATCTTCTGTTGCGATATCAAAAAGATCAAATGAACCGAATCCCGGCGTGTCGATGATGTATGTATTATCCTTTATCGGTATTATCTCCGAATGACGTGTCGTATGCTTTCCCCTTGCAAGCTTTTGGGATATCTCCCCTGTCTTTTGAAGATCGCTTCCGGTCAGGCAGTTTATGATCGACGATTTGCCGACACCCGACGGTCCGGCTACGACGGTAGTCTTTCCGTAAAGGATAGCCTGAAGATCATCGATACCCTCTTTTTCCCTTGCGCTCGTAACAAATATCCTGCATCCGCTGTCCCTGTAATCGTCGGCAACTTCCGCGGCCATGTTTTCCGATGCAAGATCCTCTTTGTTAAAGCATATGATCACCGGTATATCCTGTGCTTTATACTGCAAGATCATCTTATCGAGCGTCACAAAATTCGGTTCGGGACTTACAAGTGCAAAAATGATCAGCGCCTGATCCGCATTTGCGACATTCGGTCTTATCAGTTCATTTGTTCTTGGATGGATGTTTGATATATTTCCGACCATATCTTCACCGGGAATAACATCAATATCAACAATATCTCCTACGAGCGGTTTGGTCTTGTCAAGTCGAAACAGCCCTTTTGCCTTGCATGTGTACAGCCCGTCACTGCAAAGCACATAATAGAAGCCTCCTATACCCTTGACTATCCTGCCCGTCATCGTCATTCTTCCGCCGTAAACGTGACTGCAGTCGGACTGGTCGTTTCCCATGTACCTTCTGCCGACAGATATGTGATCGTAATGACACCGCTTGATATATCGCTTATTCCTGACTTGGATACGTTATACGGGAACGAGGTCGTCGTGTATCTTCCGAGTTCTTCTCCCGAAGGACTCATAAGTACTATGACAGCTTCGGAACCGGCCATGAAATTACTCGGAGATCCGACATCTACCGAACAAGAGTATGTCGTTATCTTTTTACCGAGGCTTATCTTAAGGTCAACAGCCGTTCCCTTATCCACCATTCCGCCTGCGGCGGGTGCCTGGGATATGACCTTGCCCTTTTCAACCGTATCGGAATCTTCCTCGGCAACGGTTCCTATCGACAGTCCTTCTTCCTCTATGACTACCTTTGCTTCCTCCTCGGTCTTGCCTGTAAGGTCAGGCATTGTTATCTGCTCAACATTTTTACCCGAGCTGATCACTACGGTTATCGGACTTCCTGATGCGGCCGTCTCTGCGCCCCGGGGATTCTGTGAGATGACTATACCCTTTTCGACACTGTCACTTTCCTGAAGCTGTTTCTGCATCGCGAATCCTTCCGCATCAAGTCTTACCTTAGCTTCCGCTTCAGTAAGTCCTACAACATCGGGAACCGTAACACCTACCACCTTGCCGCTTGATACGACAAGATTAAGCACCGTGCCGCTTTCTACTTCCGTATTTCCTTCGATATCCTGTGAAACAATATAGTCTTTTTCGTATTCCGTCGATTCCTTGTATGTAGCCTTGGCGGTAAGTCCTGCCTTGGTCAGGGCGTCGCTCGCCTCCGCTACCGACATTCCGACTACGTTTGGCACGATAGTCTTACCTGCCGATGTCTCGATCGTAAGCTCTTCGCCTTCATCGGATGAACTTCCCGAAAATGCTCCGAACACTTTGCCGATAACAACGACCGCTATTATCGTTATGACTATCGCTGCGGCAACAAGCAGTATCGTGACTGCCTTTTCCATCTTAGGATCAACATCGTCATCAAGCTCGTCGTCGTAGTAATCGTCTTCCCTTGTTCTGTATGCTTTCTTGGATGCCGGAGCATTCTTGACGTTCTTGACGTTTTGGGAGTTCCTGCCCTTTTTATCCTTGGCTCTTACATCACTCCTTGAATCCTTCGGTCTGGAGCCATGTCTGCTCTCGTCCCTGCGCTCCGCCTTCTGCTTTTGCGATCTTATTCCGAATACATCGTCAAAATCATCGTCGGCATATTCTTCCTCTTCGTCCTCGCGTATGTATTCCGGCTGGGGAGTTCTTGCCTTGTGAAGTTCCTCCTCGATGACCGGCGGTGTGGTCGGTGCAGTCTGCCTGCGGAACTGCTCCTTATCAAGCTCGGAAAGGTTCTTTGTCCCTCCTTCGGATGCAGGCTCCTGTATGACAACAAATTCCTCATCGGGATTCGTGAGCGAATGTTTAAGGTCACGTATCAGCTGGCCGACGTTCGCATATCTCCTGTCCGGGTTCTTCTGGCAACACTTTGCGATTATCTGCTCAACGCTTATCGGAACATCGGGAACATATACTCTCGGTGACGGCATCTCTTCCTGGATATGCTTGATAGCCACCGCAACGGTCGTCTCGCCGTCAAACGGCACATGACCCGTTATCATCTCAAACAATGTTATACCGATGGAGTAAATGTCACTCTTGGCATCGGAGTATCCGCCTCTTGCCTGCTCGGGTGAAGTATAGTGAACGCTTCCCATTGCATGGCTTGTCACGGTATTGCTCGTTGCCGCCTTTGCAATACCGAAATCGGCCACTTTAACCTTACCCTCTTTGGATATGATTATGTTCTGCGGTTTGATGTCGCGATGGATGATCCCGTTGTTATGTGCGGCTTCGATACCCATTGATACCTGGATCGCGATACTGACCGCTTCCTTAGCCGTAAGACGTATCTTTTTCTCGATATAGTGTTTTAAAGTGATGCCTTCGACAAGTTCCATGACGAAGTAGTACATCCTCTTCTCTTCACCGACATCGTATACGTTAACGATATTAGGATGCATAAGTCCTGCTGCGGACTGTGCTTCCGCTTTGAATTTGGAGACAAAACTCGAATCCGATGAAAACTCCGGCTTAAGAACCTTTATCGCAACAAATCTGTTGAGCTTATGGCACTTTGCTTTGTAAACATCTGCCATTCCGCCGCTTCCGATAAGTTCCAGTATTTCGTATCTATCCCCTAAAAATGTTCCTATCTCAAGCATTTATCTGTCCTCGTTAAGCCTCGATTATTACAACCCCTATATTATCCTTCCCACCGTTATGGTTGGCCATTTTGATAAGGTTCTCCGCCATGTCGGGTGTATCAACACTCGTTCTTACTATGCGAAGTATCTCATCATCCTCAACCATATTTGTAAGCCCGTCAGTACACATCAGAATGATATCGCCCGGGTTTAATTCAACCTCAAAGAAATCTATCTCAACTGCGGGTGCCGCTCCGATCGCGCGAGTGATGATGTTTTTGTCGGGATGCGTTTTGGCCTGAGTCTCGTCAAGAGATCCTTTTCTAACAAGCTCGGCAACAAGCGAATGGTCCTTTGTCACCTGCGTGATGGCCTTGTCTATAAGATACAGCCTGCTGTCACCGACATTTGCAACATACAGCACATCATCGGATATCGTGGCCGCAACACATGTTGTGCCCATACCCGCAAAATCAGGCTCCGAATTTGCCTTCTCGTATATCTCCGTATTGGCGACCGTTATTGCTTCACGAAGTATCTTGATCGGCGACTTGTCATCACAGACCTCAACCTCGCGCTCTATCGCTTTGACCGTATAAGCCGAAGCATAATCTCCCGCCTTGTGACCTCCCATCCCGTCACAAACGATAAAGAGATTATTCAGATTGCCAAGCGGATGTTCACACGTATAGACGGTATCCTGGTTGAGCTTTCGCTTCCTTCCGATATCCGTCATCGAATAAGTCTTATACATTTTTGTCTCCTTGCGAAGCACCTTTTAGGAACGCACGGCGCAGTTGACCGCAGGCCCCGTTGATATCGCGCCCCATTTCCCTTCTTATAGTAACATTTATATTGTTTTTTTCAAGTTTATTTTTAAGTGCGAGCGCCTTTTTTCGGCTTGTTGCGGCATATTCTCTCTCCTT
>JAEEGL011966031.1_pt1 | contig 10217 bp, 7 predicted proteins | sample 9134231 | NCBI WGS metagenome assembly JAEEGL01 (sample SAMN16246548, study PRJNA631951) | gut metagenome | biome: gut microbiome; feature: rumen; material: fiber-attached | host: Bos | place: Iran: Karaj | collected 2018-10 | reverse complement strand
GTTGTTGCCTTACTCTCACCCATTGTGTTTCCGAAAGGATTGATCCAGTAGATATGTCCATCAGGCTGACGGAATTTTTCCCACTCTTCCTCTGTGAACCATGTCTCCTTGAATTCAGGATACTTGTCGATGTAATCATCAAGAGGAACAAGTGCATCTGCATCAATAAGAAGATTCATTTCATCAGAATCGATGAAATCAGGATACTCACCACCTGCGATAAGTGTACCGGTAGCTTCAGAAGCTGTCTGACCAGTAAGCCATGTCTCCTTAACCTTAACACCCCACTTGTCTGCGATCATCTGAGCGATCTCATTGTCGTCATTGATCTCTGAACCGGGCATTGTGATGAACATTGTGAAGTCAGTAACTTCACCGCTGCCTGCATCTGCTGCACCTGCATCAGCAGAAGTATCTGCTGCGCCTGTGTCTGCTGTTGCTGCTGTGTCAGCTGCGCCTGTGTCTGCTGCACCGCCGTCAGCTGCTGCGCCACAACCTGCAAGCAAAGATGTCATCATTGCACAACTGAGTAATAATGCTGCAATTTTCTTTACTTTCATTTTTATCCTCCCTATGAAAATAATCTCGGGATCTCATGACCCCACTGATACTATGATAATCAAAAAATTATTTTCATACCACGGAGGAATTATAGATAAAGGGGGGTGAAAATATAGATTGGTCTGTTTAGTATTTTTTAGTACTGTTTGCGGTATTTTGCAGGAGTACAGCCCTTAAGTTCAATGAATTTGCTGATGAAATAGTCTGTATCCTTATATCCGACCTTCTCGGCTATCACCGGGATCTTGTCATCGGACTTAAGCAGCATGGAAGCCGCCTCATCTATCCTCACCGAGCATAAGAAGTCCTTGAAGGACTGATCGTACTTCTTCTTAAATAACTGTCCGAGATACGACGAGTTAACATAGTATTTCTTACTGAGACTCTTAAGCGTGAGATTGTCGGCAAAATTGGTCCTGATCTCCTTCTCGATATCCTGAAGGACACCACGGGATACATTCTTCCTCAGCTGATTGAGATAATCCGCATAGGATTCGGCAAACCTCTTAAGATGGGTCCTGCTGCCCCTGGTCTCTCCCACTTCATAAACATTATCCGAGATATATGTCATGACCTCTTCCTGGTTGATACTCTCATCCAGTTCGACCGCCAGATGCAGAAGCCTGAACAGCAGATAATTGGTATTGATGGACAGCGCCTTATCAGCCAATACGCTGTTCTCCATACCGCTCACGGCATCGAAGAGCGCATCGACCGACGAATTGATCCTGTCCTTATCATCAAGTTCTATGCCGGATATAAGCCCGTCAAGCTCATCCTTACATAAGAGCACGCCGCTCTCACTCGCCTGTACATCATCTTCATATATATATATCTTCTTATTCTGATTGAAACTGCTGAAAGGACGCAGAGATGCCGCAGAAGAATAAGATCTTGAGAGTTTTGCGATATCATCCACTCTCTTACCGACTAAGAATACCGGATTAAGGCTGTCATCCTTCTCAACGACTCTCGCCGTCAGTCTGTCCAGATACTTATTTACATCCGTTCCGTATTCACTTCCCAGATCATCAGAGAAGATAAACGAAAGCTCATATTCATCCGTATATCCCGGAATATCAGGTATCAGCCTGTCACTGTTCTTACCCAGGATCTCCTTAAGTGTCTCATAGAGCCTGTCCTTAAGCTCGATTATCTCCTCATCGGACTTCTCCTCAACAGATTCCACGCTTAAGAAACAGATATTGACGAAGCGGAAATCACCGGCACCGTATCTGTGCAGGTTTCTCTTCACATAGTCTATATGCTTGTCCTTGGCCTTGCCTGCCAGTAACAGCATGATGTTCTGCGTCAGATATGCCTTCCTTACATCCGCCGTCACTTCAGTCACGCTCATATCGGACTCACGCTTGTTCTTGACCTTGTCGATCACCTTAAGAAGACTCTCCGCCCCGACGGGCTTAAGGAGATACTCAAGCGCATCATATCTTAAGGCAGACTGAGCATAATGGAAATCATTATATCCGCTGACAATGACAAAATAAGCGTTCGATATGTTGTCCTCTCTCACGGTCTGCAACAGTTCGATACCGGTCATCACGGGCATCTTGATATCCGCAAAGACCAGGTCGACCTCATTTTTCATGAGGAAATCAAGGGCCTCACTGCCGTTAGAGGCCTTCTTCACGATCTGGCAGCCATGCTCATTCCAGTCTATGAGCACTGACAGTCCTTCCAATATAAAAGGTTCATCATCTACGAGCATCACTCTCAACATTATCTGTAAGCCTCCTTACGGGCACCGTTATCGTTATGAACGTACCAACTTCCTTTTCACTCTCTATCTCAAACCGGGCTTCATCCTCCGTACTCATCTTAAGTCTGAGGCAGGCGTTGAGCATTCCCACATGCGTTCCGCCCTTGATATCCTCAAGAGTACAGTTGTTCATCTTATCGCTTAAGTATTCCACGTCCTCATCCGGCATACCCTGGCCCGTATCCTCAATCTCCATGATCAGGTTATCTTCCTTACGGAACACTCTCACATATACCCAACAGGCCGTAGTCTTGCCTTCCATGCCGTGGACGCAGGCATTCTCAACGAAGGTCGTAAGCGTAAGTCTCGGGATCGAGTATGAGCCGCACGAATCCTCTGCCTCAATGCTGAACTTAAGCCTGTCGCCGAAACGGTACTGCTGAAGTTCAAGATAGGCACGGATAAAACTCAGCTCCTCGGCAACCGTTGAACGATCCGTAGACCAGCTGATGTTCTGGCGCACCAGAGTGGCCATCTTTTCTATCATATATGCGGTCTCCTGCTCTTTCTTGAGCACGGAACGCATCCTTATGGTCTCCAATATATTGAAGAGGAAGTGCGGATTGATCTGTGAATGCAGGGCACTGAGCTCGGCATTCTGTCTCGCAAGCTCCATATCCTGACGCTCAAGCTTGTCCCTGTAGTTGGTCTCTATAAGGGAATTGAGCCTGTCCGCCATTCTGTTATAGCCTCGCATCAGAAGACCGATCTCATCATCTCCCGCCTTACCCGTATCGATACCTCTGATATTGTCTATGTCAACTTCATCAAAGGCTCTGGACAGACCGTATAAGCGCTTCGCAAACGACCTGTTGATAAGGCTTATTAACAGGATGGGAGCCGCAAGATTAAAAAGGATCAGCACAGCTATAAGCCCTGCGTTCTCCTTAATGACCTCAATGACACTGCTGGCATTTCTTGTCACAACGATCCTGAAGCTCTTGCCGTAGACCTTCCACGGTATCGACAGTCCAATGTTGACATCTCTGCTGAGCATCTCATAATCGACCTGCGGACTCTTCTGCACCGTACTTGAGAGAAGTATCCTGTCACCCTCACACAGATACACCGGCGCATCATATGCAAGCGTCTTCATCTTACGCTGCAGCATACTGTAATCCAGATCCACATATACCATCATGTGCCTGTCATACCAGCTGAAGTGATCAAGCGCTCTTATGATCGATACTTTCTTACGGTTTCTGTCCATCGGGTTACCATCACCCGAATAAAAGAAGTTTACAACCATATTGTTGGTCGCCGCCAGAAGGTCATCCCACTTAACATAGCCGATATCCTTAAGGTTATAGAAGTTTCCTCCGTTGATGATACCGTCATTGTCGCTGCAGAGAATGATGTTGTTGATAGCCGATTCCCTGCCGCTGTCTAAGGGCTTTAATATATTATTATTGATGACAAAACGCTTCTCGTAGAAATCATAGTCGGACTCAAAATCATCATCCAGAAAGGCATAGACCTCTTCATCCAGATAGATATTGTTGATGACGGCCACCGCCTCATCGAAGGTACTGCTAAGCAGATACTTAACGGAATCCGCTACCTGCTCCATGCGGTACTCTTCCTCCCTCACTTCGTTATGCTGTAACAGCGTGAAGATGATGCCGTCCGTCAGGATCAGAGGTATAAACATGCAGACCACATACATAAGCATCAGCTTTTTGCCGATGCTTAAGTCATTGAGCCAGTTATAGATGTGATCATATACTCTCTTAAGTATCATACTCTTATCGTCTGAACACGATCCTCTTCTGTATCTGATAGCTTATCACAAAGAGGAATGAATCAACCATTATCTTGACATAGGTCTCCGGTATCGGAAGGAGCTTATGCACCAGTATCACAAATCCCGCGGATGCGCACATCTGCAGTACACATAAGGTGTAATATCCGATCGCGCTCTTAAGCATCTCCCCTTCCTTGAGGAAGACTACCTGCTTGTTCATAAGGAAGTTATATATCGATGATAAAACACGGGCGATCACGGTGGAAGCGCTGATCCTTAATTCCTCGCTCATCCCGCCGAACACCTTGAGCATAAGTCTGAATATAAGTATATCCACGATGAACGAACTTAGGGATGTTAACAGGAACTTAAAGAAGGTCCCGAAGAGGATCTTATATACGGATATACTGTCACGTACAGCCCTGAAATGCGTTCCCGCATTGGCATTCTCATATATGGTCTCAATAGGCACTTCTTCCACGGGGATATGCTCCCTTGCCGCTATGACAAGCATGTCAAGTTCGTATTCAAACCTGTCTCCCTTGCCCTGCATGAATATACCAAGAAGCGACACGGGTATACCGCGAAGCCCCGTCTGTGTATCGGTAAGATCAAGTCCGTGGAGGATCTTAAAGAGGCGCCTTGTGAGCTTGTTGCCCTTCTTGCTCTTAAAGGGTACATTGTCGCTGTCAAAATCGCGGGCTCCAAGGATAAGGGCATTCCCCCTTTCAAGAGTCTTCTCAGCGACCGCCAGTACATCCTTAACGGCATGCTGTCCGTCCGAATCCGCGGTGACAACGCACTTGGCCTCGTTAAGTAAAGCCAGCATATCTTCAAGCGGACGGCTGCCCTCATAGGCCAGATCGTTCGGCAGAGTCCTGTCACAGATCAATAAGAAAGCATTCTTAAGTGCCCTTCCTTTTCCCAGGTTATGAGGGTGGTGCAGCACCATACATCTGTCTGAAAGCTGTGTAAAAACAGCTCGATGCACCGCATCCGAACCGTCGTCAATCAGGAGGATGTTCTCAATCCCCGCCTGCAAAAGTTCCTCACAATATATGATAAGTTTCGGATCCGGATCCAACGCCGGAATGATAACAACCGTTTCACGCATAGTATTAGTATAGTATGAGGCGTATCTATGTGCAACCGTTAAGCGCAAAAAGGGCCAGCCTGCGTAAACAGGCTGACCCGTATGAACCTTAGATGCAGTTCTTCGTCAATTAATTACTTGAAGAACTCTACTGCTCTTGCTAAGCCCATAGCCATATCGTTCATATTGCTGTTGTCTTCGCTGATGTTGTTCACATTGTCCTTCACGCCGTCGAGAGAAGCCGTAACCTCTTCGTTGGCTGCGGAGTTCTGCTGCGATACAGCTGAAAGGTCGCTGACACTTGATGTGATGACATCCTTGATATTGGTAAGATCCTTAGTCATCTCATCAATAGAAGCTATGCCGCTGACTGCTCTGTTGATCTCAGCATCAAGCACATCGAATCTCGCCATGGTCTCCTTGAGAAGTTCCTGCTCCTTGTTGATGGCTTCCTGAACCTCTGCCGACATATTCACGCAGTTCTCTGACTGATTCTTGATATCGTCAACGATTGAAGCGATCTCCTGAGCCGAATCATTACTCTGCTCAGCAAGCTTCTTGATCTCCTCAGCCACAACACCGAAGCCCTTGCCGGCCTCACCTGCTCTTGCTGACTCAATGGAAGCATTGAGTGCTAAGAGGTTGGTCTGATCTGCGATCTCAGTGATGAGGTTGATAGCCTCTATGATCTTGCCGACTGCGGCATTGGTAGAAGCGATGCTTGAAGAAATATTGGATACAGCCTCAGATGTCTGCTGGCTTGACTTATCCATATTCCTTATATAATCTGCTGCCTCGACATTGGCATTGCTCATCTCCTTGGCACCTGCATTGAGGTTCTCGACATTCTCTGAGATATCGCCGATGATCTTATCCATATCGATGACTCTTGAGTTGATATCCTGTACATTCTCAGCCACTGTAACCGCTCCGTCTGACAACTCTGTCATAGCGGTGGTTATCTGGAATGTTCCGTCAGCAGTCTGGCCTGACAGTTCTGTCACTACTCCGATCCTCTGTACGAGATCCTCAGATGTACCCTTGATCTCTCCGATGATCTTATCCAGCTCATGCTGAAGCTTCTTGGCTGCCGCTATAAGCTGCTTGGTCTCAAACAGATGAGACTCTGCCGTAACCTTGGATGATATATCACCGTTTGATATCTTCTGTATACTGTCTGCAACAGAAGCAAGAGGTGTGATGATGATACGAGTGATCACAACGACCAGTACAACAAATATAACGAAGAGAACAGCTGCTGTCACAAGAATGGATGCTAACAGGCTCATCTTCTCCGACTTAACCTTAGCCTGTGTGATACCGGCAAACGCCATACCCCAGATAGAACCGTCAGCATTCTTGATAGGTGTATAGAATACGTAATAATCGGTGCCATTGATCACGATATCGTTGGAATAGAACTCCTGGCCCTTGCTGCCAGCTGCCCAAACAGCGTCAGATGCGGGAGTACCTTCGATCCTCTTGCCTGCACTGTCTCTGATAGATGTGAAGAATCTTATATTGTCCTTGAAGATCGTCAGATCCACACCCTGCTTCTGCATGGAATCCACATAGTCAGTCTCATACTCGATACCGCCCTGGTTCACGATATCCCACTCATAATACTCTCTGAGTCCGTGAGCAGCGATCTGCAGACTCTGCTTGGTCTGCTCTTCAAGCGCCTTCGACATCTTGCTGTAAGAAACAATGATGATGACAGCGCCAACAACTGTAAGAGGTATCAGAGAAAAGAGAAGAAGCATTCTTCTCATATCCAGGCCTCTTTTTTCCTTCTTGTTATCCATTACTTGTCTCTCCTTACTCAATATCTACTGTAATTACCATGTGATATCCGCATTATGTATGCGTTTACCACATATATATGGTCATTTTACCACATTTAGTATGAATTGCACAACTATTTTCATATATTTTGTGTTTTTTCCGATTATTCCTATTTGGATTCTATTTTCAAAAAAAGGTTTGTAAAAAAGGCTTGCATTTTGAATTGTCTCTTGTTATTATATACAAGCGTGCTGGACAGATCGTCTGGCAGCGCAACACAATATACGGCTCGTTGGTCAAGTGGTTAAGACGCCGCCCTCTCACGGCGGAAACAGCGGTTCGATTCCGCTACGAGCTGTTCCCGATAAAGCTCTCAACCATGCGGTTTGTGAGCTTTTCTTATGCCCTAAAAAAGTGGTCCAAAAGTGGTCCAAGGCCATTTTGGGATTTTGAAACCCGCTATTTTACTGGGTTTGTCGCACATACCAACGGGACCGTTCCGCTACTATTATATAACAAAAAAAGCCCGTAAACACTATATGTGTTTACGGGTTACTTTTCCTCCAAAAGCGGCCCTCCGGGCGGCTAGAGTGTTCGAGAAGATCGATCTCCTTTCTTTTTTATAAATTTGGAGTTCGAAACCGCCCTTCGGACATCTGGACCACTTTCAATTCATCATACATCTTTTGCACTATTTTATCTCAATTACTTCTCTTGAATATTCCGGGGCATATTCATCATCCCATTCCTGTAAAAAATCATCATTATCAGAGATTTTATCAATCAAATTGTAACCTCTCTGAATTGTTATTTCTTCAGAAAACGGAACAGTATCTTTTTCAAATAGTATCTCATGTCCGTCAACATCAAAGATAATTGCTCTTGTCAGCCAAACTTCATATGCTGGTTCTCCATTAATAGCCATCTTTTGCTGCTCATTGACAATTGTTACCGATGTAATCTGAGCTCCTACTGGTGTAGATACCATCTCAACATTTTTAAATGCTGACTTTATCTCCGAATCTTCAACTTTTGATATTCGAGACACACTCATATCCTCAACAATGCCAAAATAATCAACCGCTTCTTGTATATTAGTTAACGAGAATACTTCGTCGCCAATATATAATCCGACAATCTGAGTTACACTATTCGTATAGTTAAATGCATCACATTTATACTTTATAAAAATCTTTCCAATCCAATCTCCTATTATGGATTGATCAAATCTCATATCGATTGTTTTCATAATGCATTATCCTCAGACTGGAAGAGCCGCTTCGCTCGGAATAGTTATCTCAATGTTCAACTTCCCGCCAAATGCCTGCGCCAATCTATCCAATGTAGATATGGATGGATTAGAAACTCCACGTTCTATCTTTGATATGTCTGATTGATCGATTCCGCTCATTTCAGAAAGTTGTTTCTGCGATATACCGAGTCTGGCTCTGGCCGAAATGATCGAATTACCCAAAGTGATATTTGCCTCGCTGACTTTTTCAACCAACACTCCATCGCAGTAGATCGTCTCAGTCTCAAGGTCAAGGTCATCATTCCATATAATTCCATAACCGCCCATCAGTTTTCCGCTCATGAACAGTTTTCTGTCATTAAGTGCCTTCAGTTGCGGATACTTACTATACAGAACCGAGACATCATATTCCATTACAGACCCGTCCTGAAATGTTACTCTCAGAACCGTCCCTTTTCCAAATACCAGTTTACATGCCTTGTGAAACATACCCAATTCCTCCGATCGAACTCTATCAGCATTTTTCCATACTGCTTTTATCCATCAGGAAATCATATATGCTCATCGTTACAATTCCCTTCTCATCTCTGGAAGTCTTCACAACGTCTCGAACCAAAACAATCTTTTTGAAGGAATCATCAACATTATTAAGAGATTCCTTTTCTTGTCTTTCCTTCTCCTGATCAGGGATTTGAAAAGCAGACTGAATGTAGTATCTTTGACTTCCCATGTTAGCCACAAAATCTATTTCCAGTTTTCTCTTTTCCTGTTTTCCTTCACAGTTACGCTTTCTTATTTCCACTACACCGACATCGACTGCGTAACCTCTTGAAAGCAGTTCGTTATAAACTACATTTTCCATCAAATGAGTTTCTTCCACCTGACGAAATCCTAATCTGGCATTTCTGAGTCCAATGTCTTCATAGTAGTATTTAAGAGGCGTTCCGATATATTTTCTTCCTTTTACATCATACCTGTTTGCTTCATTTATAATAAAAGCATCCTTCAGGTATCCTATATATTGCACGATCGTATTTCTTGAGACTTTTGATTTGAGTACGCTTTTAAATGTTGCCTCTATCTTTGTCGGATTTGTAAGTGATCCTACCGCTGAAGCAAGTACATTCAAAAGTGATTCCATTTCTTCCGTCTTCTCAATACTGTTGTGCTCAATTATGTCACTTATATATGTTTTTTCAAAAAGATCCGTCAGATACTTTATCTTTTGCTGGTCTGTGCGCATTCCCCATATAAGCGGTAGTCCGCCGTATGTGACATATTCTGCCCATCCATGATAGATGTCCCCTTTGTAATTCTGCATCGCCTCCTGAAAAGTCAATGGATAAACATGAACCTCGTCACCACGCCCTCTGAACTCTGTAAGGATATCACTGGACAGAAACTTTGAATTACTTCCGGTCACATAAATATCAAGGTTCTTTATATGTAACAACGAATTAAGGACTTCCTCAAAATCTCCAAGCATTTGTACTTCATCTAGAAGAAGATAATAATCTTCTTTGTCCGTAATTTGTTCTTTTACAAACTTGAGCAAAACATCCGGATCACGATATTTTGCATTCTCTTTTTTATCAAATTCCATCTCGATGATGTGCTCTTTATCCACACCTTCGTTTAACAAATATCCCTTAAAAATATTAAAAACAAGGTAAGACTTTCCACATCTTCTGATCCCGGTAACAATCTTAATCATGCCATTATGCATACGATCTTTTAAGTCTTCCAAATATTTATCTCGTTTTATTTCCATTTAACACCTCTGACAATTTTGGACTCATGAGTCTTCTTTTATCATTATATCATCTTGCACGGCTTTTACAATGCATATTTTTACATTTTCGGACACATGTGCCCGATTTTGTCAAAATCTCCTCAACAAACGCCTTTTAAAAAGGCTGGTTCTAGAACTAATAAGTCTTCTTCTACATATAAGAACGGCGAATATGTCATGGCAGAAAAGTAGATTGACGTTATATTTCAGTAT
>JAEEGL011835761.1_pt1 | contig 10217 bp, 3 predicted proteins | sample 9134231 | NCBI WGS metagenome assembly JAEEGL01 (sample SAMN16246548, study PRJNA631951) | gut metagenome | biome: gut microbiome; feature: rumen; material: fiber-attached | host: Bos | place: Iran: Karaj | collected 2018-10 | reverse complement strand
GATCCTGCTGGCGCTTTCTGCAGCCGGCGCGGTCTTTGCCCTGTACAGGATCAGGGAGCAGAGATCGGGCGAACAGATGCAGGTGCCGGTAAGCGCGGGCAGATTTGATTTCGTACCGGCGCCGCCCGAACCGGAGCCGGAGCCTGAACCGGAACCTGAGCCTGAGCCGGAGGTCCTGCTTCCGGATAAGATCACGGTCGCCTTTGCAGGCGATATCCTTTTTGACCGGAATTACGCCACGGGTTCCACGATGGCTTCGGCCGGCGGGTTCGCCGCGTGTCTGGACGAAGAGGTCCTGGATCTGATGCGGGGCGTGGACCTGATGGTGATCAACAACGAATTTCCGTATTCGGACCGGGGAGCGCCCCAGGAGAATAAACAATACACGTTCCGGGCGCCGACGGCAACGGCGGCCTGGCTCGCGGAAGCGGGCGTAGATCTTGCCGCCCTGGCGAACAACCACACGTTTGATTACGGAGAAACGGCGTTTTACGACACACTGGAGACGCTTGAGGCTGTCGGGATGCCTTATATCGGAGGCGGCCGCACGTTCGGGGACGCGTCGGCGCCGTACGTCCTGGAGACAGGGGACTTCAGCATCGCGATCCTGAACGCGACGCAGATCGAGCGGTACGAAGTGCCGAATACGCGCGGCGCAACTGAGACGGAGGGCGGCGTTTTCAGGTGTTTCCATCCGGAAGACCTGTACAACGCTGTCCGGATGGCGAAAGAGTCATACGACTATGTTATTGTTTTTGTCCACTGGGGAACAGAGAAAGAAGAGCAGCCCGACTGGATGCAGCTCGACCAGAAAAAGGGGCTGGAAGAAGCCGGTGCGGACCTGGTGATCGGGGCGCACCCGCATGTGCTGCAGGGATTCGATTTCGAAGGGGATATGCCGGTAGCTTACAGCCTCGGAAATTTTCTGTTTACTTCATTTACCATCGATACGGGCATCATCGAGGCGGATTTCGACCCGCGGGAAGAGAGTCTTACGCAGCTGAGATTCTATCCTATGAAGCAGGAAGGCTGCCGGGTCAGGATGCTGCACGATTCGGAAAAACAGCGGGTGCTGGACTATCTGCAGGAACTTTCGCCGCACGTCCGTATTGATGAAGACGGAGTGATCACAAAAGAATAGTTTTCTCTTGACACTCTTCTCGTGCTTATGTTAGATTAGACAAGGTTTATACCGACCGAAGACAGCAGGTGCCGCAAGGCGTAACAGACGGCGCTCCTCTGAGACCGTAACCTGCCGAGGCGAGATGAAACAGTGAACTTCCGTATGCGCGGCAGAAACCGTGCAGCGGAAGATGAAATGAACTGCCGCCTCTGTCCAGTACAGAGGCTTTTTCATTCTCCGTTCGGTTCAACAGTGTGCGCAGATGCGTACAGGAAAGGAGAAAAAATGGCAAAAGTTGAATTGAAGCAGCCCATCGTCAACGAGATCGCTGAAAATATCGAAGGCGCACAGTCTGTCGTGCTGGTAGATCACAGAGGCCTGACCGTTGCACAGGACACAGAGCTTCGTAAACAGCTTCGCGCCAACGGTGTGTTCTACAGAGTTTACAAGAATACCCTGATGAACTTCGCGTTCAAAGGCACACCCTGCGAAGGCCTTACCCAGTTCCTGGAGGGACCGAGCGCGATCGCTGTTTCCAAGGAAGACGCGACGGCGCCGGCAAGAGTCCTTGCCGAGTTCGCCAAGACCGCTCCGAAACTGGAGTTAAAGGGCGGCATGGTCGAAGGCACTTCCTATGACGCGGAAGGCATCGCCCAGATCGCTACAATCCCTACAAGGGAAGTACTGCTTTCCAGACTGCTTGGCAGCATGCAGTCCCCGATCGCGAACTTCGCCCGCGTGGTGAAGCAGATCGCGGAAAAGAAAGCGGAAGGCGCCCCTGCAGAAGCAGCAGCCCCTGCGGCGGAAGCGGAAGCCCCGGCAGCAGAAGCAGAAGCTCCCGCACCGGAAGCAGCACCTGCCGAATAATGGCAGCGTAAAGAACGAATCACGAACACCGGGGAATCCGGAATTCTAAATGGAGGAAAATAAGATGGCAAAGTTATCTACCGCAGAAATTATTGATGCGATCAAGGAACTGTCCGTTCTCGAACTGAACGATCTGGTTAAAGCATGTGAAGAAGAATTCGGCGTATCCGCAGCAGCGGGTGTCGTTGTCGCCGCAGCCGCCGGCCCTGCCGCAGCTGAAGAAGAAAAGACCGAGTTTGACGTTGAGCTGACCGAAGTCGGCCCGAACAAGATCAAGGTCATCAAAGTTGTCCGTGAAATCACCGGCCTTGGCCTGAAGGAAGCAAAGGACGCTGTTGAAGGCGCTCCGAAGGTTCTGAAGGAAGCTACCACCAAGGAAGACGCGGAAGAAATCAAGGCGAAACTGGAAGCCGAAGGCGCGAAGGTTACCCTGAAATAATTTTTCCGGGAACGCCGGCTGCCTGGCGGCTGCCGGAACAGACGAGAATAAAAAATCAGGATGCGAGAATTTCAAGTCTTGCATCTTGATTTTTTTTGTGATATATTGGAATTTGCTTTTTGCACCCAAAATATCCCCCTTTGAACGAAAAACCGAAGGGGTGGTGTTTTTGGTGTACGAAACCGGCTATGCAGTTTTTTCAGAAAATGCCGGTTATATGCTGTTAAAATGCGAATACGGAGGATCAGATGGAAAAATACAGAGTACATCCTACCGAGAGCGGTAAGAACGTGCGAATGAGCTATTCGCGCCAGAATGAGGTCCTGGAAGTACCGAACCTGATCAAGGTTCAGAAGGACTCCTACCAGTGGTTTTTGGATGAAGGCCTGCAGGAAGTGTTCGACGACATATCACCGATCGAAGATTACAGCGGACGCCTCAGCCTTTCCTTCGTCAGCTACGAATTATGCGAGAAGGACGTTAAGTATTCCATCGAAAAGTGTAAAGAACGCGACGCCACTTACGCAGCCCCGCTGAAAGTGAAGGTCCGTCTTTACGATAAAGAAAACAAAAAGGAGATCAAGGACCAGGAGATCTTCATGGGCGATCTGCCGTTAATGACGAAGAATGGAACGTTCGTCATCAACGGAGCTGAACGTGTCATCGTTTCCCAGCTGGTCCGTTCGCCCGGCATTTATTACGGGATTGACAAGGATAAATTCGGCACGCAGCTGTTTTCCTGCACCGTGATTCCGAACCGCGGCGCGTGGCTCGAATATGAAACCGACGCCAACGACGTTTTTTACGCCCGTGTTGACCGTACCAGGAAAGTCCCTGTTACAGTCCTGATCAGGGCGCTCGGCATCGGGACGGATGAGGAAATCCTGGAGCTGTTCGGGGATGAACCCAAGATCCAGGCTTCCCTTTCAAAAGACGCTTCCCATGATTTCGAGTCGGGCCTCCTTGAATTATATAAGAAGATCCGGCCCGGTGAACCGCTTTCCGTCGAAAGCGCCGACAGCCTGATCAACGCCATGTTCTTCGACGCGAGACGTTATGACCTGGCGAAAGTCGGCCGTTACAAATTTAATAAAAAACTTGCGCTGCGGAACCGCATCCGCGGTTTTGAACTGGCGGAAGACGTAGTTGACGAGGCGACAGGCGATATTCTGGGCAGCGCCGGTGATACCGTTACGGTTGAAATGGCGGATGAAATCCAGAACGCGGCGATCCCGTATGTGGTGGTCCGCGCGGGCGACCGTGACGTGAAGGTCATCAGCAACCTGATGGTCGACATTGAGCATTATATCGACTGCGACAAAGAGGAACTCGGAATCAGGGAAAAGGTTTATTATCCTGTCCTGCGTGAACTGCTGATCCAGTACCAGGATAACGACAATCCGGAAGAACTGGCGGACGCTTTAAAGAGAAGCGTCGGCGAACTGATTCCGAAGCACATTACTAAAGAAGATATCCTGGCGAGCATCAACTACAACATCCATCTGGAACACGGCATCGGCAACGCGGATGACATCGACCATCTGGGAAACCGCAGGATCCGCAGTGTCGGCGAACTGCTGCAGAATCAGTACCGCATCGGACTTTCCCGTATGGAACGTGTGGTCAGGGAACGGATGACGACGCATGACGCTTCGGAGGAAGTTTCCCCGCAGGCCTTTATCAATATCAAGCCCGTTCAGGCGGCAGTGAAGGAATTCTTCGGATCCTCCCAGCTGTCCCAGTTCATGGACCAGAACAACCCGCTCGGCGAACTGACGCACAAGCGCAGGCTTTCCGCCCTGGGTCCCGGCGGTCTTTCCCGTGACCGCGCCGGGTTCGAAGTCCGTGACGTCCATTCCACGCATTACGGCAGAATGTGCCCGATTGAGACGCCTGAAGGCCCGAACATCGGCCTGATCAACTCCCTGGCATGCTACGCCAGGATCAACGAGTACGGCTTCATCGAGACGCCTTACCGGTACATCGACCGGTCTGATCCGCAGAATCCGGTGGTAACGGAACGGGTTGATTATATGACTGCGGATGAGGAAGACAATTATCATGTGGCGCAGGCGAACGCCGAGCTGGATGAAAACGGCCATTTTGTGGACAACAACGTTTCGGGACGTTACAAAGCGGAGACTTCTTCCTATCCGAAGACCATGTTCGAGTATATGGACGTTTCCCCGAAGATGGTGTTCTCCGTCGCGACGTCGCTCATTCCTTTCCTGGAAAACGACGACGCGAACCGTGCGCTCATGGGTTCGAACATGCAGAGGCAGGCTGTGCCGCTGATGACGACCCAGGCACCGGTCGTCGGTACCGGTATGGAAGCCAAAGCGGCGGAAGATTCCGGCGTATGCGTAATCGCGGAGCAGGATGCGGTAGTCGAATATGTCGACGCGACAAAGATCCGCGTGAAAAACGCAGACGGCACGAAACAGGAATACGAAATCAAGAAATTTGAGCGTTCCAACCAGAGCAACTGCTACAACCAGCGCCCGATCGTCGAAGTAGGCGAAAAGATTCGGGCGGGCCAGGTTATCGCGGACGGGCCTTCCACAGCCGGCGGCGAACTGGGGCTCGGCAAGAACCCGCTGATCGGGTTCATGACCTGGGAAGGCTACAACTACGAGGACGCGGTCCTCATCAGTGAGCGGCTGGTCAGGGACGACGTATATACTTCCATTCATATTGAAGAATATGAAGCGGAAGCCAGGGATACCAAGCTCGGGCCGGAAGAAATCACAAGAGACGTCCCGGGTGTCGGTGAAGACGCGCTGAAGGATCTGGACGACGAGGGTATCATCCGGATCGGCGCGGAAGTCCGTGCCGGCGACATCCTGGTCGGCAAGGTCACCCCGAAGGGCGAAACCGAACTGACAGCGGAAGAAAGACTCCTCCGCGCGATCTTCGGTGAAAAGGCCAGGGAAGTCAGGGATACCTCGACCAAGGTTCCGCACGGCGAATACGGTATCGTCGTGGATACCAAGGTCTTTACGAGAGCAAACGGCGATGAGCTTCCGCCCGGCGTCAACAAACATGTGCGGATTTACATTGCCCAGAAGCGGAAAATTTCCGTCGGCGACAAGATGGCAGGCCGCCACGGCAACAAGGGCGTCGTTTCCCGCGTGCTGCCGATCGAGGATATGCCGTATCTGCCGAACGGGCGCCCGCTCGATATCGTGCTGAACCCGCTGGGCGTACCTTCCCGTATGAACATCGGGCAGGTCCTGGAGATCCACCTGGCGCTGGCCGCCAAGGCGCTCGGATTCGCGATTTCGACGCCGGTCTTTGACGGCGCCAGCGAAGAAGACATCATGGATACGCTTGAAATGGCTAACAGCTACGTCAACGAATCCTGGGATGAATTCAAGGCGAAATACGAAGACCTGGTCCGTCCTGAGATTATGAAATACCTGGAGGACAACCTCGATCACCGCAAGGAATATGCGGGCGTCCCGATTACCCGGGACGGCAAGGTGTGGCTCAGGGACGGCCGGACCGGAGAACTGTTCGACAACCCGGTTACGATCGGACACATGCATTACCTGAAACTCCACCACCTGGTCGACGACAAGATCCATGCCCGTTCGACAGGCCCTTACTCGCTGGTTACCCAGCAGCCGCTCGGCGGCAAGGCCCAGTTCGGCGGACAGCGTTTCGGCGAGATGGAAGTCTGGGCGCTGGAAGCGTACGGCGCTGCCTACACGCTGCAGGAAATCCTGACCGTGAAGTCGGACGATGTAGTCGGACGTGTCAAGACCTACGAAGCCATCATCAAAGGCTCCAATATCCCGGAAGCCGGCGTGCCGGAATCCTTCAAGGTCCTGCTCAAGGAACTGCAGGCGCTCGGACTCGACGTGCAGGTGCTCCGCGAAGACGGGACAGAGGTGGAGATTTCCGAAGACATTGACTACGGGGATACGACCGCGTACCGGCTGATGGCCAATAACTTCAAGGATTACGGAAGCCCGGATAACGAAGAACTCGGAAGACACGGCTATGGGGCCAAAGAGTTCGACTCCGTCAGAGGAGAACTCGTGGATTCCCAGGTCACTGTAAGCCTTAGTTCCGACGACGAATAATAAAGCAAATATATAATAATTTGCTTTCAGTCTGTTCCACTGAAAGGGGTAAAAAATGCCGAATAAACAGCAGGCTTATGAACCGCTTACATTCGATTCGATCCGGATCGGACTTGTAGAGCCGGATAAAATCCGCAAAAAATGGTCGAAAGGCGAAGTCACAAAACCCGAGACGATTAACTACCGTACTTTGAAACCGGAACGCGACGGACTGTTCTGCGAACGTATTTTCGGACCTACCAAGGACTGGGAATGCCATTGCGGGAAGTACAAGAAAATCCGTTATAAAGGTGTTATCTGCGACCGCTGCGGCGTAGAAGTCACCAAATCCAGTGTCCGCAGGGAGCGGATGGGCCATATCGAACTGGCCGCCCCCGTTTCCCACATCTGGTATTTCAAGGGTATCCCCAGCCGGATGGGCCTGGTGCTGGATATGTCCCCGAAGGTACTGGAAAAGATCCTGTATTTCGCTTCTTACGTCGTCCTGGACAAGGGACAGACGGATCTGGAATACAAGCAGATGCTTTCCGAGAAGGAATTCCAGGAAGCCAGGGAGCAGTACGGGAACAGGTTCCGTGCCGGTATGGGCGCCGAAGCTGTCAAAGAACTTCTGCTGGCAGTAGACGTGGAAAAAGAATATAAGGAGCTTTCCGAGCAGATGAAGGACGCTTCCGGCCAGAAGAAAGCCAGGATTATCAAGCGTCTGGAAGTCATTGAGGCTTTCCGCGAATCCGGCAACCAGCCGTCGTGGATGATCATGGACTGTATTCCGGTCATCCCGCCCGATCTGCGCCCCATGGTGCAGCTGGACGGCGGCCGTTTTGCGACCTCCGACTTAAACGACCTGTACCGCCGGATTATCAACCGGAACAACCGCCTGAAAAGACTGCTTGATCTGGGCGCTCCGGACATCATCGTACGCAACGAAAAGAGAATGCTGCAGGAAGCCGTCGACGCTCTGATCGACAATGGCCGCAGAGGCCGTCCGGTTACCGGCCCCGGCAACCGTGCGCTGAAATCCCTTTCGGATATGCTTAAAGGTAAATCCGGACGTTTCCGTCAGAACCTGCTGGGCAAACGTGTCGACTATTCCGGCCGAAGTGTTATCGTTGTCGGTCCGGAACTGAAGATTTACCAGTGCGGCGTTCCGAAAGAAATGGCGCTCGAACTGTTCAAGCCTTTTGTTATGAAAGAACTGGAGCAGCGCGGTATTTCCCAGAATATCAAGAACGCGAAGAAACTCGTCGAGCGTGTGGATCCCCAGGTATGGGATATCCTCGAAGATGTCATCAGCGAACATCCGGTCATGCTGAACCGTGCGCCTACCCTGCACCGTCTGGGTATCCAGGCTTTCGAGCCGATCCTGGTCGAAGGCAAGGCGATCCGCCTGCATCCGCTTGTATGTACCGCGTTCAACGCAGACTTCGACGGTGACCAGATGGCCATCCATCTGCCGCTGTCCGTGGAAGCACAGGCAGAATGCCGGTTCCTCCTGCTGTCACCGAACAACCTGCTCAAACCGTCTGACGGCGGACCGGTTGCGGTTCCTTCACAGGACATGGTCCTGGGCATCTATTACCTGACGCAGATGCGCGAGGGTGAGCCCGGTGAAGACCGTTACTTCCATAATATGAATGAGGCGATCCTGGCATATGAGAACCACTGCATCACGCTTCACTCCAGGATCCACGTCCGCCTGACCGGAAAGAGTCCGGAAGGAGAAGAGATTTCTAGTGTGATCGAAACCACGCTGGGAAGGCTTCTGTTTAATGAAATCCTGCCGCAGGATCTGGGCTTTGTCGATCGGAGTATCCCGGAGAACGCCCTGAAGCCTGAAGTGGATTTCCTGGTTAAAAAAGGACACCTGAAAGATATCCTTCAGCGGATTATCGACAAGCACGGCACTTTCAAGACTGCGGAAGTCCTCGACCTGATCAAGGCGATCGGATACAAGTATTCCACGATTGCCGCCATGACGGTTTCCATCGCGGACATCACGGTTCCGCCGCAGAAGAAGGAACTGCTGGACCAGGCCCAGAAGACGGTCGATATGGTTTCCAAGGACTACAGACGCGGCCTGATTACCGAAGAAGAACGGTACCGCAGCGTTGTCAACACCTGGATCGACATCGACAAACAGCTGACAGACGTACTGCTGAAGAACCTGGATAAATACAACAATATCTTCATGATGGCCGACTCCGGCGCCCGTGGTTCAAACCAGCAGATCAAGCAGCTGGCCGGCATGCGCGGACTGATGGCGGATACGACCGGCCGTACCATCGAACTGCCGATCAAGTCCAATTTCCGTGAAGGGCTGGATGTTCTGGAGTATTTCATGTCGGCACACGGCGCGCGGAAAGGTCTGTCCGATACTGCGCTGCGTACGGCGGACTCCGGTTACCTGACCAGACGAATGGTCGACGTATCACAGGAACTGATCATCCGCGAGACGGATTGCTGCGCTGGGAGCGATGAGATCCCCGGTTCCGTTGTCAAAGCATTCGTAATCAAGACGACTCATGCCGACGGCACCCCGGGCGGAGATGAAAGCATTGAATCTTTGAAGGACCGTATCGTCGGCCGCGTCAGCTGTGAGAATATCCTGGACGCGGAAGGAAACGTCCTGGTAAAGAAGAACCATATGATTACACCGAGCCGCGCCCGCAGCATCATCGCGAAGGGCGTCGACGCGGAAGGCAGACCGATTGAAGGTGTGAAAATCAGGAATATCCTGACCTGCCGTTCACACCTGGGTATCTGCGCGAAATGCTACGGCGCGAACATGGCGACCGGCGAAATGGTACAGGTCGGTGAAGCGGTCGGTATCATTGCGGCGCAGTCGATCGGCGAACCCGGCACCCAGCTGACCATGCGTACATTCCATACGGGCGGCGTCGCAGGCGGCGATATCACACAGGGTCTTCCCCGTGTTGAGGAACTGTTTGAGGCACGCAGACCGAAGGGTCTCGCGATCATCGCGGAATTCGGCGGGAAGGTTTCCATCAAGGATTCCAAGAAGAGCAGGGAAGTTATCGTTACCAGCGAAACCGGCGAATCCACAACGTATCCGATCCCTTACGGTTCCCGGATCAACGTTACGGAAGGCCAGATGATCGAAGCCGGCGACGAACTGACTGAAGGCAGCGTCAACCCGCACGATCTGCTGAAGATTAAAGGTATCGACGCCGTGCAGAATTACCTGCTCCGCGAGGTCCAGAGGGTTTACCGTCTCCAGGGTGTTGACATCTGCGACAAACACATCGAAGTTATTGTCCGGCAGATGCTTAAGAAAGTCCGCGTGGAAGAACCCGGCGATACCGGACTGCTCTCCGGTGCGACCGTCGATCTCTTCGAGTTCCGCAGCGCCAACGCCGAGCTGGCCGCGCGCAGTGCGAAGGGGGAGAAGAACGAGCTGGGCGAGGAGCTTCGTCCCGCGACGAGCACCCAGATCCTCCTCGGCATCACCAAGGCTTCTCTGGCAACGGAGAGCTGGATGAGCGCCGCCTCCTTCCAGGAGACCACGAAGGTCCTGACCGACGCCGCCATCAAGGGCAAGGTGGACCGCCTGGTCGGCCTGAAGGAAAACGTGATCATCGGCAAGCTGATCCCCGCCGGCGCCGGCCTGCAGTGCTACATGCCCGAGGAAGACGAGGACGAGGACGTCTATCCGGAACCCGTCCGCGGCGCCAACCGCGAG
>JAEEGL011573010.1_pt1 | contig 10217 bp, 6 predicted proteins | sample 9134231 | NCBI WGS metagenome assembly JAEEGL01 (sample SAMN16246548, study PRJNA631951) | gut metagenome | biome: gut microbiome; feature: rumen; material: fiber-attached | host: Bos | place: Iran: Karaj | collected 2018-10 | reverse complement strand
CGGCGGCACACGACGGTGGGGCGGAGCCACCCCGCGCACGGCGGGGCCTGGCCCGCCGCCGCGCTCATTTCCAGGGGGGCTGGTCGGGGAGGGCCTGGTCGAATGCGCGGAGGAGTCGCTCCTGGTAGGGGCCCGCGAACTCCTGGCGGAAGAAGAGGTCGAGGCCTTCGGCGGCGAGTTCGCGCCAGGAATCCTCCTCGCGTCCAGGGACGATGGGGAAGAAGAGGCAGCCGTTGGCCTGGGCGGCCTTGTAGTCGCCAGGGGCGTCGCCGACCATCAGGATGCGGTCGGGGGGATACTTGCCGCCTGCGGCATACTCGATGTGCTCCTTCTTGGTGCCGTGCTCCTGGCCCGCGATGAAGTTGACGTAGCGGTCGATGCCGTGTTCCTTCCACTCCCGCACGAGCGCCTCCAGCGGCGTCTGGGAGACGACAATGATGTCCGCGCGCTCGTGGGCGCGGCGGACGGCGGGCAGGAAGCTCGGGAATGGCGGGACGTCATGGACGGTGCGGGCGACGGTGGCGTTGACCTCCTCGCTCCAGTCGTAGGCCATCTGCAGTTCGGGGTCGGGCTCCTTCTCCAGCAGCCGCTTGAGGGCGGGGTTGCCGAGTTTGGTCTCCTCCTGCACCCAGCGGCGCAGGCGCTCCATCTTCGGCAGGCGGATGCCGCGCGCGGCGACCTCGGGGCGCTGTGCGAGCAGGTCGAGTGCGTGGAGGATGGCGAAGTAGCGGTTGCAGCCGCGCATCTTGCTGTAGAGGTTCACGTAGTCCCAGACCTCGCGGCCGTATTTGGAGGCGGCCTGCAGGTGGAAGTGGCGGATGAACGGTGGGCAGAAGCACTCCTTGTGCTTGAGTTCCATCGTGTCGAAGACGCAGCCGTCGCTGTCGATGCCGATGAAGAACTCGTGCTGCCTGGGGAGTGCCTTGATTTCGTCGATGGGGCTTCGCATGGCGGCTATGGGCGGTAGAGGTAGTCGGCGAGGGCTTCGAGCTGCTCGTGCATGAGGGCGCCGTTCCAGACGACAGTCTTCATGCAGTCGGGGATCAGCAGCTCGCGGTACGGGTTGCAGGCGACGAAGACGACGGGCTTGCCCAGCGAGGCGACGGTCTCGAAGAACCTCAGGCGCTCCGCGAAGGGGACGCCGCGGGTGTACTCGGCGGTCATCACGATCACGTCGGTGGAGGGCAGGAACTCGCGGATGACGGCGAGCGCGTCGGCCAGCGTCTCGTCCTGGTAGTCGACATAACTGGTCTCGCGGTTCTTCTGGCGCATGAACTCCCAGAAGAGGCCAGGGTGGTTCCAGATGTCGTTGCGCATCCGCACGTTCTCGGTGATGTGGTCGACGACCAGGACGTGCTGCCCTGGCTTGAGGGGCAGAACCTTCTCTTCGTCGCGCAGGGTGTGGATGACCTGGCGCGAGAGGGCGACGACGGGGGTGCGGCTGGCGCCGTCCGCGTCGCGCACGATCTGTTCGGCCTGCTGCGGATCCACGACGCCGCCCTTTTCGAAGAGCCCGAAGTCGTATTTGAGGGACCAGAGGCGCTGGAGGCTCTCGTCGATGCGGGCCTCGGTGAGGCGTCCCGAGCGGACGGCGTCGCGCATGGCGTCGAAGAGTTCCTGGCGGAGGCAGTTGTCGTCCTTGAGGAGGATGAGGTCGGTCCCGTATTCGATGGTGCGCAGGGCGGCTTCGCAGACGTCGTAGCGGGCCATGAGCCCTCCCATGGTCATGGAGTCGGTGGTGACGACGCCCTGGAACCCGAGTTCGCCGCGGAGGATGTCGCGCACGAGGAAGGGGGAGACGGTGGCGACCTCGGCCTGCGGGTCGAAGTTCGGGTAGGCGGTGTGGGCGATCATGACGGAGCGGACGAGGCCCTGCTCGATGAGTTTCGCGTATGGGTGCAGGTGGATGTCGCGCATGGCCTGGGCGGAGGCCTCCACGACGGGCACGCTGAAGTGCGCGTCGGTGTTGGAGTCGCCGCGTCCCGGGAAGTGCTTGAGGGTGGAGATGAGGCGGCTGCGGTCGAAGCCGCGCACGCAGGCGGCGGCGTATTTTGCGACGACGGCGGGATCGGCGCTGTAGCTGCGCTGGGAGATCTCGGGGTTGTTGGGATTCACGTTGACATCCACGACGGGCGAATGCAGCCAGTCGATGCCGACGGCCTTGATCTGGCGCGCGAGGGCGGCGTAGGCGTCCTCGACCAGCGCCATGTCGGAGACGGTGGCGATGGACATCGAATGGGGCAGGGAGGTCAGGTGGGGGGCGGAGAAGTTCCCGACGGGGCCTTCGAAGTCGGAGACGACGTGCATCGGGGCGCCGCCCGAGCCCTCCATGGCGCGGGAGCGGAAGTCGTTGAGCCAGCCCGAATAGTATTCGGGGGTCATGGCGAAGGACGGGATCCTGGAGTCGAGGCCCTTCTTTTCCAGCCACCGGGTGGGGCGGTTGACATTCTTGTAGGCGGGGTTGTCTGCCTTGAAATAGCGGATGAACTTGCGTCCGCCGTTGGGGGTGACGCGGAGTCCGCCGAGGCCGTATTTGGCGACGAAGTCCATGAGCCACTGGTCGACATACGGGCCTGACTGGCCGAAGACGAACATCTGGGCGATCTTCTGCTCGATGCTCAGTTTGCCGAGCAACTGGTCGAGGCGCCTTGCTTTCTCAGATTCAGACATGATGGGATGGTTCCTTGGGGTGGAAACGGGATGGACAAGCCGCGCGGCCCGTCGATGGCCTTAGTATAATCCGTGGAAACAGCGCAGTCGTGAAAAACGGGGTTCAGGTATTAAATTATCCAAAATCCCCAGCCCGTTATGGGCTTTCATTTCTTTTGCTTTCCCTTTCGATGCATTGGAATGCATCCGCGTCATGGACACCAACCAGAAATGTTATCTTGGCATTGACATCGGGTCGACCACCTTCAAGGCGGTGCTGATGTCGGACAGCGGCGAGATTCTGCATACGACCTACCAGCGCACCAAGCCCGTCGAGGAAGGGCGCGTCGCCTGCACGGGGCGCTGCACCGCGTGCGGCCGCTGCAACATGGGGGCCGTGCGCAAGACGGTGCAGGACTTCCTGAAGGAGTCGGGCGTCAGCGCGGACGCGATCGCGTGCACGGCGGTGACGGGGAGCCAGATCGTGGAGGACACGAAGCGCTTCATCCACTTTGACTTCCAGGTCAGCGAGGTCTCCGCGCACGTGGCGGGTGCCAAGCACTACTATCCCGACGTCACGGCGATCATCGACTGCGGCGGACAGGACAGCAAGTGCATGATATACAACGAGAAGATGGATATGTGGGTGTCGATGATGTCGGGAGTCTGCGCGGCGGGGACGGGGAGCTACCTCGACAGCGTCGCGGCGAAGCTGGGGATTCCCGTGGAGGAGATTTCCTCCCACGTCAACTACGCCTCGGAGCAGGAGTTCAGTTCCGTGTGCGCGGTGCTGTCGGCGACGAGCATCAACAAGTTCAAGAACCGCATCCCGATGGGGGATCTGCTGGCGGGGGCCTGCCGCGCGCAGGCCCGGACCATCCTGAACAGCGTCGGGCAGCTGCTGCTGCACCAGCCTGGGCACAAGATCCTCTTCCAGGGGGGTGTCGCCTCGAACAAGGCGGTGGCGCACTATCTGGCGGAGATCACCAACAGCGAGATCGTCATCCCCGAGCACCACAAGGTGATGGGGGCATTGGGCGCCGCGTGCCTGGCGCGCCAGTACACGCAGCTGAACGGGAAGCTGATCGTGGAGAAGATCCAGTACGAGCCGACGCCCCAGAAATCCGTGAACATGCGGATCCGCTCGACCTGCCGCGACTTCTTCAACAAGGTCAAGGACAACACGCACCCCATCGTCTGGCGGAACCTCTTCTATCCGTCGGAGATCCTCAACGCATTCGGCGTCGCGATCAAGACCCTGGAGACCTACGCGGCGCTCTTCGGGCGCAACATGAAGCGGGTCAAGAACGCCTTGGACGTGGCGGCGCGCAAGGGCTTCGACCAGCAGACCTGTTCGTTCCTGCGCATCTTGGAAGGCGTGCTGCACACCAAGCCCGCCTTCGCGGTCTCGACTTCGCAGCCGTGCCAGCAGGGCGAGCGCATTTTCGCGGATCTGGCGCAGGACTACGGTTTCGCGGACAACTTCTACTCGGTGCAGACTCCAGTCACGGCCGATTCGGAGCACGCGGTGGACCAGATCGCGGACGGGCTGGGCGAATCCATCAGCCGAATGGAGTTCGCCTTCGGGCGGAAACTGGACGAAGGGCGGCTGCAGGAGGCCATTGAACTGTCGAACCGCGCCGCCGAGTACACCCGCAAATGCAATGAACTGCGCTGGACCTCGCCGCCGCTGATCAAGGGGTCGCAGGCGGTCTACAACGCCGTCATCTTCAACCAGGGGTGGGGCACGCAGGAACTGGTGGACATCCAGCGCCAGTACTACGAGGAACTCCAGATCAAGAAGGCGTGGGCGGACAAGCACTACCGCATCGAGGACACGCATCGGCTGCTCTGGCTGCACCTGCCGCCTTTCTACAATTCGCACTATCTGGAGTTCATCGAGGACACGATGAACGCCCCGATTGTCTTCGAGGAGACCAACTTCGTCGGGTGGCAGCCGATGGATCCGCTGCATCCGCTGAAATCGCTGGCGCGGAAGATCCTGCAATCAGGCTTCCTGAATCCGAAGCAGCGCATTGGATACATCTGCAATACGGTGCGGAAAGCCGCCCTAACGGGATGCATCCTCTACACGCACGGCTTCGGGCGGTGCAGCCTTGCGGACCGCCCCTTCTCCAAGCAGTTGCGCGAGGCCCTCGAAAAACTGGGCCTGCCGCTGCTGATGCTGGAGGGGGACTGCATGGACGCCTCCATCGACCCATGTTCCACCGTCACCAAGATTACCTCCTTTGTCGAGGCCTTGAATCTGCACAAATACGGAAATCTCTTTGGGCGCATCAAGCCGGAGCCATGCCCCGTCTGACGCGCCCCTCGCCAAACAATGAGTCTTCGCAGCCTTCTTCCCATTCTGCTGATACTGTTGCTGACGGCGGCGGCAGGCGCCGCGGCGCCACGATATATCGCCGTCGGCGAAAGGAACAATCCGCCCCTGGAGTTCCTGGATGTGGAGGGCAAGCCGTCGGGCTTCAGCGTGGAGATGTTCAAGCTGGCGGCGGAACACGCGGGGATCGACTGCGAAGTTCGGCTGATGGAGCCGGAGGCGGCGCTGGATGCGGTGCTTTCGGGGCGGGCGCATTTCCTGATCGGCATGGTGCATTTGCCCGACGGCACGGGCAGCCAGCAGGGGAAGCGCCCTGCGTCGGAGTGGCTGGGGAACTATTGCCAGGCGCAGGAGGCGCTAGCCTTTGCGAAGGCGCGGAAGATCCTGAACACCTGCTTTGTCTGCCGCGCCGACCATGAGGTGGAGACGCTGGACGATTTGTCCGCGAAACTCGGTCGGCCTGCCTTGCGGATTCTGGTGAAGCGTGGCGATGTCGTCGGCAACTATTTCCGCGCGAAGTTCGGGGATCGGTTCCACTATCAGGAAGTGCATGACACCCTGGCGGGAATGCTCATGGTTCAATTGGGGGACGCGGACGCCTTTGTCATCGGCTCCCTGCGGGTGTATTACTATCTGGAGCAACTGCAGAATCTCCAGAGGGTGAACCTGGCGGTGCACTCCATCGACGGGCTGCCAGTGCTGGAGCGCTGCATGGCTTCTCTTCCCGCCTATCAGAAGCAGTTGGATGCCCTGGAGACCAGCCAGCAGGAACTGGTGATGGACGGGACGGCGCTGAAGATGGAGCGGAAATGGCTTGGGGCGCGGGAGGTGCTGGAGCATGGGCGCTGGCGGCGGCGGCTGGTCTGGGGGGCGCTGGCGGCGGCGCTGCTGGCGCTGGCATGGCTGGTCGGGCGCCGCAGGAAGACGAACCTGGATGAGCAGAGTCGGCTCCTGAATGGCATCGACGTCCCCGTGGAGTTGCTGGATCGGGACGGGCGGCTGACCGCCGCGAACCAGGCGTTCCTGCAGTTGATGGGGCTGCCCGCGCTGCGGCGCCGCGAGCAATGCGTGGACTTCATGAAATGCCCGCTGGGATGCGAGCATGTCTTTGACGGCAAGTGCCTGCTGAAGAGCGCCCAGGACGAGCGGCGCACCATCGGGCGCGAGGTGTCGATTGACGGGCGCAGTTTTGCCGTGTCGTGCACCCCCGTCGTGGACGCGCAGGAGAAAGTCATCGCCTATGTGAACGCCTACCACGACATCCATGACCTGCAGGAGCAGCGCAGGCGCGACGAAATCCTGACGAAGTGCATGGAGGTGTTCTTCTCGGGGATTGACTTGCGGGACGCGGCGGGTCGGTTGATGCAGGTGGCTGGTGGGTATCTGGGGGCGGACAAGTCGATGTTGATGCACTATGACGAATCGCGCAAGAGCGTGGCGCCGATGCTGACGTGGCCGCCCGAGGCATCGGAGGCGCTGGACAAGGAGCGGATGCCCTTTGACCCGCAGGCCTCCTGGTATTACCCCGCGCGGGAGGGGAATCTGCTGTGGTTGGAGAACCTCCAGTCGGCTGAGAAGCTGTCGCTGATGGCGAATCTGGCGTCGGGGCTGAAGCATCGCGGGGTGCATTCCCTGTATGTGCATGTGATCCAGGTCAACGGGCACTACTGGGGGGATCTGGTGATGTTCTACCGCCAGCCGACGGCGCGCAAGACGCGCCTGCAGGAGGAGGTGGTCACGCAGACCGCGCATCTGCTGGGCGAACTGCTTGCGCGCGAGGAGAACCAGGGGCGCCTGGTCGAGGCGATGGAGGCCGCGCAGAAGGCGGACCGCGCGAAGAGCTATTTCATGGCGAGCGTCAGCCACGAACTGCGCACGCCGCTCAACTCCGTGCTGGGCTTCACGGAACTGCTGAAGGCGGGGGATGTCGCGCCAGAGGAGATGCGCCGCTATCTGGAGAACATCGGGAACTCCGCGCATGCGCTGCAGCATCTGGTGGACGACCTGCTGGAACTCTCCAGCATGGAGGCGGGGGAGGTGCAGTTGAATCCAGAGCGGGCGGATGTCCCCGCGCTGGCGCGGAGTGTCCTGGGGATCTTCGAGGAGAGCGCGCGCGGGAAGCACCTGGCGCTGCGGTGCCAGGTGGAGGCGATGCCTGCGCTGGTGCTGGATGTGACGCGGATGCGGCAGATCCTGTTCAATCTGGTCAGCAACGCGGTCAAGTTCACGACGGCGGGCGAGGTGGTCGTCAAAGGCAGCTTCGAGCAGCGCGGGGACGGCACGGGCGCGCTGACGCTCTCCGTCTCCGACACGGGCATCGGGATCGAGGCCGAGGACGTGAAGAAGCTGACCGAGCCGTTTGTGCAGTTGTCGCGGATGCGGGGGACCAACGCCGACCACCAGGGGTCGGGGCTGGGGCTGACCGTCATCCGAAAGTTGATCACGGCGATGCAGGGGACGCTGGACATCGAGAGCACGCCTGGCAAAGGCAGCACGTTCACGGTGCGCCTGCATCGCGTGCTGCTGGCGGGTGTCGGCGGGCAGCCGGATCCCGTCGTCGAGGCGCCGAAGGCGGCCGTCCAGCCGCAGCCGAAGAGGCTTCCCGCGGTGCTGGTCGTGGATGACGTGGACATGAACCTCCGCGTGATGTCGGCGCTGTGCCGCAAATGCGGTTTTGCGGAGGTGGTGACCGCCAATTCGGGGAAGGCGGCGCTGGAGGCGCTGGCGGCGAAGCCATTCGGGCTGGTCTTCACCGACCTGTGGATGCCCGCCATGGACGGCGGGGAGCTGACGCGCCGCATCCGCCAGGTGCCGAGTTGGCGCGGGCTGCCAGTCATTGCGGTCACGGCGGATACCGAGGCCACCGACCATTTCAGCCTGGAGGACTTCACGGCGGTCATGAACAAGCCAGTATCGCTGCCGCAGATGTCGTCGCTCGTCGAGAAATATTGCGCGGTGCGGTCCTCCACGCCTGCATAATAGACAGTGCGGCGCGGAGGGGGCAGCCGCTGGTCAATGCGCGGTGGAGGGCGTGGCGGCGGTCTGGGGGGCGGGGATTCCCTCGTAGGCGGCGATGGACTCCTGGATTTCGGCGACGAAGGAATCGTCGGCCTTGAGTTCCTCCAGGCGTTTTGCGCATTCAGGGCATTTCCTGATGTGCGCGGCGCAGGCGAGGCGCCCCAGGAGGGACATCTTGCGGTTTCGGTAGAGTTCCAGTTCTTCCTTGGTGTAGTGCTTCATTCTTCACCTCGTTGTTCCAGTCGTGCGATGGTTGTGCGGAGAATTGCGATGCACCTTGTCTTGGCCACATAGACGGAGCCGACGGAGCGGTTGAGGAAGGCAGCCACTTCCTCGACGGGGCGGTTCTGCAGGGTGTACATCTCGAATGCCGCGTAGGTCGAGGCTTGCACCTGGCTGCGCAGTTCGATGAGCGCCTCCTGGAGGAGGTGCCGGCGCCACTCGACTTCCCAGGCGGCGTCGAACTGCTCTTCCTCGTCGGCGGGTTCGGCGATCTCGTCGATGCTGACGTGCCCCTGCCGCCGATGGTAGATTTTACGGGCCTGGTTGCGGATGATGCCCTTGAGGTAGTGCCTGAAACGCCCTTTGGCGGGGTCGTACTGGAAGACGACGTCCTCGGGGATGGAATCGGGGTCGTACTTGGCGAGGATGTCCTTTTGGAAGATCTCGCACATGACCTGCTGCACGAGTTCCTCGTTTTCGTCCCGTCTGAGGCCGCAGTCGCGGCCGCACAGGAAGATGAGGGGGCGGTAGGTCTCGTAGAATTCCTTCCAGGAGACTTCATCTCCTGCGCGGACTCTTGCCAGGAGGGATTTCCGGGTGGTGAATGCCATGGCGGGTGCTGGGTAAAAAGGAGCGGCGGCGGTTTCCGGCGGCGGTGGCGATGAGAACTGCAAGTTTCTTCAGGCCCCGTCTTGTCCGCCGCGCGCTCCAGGAGCCTCGACATAGACTATTACCATGAATCGAGGCGGTTCTTTCACGGACGCGGCAAAAAAAAGAAAAAACTCGATAGTGCAATCGAAACTCCTAAAAAGCGTCGCCGCCCTTCGTCCAGTCCAAAGTCCCGAACATTTCTGCCATCTTAAATTCAGGTCGCGATCGTCGGTATCGCATTGAGGATGGCATGGTCGGCAGGCGTGGCTCAGGGGACTTCGATGCGCTTGCCTCGGCTTTCGCGTACGGCGAGGGAGAGGAGGAAACCGACGGCGGCGACGAGGCTGAAGAGGGCGAAGACGGCGGCGTAGGCGGCGCGACAGTAGATGCGGACGTCGGCGACGACGCTGGAGGGGAAGAGATCCATAAGGAGGCCCGCGCCGTTGCCGAGAAGGGCGGAGAGGGAGTAGGCGAGGAAGTTTCCGACGCTGATGCAGAGACCGAGGTATTTGAGGTCGTTGGTCTCGCTCAGGAGCGCGATGATGACGGGGTTCATGTTGGCGACGAGGGCCAGCAGGAAGAAGATGGCGGCGAAGAGCCAGGCGGCGCGGCAGTCGGCGATGATGGCGACGAGGGCGGTGGCCATGCAGAGGAGGTTGCCGCCGCCGGAGGCGAGGATGAAGGGGCGCCGGCGTTCGGCGCAGAGGTGGGAGAGGATGGGCATGCCGAAGGCGGCGATGGCGGAGAGGGCGGCGGTGACGGTCAGCAGCCATCCGGCGGCGACGCCGGAGACGCGGCAGTAGTCCTCCAAGAACTTCTTGCCGACCATGATCTGGAAGGCCTGGAAGAGGGCGAAGTTGATGGCGATGAGCAGATAGAGCGCCCAGTTGTGGCGCTTGCGCATGGCCGGCAGAAAGGCGCGTGGGCTGAAGTCCACGCGGCCCGGCGGGGGCAGGCGGGAGGTGAGGCGCAGGGTGAGCACGCAGAGCCAGATCGCCAGCATTGCGCCCGCGATGCACAGGAGGGCCGGGCGCCAGCCGATGCGGCGCACGAGGGGCAGGAACGGGGCGTTGGCGGCCATGCTGCCCGCGTAGCCGACGAACATGGAGGCGCCGAGCCATGGGGCGAAGTTGTCGGGGAAGGCCTCCTGTACCTCCTTGATGAGGCAGACATAGAGGGTGCCGGTGCCGATGCTCAGTAGGATGCGGCTGGCATAGAGCAGAGGGAAGCTGTGCATCAGGGGGAAGAGGAGCGCACCGAGGCAGATGAAGGCGCCGCCGCCCGCGACCATGCGGGTGCAGCCGTATTGGTCCGCCATCATGCCCGCGACGAGCTG
>JAEEGL011030699.1_pt1 | contig 10217 bp, 10 predicted proteins | sample 9134231 | NCBI WGS metagenome assembly JAEEGL01 (sample SAMN16246548, study PRJNA631951) | gut metagenome | biome: gut microbiome; feature: rumen; material: fiber-attached | host: Bos | place: Iran: Karaj | collected 2018-10 | reverse complement strand
TTCTCCCCTTCGCAGAGAAAGTGTCCATCTCCCAGAAGATCGGATCGAAGGAAGAGAAACGTAGACTCGAGACGCTCGTCAGGAGCATCCTCCCCAAGAACTACGGGGCCATCATCCGCACCGCGGCGGAAGGCAAGAATGCCGCCACGCTGGTCGCAGAGACGGAATCCCTCATCGAGAAATGGGAAGGCTCCTGGAAGAAGATCGCCACGAACAAGAATGTCCAGCTGCTCTTTACGGAATACAGCAAGACGACTACCGTGTTGAGGGACCTCCTCAACGACTCGTTCTCCAACATCTGGATCAATGATGAACGGGTGGCCGAAGAAGCCCGGAAGTACGTCTCCCTGATATCTCCGGAACAGGAAAAGATCGTCCATCTGTACGAAGGCAAGCAGCCCATCTACGATCACTTCGAAGTGACGCGTCAGATCAAGGGCTCTTTCGGAAAGGTGGTTCCGATGCGGCAGGGCGCTTATCTGGTGATCGAGACGACCGAAGCGCTGAATGTGATTGACGTGAACAGCGGCATCCGTACCAAGACCGCCGACCAGGAGGAGAACTCCTTCGAGGTCAACAAAATTGCCGCAGAAGAGATTGCACGGCAGCTGAGGCTCCGCGATATGGGTGGTATCGTGATCGTGGATTTCATCGACATGGAAACCAACGAGCACAAGAATGCCCTCCACAAGTACATGCAGGAGCTGATGGAAGCCGACAGAGCCAAGCACAATGTGCTGCCGCTGACCAAGTTCGGGCTGATGCAGATCACCCGCCAGCGGATCAGGCCCGTTACCGAAATCAACACGTCCGAGCAGTGCCCTGTTTGTCACGGAACAGGCAAGATCACTTCCAGTGCGGTCATCGATGAGGAAATCGAACGCAAGATCGCGTTCTACTCCATCGAAAAGGGCGTCCGCAGTTTCACGCTCAAGACAAGCCCCATCCTGGGCGCCTACCTCAAGCGTGGTCTGTTCAATTCCTTCCTGTCCCGGTGGCGCAAGCGCTACAAGATCAGGATAGACTTGGTTGAAGTCACGGATTTTACCGTTCTCCAACATGAAATGACGAATGAAAAAGGGGATAAGCTCGAGTAGCTTACCCCTTTTTTTATGGGATGGTTTATCGGATCACCAGCCGATGGATACGGCGGGGAACCGAGACGAGAATCTCGTAGGGGATGGTGCCCAGGATGCCGGCGAGCTCGCTCACGGTGGGGTCCTCTCCGAAGATGGTGACCGTGTCTCCGGGCGCGGCGGGAATGCCGGTCACGTCGATCATGCACATGTCCATGCAGATATTGCCGATGGTGGGCGCACGGTGGCCGTTCACGCTGAAGGAAGCGTTGCCGCGGCCCAGATGGCGGTCGATGCCGTCTGCGTAGCCCACCGGGATGGTGGCGATGACGGTGCCTTCCTTCGCATGGCCCCATCGGCCATAACCGACTGTTTCTCCGGGACCTAATTTCTTAATCTGAAGGATCTTGCACTTGAGCGAGGCGACGGGCGCCAGTTTCTTTTCCGGCAGGGCGCTGATGCCGTAGATGCCGATGCCCAGGCGTACCATGTCGAACTGGTACTCGGGGAAGCGCTCGATGCCGGCGCTGTTCAGGATGTGCCGCATGGGCATGTAGCCGATGCCGTCGGCGATGGCGGCGGCGTTGTCCCGGAACATGTGGATCTGGCCCAGGGTGAACTCGTCTTCCGAGGGGTCTTCGGCCACGCAGAGGTGGGAGAAGACGGCCTTGACCTTCACCTCGGGGGTGACTTTCAGGTATTCGATGAGCTCCGGCAGTTCTTCGGTCATGAAACCGAGGCGGTGCATGCCGGTGTCCAGCTTGATGTGCACGGGGTAGTCCTTGAGGCCCTTCTCCCGCAGTACCTCCACCAGCTTCTTGAGCGAGTACAGGTTGGGGATGCTGGGCTCCATGCGGGTTTCTACGATTTCGGGATAGAAATCCGTTCCCGCGGTGAGCACCAGGATGGGCAGGGAGATACCGTTGCGGCGCAGTTCCAGTCCTTCTACCGGGTAGGCGACGGCGAGGTAATCGGCTCCGGCGCGCTGCATCATGGCGGCGAACTCGACGGCGCCATGGCCATACGCATTGGCCTTGACCAGAACCAGCAGTTTGGTCTTCGGGTCCAGCAGCGTACGGAAATATCTGTAGTTCTCGACCGTAGCTTTCAAGTTCAGCTCCAGGCGGGAAAAATCTTCTTCTATGGTGCGTGAGTAATCCATAACCAGAATACAAATTTAACACTTCCTGCTGACATTTCGTCATAAAAAGTGTATTTTTGCTGACTGGGCCCGCTATTTGATGCTAGCCGCAAAAACGAAAAAGACTATGACACTGGACAATCAATCGATTTGGATTTTGATGATATTGGTGATGGCGCTGAGCTGGCTCATCCAGGCCCGCCTCAAGAGCCGTTTCGCCAAATATTCCGAGGTCCCCCTGGGACTGAGCGGGGCCGAAGTGGCCTCGCGCATGCTCCAGGCCCACGGCATCCATGACGTGAAGATCGTTTCCATTCCCGGAAAGCTCACGGACCATTACGACCCCACCACCAAGACGGTGAACCTGAGCGAAGACGTTTACTACGGCCGTTCCGTGGCCGCTGCCGCCGTGGCCGCCCACGAGTGCGGACACGTGGTCCAGCACGCCACCGGTTACGCCTGGCTGCAGATGCGTTCCGCCCTGGTTCCGGTGGTCTCCTTCTCCAGCAATATCGTTTCCTGGGTACTGCTGGCAGGCGTGCTCCTGATTAATAGCTTCCCCTCGCTCATCTGGATCGGCATCGGCTTGTTCGCCCTGACGACCCTGTTCAGCTTCATCACCCTGCCGGTGGAGATCAACGCCAGCGCCAGGGCCGTGAAATGGCTGGAGCGGGACGGCATCGTGAGCTACGAGACCAAGCCCATGGCCGTGGACGCACTCAGATGGGCCGCCTACACGTACGTGATCGCCGCCATCGGCTCCCTCGCCACCCTTCTGTACTACATCGCCATCGCCAACGGGCGCCGGCGCTAATCCGACACATTCATGAAAGGAATACACATTTTTCTGGCCGACGGCTTCGAGGACATGGAAGCCCTGGCTACCCGGGACGTGCTGCTGCGCGGCGGCGTTCCCGTAGATACCGTATCCATCACGGACGAATACCTCGTGGAAAGCTCGCACGGACTGCAGGTGACGGCCGATACCTCCTGGAACGACCTGGAGGTCATGGAACCCGGCACCGATGAAAAGGACGTGATGATCTTCCCCGGCGGCATGCCCGGCAGCAAGAACCTGGCCGGCCACGCCGAACTCATGGAGATCCTCCAGGACCACTGGGCCCGCGGCGGCGCCGTAGCCGCCATCTGCGCGGCTCCCGGCCTGGTCGTATCCCGGCTGCCCGGTCTGGAAGGCAAGCGCTTTACCTGCTTCGACGGCTTCGAAGAGGCCCTCATCGGCCAGGGTGCCGTCTATGAGAAAAAGGGTACCGTCACCGACGGTAAGCTCATTACCGGACGCGGCGCCGGCTGGGCCGTGGAATTCGGCCTGGCGATCCTGACGTATCTGAAAGGGGAAGAGGCTGCCGCGAAGGTCCGCGCCGGCCTCATGCTCTAGCGCTTGGAGCGGAAGAAATCCAGCATCAGCGCCGCACATTCTTCCTGAAGGACACCTCCGACGGCTTCCGTCCGGGGGTGGAGCAGGGAAGGGGTGAAAAGGGAGTAGCCGCGCCGCTGGTCCGGAGCGCCGTAAACGATACGGCCGATCTGGGACCAGGCCAGGGCGCCGGCGCACATGGGGCAGGGTTCCACCGTGACATACAGGGTGCAGTCGTTCAGATATTTGCCTCCCATGGCTTCGGTGGCTGCGGTGATGGCGATCATCTCGGCGTGGGCGGTGGTGTCGTGCAGGCGCTCGGTCTGGTTGTGACCCCGGCCGATGACGCGCCCTTTCCAGACGACGACGGCGCCGATGGGAATCTCCCCGACCGCCTGGGCGGCGTGCGCTTCCCGCAGTGCTTCGCGCATGTATTTTTCATCCATTTCCATGTTGCAAAGGTACTCAATTATTCTTATCTTTGCATGGTTATTCGGGAGGGCAATGAAAATCACAAGTGCAGAATTTGCAGGCAGCAGCACGCGGGTGGGGCAGAAGCCCCAGCGGCGCCTGCCGGAATTCGCTTTCATCGGCCGCTCCAATGTAGGGAAAAGCTCCCTCATCAACATGCTCACCGGAAACTCCAAGCTGGCCAAGACGTCCCAGACCCCTGGTAAGACCCAGCTTGTAAACCACTTCCTTATTAACGATAACTGGTATCTGGTGGACCTTCCCGGCTACGGCTACGCACGCCTGCCGGACAAGGACCGCGCCCGTCTGCGCCACATCATTTGGGACTACATCAACCATTCCGAAGAGATGGTGATGCTCATGGTGCTCGTGGACAGCCGCCACCCGATGCAGGAGGTGGACCTGCGTTTCATCGAGGAGCTGGGAGAAAAGGGAATTCCCTTCGGCATTATCTTCACCAAGGCGGACAAGCAGGGCACTGAGGCACTGCAACGCCAGGTGGAGGAAAACAAAGGCCGGCTTCTGGAAGACTGGGAGGAACTGCCGCCGTGCTTCATCTCCTCTTCTGTTGACGGAACCGGCAAGGAAGAAATTCTTAACTATATCGGAACTATTCTTACTACCTTATGATAAACGATGTCCATAAGCACCGGATGGCGCTGTTTACTTGTGATGCTTCTCGCTATTTTGCCGAGAAAGTAGTTGCTGCTATGAATCGCATGAAAGATGCAAACGACCCCGAGGTGGTCCTGGGACCCCTGGAGTGCGCACGTTTCAGCGATGGTGAATTCCAGCCCTCGTTCGCCGAAAGCGTCCGAGGCGCGACCTGCTTCATTATCCAGTCCACTTTCCCCACCAGTGACAATCTGATGGAGCTCCTCCTGAGCATCGATGCCGCCAAGCGCGCATCGGCCAACAAAGTGATCGCTGTGATCCCTTACTATGGCTGGGCCCGTCAGGACCGCAAAGACAAGCCCCGCACCTCCATCGGTGCCAAGCTCGTCGCCAACATGCTGAAAGTGGCCGGCGCAGACGCCGTGATGACCTGCGACCTGCACGCAGATCAGATCCAGGGCTTCTTTGACTTCCCGGTGAACCACCTCTATGCCAGCTATGACTTCCTGGGCATCCTGAAGAACCTCCAGAAGGAGTTCAAGGACACCCTGACCCTCGCAGCTCCCGACATGGGCGGCGCCAAGCGCGTCCACGCCTATGCCAAGAACCTGCACACCCCCGTGGTCATCTGTCACAAGACCCGCGCCAAGGCCAACGTGATCGAGAAGATCGTTCCGATCGGCGAGGTCGAAGGCCGCGACATCGTGATCATTGACGATATTATCGACACCGCCGGCACCCTGACTGAGGCCGCCAACGAGCTCCTCAAGCGCGGCGCCCGCTCTGTCCGTGCTTTTGCTACGCACCCCGTCCTCTCCGGTCCCGCCTACGAGCGCATCGAGGCATCGGCCCTGAGCGAGGTGTATGTAACCGATACCATTCCCCTGAATCCTGCCAAGAAGGAGTACTGGGGTAAGTTCCGCGTGGTCTCCCTGGCCGATACCTTCGCCCGGATGATCCTGCGCGTATATAACTATCAGCCCATTTCCTCCGAGTTTCCCCTTTAGCGTATGAAAACCCTGTTAGCCGCCATCATCTTCGTAGGTCTCGCCGTGATCCTTCTCGGCGTGAACATCTTCTTTTTCCACCGTCCCTTCCCGGACGGGGAGATTTCTACGAACCCTGAGATGCGGAAACGGGGCATCAAATGCGCCAAGCAGGAAGAGATGGAAATGCTCGCTGCAGCCAAAGGAAAGAAGCAGGTGTGCGACGGCTCCCTGTCGGACGCCTGCTCTTCCTGTTCGTTAAATTGCCGATGAGATTTTTATCATTCCTGTTGCGGGCTTGCCTTAAGCTCGTAGCGGCTTTTGGTCTTTTATTTGTGCTGGCGCTGGTGGTTACCGGCGTCGGCCCTGTTTATAGCTTCCGCTCTCCGGAGGCTTTCAGCGGGGAAGATATCTTCAACCCCTATGCCTCCCTGGACACCGCCCAGGGCTGGAAAAGGGCAGTCTTCCACACGCATACGCGGGTAAAGGGCCCCTGGCCGATGAACGAATGTCCCCAGTGGCCGTCCTACGTGGACTCCGTCTATCGGGTGCTGGGCTACGACATCATCACCTTCTCCAACCACAACGAGATTACCACCCATCCCTATGACTCCACGCTGCAGGTAAACGTGTACGAGCACGGTTACAGCATCCCGCAGTACCATCTGCTGGTGTTCGGCAGCCAGAAAGTCATCCACTGGGATCCGCTGCTTCCGCTCACTTCCTCGCAGAAGCAGTTCGCCCTGGACTACCTGGGCCGCAGCAGCGATTTCATCCAGATGAACCATCCCTACCGGGTGCGTTTCACCCGCAAGAAACATCTGGAAGACGTTTCCGGTTACCAGATCATGGAACTGGATACCCACATCAGTACCGAGAACGAGTACTGGGACTGGGCCCTGAGCGCCGGACACTACAGCTTCGGCCTCGCCAACGACGACCTTCACTTCCCGGACCGCCACGAGAAGATCGCCATCCGCTGTAATTTCGTGCAGACTCCTTCCGGTAGCTACGGGGACCTGAAGAAGGCCCTCCTCGGCGGCTGCTACTATTCGATGCGCGTCCCGGACTACGGTGACGGAGACTGGGAGGAAAAGATCGCGCGCAACCATGAGCTCCCGAAAGTGGAGAACATCGGCCTGGAAGGGGAGACCATCTTCATGAAGCTCTCCCAGAAGGCCGACAGCATCCGCGTCAACGGACAGGACCACGCGACGCTGGCCCTGGCCTGCGACACCGACTCCCTGGCCTACACCTTCCGCCCGGAAGATCCCTTCGCCCGCATGACGGCCTTCTTCCCGGACGGGGCGGTCATCTATTCCAATCCCTTCGCCCGCTACGATGCGGCATCGGCCCCCGATCCTTTCAACAACGCGCCGCAGCGCGTGAACTGGGTGCTGACCGTCCTCTATAACCTGCTGGCGCTGGCCCTCATCGGCCTGCTGCTGCGGGCTCTTGTCAAACTTTTCAGAAAACGATGAAATATTTCAAGGAGAAAGCCAGTCTTACCGTCTATAGCCTGGCCCTGACCATCTATACGCTGGTGGCCTTTCACGCCCCCTTCTTCTCGCACGCCGTGAAGCTCACGGAGGGCGGGTTCAACGGGGCCGTCATCATCGGCACGGCGGTGCTGCTGCTGGCCTGCCTGGATTTCCTGCTGTACTACCTGCTGGCCTTTCTGGGCCGCATCGTGGGCAAGTGCCTCATCGCCTTCACCCTGGTGGGGGATGCCATCATGCTGTACTTCGTGAACAACTACGACGTGCTGGTGACGGACGAGATGATGGGCAACGTCCTCAATACGCAGTACTCGGAGGCATCCGGTTTCTTCTCCTTCTCGTTTATCCTGTACATCCTGTTCCTGGGTGTGCTGCCCTGCATATACGTGTTCAGGCGCAAGCTGGAATACGGGTCCTGGAAGCGTCTGCTGGCCCATGTCGGCATCACGGTGGGCGTGCTGCTGGCGGCCGTTTTCGGCAACATGAAGAACTGGCCCTGGATCGACAAGAACTCCACGGAACTGGGCAGCCTCATCATGCCCTGGTCCTATACCGTGAACACATTCCGCTACTATGCCGCCCAGCGGCAGAAGAGCCAGAAAGAGATTCCGCTGCCGGATCCCACGGCCGTGAGCGATTCCCGCGACATCTGCGTGCTGTTCATCGGCGAATCGGCCCGCGGAGACCGCTTCTCCCTGCTGGGTTACGATCGGGAGACCAACCGCTACACCGCCGCAGACAGCGTGAAGGCCTACCGGGGCACTTCTTCGGCCACCTACACCATGGCCGGCGTGAAGGCCATCCTGGAGCCGATGGATACCCCCGAACTGCACGAGATCCTGCCCAATTATCTCCAGCGCGCCGGCGTGGACGTGTGGTGGCGCACAAATAACTGGGGAGAGCCGCCGGTGCACACGGAAAAGTATTATACCTTCGCTCAGCTGAAGGAACGCTATCCCGGGGCCGATGCCCGCTACGACGGCCTTCTCCTGGAAGGCCTGCGGGAGGATATCGCCTCCAGCGACAGCACCAAGGTGTTCGTGGTCATCCACGCCTATACCAACCACGGCCCTTCTTACAACACCAATTATCCGGAAGAATTCACCGTGTTTACGCCTGTCTGCAGCACGGTGGAAATGTCCAAGACCAGTTCGGAGGAACTGAACAACGCCTATGACAACAGTATTGTCTATACGGATTATCTGATGCATCAGGTAATCGAGGTGCTGCGCTCTTTTCCGGACCGCCGCACGATGATGCTGTTTGTCTCCGACCACGGCGAGTCCCTGGGAGAAAACAACCTCTACATGCACGGAGTGCCCTATTCCATGGCTCCCAAGGAACAGCTGGACATCCCCATGGTAGTCTGGACGTCGGACGATTCCCTGCAGTACAAGGACATTCCGGACATCGGCCAGCACTACGTTTTCCACAGCATTCTTCATTTTATGGGGGTGGAATCTCCCGCATTTAACGAAGAAATGTGTATCTTTGCAGAATAATTTGTAATTGAGTATTTATTATGGCTTTAGTCGCGATAGTCGGGAGACCGAACGTTGGAAAGTCAACGCTGTTTAACCGCCTGGTGGGTATGCGCCAGGCCATTGTAGACGAGACGGCGGGTGTAACCCGTGACCGTCATTACGGCAAGTGCGAATGGTGCGGCCGCGAATTCTCCGTGGTGGACACGGGCGGTTACACCTCCAACTCCGATGACGTCTTCGAGGACGCCATCCGCCGTCAGGTAGTCATCGCCGTCGATGAGGCAGACCTGGTTCTGTTCATGTGCGAGGCCGCCACGGGCATCACGGACTATGACTCCGAGATCGCCGACCTGCTGCGCCGCAGCAAGAAACCCGTTGTCCTGTGCGTGAACAAGGTGGACAGCGGCGAAAAGATGTATGACGCCTTCGACTTCTACGGCCTCGGCCTGGGAGAAGTCTGGAGCATATCGGCCGCCAACGGCAGCGGCACCGGCGACCTCCTCGACGAGATCCTCCGCCTCCTGCCGGAAGATGACGCCGAGGCCGATGACCACTCGGACATTCCCCACATCGCCATCGTGGGCCGTCCGAACGTGGGCAAGTCGTCCATGACCAACGCCCTCCTGGGCGAGGAACGCAATATCGTGACGCCGGTGGCCGGTACCACCCGCGACTCCATCTCCACGTATTACAACAAGTTCGGCCACGAGTTCATGATCGTGGATACCGCCGGCATGCGCAAGCGGGGCAAGGTTACCGAAGACCTGGAATTCTACTCCGTGCTGCGCGCCATGCGCACCATCGAACACAGTGACGTCTGCATCCTGATGATCGACGCCACCCTGGGTATGGAGGCGCAGGACATGAACATCTTCAACGTCATCCAGAAGAACCGCAAGGGCTGCGTGATCGTAGTGAACAAGTGGGACCTCTTCGAGAAGGACGTGAACACCATGAAGGAGTACACCGAGGCCCTCAAGGCCCGTCTGGCCCCCTTCAACGACATCCCCGTCATCTTTACTTCCGTGCTCAACAAGCAGCGCATCCTGGACGTGCTGGACGCCGCCGCCCGCGTGGCCGCCAACATGTCCCGCAAGATTTCCACCAGCCAGCTCAACGACGCCATGCTGCCGGAGATCGAGAACTACCCGCCGCCGGCATGGAAGGGTAAATACATCAAGATCAAATATGTGACGCAGCTGCCCACGCGCACTCCCCAGTTCGCTTTCTTCTGCAACTTGCCGCAGTGGGTGAAGGATCCCTACAAGCGCTTCCTGGAGAACAAGCTCCGCGAGCACTTCGACTTCGAAGGCTGCCCCATCCAGGTATATACACGAGCTAAATAATTTATGTTTGAAGCAGAAAAAGTAAAGGACGCGTGCGTCCGGTGGATCCGTGACTGGTTCGAGGAGAATGGTAAGGGTTGCAATGCCGTTGTAGGCATTTCCGGCGGAAAGGACAGCAGCGTCTGCGCCGCCCTGTGCGTTGAGGCTTTGGGTAAGGACCGTGTCATCGGCGTCACCATGCCCAACGGTGTCCAGCCGGACATCGACGACTCCGTCAAGCTGAT
>JAEEGL010789245.1_pt1 | contig 10217 bp, 8 predicted proteins | sample 9134231 | NCBI WGS metagenome assembly JAEEGL01 (sample SAMN16246548, study PRJNA631951) | gut metagenome | biome: gut microbiome; feature: rumen; material: fiber-attached | host: Bos | place: Iran: Karaj | collected 2018-10 | reverse complement strand
ATGATATTGGAGGATCGATATCATGGAGGAGTATAAGTGATGAAAGCATTTCTTATTCTGGAAGATGGAACTGTTTTCGAGGGAAAGCATTTCGGAGCGGAAAAGGAAATAATCAGCGAGATTGTTTTCAATACGTCGATGGCGGGATATCTCGAGGTTTTGACGGATCCATCGTATGCGGGACAGGCGGTGTGCATGACTTACCCGCTGATCGGAAATTACGGAGTCTGCTATGAGGATATGGAATCGAGACAGGCATGGCCCGATGGCTTTATTGTGAGAGAAGTAGCGAAGGTTCCGAGTAATTTCCGCTGTGACTGCAGTCTGCAGCAGTTCATGGAAGAACAGGGAATACCCGGGATCGAGGGCATCGATACGAGACAGCTTACCAGGATCCTTCGCGAGAAGGGTACGATGAACGGCTGCATCACGACAAATGAGAATTACGATCTAAACGAACTGATGCCGAAAATGAAGGCATATACTACGGGCAAGGTTGTCCTTAAGGTGACATGTCCGGATAAGTATGTTGTGAACGGTGCTAAGGAGCTTTCGGAAAACGGTCCGGTATCGGGAATGGCAGTGTTTGACAAGGCGGCATATGAGGCCGGAGAGAGAGAGAAGAGACCTTCTCTTGTGACAGAGTTAAACGGATCCGGGCTTAAGGTAGCACTTTTCGATTTCGGCGCCAAGAAGAATATTGCGGCATCCCTGGCGGCAAGAGGCTGTGATGTGACAGTTTATCCCGCGACCTCCAAAGCGGAAGAGATAATTGCGGATAAGCCGGACGGGATCATGCTTTCAAACGGCCCCGGAGATCCCAAGGACTGCGGACCGATCATAGATGAAGTCAGAAAGCTGTACGACAGCGAGATTCCGATCTTTGCGATCTGTCTGGGACATCAGCTTATGGGACTTGCTACGGGAGCGGATACATACAAGCTTAAATACGGTCACCGCGGAGGAAACCATCCTGTAAAAGACCTTGCGACAGGCAGAGTATATATTTCCTCCCAGAATCACGGTTATGTAGTGGATACGGAAAAGCTTGATGAAAAGATCGCCGTGCCCGCATTTATCAATGTAAATGACGGAACAAACGAGGGACTTAAATACACGGGTAAAAACATTTTTACCGTACAGTTCCACCCGGAAGCATGCCCGGGACCACAGGACTCCGGATATCTTTTCGACAGATTTATTGAGATGATGAGAGGTAAGAAAAATGCCTAAGAATCAGAATGTACATCGCGTAATGGTCATAGGATCGGGACCTATAGTAATAGGACAGGCGGCGGAGTTCGACTATGCCGGCACCCAGGCCTGCCGTTCCCTTAAGGAAGAGGGTGTAGAGGTTATTCTCGTAAACTCAAACCCTGCCACCATTATGACGGATAAGAATATTGCGGATAAGGTTTATATCGAACCACTTACCGTGCCCGTTCTTGAGCAGATAATAGAGAAGGAAAAACCCGACTCTATCCTTCCTACCCTTGGAGGTCAGGCGGGACTCAATCTCGGAATGGAGCTTGAGGAATCCGGCTTTTTGAAATCGCATAATGTTACGCTCTTGGGAACTACCGCAGAGACCATAAGAAATGCGGAAGGAAGACAGGAATTCAAGGATCTTATGGAGAGGATCGGAGAGCCTGTAGCCGCATCACAGGTTGTCAAGACTGTCGAGGACGGTATAACTTTTACAAACACCATTGGTTATCCGGTAGTACTGCGCCCCGCATATACACTAGGTGGATCGGGAGGTGGTATCGCGCATAACCAGCTCGAGCTTGAGGAGATACTGGAGAACGGACTCAGACTTTCGAGGGTCGGTGAGGTGCTTGTTGAAAGATGTATCGCGGGCTGGAAGGAGATAGAGTACGAGGTTATGCGTGACAGTGCGGGCAATGTCATCACTGTCTGCAACATGGAAAACATTGATCCCGTCGGAGTACATACCGGAGACTCCATTGTTGTCGCTCCTTCACAGACTCTCTCCGACAAAGAGTATCAGATGCTCCGTACTTCAGCATTGAAGATCATCTCCGAACTTAAGATAACCGGCGGATGTAATGTGCAGTTCGCACTTCACCCCACAAGCTTTGAGTACTGTGTAATAGAGGTTAATCCCAGAGTTTCGCGTTCATCGGCTCTCGCGTCAAAAGCAACAGGATATCCTATAGCCAAGGTTGCTGCGAAGATCGCGCTAGGATTTACGCTCGATGAGATAAAGAATGCAATAACAAAGAAAACCTACGCTTCCTTTGAACCTGCGCTTGACTACTGTGTGGTTAAGATGCCCAGACTGCCCTTTGACAAGTTCATCACTGCAAAGAGAACTCTGACAACACAGATGAAAGCTACCGGAGAGGTAATGAGCATCTGCAATAATTTCGAGGGTGCACTCATGAAGGCGATACGCTCTCTCGAACAGCATGTTGACTGCTTAAGGAGCTACGACTTTTCTTCGCTCTCAGCAGATGAGATAAAGGAAAGATTAAAGATCGTCGACGATCAGAGGATTTGGGTTATTGCTGAAGCACTCAGAAAGGGTATCAGCTATGATACCATCCATGAGATCACTATGATCGATGTATGGTTCATAGATAAGATAAATACTATCGTTGAGATGGAGAATGCTCTGGAGAAGGCAGCAGAAGGCGCAGCGCTTGACAGGGAGCTTCTCTTTGAGGCAAAGAGAATAGAATTTCCCGATAATGTCATCGCAAGACTGACAAAGAAAACTGAGGATGAGATACTGGGACTTAGAAGAAGTCTTAATATCACCCCGGTTTATAAGATCGTTGACACCTGCGCAGCAGAGTTCGATGCGGAGACTCCTTACTATTATTCCGTATACGGCGGAGAAAACGAAGCGAGAGAGACTTCGGGCAAGAAGAAGGTTCTTGTGCTTGGCTCCGGACCTATAAGGATCGGACAGGGTATTGAGTTTGACTACTGCTCGGTACATGCGACATGGGCATTTGCAAAAGCCGGATATGAAACAATCATAATAAACAATAACCCCGAGACTGTCTCCACTGATTTTGACATTGCGGATAAGCTCTATTTTGAGCCGCTTACCAACGAGGATGTGGAAGCGATAGTTGATATTGAAAAGCCCGACGGAGCAGTTGTGCAGTTTGGCGGACAGACTGCTATAAAGCTTACGGAGCATCTTATGAAGATAGGAGTTCCGATCCTCGGAACAAAGGCTGAGGATGTTGATGCTGCAGAGGACAGGGAACTCTTTGATGAGATCCTTCAGAAGACGGGAATTCCCCGCGCGGCAGGTGGAACGGTATTTACGGCCGAGGAGGCAAAGGCTGTCGCTAACAGGCTTGGATATCCGGTTCTTGTTCGTCCTTCGTATGTGCTTGGCGGACAGGGAATGCAGATCGCGACAAACGATGAAGAGATCGAAGTCTTCATGGAGATCATAAATCGCATTGCCCAGGACCACCCGATACTTGTCGATAAATATCTTCAGGGCAAGGAGATTGAAGTCGATGCCGTATGTGACGGAACAGATATACTGATCCCCGGCATCATGGAGCATATCGAGCGCACGGGAATCCACTCGGGCGACTCTATATCCGTTTATCCCGCACCGACTATCGGAAGACTTATAAAGGATAAGATCACCGAATACACAAGACGTCTCGCGATGGCGCTTCATGTAAAGGGTATGATTAATATCCAGTTCATAGCAATCGGTGAAGATGTGTATGTCATTGAGGTAAACCCCAGATCTTCGAGAACGGTTCCCTACATAAGCAAGGTTACGGGCATTCCCATTGTAGACTTAGCTACGGAGGTTATTCTCGGCAAGACCATAAAGGAACTTGGATATAAGCCCGGACTTGCACCCGAAGCAGATTACTACGCGATCAAGATGCCGGTATTCTCATTTGAAAAGATCCGTGGAGCTGAGATCAGCCTCGGCCCTGAAATGAAATCAACAGGAGAGTGCCTCGGAATATCACAGAGATTTGATGAGGCTCTTTACAAGGCCTTCCTCGGAGCAGGCGTTCAGCTTCCCAAGCATAAGCAGATGATCATTACGGTCAAAGATGCAGATAAGGGAGAAGCTATACAGGTTGCAAAGAGATTTGAAAAACTGGGATACATCATTTATGCTACAAGATCCACCGCCGCAGCGTTAAATGAGGCGGGCGTCAAGGCGAGAAAGGTCAATAAGATACATCAGGAGAGCCCGACTGTAATGGACCTTATCCTCGGTCACAAGATAGACCTTGTTATCGACACTCCTACCCAGGGACGCGATAAGAACAGGGACGGCTTCCTCATCAGAAGAAACGCTATTGAGACCGGAGTTTACTGCATTACGGCTATGGATACCGCAAATGCATTGGCAAGAGCTCTTGAGAATGCCATGGCACAGGAGAGCCTTTCTCTTATCGATATAGCATCATTGTGATAACAGTTATAAATGAGCGTTTTTTCGCTATTTTCTTTGAACAGGCAGATTGAAACTCTGCCTGTTTTGTGTTATCTTAAGATTGTATGGGAATTATCTCTGAGGAGGTTTAAGGTGAATACAAGTGTAATGGTCCTGGGGGTAAAAGAAACCTTCATTATACGAGTACTTGTCAAAAAACTTAATGATGCCGGGATGAAAGCTGCTTTTGTACCGGCTAAGGTAAATGATATCAACGCGCAGTGGGATAACCATTGTTTAGTAGTTTACTACATGGAGCAGCATGAGGCTGTTCCCGGGGATGTGGTAAGCTTCTTAAACGATAAGCTGACTGATACCGAGCGGCAAATCCTCTTGATCGGAGATCCCGATGATACTTCAAAGCTTGTCAACCGTATGCCGGGGGAGCTTATCAACAGAGTATTTACCAGACCTTTGGACAATGATGCGTTTGTTAAGCATACCGGTGAACTCCTCGATAAGATCGCCGAGGGAGAATTCAAAAAAAGAATACTGATAGTTGATGATGATCCAACTTATCTTTCGCTTATAAGGGACTGGCTTAAGGAAGACTATAAAGTCACAATGGCTAACTCCGGACTTCAGGCGATCAAATGGCTTGGAAAAAATACCGTCGACCTCATCCTTCTCGACCATGAAATGCCGATCACCACGGGACCACAGGTCCTTGAGATGCTCAGAAGCGAGGATGAGACTAAGAAAATACCGGTCATCTTCCTTACAGGAAAAGGTGACAAAGCCAGCGTTATGCAGGTCGTTGCCCTTAAACCCGAGGGATATTTCTTAAAGACAGTAAAAAGAAACGAACTCCTTGAAAAACTGGACGAATTCTTTGCATCAAGGAAATAAGAAAATTCATACATTCAGAGATTGAAAGAAGCCTTGCTCCCGGCAGGGTTTCTTTTTTTTTCAAAAAAAGTATTGACAGCCATCTGATTATACTGTATATATAACATATAAACAGTTGATATGAACACCACTGTTTGAGATTTTTGTTAAGAGGCTGCGTTAAATGCGCATAGATGCAGCTTTTGATGGAGGATTACGGATGATAATACTGCAAAACTCCGGTGTCCCGATTTATCAGCAGATAGCCGAGCAGATGAAGGCGGACATAGTAAACGGAAAGATCAAGGAAAATGAATATCTTCCGTCCATACGAGGTCTTGCAAAGGACCTGAAGATCTCGGTCATTACGACGATGAAGGCATATGATGAGCTGGCTGAGGAAGGCTATGTGACGGCGGTTCAGGGAAAGGGCTATCTCGTAAATCCCCAGGACACGGAGATGATGAGAGAACAGCACTTAAGGCGGATCGAGGACGGACTTACGGATGCGATAAAGGCGGCAAGACTTGCCGGAATCGGTGGCGAGGAGCTGAAGAAGATGCTGGACATGCTGCTGGATGAATGATGTAAATGCCGGATATGCCTTATATGCTGCCGAATGAAGGATTAATTGATGAACAGTGTTCAAAAAAGGAGATTACCATGAAATTCGAAGATGTTATAGCAGGAAAAGATATAGAAAAGAGTTTTGGAAGCTTTAAGCTGGATATTCCCGAGCTTCATATCCCCAAGGGATTTGCAACTGCCCTTATCGGTGAGAACGGCGCAGGTAAGACAACCCTATTAAATCTACTCACAGGTCTTAGGCTTGACGGAAAAGGTGAGACCACCTATTTCGGGGAATATAACGGAGTTGAGAGTGATGAAGCCGTTAAAAACCGCATAGGATATGTCGGATCGGGATATTATTATCTTCCACATTGGACGACAAAGCAGGTGGAGGAGATCATGGGAATCCTTTTTGAAGATTTCGATCCCGTTAAATTCAACAAGATAGCTTCCGCGCTTGCGCTTGATACAAAGGGAAAGATGGGGATGCCCAAAAAAGTGAGCGAGCTCTCCGACGGTAATAAAGTAAAGCTGATGCTTTGCGGAGCACTTGCAAGAAAGACAAGTATCCTTATAATGGACGAACCCGCATCACCCCTTGATCCTCTTATGAGAGACAATCTCTGTGATCTTATAAGAGAATACCTTGATAACGGACAGGGAGAGAGAAGCGTATTTTTCTCCACACACAATGTTGCCGACATGGAAAGCGTCACCGATTATGCGATGATCATGGAACAGGGAAAGATAGTTGAGCAGGGCTTTGTTGAGGATCTTAAAGAAAAATATGTTGTGGTAAAGGGCGAAAAAGAAGATGCAGCCGCAGCAAGAAGGATCCTTTTCTCAATGAGCGAAGGCAGCTTCGGCTTTTCCGGAATCTGCTTAGCTGATAAGCTTGACAGACTTGCGGGGATGAATATTCAGACAGAGAGAGCAAGCCTTACCGATATCTGTGTTGCGGTAATGAAAGCACACTCAAAGCTGAATCTTTCGGGTGACCTTGAGATCTAAACGGGGGACATGATTATGAAAGCAATCAAGATATATATATCGGTTTATCCGGTCTGGTACAGAGTGCTTGTTTTTATATGCGTTCCCATATCGGTTATCGCACTGGGAAGCATAATGCTCATATCGGGCGGAGCGATAAGCGCATTCGACTGGGGACTTATAACATCTCTCTCGGCTATGGCACTTATTTATGCGGAACTGTTCGGCGAGTGGTTTACGATCGGAGAGATATGTGTGAGAAAGGGAGCTTTCGGAGAAGCGGTGCTCAGTTCTCCAAGGGGAAGAGCTTTTGTTAAAAGCTTTGCTATAGTGGATGTGCTTAGAAAAGCGATCGGCTATCCCGTTATTTTTGCTATCTCACAGTTAGTGGTCATGATAGCAAAACCGGCTTCCGCAAATGTTATTGACGGCGCTCTCCTGGGCTTTGTTTTTGCACTTGCCATAATAGTGGGAGTCTGGGTAATAAGAGTTACCAAAGCGATGGGACTCAGATTTCTTTCGCTTCTTGCTACGGGGTCTATAGTTACGACGCTTGCGTTTCCGTTCTTGTTTTACCCGAATGCCATACTTAAAATTGTGATCGGCATTGTATCGGTTGTATTGACAATACTTTTTGCATTTCTTTCCGCCCGTTCGGTGATAAGGAGTTCAAAGGAGGATTACTTTGATGAATAGATTTATAAGATCATTAAAAACTGGTTTTTCGCTGATGAAGTATTCATTGGCTTTTAAGATGAACATGGCGCTGATGCTGGTTTTTGGAGGACTTGGAATTGTCTATGAAGTTATAACGGTATTTTCCAATATGGCAAGTGAAGGCGTTAGCCATGGCATAACAAATTATAACGGCATCTGGATGCTTGCCATGAGCCCGCTCTATGCGATACAGATGATGTACGGAGTAAGCCTTTCAGGCATAGTGCAAAGTTCGGATTCAAAGAGGCTGCTTCTTGTTGATTCGGCTACCGCATTTAAGGCAATATGGGAGATAGTATGCTTTGCCATAATTGCACTCACCAGATATATCTGTTTCAGGAATGCGGATCTCAATAAAGGAGATATTCTTTTCGGATTACTGTTCTTTGGATTATTCTCTCTTGTGATTTCACTATACACAGTAATTATTTACAGATATACAACCGTTGGTTATGTTGTGATGCTGCCTTTGATCATTTTATTCATGCTGGTTCCGCTCTTTATGAACAGGTCAAATCTTTCATTCAGCCCTGTCAGCCTTATGAACAGGCTGCCTTTTGGAGAAAGCTATCCCGTTTGTCTTGCAATAGCTGCCGGAATTGTTATAATCGATATTGTACTTTTCTATGTGCTTTCATCTATGATGTATAAGGTACCGCTCTCGGAGAAAGCATTCAGACAGCTTTTATCCAGAGCAAAGTGATCAGGGGCAGGAAGCGGATGAAAAAATGTTTCTTCCTGTATCTAAACGAAAGATCAGTTAATGTTAAGAGAAAAAGAAATTAAGAGGTTGAAACAATGGTTAAGTTAACAAATCAGGAAAGATTAAGACCGTGGATGGGCGTTGTGGTTTTCTTTATTGGTTTAACTTTTTTGTTTACTATCGGATCAATTGCTCAGACTGCATTTTATGCAATCGGAGGCAAGATATCTGAAACCGGGAATGAATTCGTGGGAGGCCTTGTCGGGCAGCTTGGACTGGTTATAACCGAAATTGGATTCCTGGCAATATCGATCGTTTTCTGCCTTATCAGAAAGGTATCAATAAAAGAAGTTTTCCCGTTAAAGAAGTTTTCGGCGGCTCAGTTTTTCGGAGTTGTGATCATGCTTATCGGATCGTTGATGACCAGCCTGATCGCTGTAGGGATTTCAATGTTTGTCATTACATCGCTGAAACTAAACGATCTTGTAAAGCTTGATTCGCTTCAGGAGTATGTTTACAGTAATAATTCTGCAGGTGTTATAAGCCTTATACTTACCCTTCTGATAATGGCTGTCCTTCCCGCCATATGTGAAGAGTCATTTATGAGAGGAGCGGTTTTTTCCTGCTTCAGAGGCATGAAGAAGGAATGGGTGGTTGTCATTATAATAGGCGCATTGTTCGGACTTCTCCATCTTGATCCGGTCAGATTTATGAATACGGCGATCCTTGGCGGAATGTTTGCTTATATAATGATAAAGACAAACAACTTTATCCTGCCGGTATTGTTCCATTTCATGAACAATGCTTTTGCTACTATAGTAGGATTCCTTCCTCAGCTTTTAAGCAAAGGCACCGAACTTTCCGATGCAACAACAAGTCTTGCCGATCTTGACTGGACTATAGAGGCCGGATTGTTCCTGCTCAGCGGTTTTGCTGCTCCCATCATCATTGTTCTCGGAGCAATGCTCATCGACAGAAAGTCCCACAGGCCAAGGAGATTTGCTATCGCAGGTATTATCTCCGCAGTTCTTCTTGCTGCCGGAATCGCATTTACCGTAAAGGGATATGCAGGTTCTTTCAGTGAAGGAACAATTCTCTCATGGAATTATTCATACGAAGTTACGGAAGATGCTCTTCAGGCAGATAATCTTGCCAAGGCCGGTATCGAGATAAGTGAGGAGAGAAGCTACATGGTAGTCGTTTCTGCAATGGCTTCCGGATCCGAAGTAACTTTCGAGCTTACCGATGAGAACGGTAACGAGATCATATCCAAAACCTCTTCGAACATGCTTATATTATCTGAAAGTCCTACTCTTGCCCCGGGTCATTACGACCTGACCTTCTACGGCGGCGAGGACCTGCTGGGTAAAACATTTACGTATGAAGTGGTTGTGAGGTAATAGTAAGATAGATTATTATGATGTTTATGTATTTACGTTTATGGTGGTTATGCATATATTAACGGTGTTTATAATGAATTAATAAAAATCGGATAATAAAAATCGGATAATAAAAATCGGATAATAAAAATTCGGATAATAAAAATCGGAGTTTGCCGAGCAGTTTGATAAAATGATTATCAGTTTTGTCAAACTGCTCTTTTTTCATATGATTTCTTATTTCAGGCGCCTTCTTATCTCAGGTGACTTCTTATCTCAGGTGACTTCTTGTCTCAGATAACTTATTGTCTCAGGTAACTTATTGTCTCAGGTAACTTATTGTCTCAGGTAACTTATTGTCTCAGCTGAATTTTTGTTCTTGGGGATTTCCTGCCTCGGATGAAAATGCATGCAAATTGAATGAACATGTTCTCTGTGGTGTATTTCGCGTCCTTTTCAGTTTGCAAAAAGCATGAAATATTAAAGGGTATGTTCTCTGTGGTGTATTTCGCGTCCTTTTCAGCTTGAGAAAAGCATGAAATATTAAAGGGTATGTTCTCTGTGGTGTATT
>JAEEGL010411895.1_pt1 | contig 10217 bp, 8 predicted proteins | sample 9134231 | NCBI WGS metagenome assembly JAEEGL01 (sample SAMN16246548, study PRJNA631951) | gut metagenome | biome: gut microbiome; feature: rumen; material: fiber-attached | host: Bos | place: Iran: Karaj | collected 2018-10 | reverse complement strand
GCTGCCAGCCCTGCCTGAAATTAAAATTGAAGAAACTCCGGTATGCCGGGGAATCACACACTTACAATAAATCACGGTGGTTGAATAAACTACGGTGGTTGAGCCTGTCGAAACCACCTTTACAAAGTCCGCAGTGCCTTCGTAAGAAGCTCTGCGGCTTTTTTATGTGTAGTCGCAGAAGGATGCCAGTCCGCAGCGATACCATCTGACTCAAGCTGCTGGGTAAAAAGAAGGGCCTTTGCAGTTACAGCAGGAAAATCTTTTTTGAAAAGCTCAACTGCTTCTGCAACAGACTCGTTGAGAGCCTCTCCCATAATTCCAAGACAGCAGCAGATTTTTGCTTTCGGGCTGCGGCGGTGAACGGCCTCGATAAGATGACGGAGCTGGGCAGTATATTCCAGACGCCTTTCTTCCATTCCGCGAACCCAGCTGATATCATTTGTTCCAAGATGAATTACAACAATATCCGGCTGATACTTATTAGCGTCCCAGACCTCAGGTTCAATGCCAAGTCTCAGAGCAAGAGATTTATCTGTATAAGGCCAGTTTGCCTGCATAAGCCAGTGAGTGTCCGGCAGCATTATAGTTTCCGGATCCACATAATTTGAAATGAGACCTATACCGCTCCAGCTGCAAAGCTGTACCTGTGCACCAAGCGCCTTAGCAGTAAGAAAAGCGTAGGCTTTGTCGGGGCGCTCCTGCTGAGTCGTAAAAGTATCTTTTTCCCAGACACCTTCAATTCCGTAACCGCAGGTAATGCTGTCGCCGATGAACTCGAGCTTAAGAGGTACGGTGGTTGAGCCTGTCGAAACCACCGTACCGTCAATCTCCAGACTTTTAAGTCCGGCATAGCCGAAGGCACATTCGCTGAATTTCATTACACGTATAGTCACAGTTTTTTCAACCGGTGAATCAAAAAGGACAATGTGATTTTCACGTTCGTTCAAAGTCACGCGCAGGGTTGGCTCTTCCGGAATTGCTCCAATACTTGTATCAGAGCCTTCAGTTACAAAAATTCCCAGCACACCTTTATTAGCTTCATTCCAGGAATCCGGGTCGCTGAGAACAAGAGCCTCGGCACGCTTTCCTGTCATTACAAAGCAAAAGCCGCTTGCCGAGTAATCAAAATAGCGAATCCCTTCGTGGTCCAGGTCGCGGGCAGACCAGTTCAATTCATTATTATTAATCTTTTTCATTTATTTCCTCAATCTGTAAACTTTAGAGCCGCGGCGTGAATCCCATAACTTACGGCGGGCTTCCGGAAGTGAATCAATTGTATCTTCCTCAAAACCAAGTTTTTCAAACCAGTCGGCAGTCTGTGTAGTCATAATAAAAATTGATTCAGCCTGCCCCTCTTCGGCCTGCCCAATCAAAGTATCAATCAGCTTTGGACCAATGCCCATGTGAGCATAGTTTTCATCAACCGCAACGGCCGCAATTTCTGCCTGCCCGTCATCATAAAAATGCAGAGCTGCGCAGGCATGAATTCCACCATCAAGTTCAAAGACAATAAAATCTTCAAGATTAGCCGCAATCTGATCTTCTGAACGGGACAAAAGTTTTCCACTTTCTACAAAAGGTCTCATAATTGCAAGCACGGAAGGAATATCGGTCTGAACCATTTGTCGAACCTTTCCGTAACTGCCTGTGTAAATCATTGTACCCGAACCAAGGCCGCTGAAAATTTCGCATGGAAGAACACCGTCCTGATCTCCGTTCAGAATATGAACACGAGTTACCCCGGCCTTACAGGCTTCCTGAGCTGCTTTTAATAGATTCTTAATTTCGTTATCAGCAGAAATGTTTTTCTCAAGAAAGACATTTACTTCTTCCAGATCCATTGCAGGAATATTTCCGCTTTCAGAAAGAGAGAAGCCATCCGGAATATAATAACGGCTGGCAGAGATTTCTTCGTTGAACATCATAAAGAAAAGCTTGTCTGCCTTGAGATTCATCGCAACCTGCTTAGCAAGCAGCATTGAAGAAATGTTATAAGGATGACCTGCGGCATTCCAGCCAATGCACGGGAAAATCGGAATAAAGCCGTCATTCAAAACAGTGCGGATTGCTTCTGTCTCAAGCTTATCTATTTCGCCGGCAGTACCAAAATCAAAACCACCAAGCACGCCTTTCCCTCGGGCGCGAACCCAGTTACCAATTACAGCAGTAATGTTATTTGCCGCAAGGCTTGTCATCACGGTATTTGAAACATCAAAGGCCGCCATTTTGATAAGTGGCATTGCATCTGCAGAAGTAACACGGATACCCTCATGATGAGTCCATTTGATTTTTGCATTATTTAAAACCTCATCAATTCTACGGCGGGCTCCTGGAATCAAAACCACCTGAAGACCGGCCTGATGCAAAAGTGCAATATCTCTGATATGAGAAGAAAACAAAGGCGAACTGATTGTTTTATCATCAAGATAAATAACCAGAAGAGCATTCTTAAATTTCTGAAGATAGCGGATAACGTCACGTACGTTTTCTGCAGTTTTTGAAGTTGTCATTTTTTTATTATAGCAGAATTTCTATTATTTTTGGAATAAATGCAGCCGCAATAATCCTGGCGGTACATTCCATATTCAGCGCTTATTTCCAGGCTGCGTTTAAAGCCACCTTTCTTTTTAAAGTCAGACGGGAGCCAGCGGGGGATTTTAATAATTGCGGCGTCGTTCCCGCCTGCGCCCCCGGCAGCCCTGGCAAAGGCCTCGGCTTCCAGCTGCTGGCCGATTATATTAAGCTTTTCCGCATCCTTAAAAGGACTGATGGACAAAGTTGTGCAAAAGTAATCGTAATTACCTGCGGCCGCATATTCAAAGGCCCGCTTCAAGCGAAACTCATAGCAGCGGCGGCAGCGTTCTCCTTTTTCGGCTTCTTTTGCGAGGTCGGGGTTTTCACGGGTTCCCACAGCCCTGTAAAAATCCTCAGGGTCATAGGCCAGCTCAACCACCTTAACCTTTCCTTCCAGGGCCGGCGGAAAAACTTCGTAAAGCTTACGCAGCTCTTCCAGGCGTCTCTGGTACTCCTCTTTCGGGTAAATATTTGGATTATAGTAAAGCACCGTGATCTCAAAATATTTGAATAAATATTCCAGTACGTAAGAGGAGCAGGGGCCGCAACAGGCATGTAATAAAAGAGAGGGTTTTATTGCGGCTGAAACCCCGGAGGATCCAGTACTTTCAGTCGCAATTGACGAACTAACGTTCGTTAGCAATTCATCCAGTTTTTTCTGATAATTCATTACGCTCAACTTCCGCAATTTATTTTCGTGTAAACTGGCTCATAAAGTTCCAGGCATGCTCGCAGGTATGTTCACGACAATCATGTCCCTGCCCGCTTATACTTGCAAAGACACTGAGAACACGGCCGTCGGCACTGCGGAATTTCTGCATGGTAAGTGTAGCATCTCGGCTCTCATCATAAGAGGTCTCTACCTCATCCCCATTAATTCCCCAGATTTTATTTTCCCAGGAATCTTTGTTTTCAAGCTTTACTTCTTCTTCATAACGTTCTGCAAGATTTGCATTGTTCAAGAGAAGCGTATAAGCCATGCGGTCAAGGCACTTCTGCGCCTGGAAAGGCAACTCCGGTAATGGAGTTACCTCACCGCCGGCATAGAAAACCGGAACCGGCACAGTTGTATTTATTGAAACCACCTTATTTCCATATACATTACAACCAACATCAAAGGTCGCATCCATTGGTGCAGCCGCCGCAAGCAGCTGTGGATATTCCTGAATCATATCCCAGGTTTTACAGCCGCCCATAGAGAAGCCTGTTGCATAAACACGGGAACTGTCTATGCGGTATTTTTTCTTTAGAATCTCCAGCAGCTCAACCATTTCTGTAGCTGTTGAGTTCAAATGATTTTCAATTGTAACAAGGAGGAAGTTATGACGATGACAGATTTTTGCCCAGCCCGCCATAGTCGCAAAGAAGAAGCAGGAATCTCCGCCACCGTGGAAGCCCAGCACAAGTGGTACTCCGCCAGCAGACTTTGCAGCCTCGCTTTCAAAAAGACCTTTATTATAAAAGGCAAAGTATCCGATTTTATGTGTCTTTGTTCCCTTATCGTCTCCACAGTTATCAGCAGAGGTTTTTACCTCTGCAATTCCCGGCTCAATAACAAGCCCGTCTTTTTCCAGATCAGGATCAAGCTGCAGAGGTCCGTTCATTCTGCGAAAGGCTTTTGCAAAGCTGTAATAATCAGAAATAAATTCTTCAGCAGTAGCAGCAGAATCTCTCTTTAAGAAATACTTGCATCTGCTTTCAAAAAGCTCATTTGCTTCAGAACTGTTTCCATAAGAAATAAGAGGAATGTCGTCCGCTCCGACTTCCGGGGCCACAGAAAACCCGGTTAAAACACAGGTTGCAGGTGCTAAATCAGAACGTCCCCAGAGACCATCCCCTTCAAAATGATGCAGACAATTTTCTGCTATGTAATCTGCACCGCTTCCAAAGCCGCAAAGTACTGCACGGAAAATTGCTCCGCGGATAAAATATCCGTCAATACTGTGGCGGAAAACATTGTTTGCAATTACAACTCCATCTTTATGATACTGATGAATTTTGGAATTTGAAATGATTTCAGAAAGAATGTCGGGAGCTGCAGAAGCCCAGTTACAGGGCTGCCCTTTTTCAGAAAGCGGTGAAATAAATACAACGCTGGAATCAAAATCTGCAGCAAGTTTTTCAAAACCAAGCTGACGGGCAAAAGCAAGCTGCTCTGCCTGGCTCAAGGCCTTTTCTGCAAAAATCAGAAGATATGGTGCAATAAAGCCATAGTTCAGGATATCTCCATTGAGTGTAGATTTTGGCACATAAACATTTGCTTCAAACTTTTCGTAAGCATTATGCCAGAAGGCTCCGTCTTCTGTTTTTATTATTTCAGGCATTTTTTCCATTTTCATTTTTTTACTCCTGAAAATATTATAACACAGCAGAAAAAAAACACTATTAAAATTACTTGAAAAAATATAACAAACCTATTTTTCTTCCTTTTCTGACTTTCTCTGTCTTCCATAAAAGAAAGAACTTACATAGGCGGTGGCAAGACCTATGAAAATTGAGAGTCCTATTAAGTGAACAGGCTTAAAGGAACTCAAGGCCAGAGCACCAAAAGAAATGATTGTCGTAACAAAAGAAACCATGGTTGCAAAAGGCTCGAGAACGGTGGTTTCGATACTCTCGCTTCGACTCCGCCCTTCGACTCCGCTCAGGGACCGCTCAACCGCAGATTTCTTTTCGTTTTCCATCATATAAATGATATAATCAAGTCCCAGCCCAAAGACAAGAATAAGACCAGTTACTGAGAAGAACTCCATATTGATTCCGGCCGCCGCAAAAACGGCAAGAACAACAAGAATAATCAAAAATGGAACAGAAATAATCTTTAAGGCCTGCTTCCAGGAATAGAAGAAGCGGAGCATTATAAACATAAGAATATAAGCAACAATAAAGAACTTGAAAATCATAAGTGTAAGGTTGTCGAGATCTACACTTATATCCTGAGACTTACTGATAAAATAAACATTATCGTCTGATTCTGCTAACGAACGATAGTAAGCATAATCTGTAACCTTAGTCGGCAAAAGAACCGTAAAGTATTTTCCTTCAACCTTTCCAAGCCAGGCAGAAGAGATTGCAGATTCTATAAAGGCCGGCACATTGGCGTTTTCAAAGGAAACGTAATTATCCTTGTTATTTTCAAAATCGCTGACTAAAGCTGCCAGAGCATCAAAGCATTCTAAATCTTCAAAACCAAGTGACTGCAGCTGTTCCGCTGCCAGCGTCAAAAGCTTTTTGTAGGCTTCCTGAGATTTTTTCTGAACCTCTTTTGAAGGAATAAAGCTGGAAGTGCTTACGTAGCCAACCTTACCATCTGTCATCTCTTCAAACTTGCGGCGAAGCTTTTCTTCATTTTCAAGAGCCTGCTCTTCCGTGTCTCCGCTTACAATATACCAGCCGCCCGGTGTATACTGAATAACCTGTGAAGCTGTAATTTCATCCTGCAGAAGACGGCCCTTCATGTCATACAAAGTGAGCAGATCATTTTTAATGCGGACATTTTTATGAAATACTGCAATTGAAAGAATGGACAAAACAAATAAAGAAATAATAACCGACCTGCCAACCCACTTCTGTTCCATCTTTGAAACAAGCTTTGCAAAAGCAGCTGTAAAGCGGACCTTACCTCTGTTCTCCGGCAGTTTAATATAAGGATAAACAGCCACTGTTGTAAGGAAGGAACTTACAAGGCCTGTGAGACAGAAGAGAGACATCTGCTTGAGAATCATAAATGGTGCAAACAAAAGAATTGCAAAACAGATTCCGGTAGAAACAATTGCCATAAGCAGTCCGGAAAAAATATGATTGCGGATTTCCACACTGGACTTAAGTTCTTTATTTGCGGCCCAATGGGTAAAAAAGTGCAGACTGTAATCAATACAGGAACCAATGAGGGAAGTACCAAAGACAAGGGTAATTACATGCATCTTATGGAAAACCGCAAGAGTTGCCAGAACCGCTGCGCCCAGCGAAATCATAATGGAGCCTACTGAATAAATAAGAGGCTTTGGCGAACGGAAAATAAAAATCAAAAGAATTATTACCGCAAGCATTGAGACACTTGCAATTATAGAAATCTCGCGGCTTGCAGAATTAGAACTTTCATGGCTATGAAATGGAGTTCCCGAATAAACAAAACTTATACCGTCAGCCGTATTCCTTTCGCATACATCATAAATCTGGGTAATGGCATTATGCTTTGAAGCAAGCTTTGCTCCGGCCGGGCTTAAAATGCCTCTTATCATAATGTACCATTTATCTTCAAACTTAGAAGCAAGAACTCCGTCTTTAACACTCATGGCCGTTCCGGCATTCTGCACTGCAGCAAGATAATTCTGAAGATTATACTCTGTAAGAAGGAATGGATCTGTATCAATATTGTCGAGAGGCAGCATTGTAAAGCCGCCATAAGCCTTAGACAAAGCCTCGAGGGCAAAATCCTCTGCTCCGCCTTCCGACTCCAATATTCTGTCGGCAGTCTTTTCATCAATAAGATTTGCACGGAAGTTATAAAGAAAATCTGTAATCTCTCCCATTGAACTTACGTCGTTATAGAGGGAAACTGATTCAAAATTCTTACTGTCTTTAAGGCCGTCATAAACTGCTTCGGCTACCTTCTTTGCCTCTGAAAAATCTTCGTGCGCTACAAGCACAAAAACATTCTGCGAGGTAACCGACATCATTTTGTCATCCGCTTTTTCTACAGATGCCATTGAAATGCTTTTTGGAACAAGATTAAAAAGATCGGAATCTATTCCAATCTGACCGCGGAAAACTAAAAGTGCGATAAGAAAAAAGATGATTAGGGCGCAATGATAGAGCAGCCACGCGCCAAGAAGTTTTTTCTGTGAAAGTTTAATGAGTCTGTCACTCAAGGACAAAGTTCTGTTTTTCATCGGCCGAAAGTTCCTCTGGATATTTCTGATTTGTAAATTCGTAAGTTATAGTATTACCAGAAGCCTCGGTCATAACAAGAGAAGTCATTGCAGTTTCCGGCTTTGTAGTCCCAGAAAGAGCAAGAGTTTTCATGACAGAAGCAATTGTTGAATCCTTAGGGCTAAGACTTACAGACCAGCTGTCCTTCTCTCCATTTGAAAAGTCACAATTAAAATTCTTTTTTAAGGCTGCTACATCACCCGAGAAAACCGAGCTCAAGGTTTCTGAGATGTTTGAAAAAATCTGATTATCTTTTCCATTCATCACAGATTTATTTCCGTTTGCTGAAATCTGAACCATTGTATCCTTTGTAAGAATTAATGACGACGGAACAGGCTTTTCTGTGCGCCAGAGGATTCCCTGTGTGCAGATAATATATTTTCCGGTAGACTTTAACTTACGACCGTTAGTCTGCAAAGTTTTTGTCTGGGTAAAATCGCCGACTGTATTGGGACGTGAAGAAAGGGCTGCGCATACAGACTCCAGAGTTGGAGCGGCGTTTTGTGCAAACAAAAATCCTGTCATGAGAAATATTAATGTTACAATTCCCTTTTTCATAAAAAACTCCTGATTGTGGTTTCGACAAGCTCAACCACCGCGGGTGTTTATGCCCAGAAATCAAAAAAATTATACCACTGATAAGGATACAAAATGCAATATTTTTCCAGGCGCGCAACAAACTCTCCGCAGCACTGAATAATTCTTGTCTCACGCTCACTGCGGGGGCAATTAAAATCGGTATGACATTTTTCTATATAAACATTCTGTTTTGGATTAAAGATAGAAAGCTTGCTTCTGAGACCGAACATAAAATAAACCGGAACCTTCATAAGAGCAGGAATCAAAAATACTCCGTACGGGAAAGACGCATCTTTACCCAGGAAAGAGATTTTCAGATTCTTCTCTTTTGAATAAGGAGAAGTTCTGTCACCGGCAATTACAACAAGGGCTCCGTTTTCTACCGCATCCATAAGAGTCACAATTGAATCAGGACCAATTTCATTTGAACTGATTACATTAAAAGAAACTTTAGGGTTCACACTTTTAAGCGTATCAGAAAAATTGCTGTTTACCTTCATATCCATTACAACGTAAACAGGAACCTCGCGGCCAACCAGCTGTTCATTATAATCTGAAAGGCTTCTCAAGAGTTCCATGTTTCCAAGATGCGAAGTAATAAGCATTGCTCCCTTACCCTGCCTTAAAAGGTCGAGGATACTGGTGATATCATCATTCTGATACTGGATTTTATTAAACTTGATTTTGCCCAGCCAGCCTTCCATTTTTTCAAGAACACAAAGTGAAAAGGAAAGAAACTGTCTGTAAGAGCTGATATGCTTTGGAATATTCCTGCCTGTAAATTCACGAAGACGCTTCTGATACTGTACAGAAACCTTTCTTGCCTGAGGAGCAAAAATCCAGTAAAAAAATGCTACCGGATAAATTAAAGCTCTTACCATAAATCCAGGGGTATATTTAAACAAAACAAGAAGCAGCTTTAGAGGCTTGTTGGTTTTTATGACTTCTTTTTGTTCAGTCCAGTGGGTTTGTTCACTCATACTTTTTTATTATGCCTTTTTTTAAATTTTCTATATAGAAGAAGCGGAATACGAGGAAGCATTCCAAGACAGAGTCTGGTATAGGTTCCTGAAACTCTAAGTGTATCCGTAAAATAATTGTAATTAGAAATTCCGTCTGCAGGATAGAACACTTTTACCGGCTCAGAAATTACAGGAACACCGCGCCAGTACTGCTTTACAAGAACTTCAATATCAAAGCCCATGCGCGAATCGATATAAAGAGTATGCTTAAGCATATCAATAAAAGCCTGGACCGGATAAATTCTAAAGCCGATCATAGCGTCTTTTATATCACCTGAAAGTGTTACAATATGAATCCAGCCGTTAGCAAACTTTCGGCCGTTTACACGGGAACGGGGAGCATCCTTTTCGTATTCAGGACAGCCACAGATTATTGCCTGAGGATTCTGCTCTGAAAGCTCAATAAAACGAGCCGCCTTTCCAGAATCATGCTGGCCGTCCGAATCCAGCTGAAGAATATGTGTCAGTCCCATTTCCTGGGCCTTGTAAATTCCATCAATCATTGCACGGCCTTTGCCGCCGTTCTTTGGTCTTGTCACAAGAGTCACGAGAGAATACTTTTCTGCAACAGCAGAAATAAAAGCCTTGTTTTCTTCATCATTTCCATCATCAACAACAATGATTGGAAAATCAAAAGAAAGCAGACCTTTTACAACAGTCTCAAGAGTAGCTCCGTGTCTGTATACTGGAATTACAAAACCATATTTCATCATATTCACAAGCCCTAAGCCCTATGCCGAAGCTTCCTCCAGCACAGCAAATGAGCCGGATGAATAAACCTTACCTTCAACATTTGCATCAGCCATATTAAAGGTAATTGTACCTTTTTCCTTTTTATAAGTTAATTCAAGGTGAATCTTTGTTTCCGGCTTAATTGGTGCAGAAAACTTAATTCTCTTGATATTTGGAACATAACGCTGTGTTCCAAAATATTTTCTTGAAAAACGAGTGATTACTTCGAACTGTGCAACGGCAGGAAGCAGCTTATACTGTGGAAAGTGTCCGTCAAAAAAGTCACTTGTAGCAGGAATTACAAATTCCAAAGCAATTGTATTTTCCTCTCGGCTTACAACAACTTCATCTCTAATATCATGGTCATTAAAGTTCATT
>JAEEGL010302850.1_pt1 | contig 10217 bp, 7 predicted proteins | sample 9134231 | NCBI WGS metagenome assembly JAEEGL01 (sample SAMN16246548, study PRJNA631951) | gut metagenome | biome: gut microbiome; feature: rumen; material: fiber-attached | host: Bos | place: Iran: Karaj | collected 2018-10 | reverse complement strand
TGGGGTTCGAATCCCCAGCGGGTCACCATCTTGTTATTTAGTTCATGGTGGTATGAACTTTTTATATAGGTTAGCCCGGTAATGCGCTCATAGCTCAATTGGATAGAGCGTTTGACTACGGATCAAAAGGTTAGGGGTTCGACTCCCTTTGGGCGCACCATTTTCGAGGAGTAGCACAGCTTGGTAGTGCACTAGTTTTGGGAACTAGGGGTCGCAGGTTCGAATCCTGTCTCCTCGACCATTTTTTAAAAATAGTAATACTTTGTTATTACTTTTTTTTGTGCTATAATTTTTCTAGAATAGAAATGATGTGATTGAATGGCAAATCAGTATAATTCCTTGACTTTAGACCAAATAAAAGATTATGAATTGTCAGTTGAACAAAATGTAGACAATCTTACTACGATTATAAATAATTATAAACAAAATGTTTCGGAAATAGATACGTTGATAAATGCTATTAAGTTTGATAATTGGTCTGATGATGTTGCAACTCTATTTTCTTCTTATGTTACAACTTTAAATACTGGAGTAATTTCTAAGATGGATAGTAGTGTTTCTGATGAGGGAAGTGCTACTAAGTTATTAGAATTGGTCAACGATTTATATGATAAATGTAAAACATACATTCAAACTGTTAATTCTTTTACTGAACAGGATGCTAATTTAATAAGTGTTACAGCTGGCTTTGAATATAGTGCTAGTACAACAGAAAAGGTGTATACTGATGATCAATTAACGGAAATTAATGTAGGTTTATCTTCGCAAAGAGATGTAATTTCAGATATTTTGAATCAGATTGCTAATTTGAAATTTGATGATGCTGTAACACTTGGTACAACAACTATGCCGACTGTTACAGTTACTCCTTCACCAACACCAACACCTGCTCCAGAACCAACGCCATCGCCAGAACCAACACCATCACCAGAACCAACACCAACACCAGAACCAACACCATCACCAGAACCAACACAGACTCCTGAAGATGAAATATCACCTGCAGATGTTGCTCCTGACGAAGAGGAAGATATAGAATTAGACATAGATTTTCAATCTTTTTATTCAGCTACTGATTATTTAGAAACATTAAATATTGTTAAAATAGAAGTTGGTACTTATCCACAAGAATTGCTACCATCACAGTATAAAGCAATTAATATTGTTAAATGGACTTATTCTGATGGTAGCGTTAGAATTTTTGAAAATGCTGTTTATGATAGTGAGATGGAAGATTATCTTTTAAGAGATACAATTATTATTAATAATGGACCTATAATAGAGAGAAATCTTAGTAAATATAATTATATTGATTCGGAAAACAAACCTAATGATTATAATTTCTATTATAGAATTATTCCTAGAAAAAGTGGCGATGAAATCCATTATTATAAGGTAGAAGTTGATAAGGATGGAAATATTATAGGTGAAGAAGAAGTTTATGATGGACTTCCTAATGTAGATAGTTATGTAGAAGAATATACACTTGGTCAAGATAGAATAAAAGATAGTATGTTAAATAGACCACCGGAATTGAAAAGACCTAGTGATTAAAAATGGCTTTAAGCCATTTTTTCTTGGGATAATATGTTATAATAATCAAGAGGAAGGTGAATAATGGAAAAGAAGTGGCATAAGTTAGATAATGTTGGTAAATATTATTCATCTATTGCTTTTAAAAGTACTCAGAAGATTTTTAGATATTCTGTTACTTTAAAAAGATATGTAAAAAAAGAAGTATTACAGAGTGCTTTAAATGAAACTATGAAGTATTATCGTCATTTTAATGTTCATTTAAAACAAGGATTATTCTGGTATTATACTTTGGAAGATAAAGAAGTAGCTAAGGTAAAGAAAGAGGATTTACCTATTTGTTATAAATTATATGATAATAGTGATGATTTGTTATATAGAGTAACTTATTATAGAAAGAGAATTAATTTTGAATTATCACATATTATTTCTGATGGTTTAGGTAGTTTAGAATTCTTTAAATTATTAGTAAATAATTATATAAATATTAGATATAATTTAAAGATTAAAGAATTAAATAATAAAGTATCTAGTAAAGAATTAGAAGAAGATAGTTTTGTAAAAAATTATATAAAGAATAATAAAGGGACAAAAGTATATAGGAATATATATGAATATAAAGGTAAGAAATATAAAAATGGTATTCAATATTTAGAAGCACATCTATCTTTAAAAGAGGTAATTGATTTAGCTCATGAATATAATACTTCATTAACAGTATTTTTGACTTCTTTACTTATATATAGCTTTAAACCATGTTTAAAAGGATTAGATATAAGAAAGAATATTAAGATAGATATACCTGTAAATTTAAGAAATTATTATCCTTCTAATTCTTCTAAGAATTATTTTGCATTAGTTTCAGTAGTATATAAATTTAAAAAGAATGATACTATTAGAAATGTTATTTATTCAGTAGAAGAACAGTTAAAGAAAGTATTAAGTAAAGAAGAAATATTTATAAGAGTTAATAAGATGGTGGCTTTTGAAAAGAATCCATTTTGTAGGATTAGTCCATTATTCTTGAAGAATATATTCTTAAAGATTACTAATCAATTTGTTATATCTATGAGTTCTACGTGTTTATCTAATGTAGGTAAGATAGAGTTTAATGAGAAAGTAAATAAATATATAGAAAATGTTAATGTTATTACAAATACACCTAATTTTCAATTAACAGTTTGTTCATTTAATGATGATTTGTCCATAAATATATCTAATATATTTAAGAATAATATGGTTATTAAAAATTTTATACGTTTTTTTACAAAAAATGATATGAAAGTAATAGTAAATGCTAATGGGGTAAGAAAATGAAAAAGTGTCAGAAATGTAATATATTATTAAATGTTAATAGTAAGAGATGCCCTATATGTAATAGTTTTTTAGAAGGCAATAATAGATATTATGTGTTTCCTCCTAAGGTAAAAAAGGATAGAACTAATCTTATATTAACTATTATTTTTATAGTAACTATCTTAATATCATCATTATCTATACTTATAGAGTTTTTAATATCTAAAGTAGTAATGTACTCAATATATTTAATAATACTTTTATTACTTAATTATTTATTTATATATTTTATACTTAAGAATAGACGTAATGTAATTGCTATTATTAATAGATATGGTTTATTTCTAATCGTTTTATTATATTTTTTATCTTTGATATTGGATTCTAAGATAATCATTAATATATTAATACCGGCTTTAGTTATCGTCTTATTATTATTTCAAATGATAGTATTTATAATAGAAAAGGTTAGATCTAGAGTTAATTATTTTAGATTGTTAGTTATTTTATTTATTTTATTAATGATACAGATATTGTTCATTTTTAGTAAGTTAATAACATTTAAAATATTAATAGTTATTTCTCTATCAATCAATGTTATACTATTATTAGGTATATTGTTAATTAATAGCAAGGATATAGCAAATGAGTTTAAAGGAAGATTAAACGTTTAGGAAAGGAATGATAGTATGAAAAGAGTAGGAAAGAGGAAAAAAGATTTAATAATTAGAATAGTGTTAGTATTATTAATTATCTTATTTACAATTGGTTTGATAGTTAATAAAAAGTATATTAATGAAAAAGAAGTAGAGATTACAAAGTCAATGATTGCTAAGCAATATGATTTAGAAAAGAAATTTGTAATAGATGGGTATACTTTTGATAAACCGAATGTGTTATTAGATCCTTATGATAATGCTCCTTTATCAGCTTTGGTTTTATTTGAAACTGATAATGAAGTTAAAGTTAAAGTTATAGTAGAAGGTAAAGACAAGTTAACTACTTTAGAACATGAAGAGAAAAAAGGAACTAAGAAACATTATATAGAAGTATATGGTTTATATCCTGATAAAAATAATAAAGTAGTATTGGAATATAATTATAGTGGTAGTACTTTTAGAAAGACATTGGAGATACAAACAGACAAGTTACCAGATGATTTTGTTATTCCAACAAGTGTTAAAGCAAATAAAGAATATTTGGATGATAGTTTTTATTTCTTTAGTCCAGCATCTCGTGGATATACTTGTGCTTATGATGTTAATGGTGATGTAAGATGGTATTTAAAGAGTAATGCTGTATGGAGAATTAAAAGATTAGCTAATGGACATTTACTTACTAGTACAGAAAGATTAATTAACTTTCCATATTATATGACTGGTTTATATGAGATGGATATGTTAGGTAAGATATATAATGAATATACTGTACCTGGTGGTTATCATCATGATTATTATGAGATGGAAAATGGTAATATTTTAGTTGCTTCTGATGATTTTAATAATGAAGATGGTACAGTTGAGGATTATGTAGTAGAAATAGATAGAAAAAGTGGAAAAGTAGTAAAAAACTATGACTTAAAAGATATACTTGATATGGATGATGGTAAGTCTGAAAATTGGACTGCTTATGATTGGTTCCATAATAATGCTGTTTGGTATGATAAGAGAACTAATTCGATAACTTTATCTGGACGTCATCAAGATGCCGTAATTAATATTGATTATAAAACAGGTAAGTTAAATTGGATAATAGGAGATCCGACGGGATGGAGTGATAAGTACCAAAAGTATTTCTTTAAACCAATTGGTGAGAATTTTGAATGGCAATGGTCACAACATGCTGCTATGATTACACCAGAAGGATATGTATTTATACTAGATAATGGTAATAATAAAACTAAAAATGAAAAAGAATATGTTGATGCTAGTAATAGTTATACTAGAGGTGTTATGTATAAAATAGATGTTAAAAATATGACTATTGAACAAGTATGGCAGTATGGTAAAGAAAGAGGTTCTTCATTTTATTCTCCATATATTTCAGATGTTGATTATTTAGAAAAGAATCACTATATTGTTCATTCAGGTGGTATCGTTTCTGTAGATGGAAAACCTTCTAATCAACCGGCTGGTTTAACAGGAGGTAATACGGTATTAAAGTCAGACACAGTAGAATTAGTAAATGATAAAGTAGTATATGAATTAGTATTACCAACTAATTATTATCGTGTAGAAAAAATGAAAATATATAATGATAGTAGTTTTGAACTTGGCAAAGGGGAAAGACTTGGAGATTTTAATAAAACTAGTGTTACTAAAACTAAGTTTATAGGAGTAAATAATGCTAAAGAAATTGATGACGAATATAAGTCACACAATGTAAAGTTTACTAAAGAAGAAGATAGATTAGTATTAAGTGGTAGATTTAAAGTTAAAACAGATGTAAAGGTAATACTTTATAAAGATTTAATATCTAAAGTATATAAATTTAGAGTTAATAAAAGACCTTATACCGCTTTATGTATCGATGTATTTACACAAGATGAAAATGAGAATGGTTTATCTATAAGTAGATATATTAATAGTAATGGTTTTCAGGGACATTATTCTATATATATAGATATAGATGGTGTATTGTACAATACTGGAGAAACAGTAGAATTTTAAAAGAAAAATACTAAAAAACAATTTAGGTGCAACTAAGTTGTTTTTTATTGAATTTTTACATGTTTTGAGTTGATATAATAGGCTTTTTTTGATATACTTTTATCAGAATAGGATACGATTTAGCATAAGTATATCTGTTTTATGAAAGGAATGATTATTAATGAAAAAGAGAAATCTAGTATTTATTGTTTTATTAGCAATATTATTGTTAGGAGTAGGTTATGCAGTAGTAAGTAGTGTTACATTGACTGTTGATACGACAAATACTACAGTTACTATGACAGCAGATCCTTCAAACTTTGATGTTCAGTTTATAAATGGTGCTTCACATTCAGGAAATGGAATGTTTTCAGCTGGTACCATTACAAATAATGGACATACAACTACATTTACAATAACTGGTTTTTCTAAGAGTGGCGATTCAGCTGTTGTTACTTTACCATTTCAAAATAAAAGTACAACATTGAAAGCTTCATTAGCTAATGCTACTGTAAGTGTATCTAATACTGAGTATTTTTCAATTTCTGCTACTAGTTTAGCTGGAACAACTTTGGATGAACTTGGTGGAACTACTGATTCTGGGAATCTAGTACTTACAATTACTGCTATTAAGACTCCAGTTTCAACTGATGAAACTACTACTGTTACAGCTTCATTAGTTGCTAGTCCAAGTAATTAGTTAATAATAAAAAATAAGATAAGGTGAAGGGCACATGAAGGTAGATAAAGTTAAAGCTTATTCTTTTGAATTAGTGTTAATGGCAATTCTATTTGCTTGTGCCTTCACTAATTCTTCTAATACAAAGTTTGTATTAATGATTGTATCTTTAGTTGGGGCGATAGTAGTTTCTTTTGTGCTAAAAAAAGAACCAAATACTTATACCAATAAAGATAAAGTATTCAAAGTAATGATTGTATTTGCAGTATTATATATTGCGTTATTCTATGTTTTAGGTATATATACTGGATATTATAGAGCGGCTTATATGTTTGGTGTTAAGACATTATTAACATTTATTATTCCTATGACTGTTACAATCATCTGTACTGAATTTATTAGAAATAAATTATTGACAGTTAAGACAAGATTATCTAGGCTTTTAACTGTAATAATTACAACGTTAATAGATGTTTTGTTTTATTTATATGTTTATAATATAAGTAGGTATGAAGAATTTTTAGCCGTTGTAGGATTTTTAACTTTTTCGTCTTTAGCAGCGAATATATTATATAACTATTTGAATCCTCGTTATGGCAAGAAAGTTATTATAGCGTATAAGTTGATTACAACTTTATATATTTATATAATACCTATTACACCAAATGTATATATTTTTTTTAGAACATTTATGAGGTTGGTTTATCCTTTGTTTATATATTTACATTTAGAAACCTATTATAATCCTGATAAGGAGCAAGAACTTATTAGAGATAGAAAGAAAGGTAATTTTTCTTTAGGTTTTGCTATGGTTGTTATGACGATATTAATAGCATTAGTATCATGTAAATTTATGTATGGTGCTTTAGTTATTGGTTCGGGATCTATGACAGGTAGTTTAGATGTAGGTGATGTAATTCTATTCAAAAATGATAAGAAAGATCTTAAAGCGGGAGATATTATTGTTTTTGTTAGGGATGGAAGAAAGGTAGTTCATAGAATTTCTAAAATTAAATATGTAAATAAAGGTAATGTGTATTTTACTAAAGGAGATGCTAACCAATATTCTGATGAAGGATATGTAGTTGAAGATGAACTATTAGGTAAAGTAGTAGGTAAGATTCCTAAGATTGGAATGCCTACATTATGGTTTAGAGATCAATTTAAATAGAAAAAGAGGGATAAAAATGGCAAAGGAAAGTGTGAGAAAAAGAAAAATAATTTTTTTGTATATCTTAGTAGTATTGAGTGTTATTGCTGCTATTGTTTCTTTTGTTTTTTACTTTATCAGTAAATCACCTGAAGTTAATGTATTTAATGAGACAAGTAAAGTAGATTATCGAGTTTTATTAAAAGAAAATGAGTTTTATGAAGAAGAATATCTAGAAAAAGATAATCAATATGTATCTGCTTTGATAGATGATATAAATACAGTATTTAAGTATACTCTTAACCTTCCTGCTAAATCTAATTATAATTATTCATATAAGATAGCTGCTGAAGTTAATGTGTTAGATGCTGTAAGTAATAATACTATTTACAATTTCAAAGAAGATTTATATAATTCAGAAGAAATATATAATTTAGGATTTTTAAATATTGAGAAAACTATAGATATAGATTTTGAAAAGTATGATACTATTATCCAAAAATTTAAAACAGTATATGAATTAAGAGAAGCTATTAGTAGTTTGGATGTAGTAATGTATGTTAATATTGATAATGTTAATAATTCATCATTCTCAATAGTAGATAAAAAGGTAGCAAGTTTTTCAGTACCTTTAGGAGAAACTACTGTTGCTATCGAAGATAATGAAGAATTAAAGAGTTTTGTAAAAATTGAAAATTTAAATGAAAAAGGTTTGGTTTACTTCCTTGTAATTGGTTTGTTCTTTGTTATATTTGCTATAATATTACTAATATATGTTATCTATTATACTATTAAGACTAGAACAGCTAAAATGATATATGAAAAAGAAATAAAGAGTATTGCTTCTAATTATTCTTCATATATTCAAAGAATAACAGATAGTTATGATATAGGAACTGCACAAGTAATAAAGGTAGAAACATTTAATGATATTCTAGAAATAAGAGATACTTTAAAACAACCTATCTTGATGTTAGAAAATAAAGAGAAGAATGGTACATTCTTTATAATACCAGCTACTAATAGTATTATTTATACTTATGCTTTAAGAGTAGTTGATATAGAAGCTAAAATGAAAGGTAAAGAAGTACCAACTTATGATATTACAGAAATACCTCATGAAGATTTCTTAAAGAATAAGAAATATACTGATGATTATATAAAAGATGAAATAACTAGAACTTCTATGATACCTGCAATTGATGATAGCAATATAATTAAGGGTAAGAATGATAAAGAAATGGATTTATATGATCAATTAGAACTAACTAGAAGCTTTAGTATAGATGAGATAAAAAGAGCTGTTAAGAAAGCTAAAGCGAGAAAAGAAAATAGAGCAAGAAAAAGAGCGGAGAAAAAATTAGAAAAAAAAGATGAATAAAAAATGTTGTATTTATGTATACAACATTTTTTTATTCTGTTTCTTCTTTTGGAAAATAGATATTTTCTTTTTTCTTCTTTTTCTTCTTTTTCTTATGAATTATTGTTGCTGTAGTAGAAAGTATGAATACTGAAAGAATAAATAGTAGTACATATGATGTATAGTTTGGATTTTGTGGTGATACTCCAGGTGAATTAGCATGAATGCTTTGGAGAGTAGTAAATGTTTCTTCAGCACCTTTAGAACTAATCTTACCATATAATTTCTTTATAGCTTCTACTAATAGTTTATGTATTTCTTTTATTTCTTCTTTAGTTAACTTTCTAATTATTTTATTAAATAATATAGATAATTTAATTAATAATCTTGCTCTTTGTTCAGGAGTAAGTTTATTTATTATTTTTGTTACGATTGTTAATAACTTTTTATAAAGTATTTCTAATTGTTCAGGAGTAAGTTTATCTATTAATTTAATTAAAGTTTTTAATGAACCTTTCAATATTTCTGCTAGTTGTTCATGAGTAAGTTTATTAACTATTTTATATCCTATATTTATTATATTGTTTAATACTTCTTCTAGTTGTTTATTATCCAATTTATTAACTATTTTAATAATATTATTTAGAGATTTATTAATTATATTATATAAATCTTTATTATCTAGTTTGTTAATTAATTTAGTAAATTGTTCTAGTACTTTATTAGTTATATTAATTATATCTTCATTGCTTAATTTATCTATTACTTTTCCTATTATTATAAGTGATTTATTTAATAGTTTAGTAAGTTCTTTAGCATCTAATTTATCAATAGTTTTGCTTGTTAATTCCACTAACTCATTAATAGTTTTAGCAAGTTCTTTAGAATCTAGTTTTTCTATTATTTTACTTAATGTATCTAAAGAATTATTAATAATACTTGATAAGTCTTTAGGATCTAACTTTTCGACAGCTGAATTAATAATATTTAGAGTTTTATGTAGTATTTCTGCTAGTTGTTTAGAATCAAGTTTTTGGATAATTGATCGTACTAATTCTAGTGATTCATTTAGTATATTAGCTAAATCTTTACTATTTAATTTTTCTATAGATTTATTTATAACTTCTAATATCTTATTAGTTATTATTGTTAGTTCGCTACTGTCAAGTTTAAGTATTGTTTTATTAATTAAATTTAGTGTTTTTATTATAATATCTGTTAATTGTTTTGATGATAATTTATTTATTACTTTTTTAAGTATATTAACAAATTCTGTAGAAATATTTAGCAATTGCTCAGAAGATAGTTTGTTAATAATACCTATTGCAATATCTAATATTTTTATTGCTAAATTACATATATCTTTACTATCTAATTTGTTTATTATTGCTTCTATTAGAGTTAGTGTTTTTGTAATTATTTCACTTATTTTTGTACCATCTAATTTATCAATTATAGCATTTAGTATAGTAAATAGTTTATTACTTATTTCTGCTATACTATTTCCACTAAGTTTATTTATAAGTGTACTTATAATATCTAAAGTTTTAT
>JAEEGL017375615.1_pt1 | contig 10218 bp, 9 predicted proteins | sample 9134231 | NCBI WGS metagenome assembly JAEEGL01 (sample SAMN16246548, study PRJNA631951) | gut metagenome | biome: gut microbiome; feature: rumen; material: fiber-attached | host: Bos | place: Iran: Karaj | collected 2018-10 | reverse complement strand
TTACACTGAAAAAGCTGGCACCTTACTGCCACAGAACGACTCCCAGCTGGAGCAGTTCACCAAGGCCCAGGCGCACATCCGCGCGGCCGCACGCATCATTGACCAACTGTCCGTCATTGAAACCCCGCAGCTCACCAAGGAGCAGCGGGATTCCTGGCGCACCCTGGCGGACGAGATCCGCTCCATGCTGTGGGAGTGCTACAGCAACGCCCAGGACCTCCAATCCACCTACTACATCCCGTTGTTCCCCCTTGAAAACCAGTAGACAATGATACCGAATGAAGTAATAGAGCAGATCCGGGAATGCGACCTCGTTTCTATCCTCCAGGGAGAAGGCCTGGAGCTCAAGCGCGAGGGCGCAAACTGGAAGTGCTGCTGTCCATTCCATAACGAGAAAACGCCCTCCTTCGTGGTTTCCCCCGCGAGGAACCTGGCCCACTGCTTCGGGGAAAACAAAAGCTGGGACGCCATCCAGTTTGTGATGGACCGCAACAGCATGACGTTCTATGAAGCCGTGGAGTACCTGGCCGGCAAACTGCATATCCAATATGAGAAGCGGGAGATGACGCCGGAAGAGAGGGAACTGGAGCATAAGAAAGAGCAGCTGGTTGCCGCCAACCGTGCCGCCCACGAATATTATGTCCAGCAGTTCAAACGAGCCCCGGCCGCCAGGGAATACTGCGAGACGCGGGGCTGGAGCGAAGAGACTACGGACCTCTTCGGCGTGGGATATGCACCCGCATCCGGGGGCCTGTTCCAGCATCTGACCGGCCTTGGGTGGAAGAAAGAGGTGCTGCTGGAGGCCGGCCTGGTAAACCTGGGTGACGACGGGCATTACTATGACGTCTTCCGCGAAAGGATGATTTTCCCGCTGTACGGTAAGACCGGCCAGCTGGTAGCCTTCACCGGCCGGTATATCGGCAAGAAGGAGGACGTGGCCAAAAGACTCAAGTACTTGAACACGAAGAACACGCCCATTTACACAAAGGGAGAAGTTCTTTTTGGCTGGTACCAGGCTTCCAGGCAGGTGGCGGCGAATGAAACGGTGGTCCTCTGCGAAGGAAACCCGGACGTGATGCGCCTGCACCAGATCAAAGTGAATTACGCCGTAGCCCCCTGCGGGACGGCCCTCACCGCCGAGAACATTGAATTCCTGACGTCCCGCTCCATCAAGACGGTGCTCCTGCTGGGTGACATGGACAGCTCAGGCATCAAGGCCACCAAGAAGCACGGCATAGAACTGATCAAGGCCAAGCTCAATGTAAGGGTGATGACCTGGACCTACAATGAGCACGTTACGCCGCCGGACCCCAAGGATCCGGACGAATACTTCAAGGCCCACCCCTCCGGCTGGAACGAGGCGCTTGCCAATAACACCCACGACTTCATCCCGTGGTATTGCCAGGATCTGATGGAGGGCAAATCCACCCAGTCCGAAGTGACGGAAGTGATCCAGGAGATTGCGGGCCTGCTGGCCTACTGCGACGCAACGGCCGTGGAAATGTACCTGGACCGTTTTGCAAAGCAATATAAGGACCGAGCCGCAGCAAAGATATGGCGCTCCGAGTATTATAAGGCCAAGAACGCCCTGGACCGCTCAGAGGTGGAGAAAGACAAGACCTCACAGGAGATGCTGAAGGCCTACGGCTTCTACATCAAGAACCGCTGCTACTACGGTGCCGGGGCCAGTACCAGTGACCGGCCCTGGAGCAACTTCATCATGGAGCCGGTGCTGCACATCCGGGACGAGCGCAACGCGCGCCGTATCTACCGCGTCATCAATGAGGCCGGCGTGGAGGAAATCGTGAAGTTCCAGCAAAGCGAGCTAGTTTCCTTCACGGACTTCAAGAGGATCCTGGAGAGTGCCGGCAACTACATCTGGAAGGTGACGGCCGCCGAACTGACACAACTGAAACCCTACCTGTACGAGAACACCCCTTCGGCCGATGAGATCCGGCAGCTGGGCTGGCAGAAGCGCTGGGGCTTCTATGCGTGGGGCAACGGAGGTATGGATACTTCCGGCCGCTTCCAGAAAGCAGACAAATTCGGTGTCTTCACCATGAACGAACACCGCTTCTATCTCCCCGGCTGCGCGGCCGATACGGCAGCGAACACGCAAGGGTACCAGATAGACCGCAAGTTCACCTATCTAGAGACAAACGATATCACCCTGGAGGAATACTCCAAGCTGTTAATAACGGTATTCGGGGATAACGCCAAGGTAGCACTGGCCTTTCTGGTGGCCACCATCTTCAAGGATGTGATTACACACATCACCACCAGCTTCCCCATCCTGAACCTCTTCGGCCCGAAGGGCACCGGCAAGTCGCAGCTAGGCCACTCCCTCACCTCCTTCTTCTACACAGAGTACACGGCACCAAACATTGCCGGCTCAACGAAGGCCGCACTGGCTGAGGCTGTGGCCGAGGTCTCCAACGCAATTGTGCACCTGGACGAATACAAGAAGGAACTTCCTGCGGACAAACAGGAAATCCTGAAGGGCATCTGGGACGGAACTGGCCGTACCCGTATCAATCTGGACAATGACAAGCGCCGGGAAACCACGGCCGTTGACTGTGGCGTAATCATCTCCGGACAGGAAATGCCGACCGCCGATATCGCCCTGTTTTCCAGGATGGTATTCCTCACATTCAGCAAGACCACCTTCTCCGACGAAGAGAAGCACAACTTCGAGACGCTTACCCGCATCGAGAAGCGAGGCCTTTCACACCTTACCGCCAAGATCCTTTCCAAGCGCAACCTGTTTACCACTCAGTTCCGGCAGGCCTGGGATGATACAGTAACGGACCTTTCCAACCTGGTGCGCACATCGGCCGTAGAGGACCGTACCCTGAAGAACTGGGCCACCATCCTGGCAGCCGTCCGGGTGGTAGACGGGCAGTTGGGCCTTCCCTTCAGTTATACGGAAATGCTGAGCATGTGCGCCAAGATGTGCGTAGAACAGAATAATAAGACGCGCCAGAGCAACGAGATGGCCGGCTTCTGGGAAACCGTGGAAAACTTGGTAGGTTCTTCCAAAGCATGGATCGAAGTAGATTACCGGATATCCCGCGGCGGCCGCAAAATCAGCACGCGAGAGTCCAAGAAATCCGGCAACGAGGTACAGCTTAACCCCAACCGGCGTTACCTGTATGTCAACTTCAACCGGCTTTCAGCCCTATACATCAAGGAGGCCCGCGATGGGCAGAAGGTGATACCTAAGGACTCTCTGAAATACTATCTGGAACATTCTCCGGAATATGTGGGTACCATCATGTCCATGAAGTTCAAACTGATTGACAACCAGCTGGGATATACCCCGTCAGACGCCAACCAGGTGAAGACGCGCACGACTACAGCCATGATATTCGATTATGACGCGGTGATGGAGAATTACGGAATATCGCTGGAGGTAGTCCAGGGATATCACGAAAGCGACAGCCAGGCCCCGGTTACGGTTCCGGAACCGCCGAAAGAGGAACCAGGTGATATCCCGCCCGAACTGTTCTGATGCCATGTGTTATACCATACCTGCTACGCACCCAGCGCCAGATTGACGCCTTCAGGGAGCGCCACGCCGACCTGATACGCGACAAGGGGCCGGCGCTGGCCGAATGGTTCAACAGACTTCCCCTCTACAAGTGGACGCGGCTACAATGCCGTCCCGGCCAGGAAGAGGCCATGACAGGCCTTCTCTGCCATCTTTACCTAACAGGTGAGATAAACATCACCTTCAGCCGGGACGGCGAATATATCCAGCGCGAGGCCCGATCCCTGGAGGAATACCAGGAATGGGCCGCCGTCCGCTTCAAGCACACACTCCGATAAACTGACATACGTCAATTCATGCCGTCCCGATGCCGGCCGCAAGGCCGAATAGCATCGGGATTCGGCTTTACCATATCCATCCCTCAATCCAAATTTCGCTCTCCAAAATCCCCCGGACCCCCTAAACCCAAGAAATCCACGTGGATTTCAAAACATATAAGAAATAGGGGTTGCGGGGCTGGCGCGCGAATGTTCCACGCCCGGAAACTTGAAAAGTCCAAAAATGGAAGCGAAAACGTCCACTACCTCAACTACCTTCACTACCAGTCGGAAAATCAATGAATTAGGCCGTAGTTTTACCCTCAAAAAAAACTACCACAAACTACTACCCGGCTACACTTTTTCGAGGTAGTGGAAGAAAAACTACCACGGCCCTCCAGGTAGTTTTGTAAGTCATTGATTATTAGCGAGTAGTGAAAGTAGTGAAGGTAGTTGGCAAAAAACATATCGAAAATATGAGAAAAAAATTTCGGCTGGCGCCGAAAGATTGAGCCAAAACATGGCACAAGCCTATTGTTTATTTGAGGAATTCTTTGTAAATTAGAGGGTTATGCCACAAAATTTGAACGCTCAAAGCTTCGCCCGCTGTTGCGCGGCCATCTACATTGACAACGGCTTCCCGCTGGACTACCTGCGGTATCTATTTCCCCAGGATAAGGACACAGGGCACTATCAGGTCTCCAGTGCAGGCATCGTCGGAGGATTCGCCACCTACCTGGCCCAGCCTTCCATCATGCCGGTGACGCTCCCTGAAGAGAAGAGCAAGACCGTCTGCATCCTGGACCTGCCGGCCGTGGACGGCCTTCCCAGGAACCAGTGGATGCAGTACAGCCGCACGGACATGGTCCGGATCAATCATGTCCTGGCCGACTGCTTCGATCTGGACTTCTACCGGTATTACCTGAAGGGCATCCAGTACGGGTATGAGAAGAAGGATATCGTGGAAACCTACGTGATATCCAGGAACCTGGTCACCGGCGAGCCCTTCGACACCCTCCACAAGCGAGTCTTCCGCCGCGAGATGGATATCATGAAGCAGAAGGTGGACCAGCTGAAGCGGAAGGCCAAATACTTCTTTGATGAATCAGACACCAATCCCATAAAGCCCCAATGAAACACGTCATCACCGGGATACAGGTCAAACTGGTATCCCCGCTGACCGGCCAGGATGCCGCCATCAGCTTACCCATCATACCAGGAACCGGATCGTTCACCTCCAAGACATCCAACGACGGTCTCACGGAAGAGCTCACCGTGACCGCCAGGATCCAGAGCGGATATCCGGCCGACGCCAGATACCTGGCCGACCAGAAGCTCGTGACGGTGAGTTATTCCGACGACGAAGCCGGCAGCATCAAGTCCGTGAGCTTCGGATCCCTGGAGATCCCGGCCCGCTTCACGCTGGAAGACAGCGAGACAATGACCATTAAATGCGTCTACAAGCGCGTTTTGTAGGCTGTCCTTTCGCGCGCACGCTGTTTTCATACCTTTGCAATAAACGTTTTGCAAAGGCTCATGAAGAAAAACTATGTCAACAACCGGGTACTTGCCAGCGAGATCCTTCGCGGCAAGTGGTTGATTGATGACAGGGCTGCGACCAAGATGCTGGACGCGGCACAGTCATTCCTTCGCCGCGAGACCATCAACGGAGACCATACCGAACCCCTGCGCCTGGCCTTTGTAGCCATGGACGGTCAGGAATATATGGCCTCCAACGACGAAGACGCCAACCTCACCCAGCCCTGCGTCCTGGTAGTCCCGGTCCAGGGAACCCTCACCCAATACGATAACTGCTTCGGCACGGCCACCATGGAGGTTGTCTCCATCCTGGAAGCGTACCGCTCCGACGAGAACGTCATCGGTTTCATCCTGGACATCAACTCCCCGGGCGGAGCCGTGAACGCCGTGATGCCCCTGGTGAACGAGATCAAGAAGATCCAGGCCGACGGAAAGCCCATCATCGCCCACTGCGATTTTGCCGCTTCCGCCGCTTACTGGATCGCTTCCCAGACGGACGCCATCATCATGGACAACATCCTGAGCGAAGTGGGCTCCATCGGCGTATGCGCCACCCTCGTCGACGACCGCGAGAACAAGGCCACCGGCGAGAGACACCTCACTATCTATGCGCCCCAGTCCACGGACAAGAACAAGGCATACCGCGACGCCCTGGATGGAGACTTTGCCGCCATGGAAAAGGAGCTCTCCGATGTGGCCGTTGTTTTCCAGGACGCCGTCAAGGCTGGCCGCCCGAAACTCAAGGCCGATGCAGATGGCGTGCTCTCCGGAGCCGTCTTCGCCACCGCCAAGGCAATAGAACTGAACATGGCCGACTCCATGGGAGACCTGGCCAGCTGCGTTGAAATTGTCTGCGTAAGGGCTTCGAAGATAGAGTAATCATCAAATCCATAAACATTTAATCCAACCTCATTATGAAAATTGCACGTATTCTGTCCATCATGGCAGCTGCAATCGGACTCAAGGAGCTGGCTGTAAAAGACGGCGCCCTTGAACTCTCCGAGGACCAGCGCGCCAAACTGGAAGGCATCTATGGTGCCGAATTCATGAAGAAGGTTGATGCTGCTGTAGCGGACGATAAGAGCGCCGCCGAGCTGCTCCAGTCCCTGGCCGCCGAAAACAAGGCCAAGGATGAGACCATTGCCCAGCTGCAGTCCAGCATCGCCAAGCTCTCCGAAGAGCCCGAACCGAAGCCCAACGCCCAGGCCGTCCAGGCCCCCGGCGCCAAGGCTCCCAAGGCGTTCCAGCTCAACGCCGGCGCAGCTCACAACATCATCGCCGCCAAGGCTCTCTCCGAGGGACTGGGCGTAGCCATGGCAGCTGTGTCCACCGGTGCTACCGGGACCATCAACACCTCCGATCTCGTCACAGAGTTCGGCGCAGTGATGCCCGCCAACACCCGTATCGAAATCCTGGCCAAGCGGATCTACAATGGTTTCGAAGACTCCAAGTACTTCCGCAAGATCACGTCCAACACGAACTACAAGGCCACCTCCGCCCTGATGACCGAGGTCTCCCAGCAGTTCACCCCGGCGTGGACGCCCAAGGGCGGCGTGAAGTTCACCCCCATCGAGATTGTCTACCGCCGCCACAAGATCAACGCTGAGTTCGTCGCCGCCGACATCCTCGAGAGCTGGCTGCAGTACCTGTATGAGCAGGGCAAGACTCCGGCCGAGATGCCTATCATCAAGTACATCATCGAAAACCACCTGCTTCCCAAGGTGACCGACGACATCGTCCTGTCCATGATCGCCAAGGGTAAGTTCGTGGATCACAACGATGGCTCCGTCGAAGACGGTGATGAAGGCTCCGCCGCCGTTGACTCCATGGACGGTATCGAAACCATCCTGGTAGAAGGTAAGAAGACCACCGGCTGCAACATGAACTTCTTCAAGAACGCCGTGGACTACACCACCCTCACCGCCGCCCAGCTGCTGGCCTACGTGAACAGCTTCGTGGACGCCATCTCCCCGCTGTTCGCGCGTATCTTCAACGTGTACTGCTCCCCCGAGTTCCTGACCGCCTACCAGCGTGCCGACTTTGAGGTGAACGGCAAGTACACCGCCTCCGAGAACGACGGCAAGATCCGTTTCAGCCGCTTCACCCTGGTTGCCCTCCAGTCCATGTATGGCTCCAAGATCATCTTCGCTACCCCCGCGGAGAACATGGTGATGCTGGTGGACTACGCCAAGGCCGAGTCCTGCATCAACGACATCCAGGTCCAGAACTACAAGGTGAAGGTCTTCGGCGAGTACTCGCTGGCCACCGGCTTCCTTGTGGCAGAGGCTGTCTACGCAGCTGTCCCGGATGACTATGAGCCCACCGTGGCCGATGATCCTATCGAAGCCTCCGACGCCTGGGAGCACGGTTCCTCCCCAAACTCTGGCGAGGAAGAGGGAAATGGAGATCACCTGTAGACTGGAACCACATTGACTAATCGGGGCCGAACCTCTTCCCGGCCCCTTTAAAAAACGAAAAGATTATGTCATACACTCAAGTATCCATCCCCAAGACGCCCGGCGGCGGCGCTGCCGTGGCAAAGAAAGACCGCATCAGCATCTTCGACGTGGACAGCGTAGCCACCGACGTAACGCGTGAATTCGGCAACACCACCACTGCCGGTCCTCTCACTCTGGAAACCGGCGCAAAGGGTATCTCCATCCAGGTATCCCGCCCCTCCGTGAGCTGCGGCTATGAACAGTCCGGAGAAGTTGACGCGAAGGTCTTCGCAGACAAGGTTGAGTTCGACTATCCCGGCGACTCCGTGGCGCTGAATAACTTCATTGAGGCCTATGCCAACAAGGGAGTTATCATCATCGTGGAGAGCTGCGACGGTCCCACCAAGATCTATGGCCGCAAGTGCAACCCCATGCTTCTCCAGGCTGAGCCCACCGACAGCAAGGACGGTCTCCGTACCCACCTTACCTTCAACCAGGAAATGGGTGACGCCTTCGTCCCCCGCGTCTACACCGGCGCAATTCCCGAAGTAGCAGCGGACGCCTCTGTAAGCTCCGGCGCTGAGTAATGGCCGAAGAAACGACCGTACCCGTAGTGGTTCTGTCCTACGCAGGGACAGAGCCACTTTTGCGGGCTCTCTGGGAGAAGAATTTCTCGGGAGCGTTCAAGATTGTGACCGTCCCCGATAAGTACAGTCTCCTGGACGTGCTTGCCGGCATCCTTGCAGATCCGGACATCGCTGAAGACTTTGTTCTGGCCCAGGCCAATGTAGTTCCCCTGGTTAAAATGTCGCTGGAAACCCTTCGGATCCCGGCGGTATATGTGAGCGCTGAAGGCATCCCGCAGTACAGCAGCCACGTGCCCACACGCCTGAGCAAAGAGCGCCTTGCAGACGCCCTTTCCAAGCTGGCCAAGGAATCAGACTTCGACGCCGAGAAGGTCATCAAGGAATCCACCATCCAGGATGTCCGTCCCATAGAGGTCTCCCATTCCTTCGGCAACTACATCATCCGCGTTTTCTCGGGAACGCCCTGCCACCATAAGGTGATAGAGGGGCTGCTCAGACGCCGGTTCATCGGGACAACGTTTGTAGGCTGGCAGGCCATTGAAGGCGAGCTCCAGTCATTCCTAAAGTCAAAGACGCATGAATGATGTCACCCGCTGGCTGTATGACGGAGCCGAGGTCCGTGAAGGGCTTCGGCTTTTGTCACTATACGCACCCAACCCATTCCTGGAGCGAATAGTAACAGCCAATCCGGGGCTATACGGGAAATACCTGAAGAAAGCCCTGGAGCCCTATGCGGATTCCGTCCAGGCCCAGGCCCCGCTGGAAGCACCAGCGCCATCAGGATACCGGTTCCGGGAAGAATGGCCATTCCTGGCCGATCCGGACTGTCCGATGGAACTGAAGATCCTTGCCAACGACAAAATCACGGCCTACCACAAGACGCTGGAGCTGCACCAGCAACTCTTTTTCTGCACCACCCTGGAGGACTGTTTTGACACCGCAAAAAATCTTCTGAAAAATTTTCAGCAAAACCGGCTAATCACAGCCGAATTTACGTTTTACCGGGAAAGCGGAAAAGTGCTGGGAAAACACCCGGTTTTCCAGCTTACCAAACAGTTTGACGGATACCGCAAGATGAGCGTCGTGGCCCTGGTCAGGGAGCGGGAGAATCTCAAGGGCGCCATCTGGCGCGCAGAGTCAGAAATACGCCGCGGAGACCGTCCCCACCTCAAGGAAAGCCGCCTGGAAAGAATCGCCCGCAAGCGCCAGCAGCTGGAAGTGGTGGAAAGGATGATCCGGGAAGCCGATAAACCAGCCAAATAGATGGGACTCTTCTCACTAGAGGAAACTGCCGGCACACAGCCGGCCATGCCGCAACGCCGGGACGGGACTACGGCCGCACAGGTCGAAGTCTTTGAGTCCATGCACGCGGAGCGCGTGGCCAATGTCAAGAAACACATTTCCAGGCCACCGGCAGCCGGCGAGATGGTCTTCATCTGGACCACGGCCCAGTTCAATACAATGAGTCTCATCATCTGGCTCATTGAACAGCTGGGAGACATAGATGAGATTTTCGTTTCCACGTACTCCATCTCAAACATCTGCGTGAAGACGCTTTTGAAATGGCTGGACGCCGGCAAGATAGGGCACATTTTCCTCTACCTGAGCGACTACGTCCCGAAGATGAGTCCAAAGAAATACGACGCCCTCCTGGCGGAAGTCTCGGCCAGGCCGGACAAGATCCAAATCGGCCTTGGCTTCAATCATAGCAAGATAACGCTTGCATCCATCGGAGATAACCGGATAGTGATAACCGGCTCCGGAAACTTTGCCGAGAACTCCGGCAATGAACAATACACAATCTGTAACAATCCGGAAATCTATGAATTCTATAAAGCCTGCATTAC
>JAEEGL016677727.1_pt1 | contig 10218 bp, 10 predicted proteins | sample 9134231 | NCBI WGS metagenome assembly JAEEGL01 (sample SAMN16246548, study PRJNA631951) | gut metagenome | biome: gut microbiome; feature: rumen; material: fiber-attached | host: Bos | place: Iran: Karaj | collected 2018-10 | reverse complement strand
GAGCGCGTGGTGTTCGCGGGCGAGCCGCCGTTCGGCAACAACACCGACGCGACGGCGGAACTTGCGCTCCTGACCGCGTCGGTCCGGCCCGCCTCGCTTCTGCAGATGGCTGACATGATCTGCTATCCGGCGGACTGCGCGGCGAAGTGGGAGAAGTCGCTCCGCAATCTTGGCTACGGCGGCAAGTACGGCGCCTACGCCGGCGAATGGACGGGCGTCGATTTGCTGATTGCCGATTCTGGGAACCTGAACGCGAATCCGGGCGGCCCGGCGTCGCCCACGAATCAGCCTGCCGCGCACTACGCCGCGCAGACGGGCGTCGCGAGCGGCACGGCGATGCCCGGAACTGCGGGCTGGGACGCCTTCGGCGTGCCGGACGGCATGACGTGGGACAGGGAAACGGGCACGCTCGGCGGCACGCCGAAGCGGAGCGGCACGTATGACGTGATCCTCGTCTCTGGCAGCGGCGCGGACACGAGGATGATGCGCACGACGGTCGACGTGGCGGGCTACGCCGTGACGACGGGGTACGTGGGCACGGCGTTCAAGGCGTCAGGCGCGCCGTGGAACGCGCTCGCGAGCTACAAGACCGCGCCGGCGGGGCTCGCATGGAAGAACAAGGTGCTTTCGGGTGTCCCGACGAAGGCCGGGACCACGACCTACAAGACAAAGGACGGCGAGCCGGTGAAGGTCACGATCCTCGCGCTGCCCGTCGGGACGAAGGGCACCTTCAACGGCGTGCTCCAGGACGGTGCGGGGAAACAGTACCCGCTGAAAGTCTCCGCCACAGCGGCGGGCAAGCTCACGGCAACGGTGACGAAGGGGACGAAATCCTATTCGCTCTCGGCCGTCAAGTGGAGCAAGGTGACGCTTGAACCCGTCGACGGCGCGACGCACCGCATGTTCGCCGCTACGCTGACGGCGAGTGGGCTGTCGCTCTCGGTCAAAGTAGACGCCGACGCCGCCTGGAACGCCGATGTGCTGACGGCCGTCGGCACGCAGGGCGCGGTCAAGAACCTCACCGGAACGGCGCAGCGCAACGCATATGCGTCCGACGTCGACGCTCAGGGAGCTGCGGCCGCGCGTGCGGGCACATTCGCGCTGGCGGCAATATCCGACGGAGCGGGCGGATGGACGCTGGCGCCGCCGGAGGAGGGCGTCAAGGGACCGGTGACGCTCACGCTCAAGGCGACGGGGGCGGCGACGCTCACGGGCACGTTGCCGAACAAGGCGAAGGTCAGCGCCTCCTCGACCCTGCACGTGGACACGGAAGGAACCGCCGCCGTGCGGTTCTACGTGAGCGGCAAGTGGATCACATGGCATCCCCTCTGACCAAGGACTCATCGTCGCTTTTGGCGAAAGTACATCGGGGCTTGACATCGTATCAAATGAAGTGTATACTTTGAACTAGACATTCAGGAGGATTAGGACATGACGGCCACGACTTTGGATTTGCGCTACAGGACGCACGACTTGCTCGCTTCGCTCGCGCGGGGCGTGCGGGTGGTCATTACGTACCGGGGGCAGAAGACGGGAATCCTTTCGCCCTACACGGAAGAAGCGGATGTTCCTGTTGCCGGCCTGCGTGTCTGCGACCATCCCTATTTCGGGTCGGCGAAGCAGACAACGCGGAGCGTGGAGGAAGAGATGGATGCTTTGCGTGGGGGGCGGTTTGATGATCTTTGACACGGATGTCTTCATCTGGATCCAACGAGGTTCCAAGCGCGCGGCGGCGATGTTCGATCGCCATGCCGACAGATTCATCGCCGTACAAACGTACATGGAACTTCTTCAGGGTGCCCAGAATCGGGTACAGCAGGCTGCGACGCGTCGTTTTCTCAAGGACTTCGGGGTCCAGATACTTCCGCTCTCGCCCGAAATCGGGAATCGCGCCATGTCTCTCGTGGAGCAATTTGCACTTTCCCACAACCTGCGAGCCGCTGATGCGCTCATCGCGGCAACGGCGCTTGAGGCGGCACAGCCTCTTTGCACCTCGAATGTGAAACATTTCCGCCCCATTCCACTTCTTGAACTTGAAAGGCTTGTGCCGTGAGTTACTCGTCTCTCGTCTCACGTCACCCCCGGCGGGTCTCATGTCTCAGGTCTCATGTCCCCGCGCCCGTCCCCGCTTCGCCAGCCGCGGGCCAGGCGCGCGGCAGTAACGGGAGTATCCATAAATGACCTCCATGTTCGAAAGCAACTTGCCGCCGTACCTGGCGCACGACCTCAAGGCCATCCCCCACGAGCAGGCGCAGTACCTGCGCGACAAGTACCTCTGGGGAAAGGACGTATGACCGATCCGATTGACTTCTCGCAATGTGAGCGCCTGTTGCGCCGGAAGAATTATTTTAGTGCTGAAATGAAAAGACCTTTTGGGGTTATCAACGGAGAAAGAATATGATCAATCGTAAAGCATGGAGCATGGCATACATGAAAAACCTGTGCAAAGGTACGTTCTTGGTCTTGTCCGCAAGCATTCTGCTTATGTCAGGATGTGGTCCATCTGGTCCATCTGAGCCGGATACCATTGTTTGGCGATCGGCGTTCATTCCTGACGAATGGGAAGAGGATGTGTTGGCGCGGCTTGGAACCGGAACGGATTATAGCCGGTTCGATGTTGCCGAAGCTCGCCAAATGAATGAATTCGAGGATGGGCGAGTGTGTCCTGAAATGAACATGTTCGCGGTTGTTGCCGCGTACAACAAGAAGACCGGTCATCTCGTGGCGAGATGGGGTTATTCCCCCAACCCCAAATTGGGCGAGAACGGTTTGGATGTGACGATTACAAATCTTACGGTTTCCGTCCTTGGCCCGTCATCGGCCAGGCATCCGGTTGGATTCCAATTATCGCCGGACTTCTCCTCCATGACCATGTCGTGGGGACCTCGTCTGGAGAAACGCGGTGCCTTGATGCACATGGTGAAGTGGAATCGGATTCTTGTGGGTCAGGACGTGACGACGCGATGAGTCGTAGAGATTGTTCAGAATGGCGTACGTGAAAGATGGTTGATCAGGCTGTCACAATTCTGGTTTATACCTTCCCGGTTCCCGGACGTGAAGACGATGCTTTCGCCAGGATTGCCGCGTCGATCGAGCGCGCGTGGAAACACTGCGGGGAACTGAAGACCGTCATCGTGGCGAGCCACAGTTTCTCAGAAGTTGAGTCCTTTGCCGCAGGCCATTCGAATGTTGAGCTTCAGATAGAACCCGCGCTCGTGCCGGGTAACATCAAGACGATGTCGATGGATTGTATCAAGAAGCTCCATACGCGCTTCACAACGCCCTACGTGCTGATTATCCAGGATGACGGCTACCCCATCCGTTCCGGCTTGGAGGAGTTCGTCGGGAAGGCTGATTTCTGGGGTGCGCCGATCATCAGCGACGGCTGGAAACGGAAGGTCCTCTACGCCCTGGGTTTGGGGTCGTTCAACGGTGGATTCTCGCTTCGGTCGCGCCGGCTCTGCGAATATGCATCACGCAAGTGGTTCTCGTTCTTCCGACACGTCTTCAAGGAGGATTCCCCGTATTTGGGCGAGGATTTCTATTATACGACGTTGTTGAAACTTCTGCCGTCAACGTGGTTCAAGTTCCGCTTCCCGTCCGAACGCGCGGCATTTCGCTTTTCGTTTGACGCCTTGGGCGGTAAGGTGACCTTGCCGACGGACATCGAACCGTTCGGACAACACGGAACGGTCAACGCAGCGGTGACGGTGTTGGCCTATCATTTCTGGGCTAAGGAGGGATATGACGAAGCCTTTGGAAAGGTACGGCATGCCTTCGAGGAGACATGGCGGCAGTGCGGTCGGCTGAAGTCGGTGCTGGTGGTCAACGAGACCGCTCCGTGCGTTGAACGGTTCTCCGCCGAGAACCCGAATGTCGAGGTGCAGGTCGAACCGTCATTGGTGCCCGGCAAGATATTCACCATGAGTGCCGACATGAATGGAAGGCTCCATGAGCGATTCAAGACCCCCTATGTCCTGGTCATACAGAACGACGGTTATCCGCTCCGGTCCGGACTGGAAGATTTTGTCGGGCGGTATGACTTCATCGGCGCACCGTACGTGCGGGACGTGTGGTGGAAGAATCTCGTGTGCCGCCTGTTCAATCGCTGGACGCAGAACGGCGGGTTTTCGCTCCGTTCACGTCGCATCTGCGCGGCGGCGGCGAAGTTGTGGAACGAGAAATACCATGCTCTTGGACAATGCGTGAATTCGTCCGAGGATATTTTCTACACGCAATTCCTACCTTTGCACGACTGCGCCTACCGCCATACGTTCCGTCTGGCGACAAACCGCGAGTCGTTGCGCTTTTCCTGGGACGGCATCGTCCCCATCCCGCCCCCTACGGAAGTGCCGTTCGGCTTTCATGGGAAGAGGAGACCTAAGTGAAAAAGCCAGATATTTCAGTTGTGTTGTTGACGTGGAATCGTGCGCCTATGTTGAAAATATGTCTGCACGAGCTTTTTAAGTCGCTTTCGCCAGATTTGGTACATGAAGTTATCTTGATGGATAACGCTTCTACGGATGAGACATCGGCCATATTGGATTCGTATGAAGGAAAGCCTGAAGTCAAGATTGTCCGTAATCGTAAGAACTTGCGACTCAATGCTTATAAAAAACTTTTCGCAATGGCACGTGGCAGGTTGATTGTCGAAGTGGACGACGACATTTTGCATTTCCCCGATTGCTTTGACAAGATTTTTGTCGATTATTTCAACGCCTATCCAGATTATGGATATCTTGCGCTTAATGTTGTGCAGAATGACAAAACGAATGGCGCCAAGGGGGGGGCGTCATTCTATAAAGACGATGTCAGGGGAGAGTTGGTAGTTGAGGAAGGGCCGGTTGGCGGTTGGTGTGCGGCGTTTCGGAGTTGGCATTATCGTTTGTTTATTCCTATCATTCATTTTCTGAGCTTTTCAATGGCGAGGGTGGAAGATGGTTTTATCTCTGGATTGATTGGTAAGATATGGCGGAAACGAATGGGCATTATAAAGAATGCTATCTGCCTCCATGCAACGGGTCCAGCCTATGCCCAAGAGTTTGGACTTTTAAAACGTGAGCATGAGAAATACGTGGCTGGCGGGTTACCGGAATTGGCGGATCAGTTTCAACAGAGTACGTAATGAAAAAACTTGGTATATTCTTTTTGTCGGCAATCGTGTGGTTTGGGGCGGTCTTTTTCTTGTGCCCTTCGCCGTCCATTTCGCTAGATTTCAGAACGGGAGATGAGGCCGCAGTCCGCCAGATGACAAATGAGACGGGGCATTTGTATCTTGAAGTTACTCCAAAGCAAGCGGCGGCAAATTTCTCGGCCATGACGGTTGCCGGGATACCGGTGTTTCCTCGTGACTGGCTTGTGGCCAATGTGGCATCAACGGTGCCATTGGGCGAGTCTGAGATTGTTGACTTCCCTCGGTTGTTTGATCTCCTGCCAAAGTTATTTCTGCTGGGGCGCATAACTATTGCCGCATTACCGTTGGGCATCCTGTTTCTCTTTGTTGCCATACGTTACGGCGTACCGGTTATGGGGCGGATATGCGGACGGCGCACATTCCTTGTTACGTTATTTGCGTCGACAGCACTTTCGTTTCCCGAACCGATTGTTGACTCAGCCCCCGGATTGGATCCGTCTTGGGGTTGGTTCCTCTGCAAGTTTGCGTTCAGGAATGTTTTTGGCAGTGATGTCGTATTTACTTATGGCCCCCTTGGTTTCTTACTCTGTCCGCAGGTGTCGTGGGCCTGCGTCCTTTGCGCGTTGGCTGCCAATATCGCCTTTGCTGCTTTGTGGATTCGTCTTTTACTTCGGGTCTACGGGCGATTCGAGGCGGGGCGTCTTGTGTCCTGGCTGTTAATGGCGTCAGCGGCGATTCCTGTCTCGATGGAGTGGCGTTGGACAATGCTTGCGGTTTTACACGCCGTCGTTCCAATGTTTCCAAGTAATAAAGAAGATCGGGGAAACAAAGAAGATTGGGCGTTGGTTGATTGGTGTATTTCGGGTGTGCTTGCGGCTGTAATAAGTCTGATGAAGTTTTCTTCTCTTACAATTGTCCTAGGAAGTCAGTTGTTTTGCCTTGTCGCATTTGCCTTTCGGCAACATCGAAATGCGATGCGCGCAGCAGCTACGTTCGCGGGGATTTTTTTCGTGACTTTGGGTGTCTTGTCGGCTCTTTGTTTTGAATCGTTTGGAGCATGGGTCTCCTGGATTCAAGGTTCTATGGCCACCGCCTCTGGTTATAATCTCTACATGGTTGCCGAGAAGCCGTGGGCGGAGCTACTCGTACCCGTGATTGTCACGGGGGCGTGTCTTGTGGCTATAGGTTGGCGGTATTGCTTTTTATTCGCGCCTATTCTGTTCCTGACGGTAAAGTATGCGTGGGTGCGGCAAACTTCTGGACCTCTGGCCTATGCTGTCGCCTTGTTATCGGTGACCTGCCTGTTGGATGGTTCTCGCCGTGTCAAGCGCGTGATTGCGTTGGGTATGATCGCGTTGTTTCTGAACATTGCGTTGGCGTTACCCTCCGCGTTGTCTGGTCTTGCCGATCTGCAGTCTATTTCAGGAATTAAGCCGTTTGCATTCTGGCACACGCTTATTCTGCCCGTGACCGTGCAAGCGTCTTTGGACCGGTCGGCCGAATCGGTTGAACGTTACAAATTGCCTCCGGCATGGCGTGATCGCATAGGAACCGATGCCGTTGTGTTTCTTCCGCACGAACATGCCCCGGCAATGGCCGATGAGACGTTGAACGTGAAGCCGTTGCCATCGCTTCAGCTTTATTCGGCTTGTCATCCGCTTCTTGACGGACGGAATGCGGATTTCTTCGAAAATCGCGTCCCTGATTTTGTCATCTGTGAGATCGGCGCAGGCAGTGCAGGCCATTTTATCAATTACCCGCGTATGTGGATGGCCTTGTTGGAGAATTACGAATGCATTGGAGACAACGGCCAGTTCGTACTTATGACGCGGCGCCTTTATCGGCGCAAGAGGCCCGAACCAGCCTTGGTGATATCGCCGGAGATTTCCTTTTGGGAGAAGATGCGTGGTGTGTTCTTGCGCAATCCCGTTGAATACGTGTCCGTGGAGAATGGGGCTGGCAAGGTTGAGAGATCCCAATTCGTTCGCGGGAATCAGGGGAGGGCGTTCCCGCTTGCGTGGATTCCTTTTGATGATGCCGATGAGCGGGCAATTCTTTCAGGCGGGGAAGGTCGGACGGTAGCTGTCCACTGCCAACGGAGTGAATAAGACGCCCAAGTCGGCGAAGCCCGAAAGGGCGTCACTTTCTAGAGGTTATATGGCGTAGAAGAGTGGCGAGTTGTTGTTCGATTCTCGTGAACCGTGATGGCGTTCCGAAGTAAGTGCAGGACGCACAAAAGAAGTCATGGGGATACTTTTGCCTTAGGTACGGAAGATGTCGGTAGAGCCGTTCGGTTGGCCGACTTCCTGAATGATGGATTGCTTTGAATGGGAGAATGCGTGAACGTATTCCGTATTTAACTTTGGCCGTTGCACAGAAATCTTCGACGTAGAGGTCGAAAAGAAGCTTCTCGTCAAAACGTAGGTGATGTTTTTCGATGAGTGTAGAATGCACGATTAAGCAACAACAGTCAAATGACTCGACTTCTGTATTTGGCTTGACTGGTCGGCCAACAGACCAAGCGGCTCCAGAATCGCCACGCTTTTGTTCGGCAATTCGTCCGAGAAAGGTCTGATGGCGGAAAGGAAATATCCCTTTACGAGCGCACCCAATCGGCCCGTAAAGGAAATCTGGAGAAAGGGTGTTTAATATCGGAACGATGTATTCACAGATTTCAAAGTCTTCATGGCAGAATACAAACCATGCTTGTCTTGAGAAATCGTAGCTATCAAGAAACTCATTATATCGTACCGAGATTCCCTTGTTCTCTTTTGAGTTGTCAGCTAAAATTTTATCTAGTTCCTTGCAAAAAGGATTTTGACGAATACATGTGTTGTATAAGGGGAAATCCCTGACGACGGAGAAAAGGACGGGAGGAACATGTGGTTTGAACTGGTTACACATTGTTTTGCCAGTTTTTAGTTGCATTGTTATCACTTTTCTACTCATACATTAGTCATGACTCAGCTTGCTCGGTTTTACGACACCAGAACTCAATCTCTTGAATTGGCAGCCCCAACATCTCCCAGGTCGTTGGAAGATGATTCGCGAACCATGAGAAAAGACTACGCATGAAGCGTGAGAAATAAGGATAGTTGAACTTTACTTTACCGTCAGAAAATAGATGTCTGCCGTTGAAAACATAGGGAATCTTTCGGCAGAGCGATTGGCAGGTAACGCTGCTAAACGATTGCAAATGTACATGCCAGGGAAAGTACGGACTCTTAAAGTGGGGGACCTTGAAGTGCAAGATCCCATTTGGCTTTAATATCCTGTACATTTCCAAGATTGTAGCTTCAAAATCTTTGACGTGCTCAAGGAAATGTTCCGAGAAAACCTCTTCTGCCGACTCCGTCTCAAACGGCCAAGGGAAATGTGACAAATCAACACGGGCATCTGGGGCTCCGCATACATCAACATTGATGTATCCGTCTAACTTTTTATCGCCACACCCAAGATTGAGCTTCATTTTCATTCCTTTTAATTTACTGCTTTAGCAATTCGAAGAGCGAAATTACGGTCTTAACGGTTACGGTCAATGTTAACCAGAGGAGCATTGAAGTAAGTGACGTAAGGTTGTGGCTGGCGAGAAAATCGCACCAGGTGGTCGGCAGGTACGCTGTGAAATAACCATGTCCAGTTATGAAGAGCAATCCAATCGCGAAGATGAGGTTTACGGGCACCCACCACTTGAGAAATCCAAAGCGTCCGGCTGAGACTTCGGTGTTGGTGTGGAAGGTCTGGATGGCGGCAAGCGTCGTAATGCCGATGAGCCATGGGATAGTCCATGCATAGGAGGCGTATTTGTCTCCATCGGGAAGGATACTGAGCAAGGGCTTCCCGATTATCGCAAATAGTACAGCGAGGATTCCGCCTGACGCGAGCATCGCAAGTGAAGATTTGACAACAAGGGGACGCGTGGGTTTACCTTCTGCAGCGCGGCTAGCCGTATACGGGAAGAGAACCGTCAAGAGCGTACAAGCGATGAAAACCGCAATGTCTGAGAAACGAGTTGCCAGGTAGTAAGCAGCGGAGTCGATGTTCGGAAGTCGCTGGCGGAGTACTGTCTGTTCGACTAATCCAAGGAATCCTCCCGCGCCATTGTATGCGGCGATGCCAAGCAGGAGCCCTGACATCTGGTGAATGGCGGAGCGCGTCCAATAGGGTTCTGCGGGGACGGACAGTTCTTTTCGGAGAGACCATACAGATGCGGCGATGGCGAAAGTCGGCGTCGCCGCCTGGCCAGCGAAATACCCGGATAACGCGCGAAAGGGCATGGTTACCAGCATGACGGTGAAACGAATCGGTGCGCCAATGATGTTCAGCAGGGAGATGGTCTTGAATCGCTTGAGCGCTTGCAAGGCATTTTGGTAGACGGGTGCAACGGCACTGGTGAATGCGGCGGCCAGGATGAGGAACCCCAATGAGCCCTCTGCTACGCGGACGCGCTCAAGAAAGAGGGGCAAGGTGAACTTTGAGACGATGAGCGCAACGACAAGGAAGACGCCTGCTCCGATAAAGCACCCTCGCATGAGCGACTTCATCTTTCCGTATTCGCCACGGGTCGCCAACATCGTCATTTCTTTCATGAATGCCATTGCGAAGATGGTGATGGGTAGCGCGAGAAAATTGGAAAACTGGGTGAGTGGCATCAAGGCTCCCAGCTCGGAAGGGCCGACGTACTTGGGCACAAGCCAGAGCCCGATGATGGCATTGAGCACGTCTGCGGCCCGGCAGGCGCAGAAGAGCATCAACGAGTACCACCAGAAGTCACCTAGTTTCTTATGGAGTTTTCGAAGCATTCGACTAATAGTATATCAAAACGCATGAGACGTGGATGAGGCATCTTCCGGGTTATCAATTTTGCCGTTTCCTTTCCTCCTCTTATTTCTTTCTTTTGTGAATGCAGCACCACCAGGGGCGTTTTTGGTATAATACACCGCGTGGAACAGGCTTTAGCCTACTAGGTCGATTGGAGAATAGCTCAGACATGAAAAGAATTTGTATTGTCGGCGGGTGCGGGCACGTGGGAATTCCCCTCGGGCTCGCGTTTGCGAGCAAGAACTTTGACGTGACGCTCGTGG
>JAEEGL016522164.1_pt1 | contig 10218 bp, 6 predicted proteins | sample 9134231 | NCBI WGS metagenome assembly JAEEGL01 (sample SAMN16246548, study PRJNA631951) | gut metagenome | biome: gut microbiome; feature: rumen; material: fiber-attached | host: Bos | place: Iran: Karaj | collected 2018-10 | reverse complement strand
TTCTTCGTATCTTATGGGCTTCTATTCGAATATTCAGGATATCCAGCCGTTGGCCGCTCGCGGAACGGCTGAACTGAAGGCCAGAACGCTTTTCAACGGGAAAATGCGGGAACAGTCTCCGAAGAATTTCCTGAAAGTGGTGAAGTCAACCCCTGTTCTGAAGCTCCAGCGCACAGGATATGTACTGCTTCCGGCATGGTTTATCACGATTAATCCTAATGGAACTCCATATACATTCCTCGTAAACGGTCAGACCGGTAAGGTCGTCGGTACTGCCCCCTGGAATAAAGTCCTGGTCACCGGTGCCATGATCGCTTCCTCCCTTGCCGCATGTCTGCTTCTTTTCACCCTCTATGTGGCAGTCATTACGGATTGGATCGCGAATCTTTCTGCGAAAACGGCATTGGCAATTTCACAGGATACACTCACCTGGACGAGCCTCTGTGTACTCTGGTTCGCCGGCTTAAGTCTGTTCGTCTACGCCGTACACAGACTGAAACGCCTGATAGATAAGAGAAACCGCACCGGTTCGATCATCACGTTTATCTTCTCCCGTAAGAGACAGGGAGGTGCCAAATGAGAAATATCGTAGCACTGTATTCTGTATATCAGGACCTTCGTGATTACGCACTTCTGGCCATTATCGCACTTTGTTTTCTCATCGTCGGAGCCATCATTCTTCTCTTCACTCATCTTCTGGAGAAGTCGAATGACTACGGTGACGACGACACGCTGGGGCTTCGTAAGGGCGATTCGGAATCGAAAACGATCGGCTCTTCCCTCGGAGAAGATCTGGCCGTCGGAGCCCTCCATTCCATGAAGAACTTCCGGGCGGATGAGGTCTCAAGAAAATAGCCCGACTACAGAAGGAAAAGATCAGAATATGTGAGTTCTCGGCCTACTGGTCCGGCACTCACAGGATCTGCATACCTCCGCAGGCGCGTATCTTCAGAATATGACATGCACCGGTCCCGAACACGCTCTCAAGCTCCCTTGTGTATTCTTCTACGAGGTCATCCGGGACGAAGGCCTGGATCGTACCGGCGAATCCACCGCCGTGCACACGGCAAGCTCCGCGTCCTCCGAGTATTCGCCGGCTGAGCAGAAGCCCCACCGGAATGGCCTGTTCCTTCGGTGTTTTCGTGCAATAGAGATTCTGAAGAAGCATCGCGGAGGATTCACCCGATTCGTTAAGAAGGAAGAAGATCTTCTCGATATCTCCTGCTTCCCAGGCGGCTGCTTCTTTCTCCACTCTTTCGTCTTCTTCGAAGAAATGGGCGCTTCGAAGGATCGCACGGTCTGAGATCTCGTCTGCCTTACGAAGACGCGCGAGGCATCGGTAGAAATCTTCCTTTCTCACCTGCCGCAGATGCTTCCTCCCGAAGAAGTGCGCGACGCTCTCCATCTCTTCGGGGATCGCCGAATACTCGTCAGACAGATCGGCGTGATTTCCTTTCGTGTCGGTAATGATCAGCGTAAAACCGAGCATATTCTCGTTATATTGACATACATCTATATATGGTTTCTCCTGGTCGGAGAAGTCGATCAGAAGAAGTCCCCCGACCGAGCTGACCATCTGATCCATAAGGCCGCAGGCTTTACCGAAGTAGAGGTTCTCCGCCTTTCTACCGATCTTCGCGATCTCCTGTGCGCCGGCACGTCCTTCGTTAAAGAGAACATCCAGTACCGTTCCTATCAGGACTTCGAATGCTGCCGAAGAAGAAAGTCCGCTTCCTGACAGCACATCGGAAGTAATGTACATGTCCAGCCCTTCCAGTCGCGCACCCCGTTCGACAAACTGGGCCGCCACGCCTCTTACCAGAGAAGCGGTCGTACCTTTCTCCGATTCCTTCGGATCCATTTCCTGAAGATCCACCACAACCGGATCGTACCCCTCGGATCGAAGAGAGATCCTGTTCTTCCCGTTCGGTGCGACGATGGCAATGGCATCCAGATCGACCGCCGCCGCCAGCACTTTTCCCTGCTGGTGGTCCGTATGGTTTCCTCCGATCTCCGTGCGTCCCGGTGCCGAGAAGATCGAAAGAGACCGCTCCTTCATGCCGGCATCACCGCCTGCTGAGAAGGTCTCTTCAAATGCTTCTACCGCCCTGATATAGCGCTTCCGCTGGTATGCGATCTGTTCCGGATCGTCGCCATATACCTTGGCAAAAGCACTGTCCATTTTATATTCATTGATGTTCGTCAATATTTCTTTTCCCGTCATTTCGATTTTCCTCGCACGTGATGTCTTTATCTGGAGTAATGGCCGGTAAGTACTTCCCTGGCATACGCTTCCGCAAGTGGAAGACCTTCTTCTGCCAGCGCGGTATCGGCGGCCTTCCGGTTATCGTAAGGAACGGAAAGGATCGTAAAATAGATCGGACTCAGCGTCTCAGATCCGAGATCCCCCTCTACCAGTAGTGCATGGGCACGCGGCACGCCGATACTGTTTCCGACACTTCCCGTGTTGATGGCATACCCATCGTGCAGCGAACGGATATACGGACGGTGACTATCGGCGCAGATGTAACTTTCGTACTTCGTTTTCTTATCACAGGAGAGAAAACCCTGCTTCAGCTTCTCATCCGGTTCGTATCCCTGATAGAGCTGGTCCGCAGGACGCCCGTGAAACAGACGGAAATGCACGCCGGATATCAGGACCTCTGCTTCCAGAGGCAGCGCATGCAGCCACAGAATCCGCTCTTCGCCCAGCTGCTCATAGTAGAAGCGGTTCTCCTGGATATACGGGGAATCCGATGTTTCCCTCTGGAAGTAGCTCTCGCAGATCCAGTCATCCCAGTTCCCTTTCAGGAAGAAGTCACAGTGGGATCGGACCCAATCGCAGGTCTCGATGTTGGACGGTCCTTTTCCCACGGCATCACCCAGAAACCAGATCTTCTCCGGGGCGATCCTTGCGATTTCCTTCTCCATTGCCAGGGTCGCCTGGTAGTTGCCATGCAGGTCGGAAAGGAATAAGAGTTTATTCATGAAACACTGTCCTCCGTAGGTTTTTTATCACTGTTATTCTGCCCTTTCTTCCAGGAAAAAACAGAAACGATGAGATATATGAGAAGGAACGATCCCCAGAGGATCGAAGGAAGCATCACCCAGATCGAGACGGAATTCTCCGAACCCGGGATCCAGTATCCCGCTTCCCTCCAATGCGTCCAGATCTCATAGGGAGTATATAAGGAGACCACAATCGTGAACAACCCGAGAAACACAGATACATACTCGAGAAATGCCGCGGACCGTTTCTTCGCCGAATTCCGGAAGAATGAGACAGAAACAAGTATAGAAGTGATATCCCCGATCCCCCAGACCATCGCATATAGAACCGTGGTCGCTCCGCGGCTCAGCAGCGCTACAGCCAGTATTACACCGATCGCAGCCTTTCCGCCGACTCGGATCCTCCCTATTGAGGAAAGGGATTTCAGACTATCGATAGAAACACCACTCTCTTCGACGATCTTGAAGACCGGACCTGAAAACTGCCTCAGAATATACACCGCGATACATATGCCAATAGAGAGAAACACGGCCAGAAACATGAGTACCAGAAGCACCGATACTTCTTCCCGTTTCTTGTTCTCGAGTTTTCTCCCCATATCCGAAGGCTGTGTCGGAATGACAATATTACCGTAGGGATCCTGCGGCTGGGCGGGGATCTCGCTCTGCCGGCCCATGGACGGAGCACCGGAAGACGGCTTCGTTCCTGTCTGAGACTGCTGCCTGCCATATCCCCGCATATGTGGCCCGCCATAACGATAGATCATATCAATTCTCCTTCGTATCCGTTCTTCGGGCAGATCTACGTTCCTGTTGATACTTCCGGTACATGGCCTCTGCCGCGATGCGGGTCTTCGCCGCCACATCTTTCTGCTTCGGGAAACAGTAATAGAGACAATCCTTCTTGCCGATACAGATTACGTCCCCGATCTCATACCAGAAGAAATCCGAGTTGAGACTATAGCTGTCTTGTGGCTTCTGCTCGTAATGCAGCGCACCGTCACATCCGTCCAGTACGAACCCGTTCTTATCATGCGTCAGCGTGCCGTTTCCCACGATATAGAAGGCCTTATAATCCTTGAGAATGCCGATCTCTACTTCGGTATTCAGAATATATCGACCGCTGTCTATGTTTTCTGCGACACAGTCTCTTTCCCAGGAGAACCAGTCCGGTACGTGGTTGAAGATACGACCCGCCGCCATCTCCTCCGGATGAGAAGGATCGTTATCCACCAGAAATCCGTATTCATCGAGTGTCCATGTATGACCGCAGGCGTGGCAGATCAGACCGGTACCCAGACCTTCCATCTCCCCTTCTTTCCCGCAGCAGGCGCATCTATACAGGATACGGTGCAGCCCGTCCGCGCGTGTCGGTTCATCGATACGGATATGATTCTGCTGCTGCCAGTGGAAATAGTCGAAGGAGAAGGCCTGATCCAGGATCCCGTCGATCTCCTCCACACTCTTGGCCGCAATCTCGGAGGACGTCAGAAGACATTCCATCGTCGCCGTTACGTGAACTTTTCTCTTCTGAAGATTATTGTAGAGCGGGTCCCTTGCGAAGGATCCATAAGTCGTGATCATGATGACCGGCACTTCCAGCGATTTGAAAAGAACGCCCATTCGTCGTGGCAGGAGCGTCGCCGTACCGTCGAGAGAATATCCCGCCTCCGGATACATCAGCACCGAAGTCCGGTTCGTCGTAATGGCATAGCGGATATCGTTAATAAGGGTCAGATCCGGGACGAATTTCTGTGTCGGGATACACCCGAGATGACGCATCAGTCCTTCCTTACCGACTAATGCGTCTGTTGTACAGACGATGTTATATCTCTTTGGATAAAGGATCTTCGACGCGATCTCCAGATCCAGAAAGCTGGCATGGTTCATAAGGATCAGCCAGGGACCGGATCCCGCCTGCTCCATTCTTTTCTTCTCGTAGGAGAACCGGACCTGCCTTAGGTCAGGAACAGATCCCAGACGCATAACGGCTCCGAGAAGACGGCTCGGTTTCCTCGGCTTCCGATGCAGGGGCTTCGGAAGCGAACGAACTTCTTCCCATGATTTCCGTATGGTCTTGATCTTCATGCTTATGCCATAGAACCGGGTTTATACGTAGGAACGATCTCCTGAACATACTTCTTAATGTTCTCGTCGTCTTCCTGGCTGTCGATGTCGAGAACAGCGATCTTCTTCTCGAACCACTCATCGTCCATCTCGATCGGCTTCCCGATAAAGATCAATTTGTTCGACGTAGTCTGCATACCTTCTTCGTCCATGAGTTTCTCTTCGAAGAGCTTCTCACCCGGGCGAAGTCCTGTATACTCGACCTTGATATCCACATCCGGTGTATACCCGGAGAGCTTGATGAGGTTTCTGGCCATATCATCGATCCTGACCGGATCCCCCATATCCAGAACGAAGATCTCTCCGCCTTTCGCATACCGGGAAGCCTGCAGAACCAGAGATACGGCTTCCGGAATCGTCATGAAGTAACGGATGATGTCCTTATGGGTCACGGTCACCGGACCGCCTTCTGCGATCTGCTGCTTAAAGAGCGGAACGACCGAACCATTCGAACCCAGAACATTACCGAAACGCACTGCAACGAAATTCGTATCCGCACAGCGGCGGTTCATCATCTGGATGATCATCTCGCAGATACGCTTCGATGCACCCATGAGGTTGGTCGGATTTACGGCTTTATCCGTGGAAATCAGAACGAAGGTCTTGACTCCCGCTTCTGCTGCCGCCTGCGCTGTCTTATAGGTGCCCATGACATTGTTCTTGATCGCTTCGTTCGGGCTGTCCTCCATAAGCGGAACATGTTTGTGTGCCGCTGCGTGGAAAACGATATCCGGCTTATACTTCTTCATGACGCTTCCGATACGGTGCGTGTTACGTACCGAGCCGATCAGGGTAACCAGATTCAGTCCGCCCTGATACTTACGTACCAGTTCCTGCTGGATGTCGTAAGCATTGTTCTCATAGATATCGAAGATGATCAGCTGCTTCGGCTGATGTGCGGCGATCTGACGGCAGAGCTCCGATCCGATGGATCCGCCACCGCCGGTAACCAGGATCGTCTTGCCCTTAAGCAGTCTGAATACTTCGTTGTTATCGATCTCGATCGGATCACGGCCGAGAAGGTCGGTAAGCTCAACATCCTTTAATCGGGATACGGTTACCTCTCCGCTTGCAAGCTGATACACACCCGGAAGGATACGCACCTTCGCACCGGTTTCCTTACAGATATCGAGGATCGCTTTCCTGTTCTTCGGGGATGCAGCCGGCATGGCCAGTACAATAGAATCGATATTGTATTCGGCAGCTTTCGCCACGATATCGTTACGCGAACCCACGATCGGTACACCGTATAGTTCTCGTCCCAGTTTCGCCGGGTTGTCATCGATGATGCATACCGGACGCTGGTTCTGATGCGAATCATTATTCAGGTCACGGATCAGAAGGCTGCCTGCAGATCCGCCACCGATGATCATGACATTCTCCACATCTCCGGACCGATACTCCGTACTCTTGACATACCGGTTCGTGATATAGCGGATGATCCTGTATGCGAAACGCACGAACATGTGGAGCGCAAATGCGATAAAGATCCCGAAGAAATAGAAGGATCGTGGCATATCGATCTTCAGGATGAACTTCGAGAGGATGTAGCACAGGATCAGCACCGCATATGCCTTCACCATGGTAAAAGCTTCGTCGATACTGACATAGCTCCATATGCTGTGATACAGTTTAAACGCGAAGAAAACCACGACTGTGATCAGACACCATATCGGAATGATCTTCAGATATGTCGAGAAATACTCACTCGGGATGTTATTGAAGTGCATGTCGAAACGGAGCCAAAGTGCGGCAAAGTAAGAGAACACCACTACCAGCAGGTCGGCAATCATCACGACGATCGAGCGTGTCACCCACTGCATATCTATCTTTTTCTTAGTTTTCGATTTCTTATTCTTATAACTTTCCATGTATCTCCCTCTTTAGACAAGAATATCCAAAAAAAGATGAAAATTCGCTTAATACCTATAATAGCACGAATTCTTCACGCTTACGAGATAGTAATATACAATCGTACCTGTGTCAATTTGTCACTATGACGAAAAAGACCCGAACAGATAAGGTTTCTCTATCACTTCATGGATCCGTTTCGATCATCTTATGTGTGGAATGTTTCTTCCGGTCCGCAGTAGGAATCCATCGGGGCATCGCCGGAAAGATAGAGTACGACCTTCGAGAGAACGAAGTTCGGGCTCAGTGCCGTGATGTCGATATCGTTGCTTCCTGCCTTAAGGTCAAGGCTTACTTCCGTCGTGCGCAGATTATTCAGCACACCTTCGCTCCAGATATCGTTTCCGTCTCCGACCGCGAACCCCTCACGTATCGTATTGATCCGCATCATCCGCCCGCCGTTGACGGATACGCCGATGAAGAGTTCCGGAATCCGGACAGACGGATTTCCGGGGTTACTGAGAAGGCGGAGCGTGTACTTTCCGTCCTTCGGGACCACCACGCGATAAGTAAGTGACGGTGCCTCTTTCTTACTGCGGAAGACCCGGTCCTGCGGGAATGCCTTCATGGATGTGATTCCTCTGTTATAATCCGGGATCTCTTCGAACCTGCCCTTGTCGCCGCAAGTACTCGCGAAATAATGGGAGGCTTCGATAGAGATATACCCTTCTCCACACCAGAAGAATGTATTGGCCGCCTGCCGGTCAGATACAGACACGCTTCCTATCGGTATACGGATCTTTACGAATCCGTCGCCACAGCGCACGGTCAGTCCGGCCTCTTCGGTGTTCTTGCGCCGCTTCATCGACTTACGGTCCAGTTTTATAACGAGAATCTCACGGGCATAGGCATGAGCCGTCCCCTTCATTTTCGAAACAGACAGATACGGTGCATCGCACTCGATGGTGAAAGGAAGATCTTTCGCACATGCCGTCGTCAGCTCGATGTGACCGATGTCAGAACGCGGATCCAGGAAAGCCGGAAGGAGCAGTTCTTTTCTCGTCCAGGGACCGCATTCGGAATATAGATCCGTACCCGGAATACCTACGATCAGGCGTTCTTTATTGGCCGGAGCGAAAGTATGCGCCACCGGATACTGACACCCTTCTTCACACCAGTTCTTAAAGCCGATGTGCTCAGAAAGACCCATCCCGTACCACATACCTCCGTGGATCTTGTGCAGTTCCTCTACCAGCTGCTTGTCCAGCTCAAGAGAAACCGCCACTTCATCTGCGAGTGTCATGGCATAGGTCGACCCACGCTTCGCATAGGCGTGGTTCAGCGTCGTAAGGAGCCACATCATCTGCACATTCAGATTCGCAATAAGGGGCAGGTACACGATCTCATAGAAGCGGTATTTCGCATTCCCCGTAAGTTTCTCGTGAAGCGCCTCTGTATCTTGCATCAGATCCGAGATCTCGGACAGAATTGCTTCTGCCTCTCCGTATGCAAACGGTGCATAGACGGAATCATGCATCGCCTCGGTGCGGCGCGCATGTGTGATGCGGGTGTATCCGAGGAGGAGTTCTTCGGTCTTCTTTCTCTGAGAAGGAGTGAGCACATCACCGAACTGCTTCTTCACGAAATACTTCGTGTATTCATGGGCACTGTTCTTATTGTCCGTGCCCCATTTGTCGAAATCATACGCCAGATCGAGGAAGAACGACAGCGGATATTCATTACTGAAAATATCGCCGACATTCACGATCCACAGTTCGCGGATGCCGAAGTCATATGCCATCGTCATCTGCTCCCATACCTTCGCCAGGTGCGTCGTGTTAAACCACTCGAACGAAATCGGGAATCCGTGATAGTCGAAGTGATAGTACATGCCGTAGCCGCCCTTATGGTCACGCATCTCTTTCGTCGGGACGGTGCGGAGATTACCATAGTTATCGTCACAGAGCATAAGCGTAACGCCGTCCAGTTCCGGGTCTCCCATCAGGCCCGGGGTCGTCTCATCGCCATAGAAATACGGCTCGACTTCCTTATAGAGTGCCAGCATTCTCGGCACCTCATCGAGATCCTGATCCACATATTTCCTGATCAGTTTATTCTGCGTTTTCAGGACTTTCCGGAGAAGACCGATATTATCCGCAAGCGTCGCATCCTTGCCCATGATGGCTGTATCCTGCTCGCCACGCATACCCACGGTAATGACGTTCTCGAATTTGCCGCTTCTCTTTAAGCCGTCTTCCCAGAAACGCGTGATGCCCTTCTCATTCTTAATGAAGTTCCAGGCATCTCCATAGATCGAACCCGGTCCGCGGAGATATCTGTATTCCTCACCCTGTCTGAGGCACGGCTCGTGGTGGGACATACCCATTACGACACCCAGCTCATCGGCCAGTTCCGCATTCGCAAGACCCGGGCCGTCATCCGGGAAGATCGCGGACCACATGGCCGGCCACATGTAATTACCCTTGAGGCGCAAAAGCAATTCGAATACATGCTCGTAGCACTTGGCGTTAAATCCGCCGAATCTCTTGCTGCTCCAGTTTCCGAATGCCGGCCACTCGTCGTTGATAAAGAATCCGCGGAAGCGAACGGATGGTTCGCGGGAAATGAAACTGTACTTATCTGAAATCGTAAACTCCGTCTTCTTCGCCGGTCTTACGTCCAGCCAGTCGATGAAAGGCGACACCCCCAGCATCTCCGAAAACGAAAACAATCCGTAGATCGTGCCGCGCTTATCTGATCCCGCGATGACCAGTGCCTCGAAAGATGCATCTTCTGCACTTCCCTTCTTCGCTGGAAGAAGCACTTGAGACGGAAGTTTCGCAATGACTTTATGGATATAAACCTCACGTTTCCCGGAGACTTTCGAGACATCCAGGAGGCCTGATTTCTCAAGCTTTGTAATAATGTTACTTGCGGTGGAAGGACGGCTCTGGGCGCGCTTGTCCACACCCAGCGTACCTACCAGTATCGGATACTGAAGACCCGCGATCTCCTCTTCTGTCCTCCGGTTCGCTCCCTTCTCTTTTCCACTCTTTCCGGTCGAATCGATCTCGATGAGCTTCGGCCTTACTCCGAATACCGCCTCTACATCTGAGGCCACCTTCGATGCGATCTTCTTCACTCCCGAGAGCGCAGATGCATCGTAAAGGATCGCTGTTTTCCCTGACTTGATCGTCTTTGCCGAAATAATAAAACTCATAACTGACCTCC
>JAEEGL016083249.1_pt1 | contig 10218 bp, 6 predicted proteins | sample 9134231 | NCBI WGS metagenome assembly JAEEGL01 (sample SAMN16246548, study PRJNA631951) | gut metagenome | biome: gut microbiome; feature: rumen; material: fiber-attached | host: Bos | place: Iran: Karaj | collected 2018-10 | reverse complement strand
CCGGCTTACTTCTGCGACCGGGAGACGGAGACGGACTGGCTGGTCCGGACGGTCACCAATCAGGCGAACGTGCTGCTCACCTCCCCCCGGAGAATGGGCAAAACCCAATTGATCCGCCATTTCTATGAGCGTCCGGAGATCAAGGGGCATTATCACACCTTCTACGTGGACATCTATCCCACGACCAGCCTGCACGAGTTCGTCCTCTTCCTGAGCAAGGAAATCTATTCCGTGCTGGTCCCCAAGGGGAGGGCCACCTTGAATCGATTCCTGTCGGTACTGCGTTCATTGACAGGGAGTTTCACCTACGACCCGGTCTCGGGAGTCCCCTCCTTCGATGTCAAGCTCGGAGACATCCAAGCCCCGGAACTCACGCTCGGGGAGATCTTCGCCTACTTGGAGAAGGCCGATCTCCCCTGCATCTTCGCCATCGACGAATTCCAGCAAATCGACCGCTACCCCGAAAAGAACGTGGAAGCGCTCCTGCGCTCCCACGTCCAGACGATGAACAACTGCCGTTTCGTCTTCGCAGGCAGCAACCGCCACATCCTCGAGAACATGTTCCACTCCGCGGCGAAACCGTTTTACAACAGCACGGAGCAGCTTTATCTGGACAGAATCGCCCGAGAGAAGTACGTGGAATTCATTTGTGCCAAGTTCCGCGAGGCCGAGCGGGAAATCCTCACCGGCGCCGCGCAACTGGCCTACGACCTCTTCGAAGGCCATACCTATTATGTCCATAACCTCCTGCATCACATCTTCGCCACCGTCGCCCCGGAAAAGACGGTGGACGAGAACGACATCCTCTTCGTCCTGGAGGCCCTCCTAGAAGAAAAGTCCCACGCCTTCGCCGGCCAGCTGAGCCAGCTCAATTATGGGCAGAAAGAAACATTAGTGGCCATCGCCAAAGCAGGGAAGGCGACCGGAGTCACCTCCGTCGCCTTTATCAAAAAGAATGCGTTGAAGTCGCCCAGCTCCGTCCAGTATGCCATCTCAATCCTGTTGGACAGCCAGATACTCACTTATGAGCAGGAAGGCAGGGCCAAGACCTACTCGCTGGAGGATAGGTTTTTGGAGATGTGGGTGAGGAGGGTGTATTGAGGTTTTGGATACACCCATTAGGCCACCAGGATTATTCGAGACATATCGGAAAAAGATGACTTCTACATAGCCTTCGTATGGAAGGCCGTTGATACAATTGTCCCCCAGATTCCGAAGGCCGTCACCATCCGCGGCTTCATCATCGACGCCGTTACGGCACCCTAGCTGAGGCCTTATAGCAAGAGGCTGGTAAGGGATTAGTAGTCCTTGGAATGAACAAAAACGCTCTCGACTTGATCACCCATCACGCTCAAGTCAATTCCTACAGAAGGGAAGGACATCATACCATCGCTCTCAACAACACCGCTGTCCTTTATCAGAGCCTTAATCTGTGACGGCTTGAATAAGAATAAATTCTTATGCTGAAGGACTGGGGTCGTATCTTTAAAGAGTTCCACGGCTTCAACAGTATTCTCGACGGTATAGTAAACATGACAACCACCGAAAGCGTCAGTTGTATTCTTGCTGAACTTCGACTTTCTAAACTCCTTGAATTCGCCCATTTTACTGCGAACGGATTCCCGATCCTCTCCGAAGGAAATATTCCCTACCCTCTCAAAGGGTACAATAAAAAACATAGCCATATTTATATTCTATTATCTTTTTCTAATTCATCAACATAATCCATCATCTGCCCTATAGCATCATCATACTTATCGCCAAACTTCTCATGAATATCATCAATATCCATCTGTAGAGCTTCACGGAATTTCCCCTCATCAATCAATCTCTTTTGTTCGGCCCGATATTCTTGAGCGTCTCTAGAATTCCCACAAGACGCGGTTTCTCTGTGATCTTCATACTCCATAACAATACTTGGGCCATCATTTCTCTCTAATTGAGAGCTCTCATTAGAAGGCATATGATGGATTTCCCTCGGAGGTTCCGAATTCCAGCCCCAACCTTCGCTCTTGAGATCGCCATAACTACCTCCAGTTTTCTTTTGCTCATCGGCATCGGCAATCATATCTGTTTTCTCCAAAGGATCACATTCTTGAGCATCTCTTGGCTCTTCTTCTGTTAAGTCACGGCTACCCTCCGCAATATGTGCCACCTCTGAATCCGTTGGATCAATATGATGGTATGCGTGTTCTTCTACCTTCGATGCAACACTCTCTGACTCAGATTTCTTACCCTCATCAAACACTGTTTTTGAGAAAGAAGACTCGTCAAATTCCTCAAGGCAATTCTCCCAATTAGGTGACACTCCTTCATCTCTCATTTTTGCAACGACGTCACGACCATATTGAATAGCTTGAAGCCTAAGTTCCCCCCCAGGATGCGACTCACAAGGAAACTCTTTTGATAAAGATTTTTCAAAATCTCCGACAGGAAGCCCTAGCATCTCGGAACGGACTCCGACGAAAAAATCAGCTCCTAGTTCGGAAGGCCAACTATCAGAGTAGATATCTCGAAGGATACGATGTCCACATTCATGAGACCACACTTTGGAAATATCCTCAAACGAAGTACAATTCAAAGCCTTAAATTCATCCGCATTGTATTCAAAGACATCCTTGGAATTAGTACCGTCATCTAGAAAAACCCCTATGCTTTCGCCTTCTTGAATCGGAATCTCGGGAAGATCGAAGAAGATGCAAGTATCCTTAGCGGCATTCACTATATCGCTTTTGAGTTCATTCAACGCGACTGGATGCTGATCGTGAAAAGTATGAGCCTTCTCGATATCCCAATTAGACAACTCATGACTATTGGAATCCACATGGGCTTCTAGGGGTGAAGTCCTAGCTTCTGATAAAATCTCTATCATACGCAATTATTGTTAAAAAGTTCTTCTTATCCACCTTGAATAAAAATCATTATGCTCCAAGATACTGCACCCTCTAAAGTACATCCCGATAAAAGTCGGAAGATGCCCCGCACAAAATTGATCAGTTGATGAAAGGTACTGCTTCAAGATGTTTTCAACATCCTTCATATTCTGTAATCCATTGACTTCCGAGAAAATCTCTCCACCAACACAGTAAGCATATATTACGGCACAGTCATCACTTGACGGAGAATCTATTTTGTCAAGATACTTGATTATCTTAATTCTCTTTCCTCCTGTGAGGCTGCTGTTTGTTATAGCCTTTCGCAACGTTTGCATGCCTTCCGCACCGATTCTACCCGTATAAATATCATGAAGCGCCTCCGAAACGGAAATAAGATTGTGCTTACTGTTTACATCTTCAGAAGAGTCTTTCTCTTCCGTGCGCTCTCCAGGTGAAAACAGTTTAATCATTACCTTTACCGGTTCTTCCCAAGAATTCTGATACACGATTGCCTCTCCTTTTTTCAATCTAGAGATTTCGTGAATCTGACCTTCACTTAGACCGACGGATCGTCCAGCAATCTCTTGGTCCTCCTTCTCGGGAAGAGACATGATAACCTTTGTATTCGTATTACGGATTGTAGAAAGATCGAGCATTGAAGGAGATTGGTCGGCAATAATGAAGCCCTCACCGTAAGTTCTCATCTCCGCCATACTGTTGGCTATCCTTTCTACCGCCATTCCTGTCACATTTGACGATTCCGCATTCTGAACTGTAGATGTCCGCTTCAGTAGATTATGTGCTTCTTCCAAAATTGTGACATGCCTAAACGGCTGATTCATCCCTTTATTCTCCGACATCCTGAACTCATTCAGTTTAAGAATCAATAGACCCATAAGTAGGGACTCAGTCTCAGGTGAACGAAGTCGGCTTAGATCCACAATCACATTTTGATTGAACAGAGTTTCATCTTCCAAAGGCGTTCCGTTGAACATTCTCCCAATCTGCCCCTCATTCAGGGAATTCAATCTAGTCTCCAGAGATCCCTTATAATCACCCTTCGTGTCATTTGAATAATCCGACGAATCAATATAATCTTTCAGAGAAGCGATTACATCTTGTAGTGATGGGAAAACACCATAAGGATTCGTTGATGTCCTAGTATCCCAACCGCAGTTTTTATATGCCTGCAGGATTGCATGCTTCAGCACTTGAGGCATCGCTGCATACATTGGCCAGCAGGCGCTGAATGTTTCTACCAAAGCATCAATATGCTCATATACATCGATGGAAGAAGGAAAAGCAAAAGGATTTATGCACAAAATATCCCCTTCACGAGGAGAAGTCCCCAGAACCTTGAAACCGTACCGACCACTAAACACTTGCTTATACTCACCTTTGGCAGGCTCAATTATCAGGGTTGTCTTTCCTTGCTGAAGCAAACTATCCAGGATAACATATAAAGTATTCGATTTCCCGATACCTGTTGTCCCACAAACCAAGGCATGTTTTGAGAGTTCCATCGCATCCATCGTGACTCGCTCACTCGAGAAGACATCCCCCAAATGCATAATGCATCCTATATGGATTGCGTTCTTCTTCGACGGCTCTTCCTTTCTAATCACATTCCGGCCGAATGAACTCTCCTCCGATACGAGGATACCTGGGACCGAACTTTGGGGAAGAGACAGATGAACGGCCAATTCCGAACTGTCCACAATCGTCCCGGGCGTAGGAGTTATCCCCAACTGAGGGCACTCAAAAATCGGATGCAATCCTTTATTTAAATACTTGAAGATGCCTTCTGCTTGTAACTTATTCCATTTATTGATTGCAATCGCTTCGATGTCAGAGTTCTTTCCCGCAATTGCTCCCCTGTAGATACTTGCCAGTTCAATTGCTGATGATTCAGAAGTGGAAATGAAATACGACGCAACAGACCACAAGCCGCTAGCCGTTGATTTCTCAATCCGTTCAATCTGCCGATCGATCAACTCCATATAACTCCTGGCATGACGATTCTCAATTGTCAATTGGAGCGTCTTACCTGTCGTGGTTGCAGAATTCCGGGTCTTTGCCTCATCTTCGTGATGGCCTTTTTGGGTACCAGTACCAACCATATCCGCAGTGGCACGGTTCTCGGTATGGTCATCATGAAATCCTTTCGTTTTCGCACGATTGAAATTGACAGTTGATGATTTATTCACGATAAAACTAATACCCGCGGTCGAGCTATAGCCAGCGCCCCGGGTGGTCTGCTCCGACGTTCCATGGGTATCACTCGATCCGATAGTGACTGTTCGTGAAGCATTCTCCGATACTGATTCGTTAAAACCTCGTGTTATCGTTTCAGCGACTCCTTCGGTTTCGCTCTCATTGAAAGACAACTGGGTTTGCGCAAAGGGAGAAATCGCGTTATATAAATCTTTATATGCAGATACAATGGAAGAAGTCTGTCCCAGAGGTATCTTTTCAGCAACAAACCACACGCAGAAACTCGGGATATTCGAAGCCGAATTAATCAGATTTTCAATTCCTTGGATGAAAACATCCTTTCTATTATCAGGAAGAGAACCCGCGCAAGAAACGCCAGAAACACCAATGGTATCACCTCCGACCTTGAGTTCGTCCGGAGCCAGGGACAAATTAAATTGAAGCCCTGGCAGGATTCCCTTCAACCCGTGTTCTAAGATCTGACTGGACACATTATTACTACCCTTCTCGTCTCTTGTTCCCAGAAAGATATCGACAGGACCCTTCTTCTTCTTTTGGATAACCATGACAACAGAGCCTGCTGATTCATGAAGAGCCGAATATAGTATGGCCATCTTGTCGGGGAAAAAGACATCCTTGTCGTATACAATCTTGGTAACTTTGAGCCAGTTCAACGGCCCTATTTTTTCCTTGGGATCAACAGGCTCTACAGGTTCAACAAGTTCCTTCACAGGACAAGAGGACAATTCAGAGACGTACCGCTTTCGAACGATGATATCAAATTGTTGCTCAGTCTTTTTTAGATTATTTACTGCACCCGGAATGCTCTTTTCAGGAACAGGTGCTGAAACAGAAGAATAATCAATCATCATAACTAAATGCTAATACCAAAAGAATGAAGAATCTTGCCATGATGATTCTCGGCCGCATCCAGCCAGGAATTCATCTGAATAATAGTTGAATTGACAATACTTTGTCTTTTCATTTTGCTTTCTCGGTTTTTGTCTATCCTGTTGCCTATTAATCCGGCAACGACAGTGAATAAAAGCACTACAATTGCTAACCACCACGGCCATTTCAAACCGGTCAAAAAAAACAAAACCATGATAAGAACAAAGTACGAAACCACGATAAGGACAGGCCACTGAAAAGACTTCCTTTCAAAAAGTGGTAGGGAGACCGCTTTTTCAACCGATCCTTCTGAGATATCAATGGAAATTGGATAATGTTTCGCCCAGTCTCTCATTTGCTGACGATAGCCTGTACGGATATCCGAAAATTTCAACATAATATCTAGATTGCTATCCGTTCCCTTTCTTGAGATGCTCTCATCGATAAAAAGGACAAAACCATCAAAAGCGTTTTCTATCAACACTTCTGAAGCATCTACAAACATCTTTACCGTATTACAAGATATAGTCTCAAGCAGTCGGTCGGCCGTAATATCAATTCTCCGACTTAACTCTTCCCTATTGATTTTATTCTTAAAAGAATCAGACATCGTTGAAAATCAATTAATTGCGCAATCCTGATATATACTAAGGCTTTTCAAAGAATTATGTAGGACCGTGCATTCAAAAATGAGTCTTTCAATGTTGGAGACTAAATCATTTTTACTTTCATAGTTCTCAATAGTCTCCTTCCGGTTTTTGATCTTTTCCTTAATGCTTTTGTCCAATTGGTCAGTGACCGAACGTATCTGCTCCTGTAGTGTTTTAATAAACTTAGCTATCTCATCATACAGTATAAAAATGGTTTCGTAAATTGCATAATAGTTAGCCTTGTCCTCATGATAATGCTTAACAGTTTGCTGTTTTACATTCCATCCCCAATTCGTACCGAATACACTGCCAAACGTCCGCTTAATCCTATTCCAAAAGCCTTTCTTCGGCGTCGATTTTTTCTCTTCTGTTGTTGTCGTAGCCGTTTTCTCTTTAGCCCTGTTTTTTATCGTCGCATAATCAATAGGAGGAAGATTTACCACGAGTCGGTTTTGTTGATTAGCCAAATAATTCTTGGCTTTCATAAGAAGATTATCTGTGATTTCCTTAGCGATGCTTTCCACCTGCTCTACGCAAGAATTTGCTTTCTTAACCATCGCCTCCCAAGAAAGCAGTTCGCTAAAACCCTCCAGGTCCATGCCTTTGCCCTCAGAAACAGGGAAATCGGCTTTAATAAACTGAAGATATGGGAACTTACTGATAAAACTTAAATAACCGGACTCTTTTTTATCATTTGGATCGATTCTCTTTGATACTTCCGCCTCCAATACCGCCAAGTCAGAAATTACATTTAGAAACTCTTTCAAAACTTTCGTGTTTGAATACTCGGAATTGATCGCCGTAACCAGTTTATTTGTTTCCAATTGAAGGCTATCAAACTTATTCTTTTCCTGCTGTAAGGTTTCCTTAAACTGTTCAGGACTCTGTCCTAATCCTTTCGTAAGGACCTGCTTATCACTCTCTTTAATCTCAAGAGCCTTTTGAATCTCTTCAATAATCAATTCGATGATCGATTTGAAAGCCATCTCCTTTTCTTGGGAAACAAACTCTGAAAGGCTTGCCCTAAGGACTTGAAAGTTTGACTTCTTTTCCAATAACTGTCTGACATTCTCGTTATTATACTCCAACGTATCATCATCTTCAAGTTCCATCCTTATATCCCCAAGTAAAGTTCGAGATGTTCCCCAATCGTCTTTGTTCCAATTTGGCGGACACGGGCTGGACATCTTTGCGTAATACTTGTAGTCCATCGTTTCATCTTCTGCCAAAAGGCTGCAAAGACTATCGACGACAATGATTCTGCTCTTCGCTATTTTTCCCGTTCGGACGAACAAGGTGTCAATCTGTCCCATTATATCTTCCTTATGACTGAGAAAATCGCGATCGGCACCTTTATTGATAATGAAAAAGCAACGACTCCTAGCCTCCTCAGTGACACTGTCCAGTGTGCTTGACATGAATTGGAAAAGGGATTTCTCCTGGATATTTCCCTTGGCCGAAAAAATAAAAACAATGGCATCCACATTATGATTACCATCTTCATCGCTACCACTTAAAAACTGAGTGGTCTCCTCTTCAACCCCACCTATTGCGTCCACGCCAGGGGTATCAACTATCTGCCAGCCAAGATACTCTTCAGGAAGAGGGCACCGAATGTCAACTTGAAGAGGAATAACATTGATTGGGTGTTCATCAATGTATTCTCCTAGCAGGTCAACATCAATGGGATAGCCCATTATGCTCGTCAATTCATCAACAATCTTCTTGGAGCAAATCAACTCCTTATTCTTCCCGCTCAATGTCAAGAGATTGACCGTATTGATTGGAATATTCTGATACTTCTTCTTGATTGATACCAGTTCAGACAAACAAGTTTCAAAATCTCCTTTGAAAACTTCTTTTCGTTCATCACCATATGTCACATAAAGAGACTTATTCTTTGTATTCTTTATTGTGGTTAAAGCACATGTCGTTTGTAAATGGCCCGTTGGAAGAAGATTCCTATTGTGAAGGAAAGCGTTTATGAATGTAGATTTTCCAGCACTCATCTTTCCAATAACAACCATCGTAAAATGCCCCTTCCGGAAAGGTTCCGCTTTTCTATAAATAGTTTCCTTGAGGCCGGGATCAGAAATGGATGTCAACAACTTGGCGCGCTCATAGATCTCCAGAGCATGGCGTATGATGGCCTGATAGAAACTAAACTTATCCTTGATAGATGAGTATTCCTCTATTTGATGCAACGGGATCAACGGCTCTGTTTTTGTTTCAGAGCAAGATGAAGAGCCCTGGATACTTGTTATACTGTAACTCCCGCCAACTGAGGTGTCTTGAGTACTTATGACACTGTGGCTTTCGGCTGCTGAGGAACCTTGAGTAGAAGTGCGATAATTAGATTTAGCCATATACATATATATGTTATGTGGTTTGTTATGGTGTATTTGATTTAAACAAATATAACGAGTTTTTGCCGAAATCATTCAGACTTCGGCAAAAAAAGAATGGTGATGGCAACCACTTTCCCTACCGTATTCTCAACCACCTCATTAGAATCCCCCACAACCCCTTATTCCCGTTCGGATCCACGGTCCGACCGCAGTGAGGACATGTGACGAGAGCAGACAGTGTTGTGGCGACCCATTCGATGTCGGGGGCCACGAAAGTCTTGTCGCAGTGCGGGCAAGTGACAGTGATCATTCCTCTAAGCAAAATACAAGACAGTTAGTTTCAAACTAGCACATCGCCCTGAAATCCGGCACGAAGTCCTCTTGGATCTTCTCGGCAAAGAGGCGGGAGATCTCCCCTTCCGTCAGATCCAGATACTCCTGGCCAATCCGGTAGATGATGTCGATTTCGGCTTTGGAGATGGTCCGGTCGGCGAAGGCGAGTTCGAAAAGATAGCCCATCAGATGCTCGCCGTAGCTGGGATCGATTTCCAAGATCCGTTCCAGGGAGGTCTCGAAGATCTCCTTGACATCGCCTTCCTCGATCTCCTTCAGGAACTGCTTGGGGAACATGTGGAACCGGGAAAGGATGCTCAGGATGTGCTCGGTTTCGTCTTCGGTCGCCTTGCCGGCCGCATAGGTGACAAGGAGGCCGGAGGAGGCGACGAGGTAGGGCTTGAGCCGGTCGATTTCCTTGGTTTCGGTCTTGTACAGGATTTCCACCAGCTGCCGCATTTCGCCATTGGCGGTATCGTCTTGCGAGAAAAGATTCAGGGCCTGGACCCGGATCGGGTTCACCGGATGGTCGTCCAAGCTCACGCCCTCCCCTTCCAGGAAGTATTCGAGGTTCTTGCGGTTCTCCTTGACATACGCGTGCATATCCAGGTCCAGCCGCTTGATATTCAAGCCAGAGGACATTTTGAAGAATGCCGATACGCACGTCTCGATGTCGGGGATGGCCAGATAGCCGTAGCGGTCGGCAATGAGTTCGCACAACTGCGACCACAGCCGGACCTTGTTCTCCAGCACCGGCGGCAGTTCGGTGTCTTTGGGCGGATAGACGAAGCGGATAAGCCGGTTCAGTTCGGAATCCCGGTTGATGATGTGCCCCAGCTCATGTCCAAGGACGAAGCGCAGTTCATCGGCCGTCATCAGTTCGACGAGGCCGGAATTGAGGTTGAT
>JAEEGL013315992.1_pt1 | contig 10218 bp, 17 predicted proteins | sample 9134231 | NCBI WGS metagenome assembly JAEEGL01 (sample SAMN16246548, study PRJNA631951) | gut metagenome | biome: gut microbiome; feature: rumen; material: fiber-attached | host: Bos | place: Iran: Karaj | collected 2018-10 | reverse complement strand
TGGTATGAATGTGATTGCGAACACTGTCCGTTATCTTGGGAAGTCAGAGGTTATGATGATGTTGATTGCGGTTGCTACATGGCAGAGTATGGTGAAGATTGTCCGAAGACATTGCTGATATGTATGCTACCAAGATGGATAAAGAAAATACTGTTAAGGCACAAGGCAGGTGAAGCAGATGAAGTCTAAAATTACGGGAATAAATTGGCAATATACCAAGAACCCTAACGAGATAAACAAAGCCATAAAAAACCATGACGAGAATTGGGAAGGCTTAATAAGTGCAGAACAAATTAAGAGCATAACCTACGATTCCAACCAAGGTTGTTATGTGGTGTTTTGGGTAGTAGACATTTGATTGAGAGGTGAGTAAATGCTTGATGAATATTTAGGATATCCTGTTTACCTTGCCACACAAGAGTTTCCACGTAGGCGGCACAGAAAAAAGCGCATTAACAAGAAGTGGCGCAAGCGGTATGGATGCTACGAACTTAACATGATGCCCCACGGACAAGTTGTAATGATGGACAACGGAGTTATATGGATGACCAAAAGAACGTGGTTGGAAATAGCAAAAGGTATTAAAGGCAGGTGAATGATATGACCAAATTTAAATACTGTTTGCCACAAGTCCTTGCGTGGGAAGTCGATACACGGAAACACAAGAAATTGCTCGATTGTACCGAGTGCGTTCTTGACGGAACGGATGCTTGTCCGAGAGGTGCAGGACGAGCCGTTGACAGTGAGGTTTGCAAGGAATTTTTGAAGGAAGGGGAGGAAAAATGACCAAGCACGAAGCAGATGTTATAGGTGGTCTGAATATGACAGACCAAATAAGCAACGAAGCATATAAACAGATAATGATTGCCGCACAGGATGAAAACGAGGTCGGTGATGTCCTTGGCAAGATAAGGGCAGAGATAGAAGCCGAGTATACAAGATTTCGCAATATGTCAGATAGATGGTGCGAAAGGGCAAACGGACTCGGAACGGCACTTGAGATTATCGACAAATACATGAAGGCATAACTTGCAACTCATCAAGACCAAAAGTATAATAGAGTCAGCACTTGAGTAATCATATGCGAATTGGATGTGTAAGATGCTCTCCTGTGTATCATCCTTTTCGGCAAGTAGGCTATAGGAGATTGGACAACATCGTAGCCGAATCCTTTCCGTTCCTCGTGGTGTAGCGGTAGCACATCAGACTTTGACTCTGACAGGGAAGGTTCGAATCCTTCCGAGGAAGTAAGAAGGCAGGGGAAAACCCCTGCCTCTTTTTTTATTGCTCCAACTCTCTCATCCACTCGGATATCATCCGTTGGGACTCGGGGTCTTGGACACTCTTCTGCATCTCTCTCAATTCGTTCTTGAGGTCTTCGTTTCGGCTATAGCCTCTGCGGTAAGAGCCTCTGTTAGCGTATCTTGAGTACCCATTCTCTTGGGCATATGAGCCACGATAAGAGCCTCTGTAATCGTTGGAGTAATCGCCCATTGCCATGATGGTCTCGATAGACTTAATGGAGTGAGTCAGTTTGTCTACGGCATCAAGGCTACCTGCGGACAACTCACCCTTCTTGGTTATCTCGTCCAACTCACGGCAAAGCATCTCTTTTAATTCTTCCATCTTATGCATAATATACCTCCTATGCCGTTCTGCTGATTGTTAAGTTTGCGTTCTGTACCTCGATGTCAATACCCGAAGTGTTCTCCACGCTTAAGGTATAGCAACATCCACGAGGAACTGTGATGTTGGCGAGAGAAGTTACATTGAAGTAATTCTCAACCGCCGCAGGTGTTACTCTTGCCCTGCTCGTCTGTATAGGTTCGCCATCAATAGCAAGTGCTATTGATATTTCGCCTACTGTTTCACCTGTGGGTACGGCGATGTTGCCGTTAAACTCCACTTGGTAACGAGCGAAGCATCCTGTGGTTATACCACGGAGAGTAAGAATTCCCGAGCCGTTACGATGAATAACGTACCCCTTGGGGCAGGGAATAGAATCGTTTAGTAAGACGTTCTGTCCTGCTTCGACTTCCTGTATAGGGTTTGATACATACTCTGCCATAGTCACACCTCCCTAAAACGCATTGCCGCAACCGCATCCGCATCCTTGGTTCTGATTGCAGGTGAAGATGGGAGTCCTGCCGTACACAGGGGTAGTAGGTACAGGACAGTTGTTGAGTCTGTTATACAGTTGGTCAACCTCGTTGGAGAATCCCTGCTGAATGAATGCATTCTGTGCGGTCTGTGACTCACGTAAGGATGCCATGTTCAGTTGGTTAGTCAGTTCAACGATTCTGTCGTTCTTTGCATCTACCTGTGCCTTGACTCCGTCTAACTCTAATTGACAGAGTTTGTCGAGGATAGCCTGTGTTCCCTTGGTTTGGGAATCGATGATGTCTCTCGTGTTCTGATATGCCGCCGTTCTGTCAGCACAGTTCTCGGTTGCAACTGTGTACTTAAGGTCAGCAATACCTGCACGATTCTCGCAACAACAATTCTGAAGTGCGCTCTGCACATCGAATATGCTCTGCATATTAGCCATCTGACGAGCGTTTGCTCCCTGCTCAATTCCTGCAAAGCCGTTGCATAACTGTGTTGAGATGCCGTTGATGTCGCTACGAATTCCATTGATTCCGTCATTAATCATCGCATCTCTGAAGCCGTTGTTGGTGTTGGTGTTGATGTTCTGTTGTCCTGTCAGAAGCCAAGGGAAGTCGTATCCACCGAATCCGCCACCGCCAAAGCCGTTGCCCCATCCGCCACCTGCGAACAGGAGAAGCAGGATTATCCATCCCCAATCACCACCGAATCCAAAGCCATTGCCCTGCCCATACGCAGGTGCTACAGGCATATAGAATCCGTTTTCTTCTGTAAGTGCCATTGTTTTTTCCTCCTTGTAAGATTTTGCGACTCCTCAAATTTGAGGAGTCAATATATCAAGGCTATGCGCAATCACCTTAATACCTACTTTTTGAACATCTGCTGAAACATAGGATTGCTCCGCATCTGCATAGCGTTGTTGACCTGTGCCTGTGTCACCTGTCCTGTGTTAAGCAGGTGCTGAATAATTTGATTCGGGTCGTTGATGTTCTGCGGAATGTTAAACCGCTTCGATAAAAGAGCCATCGGATTCTGCATCATCTGTTGGTACAGTTGAAAAATGTTACTCATCTTCCTCACCTACCTTGTCCTTGAGTGCCTTGATTTCCTTCCAAATTGCCTCAAATTCGGACTTGAATTCCTCGGTGGGCAAATTCATCGATTGATTCTGTTGGGTCGCTCCTTGAGGCAGATTGGACTCTTCCTTCACGAGTCTGTACTTGTCAAAACGTGGTGCTTCCATCGGAGACACCATCGTCTTGGTGTAAATATACGGAGCGGTCTCGTCCTTAAAGGTTACGGAAAAGCCGTATCCCACAGGATAATTCCTTGCTTCCATCTCGCCTCTGACAGGCACGAACACATTCTGATTTTGTTGATACAAATAGTTATTCATCTTTCGCCTCCTTCTCAAAGTAGAACAGAACTGTCTCGTCTCCCGAGTCCCATGTGTCGTAGTAGTTTCCGTCTATGCAAGCAACAACGTGGTCTCCTGTACATACGATGTATGTTCCTTTGAAGTGTTCTCCGCAGAAGTCCTTAATCGTGTAGCAATGCGGACAGGTCTCGGGCAGGACACGCTTCTTCCATCCTTGGGAAGTAAGGTACTGTCCCCACACCTTATTGCTTGATGGCATATCCGCAAGCACGAGTCCTTGCAAAGTAAGTTGTATGTAGGTGCGCTCCCACGTTTCGCCCATAGCGATGGACAATGCACGTATTACGCAATCACCTACTAAAGAGTTTTTGGGATTTGGATTAGAAAAAATATGAGCCATAGGTCTGTCCTCCTATGACTCAATCGTAAGATGAAAAAGAAAAAGACACGATAACGCTATCGTGTCATAAAAGTATCACTTAAGTATCAATATCAATGTGCTTAAATAACTCTGCGGATGCCTTGTAGACTATCCTCTTAATCTGTACTACCGAGTATCCGAACTCCTCCGCCAATGGCTCGAAGCATACACCATCAATGAGCCTTCGCTTCAACACCTTGCGATAGACTTCGTTGTGACAGTATTCATCGATTAGGAAACTCATCTCACTGTTGGTGTATCTCATTTCTTTACCTGTCCTGTCCCCTTACAGGTTGGGCATTTCTGATATCCTTCCTTGACCTTCTTGACGTACTTCGTGGTTTTAGTTATCTTCACCTTTTGCTTTGCCATAATCGCCTCCAATAATAACATTGCTTCCATCATTGTCGGCTTCCTGCTCTGCCTCGATAATAACGGATTGCTCCTGCTGAAACTGATGGACGTATATAGTCCAAAAGCCATTGGTCACGAGAAGTGTTGCGATTAAGATAAGGATAACAATGAATGACCGCTTGTTGGCTCTTTCGAGCCTGTTCCCAAATGCCTCAATGATGTACCGAATCTCGCTATTTTCCATGTCTATTCCTTTCGTAGCAACAAAGTCTCAAGCACAGTGATGCGGTGAGAATGGTCATCCAACTTGTCCTGTATCGAGTCAATGTTGTCGTTTATTTTGTCCACACCGCTTTGGAGGTTATCCAACTTGGTGAACATGGTGGCAAGGTCTGCCGACAGACTCTTGCCCTCTTTCTTGTCATCCTTCGCACTGTTCTTAATGTAGGAGTAAATAGCAAACAGGATTGATATGCCTGTCAGCACCCAAGGGATTGCGTTCATAACATAGCCTCCAATTCTTTGAGTCTCTGTTCAAGCGCATTGATGTTAGCCTTAACGGACTCAATCTCTGCAAGGATGTCGGACTTGCCCTCATCCTTTAACTTCAGATTCCACGTAGATATGAAATACTCTGCAAGAGCCTGTGCGGTCTTGTCAGCGTGTGCCTCTGTGAGAATGATTGGAGTGTCATGTGTAGAGTCCATAAAGCCGTTCTCAACAAGAATGGAACGAGCCTTGGGGACTCTTACTTCGTACAGAGAAGTAGTAGACCTAACAGGGGTTGACCTGCCTGTAAGACCTGTGTGCTTAATAAGCAGGTTGTAAATCTTCTCTGCTTCTACCTTGTTGGATGCCTTGGGATAATAGAATACTGTAGTGCCGCCGCCACTTCCGCCATTGATTCCTGCGTTGTGGTGAATAGCCAAGTACAGGTCTGCCTTGACATTGTCGGATGTCTTCGCCCTGTTCGCAAGAGAAATCTCTTTCTGTCCTGTGGGGTCATCAAGACGGACGATTTTGATTCCCTCATAGCGATTCAAGATAACCGCTAACTTGTCAGCGATTCTTGAATTGAGAACCCACTCTCTCGTCTCGGTGGGGTCTATGGACTTAAGGCATCTCTTACCTGCGGTATAGAGATAGTGCCCTGCAGATATGGCTAATACTTTAGGCATTACTGTCGTTCCTCCGAAATACTTGTCGTAGAATTCCTCTGCTTTATTTGCACGATTCTTCTGTGCGGAAGGATTGTCCTTGGAAGCAGGTTTCTCATAATACTTCATGATTGCAATAGCGCAATCACCTGCGCTCGTTGCGTTGATTAAAGACTCATATGCTATCTTGTAACCACCGCCTGTCAATTCCTGCCAACAGAATTCCAACTGTGCAAGAAGGTTGTCGATGGAGCATCCCTTCGCTTTAACGTAATTATATAATCCTGTCTTACGTCCGCTTGATGTCCACTGACAGAGTCCGTATCCGATGGAGTCTGCCGTGAAGGGATTCCCATTGTCGGGTCTCTTCCACACACCTGCGTTAACCTGTGCGGTATACTGTTCGTCCGTGATGCCGAACTTATTCATGTAAGCGTTCTGCGCATTGTTGGGACGGAAGCAAGACTCAACGTACATATTGGACAGGAGACCTGCAATGGCATAGTCATTGAGTCCCCTGTTACTGAAGAAATTAATGATGGCTTTTACTGTATTCTCGTTGTAGTCAGCACTCATCTCCGCTCTTCCCTTCGTGAATCTCGTCACCTTCCTGCGGCTTTAACTTCTTAAACTGTTTAATCATCTGATTAAGACCTACGGATGCCCATCCGCTTCCAATACCGATAAAGATAGCCATAAGGATATCCTCGGCAGGAAGCCATGACACGTGCATGAAGTATGCAATCACTCCAAGGATTGCCCCTGTTACAACTTCAAGAGCAGGAATGTACTCATCCTTAATGAAGGGACAAGCCTTATAGATGACTCCAAGTCCGTAACATATGCCAATGATTACAGGCACTAAAATCCATTCAAAACTCATATTCTTATCCTCCTGTTTAATTAATGCTATCACATGGGGAGGAGGGATTTCTAACCCCCCTCCATTATCCGCAAACAGTTCTGCCTGTTAAGGTTATTGAAGAAACCGACCAACTTCCTTTACACATACAGTAATTTTCATAGTATGTCGATATGTTTACTTTGGTCATCCCTGTGTCTTGAGTGAAGTTAATTGTCGGATAAACATACCCATAGTGGTTATGTGCTCCCGAATTGTCAACGTATAAATGTGAAAGTGTATAACTTGCTCCACCACAAGACATATACAGGTATGTGCTTCCCCAAAGGTATTGTATTTCCATACTGATATAAACTGTTGCTTTTGCTTGTGAGTATTTGGACATATCAATGTCCGTGGCGGTAACGTCTGCGTTCCAATAACCTGCGTCAGGAAATGCCCAAGAGGAGCGCCCTGCCGATGCCGTGGTGATGGGTTCTGATTTGTCATCCCACTTCCATATAGCGTACAGTGTCATGGGTTGACCTGTCGCAGGAATTGTGGCGATTGGAGTAAGTGAACCTTGTGTATCTGTCCATCCGTTAAGGGTTGCTCCTTCTACAGGGAAAACAAATCCACTTGGATTGGCGGCATTTTCGCCTATGGGTATTTTTTCAACATAGGTAGTGCCGTTGCATATGTATGTAACTTTACTTGCTTTAATGCCGCCGCCCTTTTTTCTGTTGAATCCTTTGAATCCAAGAGCCATATTATTTTCCTTTCACCTTAAGCACCAATGCCTCTGTAGGCTCGTCTGTTGCGTACAGAGTGATTCCGCTTGACGAGAAGTTTGCGTATTCAATCATATCGATACAATCGTGTTCAGCATCCGTAGGGATTCCATTAACACCAAAGACCTCCCATATAGGCGAACTTAAACTTGTATACCGACTACTTACTGAAATGACCGCTACATAAGGATATCTTGTATTGGTACTTGAATCTTGGTTAGCCGCCCAATCAGTAGAGGCTATGTTATAGGAGTATTCTGTTTTAAGGTTGTTTATATTAGTAATGGCAGATGTTATTGCCGTCTCGTTGTCCGATGCGTGTCTATCCACCTTACCGATGGCTTGGTTAACTGTATCCGTTGCTACGATGGCACTCTGCGTTGAGGGTTTGGAATATCCTGTCATAACCATCTCGGAAGCGACAAGGTTGCCTAACTTATATTCCAACTTTCCAAGAGCCGCATTTACTTTGTCGGTAGCCGCAATCGCTGACTTCGAACCTGCTATGCTATAGCCTGTCAAGGGAATCATGTTGCCTGTGTAATCGCCATCCGCAGGAGTAACCGCACCTGTCCTTGAATTGAAGGAAGCAACACCGATGTCTTTGGACTCGATGCCCTTCTCCAACTTACCGAGTGCTTGGTTGATAGTATCGGTAGCCGCTATCGCTGATGCGGAAGCAGGTTTGGAATACCCTGTTGCCTTTAAGTCCGAGCCATCCAATGTGATGCTCTGCCCTGTGTGTCCATTGATGTCAACCAAAGCACCTGCAAAGCAATCCCACATAAGGTCTGCGGTAACGTATACATTCGTACCTGCAGGATAAGACTTTCCGCCACCATCTTTGAATCGGTTGTCAGAAGTAAAGGCATCGGAGATGTTGTACATCCATCCTGCCGCCATGCCTGTGGTGGGAAGGTTGGCAAAAGCAACTGTTCCCATAGGAAGAAGTCCACCTGCCATACCTGCCGCTATCTGTTCGCACCGCTCTTTATAGTATTTAGCGTTGTCGTTATTCTCGCCTGTTCTTGTGCCTGTGCCACCTACCGCATAAGACTCGGAAAGGGTCGCACTGTTGGCTGAAGATGTAGCACTACCTGCCGCAAGGGTTGCACTGTTGCTTGCATTGGTTGCGCTTGTAGCCGCATTACCTGCGGATGTGGAAGCGTTACCCTCGGATGTAGCCGCATTGGTTTCGGACGTTGCCGCATTGGTTTCGGATGTTGCCGCATTGCTTGCGCTTGTAGCCGCATCGTTCTTATATCCGAGAGCCAAGTCCTTATAATCCTCGGCATTGTCCATGTATCCCTCTGCGGTTTCCATATAACCTTCTGTGGTTTCCATGTACCCTTCAGTGGTGTTCATGTATCCTGCCGTGGTGTTCTTATGAGCCTCTGCGGTATCAGCATATCCGCTTGCACCTGCTTCGCTCAATGCCGCATTTGATTCAGACGTAGCCGCATTACCTGCGGACAGAGCCGCCTGTTGAGAATGGTACAAGGAATTGTTATGGAAGTAAGGACTACCTGCTTCGACAGGAGTTCCGTTCTGTGTGCCTACCGCATAACCTTCTGACTTGAGTGCGTTCTGCTCTACGGAAGCAATACGAGCGATGGCATCCGCCAATACCGATGAAGTGTAGGTCGTGCCATCTCCAAAGACTACAGTGAAGATATTATTCTCATCGATGTACAGGTCTGCGATTGCGGAGTCTTTCATGGCTATAGCATCTGCCAAAGCCTGTGTGAGTGCCGTATAGACAGGACTCTGCTCTGCTTCGGAATCATCGATGGTGGATTGCCATACCTCCATGCCGAACATAGGGGAGATAAGCACAACTTCATCAACATCGATGAGTTTAAGTTGCATCTTAACCACACCTGCTTCGGCTATATCCTCGGCAGAAATGTGGTAAATTATCTTGTTATTCTCGGCATCGATAGTACAAGCGTTGATGCTCGGAGTTGCATCCGAGGGTCTCGTCACGTACATGGTTGCCGTGATAGCGTTTGAGGGTAATTCAAAAGGTTGAGTTCCGCTTGCCAAGGAAATCTCCATAGACCGAGCGACATCTTCACCTGTCTGAAAACCCTGCAACACTCTCTGCATTCCGTTCTTGAAAGCATCGAGCGTGAATCTATACTTTAATTCTTGTATGGTCATTGTCTTGCCCTCCTTACTACATCATACAGGAATAGGGGATTAGATTTCTAACCCCCTTTCCGTTTACTTGACCATTAAGTCCTCGTTGTTGTTGCCGATTACCAAGTTCCACAGGGAGATGACTTCTCTCATAAGGCTTCCTGCAGGTACTCCTGTCAGTTGGCTTATGGATTGAATCGTGTTGTAGATGGTCTTGTAGTCTACGTCCTTATCGCCTTTTACTATCTTGCCCCATTTCTTAAAGGCATTGATTGCATTGGCGATGGATTCGGTATCCATTCTGTTGACATCGTATCCCTGCCACAGAGTGTAGATGTCTCTGAAGAGAGGAAGTGTGTTGAGAGGATTTGCCTGTTCGAGGAATTCCTTCCACAGTGATTCGAGCGTATCTTCTTCATCATCGGGTTTCCTGTACTTCGACATCAGTGTACGGAGGATGGATTCTACCGCCGCATTCACAAGGAAGATTTCAACCGCCTTGGCTACTCTCTTGCCGTTCCGCTTAAAGGCTTCTGCTTTGCCAAACCTCTTGACATCCTGTGCGTACTCGAATACGGAATCCTGCAATACGTTGTAGGTTACTGTAGGCTCGGATGCGAATGCCGTTGCCATCTGCGCCCATTGAGATTGACTTCTCATAAGGGACGAGCGTGTCATTACGGAGTCGGTTACCTGTGTGAAGAATACGATGTCTCTGAACCGCTTGTTAATTTCATCCTTGTAAGCGGTCTTGTCAATCGCTCCGTTCTTGTCTTTGTACTCTGCCTCGCAAGCGTTCCACATCGTTGCCCATGTTACTGTATCCATAACGCTTGCTAACTTGGTTGACCAATCTACGATGGTCTCTTTGATGCCCTTCTTCTTCAACTCACGATTCATTCCACGAGAGAGGTTGATATCGAAGGTGGAGGCTTCTTTGATAAGGGAGACACCACTGTTCTCGTGCATCCTCTTGATTCCCTTGGGTATCTTCCAAGGCATTGCCATCGCCTTAAGGATGTACCTCC
>JAEEGL012693065.1_pt1 | contig 10218 bp, 9 predicted proteins | sample 9134231 | NCBI WGS metagenome assembly JAEEGL01 (sample SAMN16246548, study PRJNA631951) | gut metagenome | biome: gut microbiome; feature: rumen; material: fiber-attached | host: Bos | place: Iran: Karaj | collected 2018-10 | reverse complement strand
CCTGCACTTTCGGTCCCTTAGCTCAGTTGGTCAGAGCAGCGGACTCATAATCCGTGGGTCGCAGGTTCAAGCCCTGCAGGGACCACAAAAGGACGGCACGTGCCGTCCTTTTGGCGTCCCGGGGGCTTCGCCCCTTTCATGGATGCAGGATCCGGTTGCCGGGTGGGGGCCGGCTTATTCTTCGGGGGTGTCGCCGAGCATCTGGAGATAGCCCGGGATGGCGCGGCCGCCGGCTTTGTGGAGGTCCCTGCGCTCGGTGGTCATGGAGATGATTTCAAACTCCGGGGTGATGCAGACATAGGTATCCTTGAACTCGGTAACCTGTCCGGCGGTCTCGGCGCGTCCGGAGAAGAGGTAGTCGTAATAGGCGATGTCGTCCATGCGTCCCGCCATGCCGCTCCGAAGGCTGTCCAGGCCCTTCATGACCTCCTGGGTGCGCTGGATGGCCTCCCAATGCCGCGCTGCGTTCTTCGGCAGGCGCTGCATGACATAGCTGTCATACAGGCGGGTTTCTTCGCGGAGCTTGAGATCGAAGACATTCTGCCGGTGTTCGAATTCGGTTCGGAAGGTCGTGGAATCGACTTTCTCGATGCCGTAGAGGCGGAAACTGCCTTCCTGGCCGCGGAGGATATAGGCGCCCAGGGCTTCCTGCAAGGGATCGGGCTCCTGGGCGCAGCCGGCGGCGAGCAGGCACAGCGGCAGCAGGAACTTAACAAGGTGCTTCATGTTCTTGTGGAGTGAGGCGTTGGACCAGCAGGGGGGCGACGAGGTTGCCGGCCACGTTGAGCAGGGTGGCGGGGATGTCGCAGATGGTGCTGATGATCAGGAGCGCGGCCGCGAAGGAGGGATCGAGGCCCAGCACGGCGCAGATGAGCAGTTCACCGGTCATGCCACCTACCGGGATGGCTCCCACCACGACGCTTTCCAGCATCGCCAGGAGGATGGCCAGGGCGACGGGACCGAGACCCTGCGGGGCATGGCCGAAGAAATAGAGCGCGAAGAGCACCTTGGCCATGGAGGTGACGATCGAGCCGTCTTTGTGCAGGTTGGTTCCCAGCGGGATGACGCCCTCGACGATGTTTCCGCTGACGCCCAGGTTCCGTGCGGCGGCCATGCAGGCCGGCATGCACGCGGCGGAGGAGCAGGTGCCGACGGCCGTGGCCGACGGGGTGATCATCTCCTTCCAGAAGCGTCCCAGCGGGATGCGGCAGAAGAGGGCGTACAGGGAGAGGAAGACCAGGTAGCACAGTGCGGTGGCGACGCTGACCACCAGGAAGATTTCGAGATAGTCGCCGACGATCTGTCCGCCCAGCGTGCCGACCGTGTCGGCAAAATAGCAGCCGATACCGAGGGGCGCCAGTTTCATGACCAGCTCCACCATCTTCATGACGACGGCTTCGCCTTCGGCGATCAGCTTCTCCATGCCGGCCGCCTTCCGGCCCAGCAGGGCGACGGCCAGCCCGAAGAGGGCGGCGAAGAGGATGAGCGGCAGCAGGTGTTCGCGGGACAGCAGCAGGGGGAAGTCGTTCACGGTGAACGCCGATACCAGCGCGTCTCCCGGATCCATCCCTTCTCCCACGGCCCCGCCTGCCGCGGCGAGGCCCGCGCCGTCCACGCCGGTGAAGGGGTTCCACGCCGCCATGAATGCGAAGGAGAAGACGCCGGTCACGAGCGACATGAACAGGAACACGCCCAGGGCTGTCCCGAGGACCCTGCCGATAAGCCCGCTCCTGCGCAGGACGATGAGGGAATGGGCCACGGAGCAAAACACCAGCGGCACCACCAGGACGAATACCAGATTCAGGAACAGCATCCCCGGTGCGCGCAACACATGCGCGCGCTCACCGAGGACGATGCCCAAAAATCCTCCTGCCGCCAGTCCCAGCAGCAGGAGGATAGAGGAGCCGTAGCTGTTCCAGAAGCTGTTCTTTGTCATTGGGCGTAGCTCGCCTGGACAAAGGATGCGCCCAGGAGGTAGTCGGCGCTTTCCTGGAAACTCCGGAGGATGTCGTCGTAGCTGTAGCGTTCAATCTCCACGACGAAGTTCTCGAGGCCGGCCAGTTCCGCGTTCTTGAAGATGGCGTCGAAGCCGACCATGCCGCTCTGCCCGATCTCCCGCTCATCCTTGATGTGGAGCATGCGGAAACGGCCCGGGTAGCGCTTGAAATAGTCGACCGGGGACGCCTTGCCCATCACGGCCCAGTACACGTCCATCTGGAAGAAGACGAGGGCCGGGTCGGTGTGGTCGAGCATGTAGTCATACATCACTTCGCCTTCGACCTTCTCAAACTCATAGGAATGGTTGTGGTAGCCGTATTTGATGCCGGCGGCCTTGCAGCGGCGGCCCACCTCGTTGAGGTAGTCGCAATAGACCTGCAGGTCCTTCAGGCTGGCCTGGGAGCCGATGGCGGGCGTGACGATATACTCCATCCCGGCGCGCTTGTGGGCGTCGATGCAGCGGTCCCACCAGGCCAGGGCGGCACTGAGGTCGCCGCTGTCCAGCTCCTGGCGGGAAAGGCCGTGGGAAACGTGTGCGGAGAGCACCTTCATCCCGGCGGCCTCCACCTTCTGCCGGAAGGTTTCGGGCGTGTCGCCGTAGATGAGGCCCTTCTCGCCGTCGTAACTGGCGGTCTCCACCGCGGTGTAGCCCATCGCGGCGATCTGCTTGAGGATGTCGGCGTAGTTGTCCGTCTTGAGGATGCTGCGTGCGGAGTACATCTGCACGCACATGTCTTTTCGGGCGGGAGCCTGCTCCCGGGTGGCGCAGCCCGTCAGGAGGGCGGCCGCCAGGAGGGTCAGGACGAGGAAATACTTTTTCATAGGGCTAGTCCATCAGTTTGATACGGATGTTGCGGTACCATACGTCGTCGCCGTGGTCCTGCATGCCGATATAGCCTTCATGCTTGTCGCCGCCGCAGTTGTTCAGGAGCTCGAAGGCCAGGGGCCAGTCCTTCTCGCTGAATTTGCTGGCCTGGAGCATATCGGTCCACTGCTGTGTCCACAGATGGTATTCCAGCACTTTCACGTCGTTCTGGAAGTGGACCACGGTGCCCTTGTACACCAGGATCTTGGTCTTGTTCCACTCGCCGTAGGGATTCTGGTTCTGGGGGACGGCCGGAATCATGTCATACAGGGAGGCGGACTGGCGGTTTCCGTCCACGCCCAGCAGGGCGTCCGGATGGTTGGCGTTGTCCAGCACCTGGTACTCCGGGGAGGAGATGTAGATGGGTTCGTAGCGCTCGTTGCCGTTTTCGTCCTTGGTGGTCACTTCCTTCGCCAGGTAGAAGATGCCGGAGTTGCCTCCCTTGGAGATCTTCCACTCGAGTTCCAGGGTGAAGTTCTGGAAATTGTGGGCGAAGATGATGTCCCCGCCGTCGGCGGTCTGGGCTTCGCCGGTACCGGTCCCGCTGAACTTCAGGGCGCCGTCTTCGATGCCCCAGCGGCCCGGGAGTTCCTTCATGCCGTAGCCGCGCCAGCCTTTCGTGGAAGTGCCGTCAAAGAGGACGATATAGCCTTCGTCGTCTACCGGGAAGGTGGAGAGGTCCACCTGGGCGGCCTCGACGACCTTGTAGTCAGGTGCACCGGGGGTCGCGGCCTGCTTCTTGCCCTGGTTGCCGCAGGAAGCGGCGGCCGTCAGCAGGCCTGCAGTTGCTGCAATCATGAGAATCTTTTTCATAAAGGGAGAGAATTGAGGTTGTTACGGAAGTGCCGGCAGGGTCCAGCCGTCACGATAGACAGGCTTGATGAGCTCCGCGGCGAAGCGGTTGGCGTCCACCGGGTCGGTGTAAACCTTCTGGAAGGTCGGATGGCCGTCGGTGATGGTGAAACCGTCGTGGATCATGGTCCGGATGGTGGCTCCGGCGGGGATGTTGGTGAAGCGCATGTTCTCGCCGTCCCAGGCCAGTTCCTGGTTCAGCCCCTGTAGGCGAACGGCCACGACGCCCATCGCCACCATCTCGGTGAACGGGCCGGCTTCGGCAAAGTCGGAGGCACTCGGGACGCGGACGGAGGCGTCTTCCTTGCAGGCGCGGATCCAGTCTTTCTGGTGGGAAAGCGTAATCTCGCGGCACATCTTCGGGACCTCGGGCTTGCGGCCGGAGAGCAGGTAGGGATTCACGCCGTAGCAGCCGCAGATGAGAATGTCCTTGGTGCCGTAGAAGATGACGGCGCCGCCGGAATCGTTGAGGTCCTTGCCGATGGGCAGGCCGTCGGGACGGTCGGGCAGGATACCGCCGTCGGTCCAGGTCACGGTCACCTCGGGCATCGCGACCTTGGGCAGGTTGTCACGGGCGGGGAAGATGAAGCGGACCTTCTCGGCCTGCGGGCAGGACTCGGTGAGCAGGGCGGTGGAGCTGCCCTGTACGCGGGTCGGATAACCCAGTTTCAGGGCCTTGAACACGGGATGCAGGATGTGGCAGGCCATGTCGCCGAGGGCGCCGGTGCCGAAGTCCCACCAGCCGCGGAAGTTCCACGGGGTGTAGATGGAGTGGTAGGGACGGTAGGGGGCCGGTCCGATGAAGTTTTCCCAGTCCAGGGTCTTGGGGATCTTCTCCGACTTCTCGGGACGCTCCAGGCCTTGGGGCCAGATGGGACGGTCCGTGAAGGCTTCCACGCGGGTGACTTCCCCGATCTCGCCGTTCCAGATCCAGTCGCAGATCTGGCGGACACCCGGATTGGAGGCGCCCTGGTTGCCCATCTGCGTGGCCACGCGGTATTTGGCGGCCAGCTGGGTCAGGAGGCGGGACTCGTACACCGTGCGGGTAAGCGGTTTCTCGCAATAGACATGCTTGCCGGCCTGGATGGCGGCGGCGGCGATGATGGCGTGGGTGTGGTCGGCGGTCGCGACCATCACGGCGTCGGCCTCATCCAGCATCTCGTCGAACATCACGCGCCAGTCCTTGTAGCGCTTGGCATCGGGATAGCGCTGGAAGATGTGCTCGGCATACTTCCAGTCCACGTCGCACAAGCCGATGATTTCCTCGTCTTCCATTTCAGCGAGGTCGGCGGCGCCGCGTCCGCCGATGCCGACACCGAGGATTTTGAGCTTGCGGTTCAGGGGAGGAGGAGCGGCTTGCGCTCCGTTTTCGGCAGCGTTCTTGCCGGTCTCGGCAAAAGCCTTGTCGGGCATCAGGGAAAGCCCGAGGGCGGCGGTCGTTCCCGTCTTCAGGAAGTCCCGTCTCGAAATGATATTACCCATGGCGGTCGATATTGGTTGGTTAGTCGTGTTTTCGCTTTCAAATATAGCGAAAAAAACACAACTTACCTACCGATATTCTTCATACTCCGGCATGGCGAGCTGGGAAAGGAAATCTTTGAACTTCTGTTCGTCCCGCGGACAGATCATCAGGACGTCGTCGGTGTCGATGACGATGAAATCCTCCAGCCCGCGTATGGCCAGCAGCTTGCCTTCGCGCGAAGAATAGACGATGTCGTCGGAGCAATCCTTGAGCAGGCGCCGGTTGGCATGGTTGAGGGCGTTGCCCCATTCGTCGTGATAGGCCAGGTATTCGTAGAACGACTCCCAGTTGCCGATGTCCGCCCAGCGGAAGTCTGCGGGATAGGCCCAGGCGTTGTCGGCCTTCTCCATGACGGCGTAGTCGATGGAGATGCGGGGCATATCGGTATAGATGCGTTCCAGGAAGGCTTTCTCGCCGTCGGAGCCGAGGGCGTCCTGCCAGCCGCTCCAGAGGTGGGAGATTTCCGGCGCATAGCGGTCGAGGGCGCGCCGGATCGCGTCGGCGCGCCAGACGAAGATACCGGAGTTCCAGAGGAATTCCCCGGTGTCCAGGAAGACCTGGGCGAGGTCGGGATCGGGTTTCTCGGTGAAGGTCTTGATCTTGACGGGCTTGTCATCCACCGGACGGGAGGCCATCTGGATGTAGCCGAAGTTGGAGTCGGGCCGGGTCGGGACCACGCCCAGGGTGATCAGGGCGTCGGAGCCGGAGGCATAGTCCAGGGCGTTCTTCAGGGTCTGGTTGAAGATGGCATGGCGGGCGATGGCGTGGTCGGCGGGGGTCACGATGGTGACGGCCTCGGGATCGCGCATCAGGATGGTATAGGTGGCGTAGGAGATGCAGGGAGCCGTGTTGCGGTTGTAGGGCTCCAGCAGCAGGTTTTTCTCCGGAAGTTCAGGCAGTTGGGTGCGGACCAGGTCGCTGTAGCGCTCCAGGCTGACGACGAGGATGTGGTCCTCGTCGATCACGGCCTTCATGCGGTCGTAGGTGCGGCGCAGGAAAGACCTTCCCTGGATGCTGAAATCGAGGAACTGTTTCGGCAGTCCGGCCCGGCTGATCGGCCAGAAGCGGGATCCGACCCCGCCGGCCATGATGATACAGTAAAAATGGTTATCAGACATAGAGTGGTATAAAGGCTTTAGGAAAATATTCCACTTCAAAGTCCGAGCCAGTCCCGTAGAAAATCACCGACATGACGTCGAAATAGATTTCCAGGTCGGCAGGGAGTTTGCCCCGTTCGTCGGAGTGCAGGAAGGCCTGGGCCGCGGCCACCATGCGGCGCTGCTTGGCGCGGTTCACGTTGTGCTGCGGAGCGGCCATCACCGGGGCGACGCGGCTCTTCACTTCCACGACATGCAATTCGTTGCCCAGCAGGGAGATGATGTCCAGTTCCAGATGGCCTCCCCGCCAGTTCCGGGCCAGGATGCGGTGACCCAGGGCGTGGAGGTAGCGGCTGGCTTCCTCTTCGCCCCTTCGTCCTACGGTGCTCCGGTCCGATTTCATAATTTGACAAGGGTTACGCCGGTACCGCCGATGCGGACGTCTTCGTCGCTGACCGTCAGTCCCGGGATGGTGCGCAGGTATTTCTGGATTTCTTCGCGGAGCACGCCCGTACCCTTGCCGTGGATGATGCGTACGGAGCCGACCCCCAGCATGATGGCATCGTCGATGAAGTGCGTGACGATGTCCAGGGCGTCGGAGAGGCGCTCGCCGCGGACGTCCAGTTCGGGCTTGAACGCCAGTTTCCGCTCGCTGATGGTGCTGTCCACCCGCTCCCGCGCGGGGGCGAAGGTCTTGCGGGACGCTTCGCGGAACTCGTTGGAGGAAATGCGCTCCACGCGGTCGGGGGACATGGTGCTGGTGATGCTGCCCACGATGACGGTGACGGACTTGCTGCTGATCTTGGCCACTTCGCCCACCAGGCCGTTCTCCTTGATGCGTATCTTCTCGCCGACCTTGAGGGGGGCGTTCCGTATCGGTTCCGGCGTTCCGGCGGGGGCGGCTTTCTTGCGCTTTTTGAGTTGGTCGAGCTTGCGGTCCAGGTATTCGTCACGGGTCTTCTGCGCACGGGTTTTCTGCTCTTCAAGGGCCCCCAGGAAGCCCTGCAGCTCCTGACGGGCCGCCTTGGTCTGTTCCTTGTCAGCCTGGGCCTCGCGGATGTCGCGTATGGTTTTCTCCACCTGCCGGCCCGCTCCCTTGACGATCTGCTCCGCCTGCTGGCGGGCCTCGTCGAGGATGTCTTTCCGCTGCTTGCGGATCTCTTCGAGTTCACGCTCGTAACGCCCGGTCAGGTCTTCAAGCGCCCGGTCGGTGTGCTTGATCTTCTGAAGTTTCTCGTCAAGGGCCCGGCGGTTGCGCGCGATGCGGCGCAGGTTGCGCTCGATCCCCACGAACTCCTCGCCGGCGCGGGACTCGGCGTCCTTGACGATGTTCTCAGGGAGGCGCATCTTGCGGGCCAGTTCGAAGGCGAAGGAATTGCCGGGCAGGCCGATTTCCAGCTTGAAGAGCGGAGCGATGGCGGAGGCGTCATAGAGCATGGCGCCGTTGATCACGTGCGTGTCCGCCCCGGATGCATAGAGCTTGAGGTTGGTGTAGTGGGTCGTGATCACGCCCCAGACCCCCCTGCGGTCGATTTCCGAGAGGATGGCTTCGGCGATGGCTCCTCCGGCGGCCGGCTCCGTTCCCGAGCCGAACTCGTCGATGAGCACGAGGGTGTCCTCCTGTGCGTGGGTGAGCAGGCTGCGCATGTCCGACAGGAAGGAGCTGTAGGTGCTGAGGTCGTTTTCGAGGTTCTGGTCATCCCCGATGCTGACGACGATGCGCTGGAAGACGGGGAGTTCGGAACTCTCGGAAGTGGGGATGAGCATTCCCCACTGAAACATGTATTGAAGAAGACCTACCGTCTTGAGACAGACGGACTTGCCTCCGGCGTTGGGTCCGGAGATGAGCAGGATGCGCTTCTGCGGGGTCAGGGTCACGGTGAGCGGGACGATCGTGCGGCCTTCGCGGGCGAGGGCCTTCTCGAGCAGGGGGTGGCGGGCCTTGCGCAGCGAGAGGCTGCCGTCGTCGGAGATGACGGGCATCCCAGCCACGAGGTCGAGGGCCACGCCCGCCTTGGCCATCAGGAAGTCCACTTCGCCGAGGAAGGTGGCCCCGGCCATCAGGCCGGGCAGGTAGGGGCGGAGGAATTCGGTGAATTCCAGCAGGATACGCTGGATTTCCCGCTCTTCTTCGAAATGGAGTTCGAGGATGTCGTTCTCCAGGTCGATGATCTCGGCCGGCTCGACGAAGGCCGTCTTGCCGGAGGCGGAGACGCCCTGCACGAAGCCCTGGATCTTGCGTTTGGCGGAAGTCCCCACGGGGATAAGGTACTTGCCGTCGCGTATGGTCACGTCGGCGTCGGCGTCCACGATGCCGGCCTCCTGCGCCTGCCGGAGGATGGCCCCGGCCCGGCGGGAGATGGCGGCTTCCTTGCTGCGCAGGTCGCGCCGGATCTCGAAGAGGCGGTCGGAGGCGGAGTCCTTGACATCGCCGTAGCGGTCGAGGATGCTTTCGATGCGGCGCTGCACCTCGGGGAAGGACTGGACCGGGGCGGCGAGCCGCTGGAACTGCGGATAGATGCCGTCCTTGATGCTGCCGAGGAAGTGCAGGATGCGGCGGACGGTGTCCGTGAGGGTCTTGAGTTTGCCCAGCGAGAGCAGGTCGATGCTCGAACCGGCCCGCTCCAGTCCGCTCAGGAAGGGAAGGGCGTCGATGTACCCGCTGGTGGGGAAGTTCTCCTCGAACATCAGGATGAGGCGCATCTCGTCGGTGAGGGCGAGACGGTGCCGGATGATATCCTGCTCGCACGAGAACTCCTCCTCCGCGACGCGCCCGGCGGCATAGTCCGTCAGGCAGCGGTCGGCGATCATCCCGCGTATCTTGTCGAAGCCGAGTTTGTTTTCGAGCCTTGCGTCCGTCATTCCGTTCCGTCTCCCAGCAGGAGGTTGAGCAGGTTGATCGTCTCGACGGGAGAAATCTGGCCGCCGCGGGCCAGGGAGATGGTTCCGGTCTCCTCGCTGACCACGATCACGTCGGCGTCGCACTGCTCGGAGATGCCGATGGCGGCTTTGTGGCGCATTCCGTAACGGGCGGGCAGGTCCGCGCGTTCGGTGATGGGGAGGGTGCAGCGGGCGGCGATGATGCGGTTGCCGCCGATGACCATCGCTCCGTCGTGGAGCGGGGAATTCTTGAAGAAGATGTTCATGATCAGCCGGCGGCCGATCTCGGCGTCGATGGTATCCCCGGTCGCGATGATGTCCTCGAGGGAATTCTTGCGCTGGATGACGATGAGCGCACCCGTCTTCTGGGCGGACATCTCCCGGCAGGCTTCGGAGATTTCCAGGATGGCGTGGGTGTCCACGCGACGTTCCCGCCAGTCGGGGAACAGGCGCATCAGCAGGCTCTGCTTCTCGAGGGTCGTGCCGGCCTTGCGCCCCAGCGAACCGAGGAAACGGCGCACTTCGGGCTGGAAAATCACCACCAGGGCCACGGCGCCCATGTCGATCAGGGTGCCGAGCAGCGAGGAGATCATTTTAAGGCCGAGGGCCGCGGCGAGCAGACGGACGGCGAGCACCAGGATGATGGCGATGAGGATGTTGATGGCCGTGGAGCCCCGGATCCACCTGAAAGCCAGGTAGATGATGAGGGCGACCATCAGGATGTCCAGGATATCGACCCAGGAAAAATGCAGAAATTCCAGCATCCCCAAAAGATTCGTCATACAAAGATAGATGAAATTCTTGGAAATCAAGTGTTTGTAATTTGAGAAATAAGTTGTATATTTGCAGCCCGCAAAAATACGCGGAAACTTATAAAGCACTTATAAACAATCAATTAACAAACCAATGCCTGGATTAATTGGAAAGAAAATCGGAATGACTTCCGTTTTCGGTGCCGACGGTAAGAACATACCGTGCACCGTTATCGAGGCTGGTCCGTGCGT
>JAEEGL012357164.1_pt1 | contig 10218 bp, 10 predicted proteins | sample 9134231 | NCBI WGS metagenome assembly JAEEGL01 (sample SAMN16246548, study PRJNA631951) | gut metagenome | biome: gut microbiome; feature: rumen; material: fiber-attached | host: Bos | place: Iran: Karaj | collected 2018-10 | reverse complement strand
TGAATAACACTTGATAATTATAAGCCATTATGCTAAATTTAAGGCATAGAGAATTAAACTATATCCAAAAAACGTAAAAATACCCTTGTTTTTGCGAAAATGGATTTAAATAACGCACCAAAAAAGATGCACAGCATATGCTGTGCATCTTTTTTTGCAACTATTGAAAGAAGTATAGTTTATCTACGCTTCTTCTTTGATGCCCCAAAATGCAGAATAAATTTAATCATTTAATGATTATTAAATATTTCATTTTGTTTATAAATTGGAAAACCGCTTGAATTATTATTATTAATACTATATTTTAAAATTATATTTGAATGCTTGTAGTATAAATTTACTAAAAGGGGCGTTGAAAGAAATGAAAAAACCTAATTGGGACGAATTGCAGGCCATAAAACAGGGTGATGATGAAGCATTAAAGGCTCTTTCTGATGGTGCAGGAACATTTGAAAGTAAAAAAACAGAAGAACAATTTAATGATCATAGGATCGTAGAAGAAAGAAGATCAATAACTGAAAAAGATGGTACCAGTCTTTTAGTGACTCATGCAACACATGTTGATTCGGATGGAAGAGATGCACATTACGAAAGGTATAATTTTAATTATACACAAAATTTGGATGCAAATACTTTTTTTGAATCTGATTTTGACTTCGATTACGACCCTGTAGAGTATCTTGATGTATGGATTGACAGGGCTGTAACTCATAATAATGGTCAAACTACTGTACGTTATTCTTTAAGGGATGAAGAGGATCCTTTTATATATGAAGACCTTTTGGCTATGGAACAAAATCCATCTGTGGAACAAGAATTTTTGTCTATAGAAAAAGAATTGCCTTTTGGTTCATCACTTAGAATCTATAGTATCCATGGTTATACTAACCATAAATGTATTTTATTAAAGCAAAAAGAGCAAGAATTAAGGGCTCAAAGAGATTATGATTATAATAATCCAAATGGAAGTTGGAGTATTTGGGATGGTTATCGTGATATTCGTTTTAAAGAAGGACAAGCAAGTAGAGAATGGGATCAAGTTGAATCGTTGCTTGATAGTTTTCTTGAAACTGGAGATATAAGACATTCTGTTGACATTCCTCCAGAAATAATTGAAGCAGTATTTACTATTTTAGGTAGAGCCCCTAATCATCCTAAGTGGTTCGACACTCTTAAAATGTTTGTTCTTGACGATAGTCAGCTTGATAAAGCTCAAGATAATCCTAATCGTAATAATTTAGCTGGTTTAAAAGGTGCAATAGCAAAGATGAATGAAGAAAATCTAGGTGATCAATCTTAGTAGAAATAATAATTGTTTGACCTTTAAAAACCTAAGGACTATAGGCCTTAGGTTTTTTACATTTTTAATTGCTAGGTGTTCCCAAGGGGGTGACTATTAGTCACTCTCTTACGTATAAGCCTGTTGTTATTGAAAAATCTATTGTTCTGTGATACTATTCTCTCGGAAATAAAACCCCTATTAGGCTAAAAAGGAGCTATTTCTTAAGCAAAGGATTTGGAACAATTTGCACGATACGACAAGGAGGATACATCATGAAAAGAGAACTGCAAATGGCATATCGGTCCATCGTTGGCTGGGAGTATGGTTACGCTGGTGAGGGAAGTGAACAGTGGTACTACTTCTTGGCATTAGTAATGGATATCATGCTGACTTGGTGGATTAAACCGCAATTTGGTATTCTTTTCACAATCATGGCTGTTTTGCACTTGGCTTCGGTGGTTCTGTATAGTTATTTCGAAGTGGATTTGAATTCGACTTGGTATTCTGTTGGCTATTTTGCGATTCATTTGATAATGCTTTTGATTTGCTTATTCACAAATATTTGGTGGACTATCTTGACATCGGCAATAGTCATAGTTGCTTTTCTGATAGGAACAGATATTAGAGGAGACAATATTTTCTTTTATATTCAAACACATAAAAAGAATGCACGGAACTATTCCGAAAAAGAAAAGATAAGAATTATATTATTGTTCCATACAATTTGGTTTTTGGCATTTGCTGTTATTGCAATGCTACTTCCGATTTCTATCTGGCTAAGATTTGCAATTATTCTTTGTTGTATGATACTTCATCCGGTTATCGATTATTATGAAGGAGAATGCATTATCATAACTGATGCTACATATGGTGCTATTGGAAAAATCAGAGATACTATAAAAAAGAAGAAAAGTGATAATTGACCAACTATAAAAGGTAGGGAGCTTGGCAGATTATAAAAATATGGAAAGAAAAGGAGGTACGTTTTTAAAAACGTGCCTCCTTTTAGTATTTTAAAATGATGTTCCAACTAAATCTAACTCATATCCATCTTCAACTGCTCTTAGAATTCCACATTGGTATTTATCTTTGATTGTATGCCCATCAATCTCTCCAGTTCCAGCTGTGAATTTGTTTAAATCTTCAACACTATCATAAATTTCTAAATCTACTGTAGCTTCAAAAGGGATATCTCCTGAACAAAGTTCATGACCGTCAAATAGCTCTCTGTTTTCCGCTATTTCTTCTGGAGTATAAATTTTAATTCTTTGATTGGTTACACTCTTAACTTCAAAGTCATTATTTGCTTCTGACCAATCAGATTCTGCTCTATATGTATGATAAAGCAATTGTAAAACTCGTCCTTCAGGTGATTCTAAGTATTCAAAAGTATATCCTGCAAATGGATCTTTAGGAGTACTATCTTCAACGAAACCTTTATTTTCTTCAACGTCAGGTAGAAATGCATTTTGAGTTTCTGTTTCATTTGTTTCACCACAAGCTACAAGTGCTAATATAACGGCTAAAGCTAATAGTAATAATAGTAATTTTTTCATATAATATCATCCTTTCTTGTTCATCTTTTTACAAAATAACATTAAGATGTTTATTTGTCAATGAGAAAGAAAATTGAATTTTAAAGTTGTTATACCTTTTGAAGATAGTTATAATAATCATATATAGATATAGAGGAGTGTAACAAATGAAAAAAATAATTATTTTGCTTTTAACTATATTAATATTAAGTGTTTCTACTATAGCATATGCTGCAAATGCTACAGCGGCACAGGCGAGGAAAGCTGTTAAAAATGTTGCTATGGCATTTTATTATAAAGGTAATTTAGCACAATATGATCAAAAAAAATTAATTCAGCATGATATTATAGAACATGGTTGGCTTAAGCATAGCTATCTTATAACCCCAGAAGACATAACTTCTAAAGATAATCAATTTATGGATTGTTCTAACTTTGCATATGTTGTATATAAAAATGCATTTAAGGACTATACCCTTAAAAATGGTACTAATGGTGAAGCCAAGCAAGGTTGGGATATATTTATTATGGGATACCCAGGTATTGCTGGATATAGATCGGATTTAGCAGTTCTTTATTATGAAGGTGATAACTTATCAAGCCGTAAAAATGCAATTAGGACAGAAATGGAAAACAATTTAAAAGTTGGAGATATTGTTGCTATTTGGAGGTCTACAGGTACAGGCCATATAATCATGTATCTAGGTGGCGAAGATAAAAGCTTTATTCACTCAACAGGAGCTGACTACAATAGAACGGCTAAAAAAGAAAAGTATGAACCTAATGGAACAGTTAGAATTTATTCTGGTGACAGAATGTTTAACGACGTAATATTCAAAGGTACAGTTAATAAAATTGCTGTAATCAGACCTATAAATGAAATTGCAGGCAAAAAAGAATTATCAAGTGCATCTTTAATAAGAGATGAGTATCCAGCATTGGTTTCGGAAAAGACAGCTTCAATTGGACTATATGATAGTTTAAATCCTGGAGAAAGCATCACATATACAATACGATTAGAAAATAAATCAACTGATGTATATAGTGGATTAAAAATTACTGACAAGGTTCCTGAATATACAGAATTTGTATCAATAGATGCAGAAGGAAGTCATAACAATGGAGACATTTTGTTTGATAATATTACTTTGTCAGGAGAATCAGTAAAAGAATTTAGATATACAGTACGTGTAGCCGAAGATACACCATTAAATACTTATTTTAGAGCTAATTCCGGGAAAATAAATGATGACTTAAGATTAGGATATAATAATTACACTTTGGTAAATCGTACTTTTACATCCGGAGAACAGGCTTTAATTACTAGTAAAGTAAGAAATTTAGAAGGAACGGAAGCGACTAATTTCAAAACATTTTTTTCGGAAGTGTTCGATGGATTAGAGCTTGACCTTTCTCAAAATCTTTTCTCTGCCTTGTTTGATACTACTACAAAAACTTATGATGGTAATACATTTACTTTATATAATTTTAATCCAAGTAAGACAAAGAAATATTCAAAACTATATGTTAATAGATTAATTGGTGGACTAAACACTTTAGAAACAACAGGAGCTACTACAAGAGATACAGGAACTATGGGAAATGATAGTGATATTCCAGATAGAAAATCACGAATATATACTAGATTAAGTGATAGAGTTAGATTTCCAAAAGCCGATTGTTTTACAGTAGGTGATATTTTACTAGTTTACGACAAAAATCAGGCGACGGATTTAGCAAATGGGATTCCAGTTTATTTTGGTAAAAACCTATATTTGTATATAGGTAACAGCAATTTTGCTCTTGTTCAAAATCAAACAGTAACAATAACTAGTAGCGAAAGTGGAGATAGACTTATAAATAGTTTGTTAGGGCAAGAATCATTTATAGTACTAAGACCAAGTTTTAATACTAATGTCACGATAAAAGCTGAAAGTGGTGGAGAAGAATCAACCAATACAGTCACAATCAAATATGTTTATGCATATGGAGAAAAATCTGGTGAAACAATAGCAGATAGTGTAGCAGATGAATATTCTTCAGGAGAATCATTTTTTTATGAATCACCAACAATTGATTATTATACTGCAGACAGAGTAATAGTGTCTGGCGAAGTAACAAATACTGATATAATAGAATTTGTTAGATATTCACCAATTAATGATGAAAATGATAACGGAATAGCAGACGAAATTGAAGAAATAGAACATACAGAACATACATTAGTTATTACAGAAGAAATACCTGCTACGTGTGAAACACCGGGAGTAGCCGAATACTGGACTTGCTCAGTATGCGGAAAGCTATTTGTATATAGTGAAGGAGAAGGAGAAGAAGAAATATCAGAACCTTTGGTTATCCCCGCATTGGGGCATATATCAGGAGACGTAGTTATAGAAAATAATATTCCAGCTACATATGAGGAAGCGGGATCATATGATGAAGTTATTTATTGCACAAGATGTGAAGAGGAACTTTCAAGAAAACACAATATTGTTGAACCAATAGTAATAATGAAAGGCGATTTAGACGATGACAAACAAATCACTATTTATGATGTTAGATTACTTTTACAAGAATATATAAATTCAGGAAATAGCAAAGTATGGAGTGAAGAGGACTTAGCTAGAATGGATATGGATGGAAATGAAACAATTGATATAATAGATGTTAGATTACTTTTGCAACTATATATTAATTCTTAATTTCGTAGTGGCGACCAATGGTCGCCACTACATTGATTTTTAGGGGCGACCATTGGTCACCGGTGCATAAAAAAACGACACAAGAAAACTTGTGTCGATTTTTATTTAAACTAATTATTCTGCCTCAGGTGTTTCTAATACTTCACCTGAAACTACTTCTTCAACAACTGGTTGAGTTGGTAGATTATTAACATCTATACCAGCCTCTGTAAGTTTATTTTCAAAAGCAACTCTACTAAGAGTACCGTCAGCATTCATAATAGCTAATTCTTTGATTAAATTAGCTCTGTCAGAAGCTGTTTTTTGCAAAGTAACAACACTTTGTTCTAATTCAGCATTTCTAGCATTTAAAACTGCAACTTTGTTGTTTAGGAATATGCAAGCAGTTACGCCAACGATAAGTACGATAAGCATTATAAAGAACCATACATTTATCTCTACAATTTTCTTTTCGCTTTTGTTTTCTCCTTCTGCCATTTGAATTTCACCCCCCTCATAAATGAGATGTTTATCTTTTGAATATTTGTGACATCTGCCACCAAGATATTTTTACACTATTCATTATATAATTTGTATTATTTTTTGTAAACTAAAATGACATTTTTAATTATTAAATAATTATTACTAAAATATTACATAAAAAAGTAGTAGAAGTCATTGTGTTTAAAGAATTAAAATTACTTTGATATTTATTCTGTTTCTTGGTAAAATTATTAGTGATATTATTGGAAAAAAGGAAAATATTATATGAAAAAATTTATAGCAATCATGCTTAATAAAATTATATATAAAATAGGGAAACTCTTAAAAAAGGGTAGTAGTATGCCGGGACAAATTGCACTTAAAATATGTCCTAATATTTTGTCTCAAGTGAAATTACCGAAGTATGTCATAGTAGTTACTGGAAGTAATGGAAAAACATCTACTACAGAGTTAATATATAATCTTCTTTCTTCAAACGGTTATAATGTTGGTTGCAATCTTGAAGGCTCTAACCAAACTGAAGGAGTAACAACGATGATTCTTAACTCTTGTAGCCTGGGTGGAGTAGTAAAAAAAGATGCATTAGTTATTGAAAGTGATGAGCGTTATTTAAGAAGAACATTAAAATTCTTTAAACCATCACATTTAGTTATTACAAATTTATATAGAGACCAGATGACTAGAAACGGACATCCAGAACATATTTATAATATTATTAAGGAAGCTGGATTAGAAAATATTCACTTGATTTTAAACGCAGATGATCCACTTTCTTCACTTTTTGGATTTAATAGAGAAAATGTTTCATATTATGGTATCAATGAATTTGGACTTTCCACTAAGACTAATAATGATGTTTATGATGACGGAATTTATTGTCCAAATTGCAAATCAAAATTAATTTATGATTATCATAATTTTGCTCATATAGGCTCGTATAAGTGCCCAGCTTGTGGGCATCATCGAGTAGAACCACAATACGCTGTCACAAATATAAATTTGCAATCTGGAGATGTTACAATAAATGAAAAATATAACCTTAAGCTTACTTTAAGAAGTATTTATTCTGCATATAATGTTTTAGCGAGTTTCGCAGTAGGAAGCTTGTTAGGTGTTGACTCTGAAAGCATTATTAAATCACTTAGTGATTATACATTAAAAAATGATAGGGTTCAGAGTTTTAAAATTGGAGAACATAATGGTATGCTTCTTACTTCAAAGCATGAAAACTCAATTGCATATAATCAATCAATACAATACGTAATTACCGAAAACAAGCCATGTACGGTTGTAATAATTGTTGATCAAATTAGTCGTAAGTATTTTACTTCTGAGACTTCATGGTTGTGGGATATAAATTTCGAACAGCTAAATAGTAGTTGCGTTAAAAAGGTCGTTCTTGCTGGAAAATATGTGCATGACCTTAAATCAAGATTTGCTTATTCAAAATGTAATATGGATAAAGTGTTTGCTGTAAGCGACTTAGACGAAATGATGAAATACGTCAAAGAAAATGCCGAAGGAGACATTTTCCTTATAACATGCTTTACTGACAGATACAAATTTATAGATAGAATTAAATAATAATGAAAGAGGGATTCTTACTTGGAAATTAAAGTATTACATCTATATTATGATTTATTGAATTTATATGGAGAATATGGAAATATCAATATATTAGCTAGTCGATTAGAAGATCAAGGAATTAATGTTATTATCGACAAAAAAACAATTGGTGATTCTTTTGATATTTCACAGTACGATTTCATATATTGTGGAAGTGGTACAGAATTGAATATCGAGCTAGCAACTAAAGATTTAATAACTCATAAGCAAGAATTATTAAATTATATTGACGCTAATAAATACGCTTTATTTACTGGTAATAGCATGGAAATGTTAGGTAAAAGACTATATAAATTAAGTGGAGAAAGCCAAGAAGATTTAGTTACTACTTTAGAACTTTTTCCTTTTGAATGTGAAAGACTAAAAGAAAGAAAAACCGGGGATATAATCTTTTCGTCAAAGATTTTTGAAAAAGACATTGTGGGTTTTATAAATAAGCAATCAGATTTATATAATAATGGTAATCCTTTGTTTGAAGTTAAAATGGGTGTTTCAGATAACAAAGATGTGAAGACAGAAGGAACGTTTAATAAAAATTTTTATGTGACATCTGTAATAGGACCTCTTTTAGTTAGAAATCCAGAGGTGCTAAATTATTTTGTTAATGGTATAATAAAGGTCAAAGATGATTCGTTTAAAACAAGAAATATTGAATATAAAAATGAAGATGAAGGATATAATTTAGTACTTAAAGAATTATCTGCACAAATTAACTAAAAGGAGGGAATAATATGGAAGATGTAATTATTAACTTTTCATTCTTTTTGGGAGTATGCATAGCTGTTACTCTGGTTGTTTCGATAATATGTGTGGCTGTTAGAAATAGTCGTCATAACCAACATTAAGATATAAAAATATGGGAGGTAATTTTTTGCGACTTGATACATACTTAGTTCAAAACAATTTCTTTCCTACCAAAAGTAAGGCACAACTTGCTATAAAGGATGGAATTATTTACGTTGATGATAAACAAATTTTGAAAAACGGATTTGAAGTTAAAGACTCTAGTATAGTTACATTAAAAGGTGAACCGCTAAAATATGTTTCTAGAGGAGGACTTAAACTAGAAAAAGCCTTGGTTGAATGGGATATCTCTCTTGATTCAAAAGTGATGATAGATATAGGCTCTTCGACGGGAGGCTTTTCAGATGTTGCTTTGCAAAATGGAATTTCAAAAGTTTATGCCATAGATGTTGGCACAAAACAATTTGATGAAGAGCTTGCCAAAAACGAAAAAATTCATTTATATGAAAATACAGATTTTAGAAATATTGATAAAGAGATAATTGAAGATGCAAACTTTGCTAGCATAGATGTATCTTTTATTTCTGTTACTAAAATTGTTGATAGGTTTAAAGAACTTCCAAATTTAAGAGAAGTTGTTTGCCTAATTAAACCACAGTTTGAATGTGGGATGGAAATAGCATCTAAGTATAAAGGGGTTATAAAAAGCGAAGAAGTTAGAAAAGAAACTATTAATAAAGTAATAGATAGCTTTTTAAAAGTGGGTTATAAAAATATTGGGGTAATTGAATCACCGATAAAAGGTGGAGATGGAAACATCGAGTATTTGGCTTATTTTACAAAGGAATAATTGCTGGAGGTACATATGAAAATAGTTAAAGGAAAGAAAATGGCCCAGACCACAAAACTCACTATTTTTAGTTTTCTGGGACTTATAATAACTGGCGGACTACTGCTAAATTTGCCTATAGCTAATATGCCAGGAAAACCGCATGATATTATTAATTCATTGTTTACGGCGGCGGCATCAGTTTGTGTTGCCGGACTTACTACGGTATCGGCTGGAGAACAGTATACTCTTTTTGGGAAAGTCGTTATTTTAGCCTTAATCCAGATTCGGCGCATTAGGACTGATTTTTATGATGTCGGCTTTAATTCTTTTATTAAAGCGAAATCTTTCTTTTAAAGAACAAATCAATATTGGAACCATTCTTCGGCACACCCGAGAAATTAAATGCGATTAGATTATTAATTAGGAGAATAGTTAAATTTACTTTTTATACCGAATTAATAGGGTCTGCCTTATTAAGTATAAGATTTATTCCAATGTTTGGAATATGGAAAGGTATAGGACAATCAATTTTTACTTCAGTGTCTAGTTTTTGCAACTGTGGAATTGAATTATTAGGAACTACAAGCCTTGTTAGATTTGCAACAGACTATTTAGTAATAAGCATATGCGGAATACTTACTATTATGGGAAGTTTAGGATTTGTAGTTTGGAATGAAATATTTGAAAAAATAAAAAATAAAAAAGAACATAATTTATCTTACAAGAAAATTTGGCTTACTTTTAGTACACACGCAAAACTTGTATTTGCTATGCTTGGTGTTATGATTGTATGTGGTACTATTGGTTTTATGATATTTGAATATAATAATCCTGCTACTCTTGGTCAGTATGGATTTTTCGATAAAGTATTTATTTCATTGTTTCACGGGGTTTCTGCTAGAACTACAGGTATGTCAGTAGTTGATCTCATGAACATGACAAGTGCAGGAAAATTTTTTACAATTATCTTAATGTTTATTGGAGGAGCACCAGGAAGTACAGCTGGTGGTA